>FTAP01000277.1_pt1 | contig 23946 bp, 14 predicted proteins | sample 1639111 | NCBI WGS metagenome assembly FTAP01 (sample SAMEA3914812, study PRJEB12502) | metagenome | biome: forest; material: soil | place: Canada | collected 2011-07-07 | depth 0.1 m
ATCGATTGCGCCAACGGCGCGGCCTACAAGGTCGCCCCCACCGCCCTCTACGAGCTGGGCGCCGAGGTGATCAGCGTCGGCGTCGGGCCCAACGGTTTCAACATCAACGAGGAATGCGGCTCGACCTATCCGCAGACCATGAGCCGGGCGGTGAAGGAATACCGCGCCGACATCGGCATCGCCCTGGACGGCGACGCCGACCGGGTGGTGATCTGCGACGAGAAGGGCCAGGTGGTCGACGGCGATCAGATCATGGCCATCATCGCCGACAGCTGGGCCCAGACCGACCGGCTCAAGGGCGGCGGGGTGGTGGCCACGGTGATGTCCAACCTGGGCCTGGAGCGCTTCCTGGCCCAGCGCGACCTGAAGCTGGAGCGCACCGCGGTGGGCGACCGCCACGTGATGGCGCGCATGCGCGAGGGCGGCTTCAACCTGGGCGGCGAGCAGTCGGGCCACGTGATCCTGTCGGACTACTCCACCACCGGCGATGGCCTGATCGCGGCCCTGCAAGTGCTGCGGGTGCTGATCGAGCGCGGCAAGCCGATGAGCGCCCTGGCCCGCCAGTTCGAACCGGTCCCGCAAAAGCTGGAGAACGTGCGCTTCAACGGCGCGGTCAAGCCGCTGGACAATGACGACGTCAAGGCGGCCATCGCCGCCGGCGAGGCGCGGCTGAACTCAGGCGGCCGCATCGTGGTGCGCGCCTCGGGCACCGAGCCCCTGATCCGGGTGATGGCCGAGGGCGACGACGACAAGCTGGTGGCTCAGGTGGTCAAGGAGATCGCCGGGGCGGTGAAGGCGGTGACGGCTTAGGTTCTTCACCTCTTCCGTCATGGCCGGGCTTGTCCCGGCCATCCAGCTCTGAACCGCGCAGAAGGCACGGCGGAGCAGGTCGGCCACACGAGATCAACCGCCATCTTTCTGAGCTGGATGGCCGGGACGAGCCCGGCCATGACGCGGGCAAGAAGTGGCTCCGGCCTACATCACCCCGGCGCGCAGCAGGTCGTGCACGTGCAGGATGCCCACTGGCGCGCCGTCCTCGACCACGAACAGCACGGTGCTGGGGGGCGCGCGGTCGGTCATCAGCTTCAGGGCTTCAGCCGCCAGGGTGTCAGGGGTGATGGTCTTGGGCTGGCGGGTCATGACCTCGCCGGCGGTGTGGTCCAGCAGGCCCTCGATGTGGCGGCGCAGGTCGCCGTCGGTGATGATCCCGGCCAGGCGGCCATCGTCGCCGCGCACGCCCACGCAGCCGAAGCGCTTCTGGCTCATCATCAGCACCGCCTCGGCCATCGAGGTGCGTGGGCCGACCAGGGGCAGTTCGTCGGGGCCGTGCATCAGGTCGCCCACCGTGCGCAGCATGGCGCCCAGCTTGCCGCCCGGATGCAGCAGGCCGAACTCCGAGGGCGTGAAGCCGCGGCGCTCCAGCAGGGCCACGGCCAGGGCGTCGCCCAGGGCCATCTGCAAGGTGGTCGAGGTGGTCGGCGCGTTCAGTTCGTCGGCGGCCTCCGTTTCATGCGGCAGAGCCAGCACGATGTCGGCCGCGCGGCCCAGGGTGCTGTCCGGCGCGGCGGTGATCGCCACCAGCGGGATGGCGAAGCGCTTCACATAGGCGATCAGGTCGGCCAGCTCGCGCGTCTCGCCGGTCTTGGACAGGGCCAGCACCACGTCGTCGGCGCCGACCATGCCCAGGTCGCCGTGGCTGGCTTCGCCCGAATGGACGAACTGGGCCGGGGCGCCGGTGGAGGCCAAGGTCGAGGCGATCTTGCGCGCCACGTGGCCGGACTTGCCGATGCCGGTGCAGATGATGCGTCCGCGGGTGACGAACAGCAGCTCCACCGCTCGCACGAAGGCGTCGTCCAGACCGTCGGCCAGGCGCAGCAGGGCCTCGGCCTCGGCCTTGAGCACGCGGCGGCCGACCGTGATCGAATCCGCCGGCTTCATTGGCCGCTCCTCAGGCCCGCCTCGGCCGCCGGGCTGCGCGCGCCCTGCTGCTTTTCGCGGATCGTCTCCTGCTCGCGAGCCATGGCCGCGCGCATGGCGGGGGTCTGCTGGATGGGGATCGAGCCGAACGGGCCGGGCGAGCGTGCGCCGTATCCCTGCGGCCAGACCGACGCCAAGACGATCATCCCAAGGGCGGCCAGAGCCAGGATGGGCAGGAAGATACGATCGGACATGACGCGCCTATAGCAGCGCGCCGGGCCGAGGCGAACCCTTCGTGCGCGGACGAGCTCGGCCTTGACGCCGCAGGCGGCCGCCGGGCCGATCGCAGGGGCGTCACCGCGCCCGGCGCCTTGACGAGGCCCGCCTGGGCCACTAGCCGGAACGCGAACACCCGGAGGTCGCCCATGCCCACGCTCGTCCTTGTCCGCCATGGCCAGAGCCAATGGAACCTGGAGAACCGGTTCACCGGCTGGGTCGACGTGGACCTGACCGGCGAGGGCGAGGCCCAGGCCAAGCGCTCGGGCCAGCTGATCAAGGAAGCCGGGGTGGCCTTCGATCGCGGCTTCACCTCGGTGCTGACCCGCGCCATCCGCACCGCCGACCTGGCCCTGGCCGCCGCCGACCAGCTGTGGATCCCGCTGGTCAAGGACTGGCGGCTGAACGAGCGCCACTATGGCGGCCTGACCGGCCTGGACAAGGCCGAGACCGCCGCCCTGCATGGGGCCGACCAGGTCAAGGTGTGGCGCCGGTCCTACGACGTGCCGCCGCCGCCGCAGGAAGTCGGCGGGGCCTACGACTTCACGCAGGATCGCCGCTACGCCGGCGCGCCGATCCCCAATACCGAAAGCCTGAAGACCACCCTCGACCGCGTGCTGCCCTATTGGACGGCCGAGATCGCCCCGGCGCTGGGCGCGGGCGAGTCGGTGCTGGTGGCCGCCCACGGCAATTCCCTGCGCGCCATCGTCAAGCACCTGTTCGGCGTGCCCGACGAGGGCATCGTCGCGGTGGAGATCCCCACCGGCAATCCGCTGCTGATCGAGCTGGACGAGGCCCTGGCGCCGGTCACCGCGCGGTATCTGGACACCAACCGCGCCGAACCCCTGCCGCCGATCGGCGGCTGAGCGGGAAAAACCTTCTGCAATAGGACGTTAACCCTGAGCGCCTAGGGTCGACCCGGGCCTAGGACAGGGTTATCGCCCTCATGACCGCCTCCGGGACGGCGAACAGTTACCGCAAGATCACCCAGCAGGAAGCTGACCTGATCTGCGCCAAGCACGACCGGCTGTGGAACGCCCGGCCGGGCGGCGCGCGCGCGGTGTTTGCATGGATGGACATGACCGGCCTGTCCCTGCGCGGGCGCAACCTGTGCGACGCCGACTTCACCGGCGCGATCGTGGTGGCGTGCGACTTCACCGGCTGCCGGCTGGACAACGCCGTCTTCTTCGGCACCGACATGCAGGAGGCGGTGCTGACCGGCGCCTCGCTGCGCCGGTCCGACCTGCGCGGGGCCTCGTTGCGCGGGGCCGACCTGACCGGCGCCGACATGTTCGAGGCCGACCTGCGCGAAGGGGTGATCGCCGCCGCCGACCGCGCCAAGGGCCTGCGCCTGATCGAACACCAGCCCCGCGCCGCCGACGCCCAGGGCGCGACCATGATCGGGGCCAATCTCGAACGCTCGAAGATGTCGGGGGTGGTGGCCATCCGCGCCGATTTCACCGACGCCGTGCTCAAGGACGCGCGCCTGGTGCGGGCCAATCTGCGCCAGTGCACCATGACCGGGGCCAACCTGGCCGGGGCGGACCTGTCGGGCGCGGACCTGCGCGGGGCCGACATGCGTGAGACGGTGCTGGTCGGCGCCACGATGAAGGCCTGCAACATCGGCGATACGCGCATGGACGGCGCGCTCACCGATGAGGTGCCCAGCGAGCCGATCGACAAGCCGCCCTATGGCCAGATGCTGGCCGCCCACGCCCTCTGGTGCGAGACCGGCGGGGCGGAGGGCGCGCCCTCGGTGTTCAACGACGCCGACCTGCGCGGCCTGAAGTCGATCCGCTCCTACAACCTGACGGCGCTCTCAGCCAAGAACGCCGTGTTCTACGGCCTGGACATGGAGGGCGTGCAACTGCAGGGCGCGCGGCTGGAGGGGGCGGACCTGCGGGCCTGCAACCTGCGCCGGGCCGACCTGCGCGGGGCGCGGCTGATGGGGGCCAAGCTCTCGGGCGCCGACCTGCGCGAGGCCCTGCTGGGCCCGCTGCTGATCGGCCCGGACCGTCTTCTGCCTTGCGACATGACCCGGGTGGTGGCCAAGGGGACCGACTTCTCCGACGCCGACCTGCGCTCGGCGATCCTGATGCTGTCGGACCTGTCGCGGGCCAATTTCACCGGAGCCGGCCTGCGCGGCGCCGACCTGACCGGAGCCCGGCGCCTGGGCGCGCGCGGGCTGACCTGAGCTGACCGGAGCGCGCGCTTGCGCGTGCGACCTGACCCGAAATGAGCGCCCGGTTCGGGCGATTTAAGCTGGGCAGTTAACGCGTCTAACACGGTTCGCCGACTAATCTGCGTCTACATGACGCAGCGCAGGGTTGAATCTCGTGCCGGCGGATACCGCCCAAAGGAAACTTAGTCAGGGAGAGCTGGCCATCATCCTCGATGGCCACGCCCGTTTCATCAACCGCAAGCCGTCGGGCAAGCGCGCATCGCTGCGCTTTGTCGACCTGTCGGGCCTGGACCTGTGCGGCCGCGACCTCACCGAGGCCGACCTGACCGGCTCCAGCTTCGACGACTGCGTCATGATCGGCACGCGATTGGAGCGGGCCAATCTGTTCGGCTGCAGCCTGCGCCGGGCCGATCTGCGCTGGGCCAAGATGGCCCGGGCCGACATGCGCGGCGTCTGCCTCTCGGGCGCCAACCTGGCCCAGGCCGACCTGACCGAGGCCGATTTCCGCAGCGGCCAGATCAGCATCGCCGATGCGCGCAAGGGCCTGGCCGGCGCCGGCGGCCTGGACGAGGTCAATTTCTCGGGCGCCACCCTGGATCGCACCCAGTTCAACGATGTCTCGGCCTGCGCCGCCGACTTCAGCGACTGCTCGATGCGCGGTGTGATCCTGTCCGGCGCCAATCTCAAGGACGCCGACCTGTCGGGCGCCATGCTGGACGGCGCCACGATCAACGGCGCCATCCTCGACCGCGCCAAGCTGTCGGGCGCCAGCCTCAGCGGGGTGGACTTCGCCAAGGCCCGCTCCGCCCAGGGCGCGGATTTGAGCGGCTGCCTGCAGACCCCGAGCGCGGACGTTCTGGCCCGGGCCGAGGTGCTGCTGGCCGCGGCCATGGCCAATCACGAATGGTGCGAGAGCGGCGGCAAGCATGGCGGCCCGGCCAAGCTCGACGGCGCGGACCTGCGTCCCCTCGGCGCGCGCCTGCGGGGGCTGCGCCTGAGCGGCCTGTCGGCCAAGGGCGCTTGCCTGGTGGGCCTGGACCTGTCCAACACCCAGCTGCAGGGCGCGGCCCTGGACGGGGCGGACTTGCGCGGCGCCAACCTGGCCAACGCCGACCTGCGCGGCGCCCGTCTCGTCGGCGTCAACCTGACCCGGTCCGACCTGCGCGACGCCTCGCTGACGCCTCTGCCCCTGGGCGGCGGGCGGTCGACCCCGGTGATGCTCAACGGCGGGCGGCTGCGCTACGCCACCCTGTGCGCCGCCGATCTCAGCGCGGCCCTGATCGAGAACGCCGACCTGCGCGGCGCCGACCTGACCGGCGCCAAGGTCTGGAAGACCAGCTTCAAGGACAGCGACATCGGCGGCGTGGTCGGCCTGGACCTGGAAGTGGTTTGAGCCTCACAAACGAAAAGAGGGCGGCGATCGCTCGCCGCCCCCTCCTGCATAGGGTCGTCCGGCAGGTCGCCTGATTTAGGCGGCCTGGCCCTCGATCAGCGGGCTGGCGGCGGGGCCCGACTTGATCTCCACCCGGCGAGCCTTGAGCTGCTCGGGCAGTTCGCGCTTGAGGGCGATGGTCAGCAGGCCGTCGGAAAGCGCCGCATCGGTCACCACCACATAGTCGGCCAGCTGGAACCGGCGCTCGAAATTGCGCTCGGCCAGGCCGCGGTGCAGGTAGCGGCGCGCCTCGTCATTGGCCGGCTTGCGGCCCTGGACGGTGAGCAGGTTCTCCTTGACCTCGATGGTCAGGTCCTCGGGCTTGAACCCGGCCACGGCGATCTCGACGCGGTATTCGTTCTCGGCGGTGCGTTCGATGTTGTAGGGCGGATAGCCGGCGGCGCTGTCGGCCGAGGCGGCGTCCAGCAGGGCGGCCAGGCGGTCGAAACCGACGACGGAGCGGTAGAGGGGGGCGAAATCATGGCTACGCATAGGCATCCTCCTGCATGAGCAAGGTTGCGGTTGGGGTTCAGACCTGGCGAGCCATTTGGCCTCGCCGGTCCGGAGGGCCCGGCTGTCCAGCGCCCTCGACCAATTATGTTGGAAAGGTCCTCGCCGGCTTCAAGGGGTGTGCGGGCGGGTGCGACGCAGCCGAAAATGAAAGCGCCCCGCCCTGGGGAGAGGGCGGGGCGCAGGGTCGTCCTAGCGATCAGCGGGGGTGACGGATCAGCAGTAGGGGACCCGCTCGGTCACGTAGTGGCCCACATAGGGGTCCCAGACGCGCCGGACGCCGTAGCAGCCATAGGCCGGGCCGTAGTAGTACCCAGGGCCATAGGCGTATCCAGGGCCGTAGTAGGGGCCAGACAGGGCCGCGCCCACCGCCAGGCCGGCGATGCCGGCCGCGACAGCGCCGCCGTAGCCGTAGCCGCGATAGCCATAGCCGCCGCGGTAGCCATAGCCGCCGCCGCGATAGCCGCCGCCGCCATGGTAGCCGCCACCGCCGTGGAAGGTCGCCGCATCGGCGGCGGGCGTGGTCGCCACGGCGCCGGCGCCCAGGGTCAAGGCCGCAGCGGCGGCCGCCAGAATCTTTTTCATCGAAGCCTCCATTCTCTAAGTCCGGCTTTGGATCTGGGGCTTGGCCTCAGGTTCAAAGGACAGCCGGTCAACCGGCGTTGTCTGGAGAATGGGACTTCGTCGATGAACCTGACCTGAATGGTTATCGAGGGGTTTGCGTCAGGCTTCGGAGGTTGGCCGTCCCCAGTCCGGATGGGGCCTATGACTCCTGTTCCTCATCCTGAGGCGCTTGGGGGAAATCCGCTCCAGCCCTACCGCCGCAGCGGCGCGTCCGCCTGGGCCAGCTGCGGACCCTGGGGCTGGGCCTGGGCCATCACCAGGTCCAGATGCGCCTTCTGCACCCGGAATTCGGCCAGCTCGTGGCCGGACAGCAGGACGCCGGCCGGCGCCTTGGCGCTGCGCGGGTCGATCTTCTGGCCGCGGTCGATGACCTCGTAATGCAGGTGCGGACCGGTGGATTCGCCGCTGGAGCCGGAATAGGCGATCACCTGGCCCTGGCGCACATGCTCGCCCGGGCGCACGGCCCAGCGCGACAGGTGGCCATAGGCCGTCTCCCAGCCGCCGTCGTGGCGCAGCTTGATCCAGCGGCCGTAGCCGCCGGCCCAGCGCGCCTCTTCGACCACCCCGTCGCCGGCGGCGTAGACCGGCGTGCCCACCGGCGCGCCGAAGTCGACCCCCTGGTGCATGCGGGTATAGCCCAGGATCGGATGCATGCGCATGCCGAAGCCCGAGGTGATGTGCGCCCCGTCGATGGGCGTGCGCAGCAGGAAGCCTTTGATGCTCTTGCCGTCCTCATCGAAATAGTCGGTCTGCGTGGCGCCAGGGCGCTTGAAGCGGTAGAAGCGGGTCACCTGGCCCTTGGCGCCGATCTCGGCATAGTCCAGGCCGCCCACGGCCACGGTCTGGCCCGAGGCGCTGACCGTGCGGTCGAACACCAGGCGGAAATGGTCGCCGGGATGGATGTCGCGGCTGAAGTCCAGCTTGTGCGCGAACAGCTGGGTGACCTGGGCGGTGAGGGTGGGCGAGGCGCCGGCGGCGATGGCGCTCTCATACAGCGAGCCGTTCAGCGCGCCCTCGGCCACCGCGGTCTCCTGATGGGTCTGCTCGTCCAGCTCCTTCAGCTTCAGGGCGCCGTCGAAGGTGCGCGACAGGGTGATGGCCTTGGTTGGGCTGGGCTTCAGCGACAGGCTGATCAGGCGCACCGGGCCGCGGCGGTCGCGCGGCTGGGCGATGGCGGCGTCGAAGGCCAGGCCGGCGCGGATCTTGGCGATGTCGAAGGCCGAGGCCAGGGCGTTCACCGCCTGATGGGCGTCGTCGGCGCTCACCCCGGTGCGGCGCACGGCCGCCTCCAGGGTCTCGCCCGACTGCACCTTGACCGGCACCTCCACCGTGGTGACGACGGGCGCCGCGGCGGGGCTGGCGGCGGCGATAGGGCGCGGCGCGGCGGCGGGCGCCTTGGCCTGCGGCGGGTGCAGCACGCGCCCGGCCAGGGCGGCGGCCAGGACGCCGGCGACGCTGACCATCAGCCGCGGCGTCAGGCGAAGCGTAGCCTTGCGCGGATCGAATTCCTGCATCGATTCCCCCTCGATCACGACCGGCCGCAGCCGCCCGTCGGCGTATCCCCCGCCGTCTGGCCCCCGCCAAACGAGGGCGACCATGCCCAAGGTCTGACAGCGCTGGCAAGGAAAATTTCTGAGAGTGCTTAAATTGCCACAGGCGCGCCGGCGGCTGCCGTTCCTGGACTAACCAGCTGCGCGCGCTGCGAGATTTACGGCTGACCCCATCGCCGTCGATCGGCGCGGGCCTTGGCCCTGCGACCGCCCTGGGGTTGACAGGGCGGCGCAAATAGTGAACCAGCCGCACATCTCGCGCCCACCCTCGGGCGTCTGACTATTGTCGCCGCCGCTGGCGCGTGAGGGGATGGGCGCGAAGCCCGGTCCCGGCCCGCAGGCGAACGATCGCCAAATCTGATCCGATAGCGCCCACATCACGCGGGGCGTCCCATGACCCCCGCTTCGCGGCGCCCGCCAGCTGGCCGGCGCGCGGACGCGTCTATTTGAAAGCTGCACATTGACCCATTTCTCCGACCTGGGCCTGGCCCAACCGCTGCTCAAGGCCCTGCAGGGCTGCGGCTATGACCCCCCCACGCCGATCCAGGCCCAGGCCATTCCGCCGGTGATGGAAGGGCGCGACCTGCTGGGCATCGCCCAGACCGGCACCGGCAAGACCGCCGCCTTCGCCCTGCCGATCCTGCATCGCCTGGCCACCGACCGCCGCCCGGCGCCGCGCCGCGGCGCGCGCTGCCTGGTGCTGGCGCCCACCCGCGAACTGGCCAGCCAGATCGCCGACAGCTTCCGCACCTACGGCGCCCATCTGGGCTTCTCGGTGGGCGTGATCTTCGGTGGGGCCAAATACGGCCCGCAGGTCAAGGCCCTGGCTGGCGGCCTGGACATCCTGGTCGCCACCCCCGGCCGTCTGATTGACCATATGGGCGAGAAGACCGCTGATCTGTCGACCACCGAGATCTTCGTGCTCGACGAGGCCGACCAGATGCTGGACCTGGGCTTCCTGCCGCCCATCCGCCGCATCGTCGCCACCATGAGCCGCAAGCGCCAGAACCTGTTCTTCTCGGCCACCATGCCCGACGAAATCGGCAAGCTGGCCGGCGAGCTGCTGTCCAAGCCGGTGACCGTCACCGTCACTCCGGTGGCCTCCACGGTCGAGCGCATCGAACAGCGCCTGCTGTTCATCGAGGCGCCGCGCAAGCGCGCCCTGCTGGCCGAGCTGTTCGCCGACGAGGCCATCGCCCGCGCCCTGGTGTTCACCCGCACCAAGCGCGGCGCCGACCGCGTGGCCCAGTTCCTCCAGGGCGCCGGCGTCGAATGCGCCGCCATCCACGGCGACAAGAGCCAGGGCCAGCGCACCCGCGCCCTGGCCGAGTTCAAGTCCGGCAAGGCCCGGGCGCTGATCGCCACCGACATCGCCGCCCGCGGCATCGACGTGGACGGCGTCACCCACGTGATCCAGTACGAACTGCCCCAGACCCCCGAGGCCTATGTCCACCGCATCGGCCGCACCGCGCGCGCCGGAGCCGAGGGCGTGGCCATCTCCTTCTGCGCCGACGACGAGCGCAGCCTGCTGCGCGACATCCAGAAGCTGATCAGGCTGACCATCCCCACCTGGGATCGGCGCAACGATGCGGGCCTGGCTAAGATCGCCGCCGCCACCGCCACGCCCGGCCCGGCGCCGGAACAGGCCCTGCCGGCCAAGCAGCGGTCGGGCCGTCCCCCGCAGCGCAACGGCGGCGGCGGTCGTCCGCCGGCCGGCGAAGGCGCCCATCGCCAGCACCACCGTCCGGGATCGGCCAACAGCGGCCGCCGCTCCGGTCCGCCCTCGGCGGGCCGCCCCGCCGGCGGCCGGGCCAAGGCGCCCCGCGGCTAAGACGCATCGGGCTCAGCTGTGCTGATCCCTCTTTCTCGCCGTTAGGGCGCACGCCGCTCGGGACAGCTCATATCCGCTCACCCCGGCGAAAGCCGGGGTCCAGATTCATCCTGACGCTTTGCGGATTGGATCCGGATCCCGGCTTTCGCCGGGATGAGCGGGCCGATTGGCGCCGGCGCCTTGTGCGCCGGCGATTTCCGAACATCCCTGGTAAGAGCGCGGACCCGGTCCGTCACCGCTCCCGCCCAGCTTCGCGCGAGGCCTTGGCGATCGGGGAGAGGACGAAGTCGATCACCCGGCGGCGGCCGGTCTTGATCTCGGCGGTGACGGCCATGCCCGGGGTCAGGGTGACGGTGCGCCCGTCGATGTTCATCGTGTCGCGGTCGAGCTTAAGCCGCATCAGATACTGCAGCTCGCCCGAGGCGTCGTCGTCCTGGCCTTGGCCGGCGCCGGCGCTGGTCTGCTGCTGCCGGGGCTGCTGATCCTCGGTGATCGCGTCGTGCGAGACGCTCAGCACCGTGGCGTGGATCAGGCCGTAGCGGGTGAAGGGGAAGGTCTGCACCTTGATCTCGGCCGCCATGCCGGCGCGCACGAAGCCCACATCCTGGTTGGCCAGCCGCGCCTCGACCTCGACCGAGGCGTTGGACGGCGCCACCCGCATCAGCATCTGGCCCGGCTCGACCACCCCGCCCACGGTGTGAATAGCCAGCTCCTGCACCGTGCCGTCGACAGGCGCGCGCAGGGTGCGGTCGTTCTCGCGGTCCACGGCCTTGTCCAAGTCGGCCTGCAGGGAATCGGCCTTGACCTGGGCCTCGGTGAGGTCGGCCAAGGCGGTCTTGGTGATGTCGGCCTGGGCCTCGGCGTAGTCGCGCTCGGCGGCGGCGACGCCGGCTTCCAGTTCCGGGATCTTGCGGCGCTGGACCTCGAGTGACTTGGCGGTGTCCTGCTGCTTCTCCTGGGCGTCGAGCAGCTGCAGGGTCGAGCCGAAACCCTTGTCGGACAGGGACTGGAACACCTGCGCGCGCTTGGCGGCCAGCGGCATCAAGGCTTCCAGCCGGCTGACCTCGGCCCTGGCCTCGTCCAGGGCGGCCTTCTTCTCGGCCACCTGGTCCTTGAGGCTGGCCAGCTTGGCCTGGTGGTCGTCGATCTCGGCCTGGGCCTCGTGGCCGGCGATGGCCGTGGCGGCCGGATCGCCGCCGGAAGGCGCCTGGAACGACGCTCCCAGGGCCACGGCGCGCAGGCGCGCCACCTCCAGCCGCGCCGCCGACAGTTCGTCGTGCGAGCGCGTCTCGTCGGCCAGGGTGGAGGTGGGCTCCAGCTCCACCAAGACCTCGCCTTGGCGCACCTGATCGCCGTCGTGCACGTGGATGGCGGTGACGATGCCCGTCTCCAGCGGCTGGACGATCTTGCTGCCGCCCACGGGCGTCAGCCGGCCCGGCGCCGAGGCGACGATGTCCACATGGCTCAGACTGGCCCAGCCCACGGTGACCAGCAGCAGGGCGACGATGGTCAGCGAGGCCACCCGCGCCAGCGGCGGCGGCGGGGTCTCGATCACCTCCAGCGCGGCGGGCAGGAACTCCAGCTCCGAGCGCGGCCGCCCCCCGAAGATCGGATCCGGCTTGACGGTCCGCGCCGCGCGCCGCGGCATGATCTTCTGCAGGGCGTTCATTCGGCGGCGCCCATGCCGAAACCCTGCGCGGCGGGGGCTTCCAGCGTCAAATCGTTCTGCGCCGCCCATAGCCGCGAATAGCGGCCGCCCGCGCTCAGCAGCTCGGCATGGGTCCCATCCTCGACCACCCGCCCGCGCTCCAGGGTGACGATGCGGTGGGCCAGGCGCACTGCCGACAGCCGGTGGGCCACGATCAGCACCGTGCGCCCGCGGCAGATCTCGTGCATGCGCGAATGGATCGCCTGCTCGCTCTCCAGGTCCAGGGCGCTGGTGGCCTCGTCGAAGATCAGGATGCGCGGATTGATCGCCAGGGCGCGGGCGATGGCGATCCGCTGGCGCTGGCCGCCCGAAAGGCTGCCGCCGCGCTCGCCCACCTCGGTGTCGTAGCCGGCGGGCAGTTCGGAGATGAACTCGTGCGCCCCCGCCAGCTGGGCGGCGCGCACGATGGCGTCCATGGTCATGGAGGGGTTGGACAGGGCGATATTGTCCCGGATGGGGCCGTTGAACAGCACGTTGTCCTGTAGCACCACGCCCACCTGGCGGCGCAGCCAGGCGGGGTCGACGATCGACAGGTCCATGTCGTCGATCAGCACGCGCCCCTGCTCGGGGCTGCGCAGGCGCTGGACCAGCTTGGTGAGGGTCGATTTGCCCGAGCCGGACGGGCCGACAATGCCCAGGATCTGGCCGGCGGGCACGGCCAGGGTCAGGTTGTCCAGGGCCGCCGGCGCATTGGCCTGATAGCGGAAGGTCACGGAATCGAAGACCACCCGGCCGTCGATCATCGGCCGCGCCGCCGAGCCGGCCGGGCGGGCGGGTTCGGGCGCGCTGTTGAGAATGTCACCGACCCGGTCCACCGACACCCGCACCTGCTGGAAGTCCTGCCACAGCTGGGCCAGGCGCAGCACCGGGCCGGACAGCTGGCTGGCCAGCATGTTCACCGCCACCAGTTCGCCGATGGTCAGCTGCTCCTGCATCACCTGGCGCGCGCCCACATAGAGCAGGGCCAGGGTGGTGACCCGGCTGATCAGCTGGGCGGTCTGGCCGGCCAGCACCCCCAGGCTGGTGACGCGGAAGGCCGCGCGCACATAGCCCGACAACTGCTGCTCCCAACGCTGCTGCATGTGCGGCTCGACGGCCATGGCCTTGACCGTCTCGATGCCGGTCACCGTCTCGACCAGAAACGACTGGTTCTCGGCCCCGCGGCGGAACTTCTCCTGCAAGCGCAGGCGGATGGCCGGCGTGGCCACCAGCGAGACAGCCAGGTAGCAGGGGATGCTGGCGGTGACGATCCAGCCCAGCAGGGCCGAATAGCAGAAGATCACCGCCAGGAAGATCGAGCTGAACACCAGGTCCAGCACCAGGGTCAGGGTCGAGCTGGTGAGGAACTGGCGGATGTTCTCCAGCTCGCGCACGCGCGCCACGCTGTCGCCCACGCGCCGCACGCCGAAATAGCCGATCGGCAGGCTGAGCAGGTGGCTGAACAGCCGCGCGCCCAGCTCCACGTCGATGCGGGTGGTGGTGTGCGAGAAGACGTAGGAGCGCAGGCCGCCCAGCACCACCTCGAAGGTCAGCGCCAGGCCGAGGCCGGCGGCGACCACGTCCAGGGTCGACAGGCCGTGGTGCACCAGCACCTTGTCGACGATGACCTGGAAGAACAGCGGTGTGGCCAGGCCCAGCAGCTGCAGGGCGAAGCTGACCGCCAGCACCTCGCCCAGTATGCGGCGATAGCGGAACACCGCGTCGAAGAACCAGTCCAGGCCGAACGGCCGGTTGGGGTCGCCCAGCGCCACCTTGCGCGCCAGCACGATCAGCGTGCCGTCCCACTGGGCGGTGAAGTCCTCGGCCGAGATCGGCCCGGGCGGCGCGCCTGGCCGCTGGATCATCAGCCGGCGCACCTGGCCGTCGTCGTCCGCCGCCACGCGCCCGACCACCACGAAGCCGCCCTGGCGGTCGCGGGCCAGGGCCGGCATGGGCATGGTCGCCAGGCGCCTGAGGGCCGGCGTGGTCAGCCGCGCGCGCAGGCCCAGGGCCTTGGCCGCGCGCAATATCTCCGGCGCCCCGAACTGGCCCGCGGCGCTGAACCGGTGCAGCAGCTCCTCGGGCGAAACCGGCGCGCCGCAGATCGCGGCGGCCAAGGAGAAGGCGGCTGCGGCGCCGCCGGGACTGGTCGAGTTCATGGACGGGCGAAGATGCTGGCGTGCGGGCGCCCTATGGCCGGCGCGCCGTCAGGGAGGAAGCCGCCCGGCATCGACTGATACGACATCAAACTTCCATGCTCGCAGGCCCTCTTCCCCGCTGGATCGGGCAGGAAGACGGCTTTCCCGACAACCTATCAAGCGCTCCCTGCTTGCAAGGGCCGACCCATCCCGGCGGGAAGCGCTCTTATGTTCGCCAGATTGTAATGCACGGTCAACGGACCGTCCATGGCGCCGCGGCGCAGGGCCTGGATGCCGGGCCTACTTCAAGCCGAAGAAGGTGTGCGAGCCGCTGAGACCGGTCCATCCGTCCAAAGTCACCTCAAGGGGCGTGGCGCGATGGGTGGCCAAGAGCTTGAACACCTCGGTCATCGGCAGGTCGTGCAGCTCCATGCCTTCGGCGGGGCTGGCGAGATATTCGTTGATCGAGAAGGCGTAGCCGGGCGTCGCGGTGGGAATCTGGAACAGGAAGCCGCCGCCTTCCAGCACCTTGGAAAGCAGGACGTCCAGGAGGTAGTGCTGGATCGGCGGCGGGTTGTGCTGCAGGACGATGATCGAGAACAGGAAATCCGCGGCCGGGATCAGTTCGACCTCGTCAGGGCCGCTCAAAAGCAGGGGCGTCACGTTGTCCACGCCCTGGTCGCGCATGGCTTGGCTGCACAGATCTAGATTGCGCGGCGATATGTCCACGGCGATCACCTCGCGGAACATCCTGGCCAGATGGCCGGTCACCCGCCCGACGCCGCAGCCGAATTCTATGCAGCGCCCCTTGCGCACCGACACGCCGGACCGCTGGGCGAAGGCGTCGACGGCGGCGGCGGAATCGGCGCCCGTCTCGAAGAAGGCCGCCAGTTTGTCCTGCTCTATCCTGTCTGCGCGGAAGGCCGTGTCGGTGAGCACCGACCAATAGGGATCCTCGTCGCCGAGCCGTGACCATTCGGCCCGGATGCGCTGAAACATCGCCTGCAGCTGCGCGGTCGAGGCGTCGATCTCCACCTTGGGCGGCGCGGCGAGATAGGCGCTGCGAAGGTGGGGCGGGAAGCGCCTGACATATTCGGGCGCATTCAGAAAATCGTTGAGCAGGGCGTCATAGGTGGGCAGCGCCATCTTGGCGTGCAGCACGTGATCGTCCTCGGGCTCACGCCCCAACAGCTGCCGATAGCAGGCCTCGATCAACGCTTTGGGGATCATGCCGGACATCCTGGCGTGCGCGGTCCACGATCAGGCAGGCGCGATCGGGCTGGGGGCGTCGAACTCATCGGGCCGCCTCGGACGGATGCAGGCACAGGTCCAGATGCGTGCCGCCGTCCGTCTCCACGTGCTCCCGCCACACGGCGTCGACCTGCTGGATGAGGTCGCCGGATGCGCCCTTGGCGAGCAGCTCGCGGGGGCGGCCGCGATGCAGGATTTCGATCTGGTAGCCGAGCTCGAGATACAGGTTGAGAAGATCGGCGCCGGCGACGCCCGAGCTGATGCGCTGGAAGTCGGGCGAATATTCGATGAAGGTCAACGGCCGCTGCTCCTTCAGGAAGGAGAGCGCGCCGATCGAGGCGCGGTATTCCATGCCCTCGATGTCCATTTTCAGGATGTGGACTTGGCCCAGGGCGCCGCGCAACAGGTCCAGAGGCGTGACCGCGACGACATCATAATTGTCCAGATGATCCGCCGTCGGATTTTCTCCGGTGTTGATGGCGTTGTTGTTGGTCACCGCTTGCCGGCGCAGCAGCTCGCGCCCCAGACGGTCCGACACGCCCAGCGGCAAGACCTCGACATTGCCGAGGCCTGAGGCCTGGGCGCTCTTGACCAGCACCCGGCAATTGCGGGCGCTGACCTCAAAGGCGAACACACGGCCATGTTCGCCGACGCGACGGGCCGCCGGCAGGGCGAACGCGCCCCAGCTGGCGCCGATGTCGACCACCGTCATGCCGGGCCGGCAGCAATCGAGGAAATAGGGCAGAACCCAAGGCTCGTAGCCATCGTCTGAATCGATCTCGCCCACCACGCTGGCTCCGGCCGGGAGGACGAACTCGCAATCCATGCGCCGCACGCGCACCTCGTGTGGGGCCAGTGACGGGCGGCCGGTGAACTCGGACGATCTGACGAACTCCCGCGCCAATTCCTGGGCGGTGAGGCGGTTGGCGCGCAGCGTTTCAACGTGAGCGGCCAAACCTCCCGCGTCCGGATCGCGGCCCAGCAGCAGGCGGTAAAGCAGCGTCACGAGCTGTTCGGGATCGTGTCCCCAATAGTCCTGCATCTAGGACCTCGCCAGCTCATCGAGAGCTTGGGAGCGCGCCTCGTAGCCAGGCGTCAGCGGATCGAGCCTGTCTAGGCTGATCGCCTCGCTCAGCGCCAGGCGTCGCATCACGTCAGCGGCTTCGCAGACATAGAGGCCCATCAATCCCACGCCTGTCACCCGATTGTCGCCCCCGTCGGTGAAGTCGCCCAAGTTCTGTGACATCTCCGACCTCAGGACGCCCCTTATGACCAGACCCTCTTCGGAGGCGGGAAGGTCCATGGCGATCCATCGGCGCTGGTTCGGCGCCAGGACGCCAGACAAGGGGGGGGCCGGCGACGGCGCGGACAGGGCCAGGCTCCAGCGGGTTTCAACCTCACGCAGGCCATGCAGTTGCAGGTAGAGCTTCAGCGGGCCGTGCGGTCCAGCCACGCTCAGGCTGATTTCGCCGCCTCGGGGTTTGGTCCAGGCGCCCCAGTCGTCCGGCCACCACCATCCCGCGCCGGCCCGGAACATTTCTCCCTGGGTCATGCCCCGCCATATGCGCGTCTCGGCGTTGCGTATCAGGGGATAATAGACGCCAGGCTGAGCGGCCTTCACCGTGGAGACCTTACGGAACGCCTGCTCGGAATCGGCCTGAGCCGCTTGGTGCACTTGCAGGCCGATATCCGCCCAGCTGCGCGGATGGTGCTGCGTGGCGATCTGGCGCTCACGCCGTCGCCGGTAGTCGGGGTTCAGGATCAGCTTCTCCGCGGCCTCGGTCAAGGAGGCGTCCGAGCCGGCTCGGAAGTAATCCGCAAAGATTCCACCCGCTTCCGGCAAGGACGTGCTGTCCGAGATCAAGGTCGGCTTGCCGTAGCAAAGGGATTCGGTGACAGGCAGGCCCCAGCCTTCGTAGTGGCTTGGATAAAGCGTGAACATGCAGTGCTGATAGAGGCATGCCAACTCTTCGTCGGCCAGGCGCGAAAGCATCAGCACCTTGGTCTGAAGCTCCGGACTCGAGGCCAGGCGAGCATGCACCGCTTGATTCAGCCAGCCTTCGGACCCCACGCAGACCAGCATGGGAACCGTTCCATGCTTGCGGATCAGCGCAAGCCAGGCGTTGAAGGCTCCGATGTGATTCTTGCGAGACTCGATGGTGGAGACGAACAGCACATAGGCGTCTGGACGCAGGCGCCAGCGATCGAGCAGCACCGGGTCGGCGGGCTGGCGGCCTGGAGCGCGAAAGTCCGCGTCCAGGGGAGTCACGGTGATCTGCTCTTCAGCGACCTCATGGCCCAGGCGGGCTGCGACGGTGATGAGGTCTCGTTTGGTGGCCTGAGAATTGACCAGGAAGCTATCGGCATGGTCAAAAACGCCGACGACCCAGCTTATGAAGTCCTGGGTTAGCTCCCGTACGCAGTGCTCCGGCGTCATGATCGGGATCATGTCGTGCACAAACGGAATATAACGCACGCCACGCGTCTGTTTGATCGTTCGAACTTTTAGGAAATAGTTCTGCAGCCACCAGGATGTGCCCAGATTGATCAGGCAGGATCGTTCCGGGAATTCAAAATCCGGGCTCCTCAAAAGATGGATTTCAAGGTGGTTGAGGATGGCGCGCCACTCCGGCGCTTGGACGTCGCCGCCGCTTAGGGCCAGTTCGGCCAATTTCAGGAACAGCTTGGCCGGAATCTCGCGCCACTCGTCCTCCTGTTCGGTGAAGCAGCAGATGCGGACCGCGCCGCGATGCTCTTCGGACAGCAGGAGCGCGCGGACGAGTTCGATCTGCACCCTCTGGATGCCGGTCGGTAGCCGCGCATTGCGGAAATAGGAGAACAGATCCGCCAGATCGAACACCAGTATCGAGCCGCTGGCGGCCTCGGGCGGAGCCGGGGGGGCGGCGGCGTCGATCTGGGCCAACAGGTCCTTCATGGGACCGCTGAGGCTGGCGTCGATCTCGCGCGCCTGGGTCAGCCTGTCCACCGCCGCGGCGATCCGGCGCAGATCGGCCTTGATGGAGCCGAGGTCTTCGGGCGCCTCGAGCGACTTATCCGGCGGATCCAGGCGGATAAGCACCTGCTGCCGGGCGGCGGAGGAAAGCGCGCCGCGGCTGCGGGCCATATGCTGCAGCTCCCGCCGGCTGTGCAGGTCGTTCGGGTCGAGCTGCAGCGCCTTCAGATAGCTTTCCGACGCTGCGTCCAGCCTTTGGGTGATCTTGAGCAGATGGCCCAGCTGCAAATGCGTGTCCGAGACGTTCGGAGCCAGCTCGATGGCGCGGCGATAGGCGAGCTCGGCTTCTTCGCGCTGACCGTTCTCCTTGAGCGCGTGGCCATATTGGACCCAGATGTCCGCGCGATCCGGCCAAAGGGTCAGGAAGTCACGATAGGCGCTGGCCGCCTCGCTCCATCGCTTCGCGTCGCGAGCGGCGTTGGCGCGAGTGAGGACAGATCTCGTCGGCTGCCGGCCAGGGCGTGCAACGCGTTGCAATAATTGGAGCAACGTCAATTTTGGTCTCCAGGCGCGCTTGCCGGGGGACGATGGCGATCCCCAGCGGTCACTGCGCCTTTAGGGCTGGCCGCTTTCGGTTTGACAAGCCTGATTTGCGCGTTCGGCCGTCGGCCTGAACTGCGATCGCGGCGTCCGCCGCGTCCTGGGCGCGCCGTCTTCTCGTCTTGAGCGGGGCGCATTGACCGTGACGGTTGTATGCCCTTACCTAAGCCGAAAACTGAGCGCGGCCAGCGCTCCCGAGGGAAGGCGCAGCAGCAAGTCCATGTCTGATCCATGACGTCCGCTCGCCCTCCCCGGTGACCGCCTCAGGCATCCGCCACGCCCGCCTCCGTCTCCTCGTTTCCAGTCAGTCGAAAGTCACCATCCATGTCCGCTCAGGTCATCTCCTCCGGCGCGATCAGCAGCGGCCTGACCGTCTCCAGCGGCGCCCAGCTGGAGGTGCAGTCCGGCGGCGTCGTCGATTCGGCGGTCGTCACCAGCGGCGGCGTCCTGGCGTTGTCGTCGGGCGCCAGCGCCTCTGGAGTCACCGTTTCGGCGGGCGGTGAGATCAGCGGCGGCGGCTCGGTTCAGGGGGGGAGCTTGGACGCGGGGACGCTGAGCGGCGTTGCGATCTTCGGTGCGCTCCAGGTGGCCAGCGGCGGATCGTTGAGCGGCGTGACGGTCGAATGGGGCCCGCTGACCTTGGAAGCCGGCGCCAACGCCAGCGGGCTGGTGCTGGCTGAGGATCCTTACGCTCTGGCTAGCCTCGTCACGCCGCCGGCCGATGTGATCCTCGGCTCGGCCTTCAACGATACGGTCGGCTTCGCCAGCACCGAGGAGGTCGGATCGGGCGGGGTGGCCGTGGACTCGGTGGTCGCGGGCGCCGAGGTGGTCCTGGGCGGCGGGTCAGTGTCAGGTTCGCTCATTCAATCCCATGGATCGCTTACGGTCTCGTCGGGCGGGGACGTGACAAACGCGATTGTGGAATGGGGTGGAACCGCCATCGCGCTCTCCGGCGGCGTACTGAACGGCGTCAGCGTCCAGAGCGGCGGCGTGATCGAATTGACCGAGACGGTCAGCGCAGGTCAGGCCTTATCGGCCCAGGCCGAGACCACGATGGCCTCCGCCGCCGTGGTCGATGGGGTCACGTTTTCGGCCGGCGGCATGGTCGAATACGCCGCCGTGTTCCTGGAAGGCGGCGCCAATGTCAGCGTGAGCGCCGGCTCGAGCGCGAGCAATGTGACGGTCTCGTCCGGGGCGACGCTGACGGTGGCGTCGGGCGGCGTGGTCAGCGGCCTCACCGTGGCGGCTGGCGGGGTGGCCGGTGGGCAGGGCGAAGCGCAAGGCGCCGTTGTCATAGCCGGATTGGTCAGCGGCCTCGATCTCATGGCCCAGGTTGACGCCGTGTCCGGCGCGCAGCTGAACAGCGTCACTCTCGTTGGCGACGGGGTTTTGAGCGCTGGTGCGCAGGCGGTCGGCATGACGATCGGGACCTATGCCGATCTGACCGACAGTGGCTCGCTTTCGAACGCCCAGGTGCAGTCCGGGGCCTATCTGGATATATACGGCGCCGCCAGCGGCGATGTGGTCAGTAGCGGCGCCACGGTGAGCGTGCTGAGCGGCGGCGGCGATGACGGTGGCTGGATCGCAGGCCAGGAAAGCGTGGCCAGCGGCGGCTCAGTGTCGGGTGCGACAGTCGCGAGCGGCGGCAGTTTGAGCCTTGCTCCCGGCGCGCAGCAATCGGGTCTGACCATCGACGCCGGCGGCGTGCTTATCGATGCGCCGACCATCAGCGCGGGCCAGTCGATCGTCGTCAGTTCGCAGAGCGCGTCGAGCGCGTTCGTGTTCGACGGCGTGACCGTCGAGAGCGGCGCTGTGCTGAGCGTTTTCGGGGCGGACGTGCTCAGCGGCGCGACGCTGTCAGTGGGCTCCGGACAGTCTATTTCGAAGGCCGTGGTTGCGAATGGCGGATCGCTGATCGGCGCGGGTTCAGCGACGGGTACGGTGTCTGCGGCTGGCTTGGTGAGCGGAATCGCGGTCGGCGGTTCCGGCTTCGCCGGCGCAAACGCCCAACTCCTGATCCTGTCCGGCGGCTCGGCCTTGGACGTCAACGTGACAGACGGCTCGCTCAACGTGCAGGTCGGCGGCGTAGCCAGTGGGACCTTCATCTCCGGCACAGGCTACGGCGCCGCCGAGACCGTCTCGGGGCTGAGCATCGATGATCAGGTGACCTATCAGGCCTATCTGACCATAGCCTCCGGCGGCCAAGGCTTGGACGACGTCGTTCTTGGGGGCGGCACGCTGGATGCGGTTGGCGTGGTGAGCGGGACTTTCGTCGAGCAGTATGGAATTCAAAACGTCGGTGGGCTGTCCGTCGACGCCACGATCTACGGCATAGAGAATATCGGGGCAGGCGCGGTCGCTTCGGGCACGGTGGTGGCGCGCGGCGGCGCGGCCAGCGTCAATGGCGTGATGTCCGGTTCCCTGGTCGACGCCGGCGGCCTTGAGACCGTCTATTCAGGTGGGTTAGCGACAGGAACCGTCGTCTTCAGCGGCGGGACCTTGGCCCTGCAGTCCGGCGCGCTCACCAGCAACGTGACCGTCAGCAGCGGTGGTGAAGTGATCTTCTCGGCCGGGGTGCTCAGCGGCGAGACCCTGACCGCCGGAACTGTGACCAGCACCATCAGCATCCAGGGCATGACCCTGGAAAGCGGGGCGGTCATAGGCCTGTCCTACAACCCGGCGGTCTCCAGCGGCGGCGTCCTTGTTATCGGCTCCGGCGTCGATCTCGAGCAATTTCAACTGCTTTCCGGTGGTGTGGCAGAGGGATGGGGTTCGGCGGTCAACGTGATCGTCGGCTCGGGCACGGAGATCGAGGGCGACCTGTCGATCGATGGGCCGTCCAACGAGGTCTACGGCTTGGCGAGCGGCGTATTCGTGGGTGACCCCGTCAGTTCCGGCTCGCTGCAGGTCTGGTCAGGCGGGGTCGCCAGCGGCGTGACGGTGGTCGATGGAGGGCTGGTCGTGTCGTCTGGCGGCACGACGGTCAGTGCGACCCTGCTGGGGGACCTCCTGGGCGCTTTCGCCGACATCAGCGGCGCCGCTTCGGCGACCCAGATCGGCGTGGGCGCAATACAGGTGATCGAATACGGCGCCGCGGCCAGCGGCACGATCGTCTCTTCGGGCGGCTTCGAAGAGGTTCTTTCGGGAGGCGACGCCACCAACGAGATCGTGGAAAGCGGCGGGGCCGAGTTGCTGGCCGAGGGCGCGACCGTGCAAGGCGTGGTGGTGAGCAGCGGCGGCGGACTCTACGTGGAGCAGATCTTGTCAGCCGGCCAGACCGTCGTTGCGAGCGCCGTGGCGAGCGCGACCACGATCAGCGGCGTCACCGTCATGCAAGGCGGCTATATCGACGCCATCCCCCTTGTGACGGGCGGCGTGATGTCGCTGACCGCGGGTGCGGCGGCGTTCGACGCCCTCGTCAGCGGCGGCGTCCTTTCCGGCCCCGGCGCTCTCCTGGGCCAGAGCCAGGACTATAGCTCCGTCTATGGCGTCACCCTGGGTGACGCCGGCTACTACAGCGAACTGGAGGTCGCCGGCGTGGCGGCCAACATCACGGTCATCAATGGATATCTCGAGGTCGACGCCAGCGGTTCGGTGAGGAACGCGCTTCTCTCCGCCGGCCATGTGACTGCGGCTGGGGCGGACATCGCCGCCGCCAATGGTTCACAGACAGGAGGCGTGTCTGAACTTCTTCAGGCCTATTCCGAGATCGACGGCCTGGCGATATCCACCACCGTGGCGAGGGGGGGCGTTCAGTACGTCGATTCGGGCGGGCAGGCGTCGGGCACGCAGGTGCTGGCCGGCGGCTTCGAGATCGTCCAGTCCGGCGGCTATGAGAACGGCGGGGTGGTCGTCAGCGGTGGCGGCGAGAGCATCGAGGCAGGCGCGACGGCGTCGTCCGTCATTGTCTCCAGCGGCGCAGAGTTGTTCGTCCAGCCCACGGTCAGCGCGGGCCAGACCTTTTCCGCCGGCCTGGTCGCCAGCGCGGCCACCATCAGCGGGGCGGCGGCGGCCAGCGGCGCTTTCCTGAACGTGTTCAGCGCCACCGTCCTCAGCGGGGGTGTCCTGAATGTGGGCTCGGAAGCGCTCGCGCAAAACGTGATGGTGTCGGCGGGCGGCGAAATGGTCGGCGCGGGCGAAACGATCGGCGTGATCGATGTCGACGGCCTTGTCAGCGGCGTGCAGCTGCGTGGGGACCTGGCCGAAACGCAGCTGGTGGTGTCGTCCGGCGGCGTCGTCTCGGCGGTCTTGGTCAGCGGCGGCGTCTCGATGACCGTGAGTTCCGGCGGCTTGGCCGGCGATGTCGTGCTCGAGGGCGGCGCAGCGCAGAATTTCGCCGAAATCTTCGGCGTGGGTGTCGGGACCGTGGTCGGCTCGGGCGCGCTTCAGACCCTGGAGTCCGGCGCGCGCGCCAGCGCGACACAAATCCAGGCCGGGGGCTGGGAAGTGGTCTCGTCGGGCGCAGTCGACAGCGGCGCCTTGATCGGGTCGGGCGGTTTTGAAGTGGTCAGCAGCGGCGCGACCGTCACTGCGGCCACGGTCGCCGCGGGCGGCGTGCTGCAGCTCGAATATGGAGCGACCGTCGGAGCGATAAGCCTGGACGCTGGCGGTGTTCTGGACATCGCGGATTTGAACCATGTCACGGTCAGTTTGGACGGTGAGGGTCAGCTGCTGGTCTCCAGCGGGGGCGCGGTGGTGGACACGATCACCTTGACTGGCGGCGCGGGGCTGAGCTTCACCACCAGCGCCGACGGCGCCGGCGGGGTGGACATCGTCGCCCACGCCGCGTCGGCCTCCGCGCCTGCGGACTTCAACGGCGACGGCAAGAGCGACTTTCTGATCGAGAGCACGGGCGGGGCGGTTGTGGTGGGCGAGGTCGGCTCGAGCGGTCAGGCGGCCTATACGCAGGTGACCGGCCTGGGCTCGGGCTGGAGCTTCGAGGGCGACGGGGATTTCCTGGGCGACGGCAAGGCTGGCTTCCTGATCGAGAACACC
>FTAP01000188.1_pt1 | contig 22308 bp, 22 predicted proteins | sample 1639111 | NCBI WGS metagenome assembly FTAP01 (sample SAMEA3914812, study PRJEB12502) | metagenome | biome: forest; material: soil | place: Canada | collected 2011-07-07 | depth 0.1 m
CGTCGCCGCCGGGATGAAGGTGGACGCCTTCGCGCCGCGCCTGTCGTTCTTCTGGGCGGTGGGCATGAACTACTTCATGGAAGTGGCCAAGATGCGGGCCGCGCGCCTGCTGTGGGCCAAGCTGATGAAGCCGTTCGACCCGCAGGATGCGCGCTCGCTATCGCTACGCACCCACTCGCAGACCTCGGGCTGGTCGCTGGCGGCGCAGGACGTGTTCAACAACGTGGCGCGCACCTGCGTCGAGGCCATGGCGGCGGCCAACGGCCAGACCCAGTCGCTGCACACCAACAGCCTGGACGAGGCCCTGGCCCTGCCGACCGACTTCTCAGCCCGGATCGCGCGCAACACCCAGCTGTTCCTGCAGACCGAAAGCGGCTTGACCCGCACCATCGATCCGTGGGGCGGGTCCTACTATGTCGAACGGCTGACCGCCGACCTGGCGCAGCGCGCTTTGGCGCATATCGCCGAGGTCGAGACCCTGGGCGGCATGGCCAAGGCGATCGAGGCCGGCGTGCCCAAGTTGCGCATCGAGGAGGTCGCGGCCAAGACCCAGGCCAGGATCGACAGCGGCCGCCAGACCGTGGTCGGCGTCAACCGCTACAAGCCCGAGCATGAGGACGACATCCCCATGCTGAAGGTCGACAACTCCTCGGTGCGCCAACAGCAGGTGGAAAAGCTCCAGCGCCTGCGCGCCGAGCGCAACGAGCCCGAGGTGCAGGCGACCCTGGAAGCCCTGACCAACGGCGCGCGCGGCGGCGCCAACCTGCTGGAGCTGTCGGTCCAGGCCGCCCGCGCCAAGGCCACGGTCGGCGAGATCAGCGACGCGCTGGAAAAGGTGTTCGGCCGCCACAAGGCCGAGATCAAGGCCATCAAGGGCGTCTATCTGCGCGAGGCGGGAACGGACGACTTCACCGTCAACCGGGCCAAGGCCATGGTCGAGGCGTTCCGCCAGACCGATGGCGCCCCTCCCAAGATCATGATCGCCAAGATGGGCCAGGACGGCCACGACCGCGGCCAGAAGGTGGTGGCCTCGGCTTTCTCGGACCTAGGTTTTCAGGTCGAGATCGGGCCGCTGTTCCAGACCCCGGAAGAGACTGCACGCGACGCCATCGAGGCCGGGGTTCACGCGGTGGGCGCCTCGTCGCTGGCGGCCGGGCACCTGACCCTGGTGCCGGAATTGAAGGCGGAACTGGCCAAGGCCGGGCGCGAGGACATCATGGTGGTGGTCGGCGGGGTGATCCCGCCCACGGACTTCCAGGCCCTGCGCGACGCCGGCGCCGCGGCGATCTTCCCGCCCGGTACGGTGATCGCCGAGGCGGCCATCGAACTGCTCGACAAGCTCAACGCCAAGCTCGGCTACAGCCAGGCCGCCGCTTGAAGAAAGACGCGTCCCCGTGCTTTTGAATGAAACCCAGACCCTGATCCGCGACTCCGTGCGCGATCTCGCCCGGCGTGAGATCGCCCCCCACGCCGCGGCCTGGGAACGCGACGGCGCCTATCCGCCGGCGATTTTCGAACAGCTCGCCGCCCTGGGCCTGCTCGGCATGACAGCGCCGGAGGTCTATGGCGGGGCCGAGGCCGACTATGTCTCCTACGCCCTGGCGCTGATGGAGCTGGCGGCCGCGGACGGCGGGCTCTCGACCGTGGTCAGCGTGCACAATGCGCCGGTGATCGCTGCGATCCTGAAGGACGGGAACACCGCGCAGAAAGACCGCTTCCTGCACGACCTGTGCGCGGGCAAGTACATCGGCGCCTTCGCCCTGACCGAGGCCGGCGCAGGCTCGGACGCCTCGGCCCTCCGCACCCGCGCGGTGAAGGAGGGCGACGACTATGTGATCGACGGTTCCAAGCAGTTCATCACCTCCAGCCGCATCGCCGGCCTGACCCTGGTGTTCGCCGTGACCGATCCTTCGGCCGGCAAGAAGGGGCTGTCGGCCTTCATCGTGCCGCGGGGGACGCAGGGTTTCTCCGTCGCCAAGGTCGAGCACAAGCTGGGCCAGCAGGCGTCGGACACCTGCGCCCTGAACTTCGACGCTATGCGCGTGCCGACCGAGCTGCGGCTGGGCGAAGAGGGTCAGGGCTACCGCATCGCCCTGGCCAACCTGGAGACCGGCCGCATCGGCATCGCCGCCCAAAGCGTGGGCATGGCCCAGGCGGCGCTCGACATCGCCGTCGCCTACGCCAAGGAGCGCGCCAGCTTCGGCAAGCCGATCATCGAGCACCAGGCCGTGGGCTTCCGCCTGGCCGACCTCGCCGCCAAGCTGGAGGCCGCGCGCCAACTGGTGCTGCACGCCGCCAGCCTGAAAGACGCCGGCCTGCCCTGCCTGACCCAGGCCTCCATGGCCAAGCTGGTCGCGTCCGAAACCGCCGAGGCGGTCTGTTCCGGCGCCATCCAGACGCTCGGCGGCTACGGCTATCTGGAAGAGTACGGCGTGGCCAAGATCTACCGCGATGTGCGGGTCTGCCAGATCTACGAGGGCACCTCGGACATCCAGCGCATGGTCATCGCCCGCAGCCTCTGACCACCCGATCCCATAAGTAAGAAAGACGTTTCCCATGGCCGCCGAAACCGCTTCCGATCCCGTCGTCATCGCCGCCTACGCCCGCACCCCCATGGGCGGGTTCCAAGGCGCCCTCGCCTCGGTCAAGGCGACCGAGCTGGGCGCGATCGCGGTGAAGGCGGCGCTGGAGCGCGCGGGCGTGGCCGGCGACAAGGTCGAGCAGATCTTCATGGGCTGCGTGCTGCCCGCGGGCCTGGGCCAGGCTCCCGCGCGCCAGGCGGCGCTGGGCGCTGGCCTGCCGCTGAGCGTGGAGGCGACCACGGTCAACAAGATGTGCGGCTCGGGCATGCAGGCGGCGATCATGGCTCATGACGCGCTCAAGGCCGGTTCGGTCGATATCATCGTGGCTGGCGGCATGGAGAGCATGTCCAACGCCCCCTACCTGCTGGCCAAGCATCGCGGCGGCGCGCGGATCGGCCACGACGTAGTCAAGGACAGCATGTTCCTGGACGGGCTGGAGGACGCCTATGACGAGGGCAAGCTGATGGGCGCCTTCGCCGAGGACACCGCGCGCGAGTACCAGTTCACCCGCGAAGCCCAGGACGACTTCGCCGTGCGCAGCCTGACCCGCGCCCAGCACGCCTCCGAAAGCGGGGCGTTCGACCGCGAGATCGTCCCGGTCCAGGTCAAGACCCGCAAGGGCGTGGAGACGGTCTCCAGGGACGAGCAGCCCGCCAAGGGCGACCCGGCCAAGATCCCGACCCTGAAGCCCGCCTTCGCCAAGGACGGCACCGTCACCGCGGCCAACGCCTCCTCGATCAGCGACGGCGCCGCGGCCCTGGTGATGACGCGCGAAAGCGTGGCCAAGACCGCAGGCATGCCGATCCTGGCGCGGGTGGTCTCCCACGCCGCCCACGCGCATGAGCCCGGCAAGTTCACCACCGCCCCGGTCCCGGCCATCCGCAAGGCCCTGGCCAAGGCCGGCTGGGATGCGAAGGACGTGGACCTGTTCGAGGTCAACGAAGCCTTCGCCGTGGTGGCCATGGTCGCGGCCAAGGAACTCGACATCCCGGCCGAGAAGCTCAACGTCAACGGCGGCGCCTGCGCGCTCGGCCACCCCATCGGCGCCTCGGGCGCGCGGGTGATCGCCACCCTGCTGGCGGCGCTGGAAGCGCGCGGCGGCAAGAAGGGCGTCGCGGCCCTGTGCATCGGTGGCGGCGAAGCCACGGCGATGGCGGTGGAGCTGGCCTGAGGCCTCCGGGACGCTTCGCCGCTGCAAGCCATTCAGTCCGCTCATTCCCGCGAAGGCGGGAATCCAGCTCAAGCCCGCTGACGGCTGAGAGTGAATCTGGATCCCCGCCTTCGTGGGGATGAGCGGATTTTAGCGGGTGGTCGCGCCTAATGCGCGCCCGCCTCGGGCTCCTGCATCAGCTCGACCAGCACGCCGCCCATGTCCTTGGGGTGCAGGAAGATCACCGGCACGCCGTGGGCGCCGATGCGCGGCTCGCCCGTGCCCAACACGGTCGCGCCCTTGGCGCGCATCTCGTCGCGGGCCTGCAGGATATCGGGGACCTCGAAACAGACGTGGTGCTGGCCGCCCTTGGGGTTCTTGGCCAGGAAGCCGTGGATCGGCGAGGCCTCGCCGTAGGGCTCGATCAGCTCGATCTGAGCATTGGGCAGGTTGACGAACGACACCCACACCCCCTGTTCGGGCAAGGCTTTCCTGGGCGTGATGTCGGTCGCGCCAAACACGTCGCGATACAGCTTGGACGCTTCTTCGATGGAGGGCGTCGCCACGCCCACATGGTTCAGCTTACCGATCACGATCGTCGTCTCCCTATGTTTCTCCAGCCTGCTTAGCCGGGCGACAAAAAGGGAGGCAAGAACGAAGCGATTTCGCTGCCGACAGCCAGGGCGGGTGAGCTAATCCAATGATTAGCATGGCTGGGGGACTAGGACTCGAACCTAGAATAACGGTACCAAAAACCGCTGTGTTACCATTACACCATCCCCCAGGATGGCTGCTTCAGCGGGCTGTTTTGACGGCCCGCTTCGCGAGAGGCGGTGAGATAGCCCAAGCCGGTGGGGCTTGCAACACGCTGTTTGCAGGTTCTTTGCGACGGAATGCGCAGGGGTCCTTTTCGTCGCGATTTTCAGGGGTTTCCAGACGGATCAAAATAGAGCACACAGCCGCTTGCGAGGCGCGGCGGCCTACTCTATACACCCGCCCTCTTCGTTGTCGGAGTGTAGCTCAGTCTGGTAGAGCACCGTGTTCGGGACGCGGGGGTCGCAGGTTCGAATCCTGCTACTCCGACCATCTTTCCCGCAGCCTTCCCGAATAGGGCGGCGGGTTTTCATCCATCACCAACTTTTTGTTTTCGTCCTGCTCTGCAGGTACGTTGCGCGGGTCCACGCGATATCGCGCGCGACATGACGGGTGGTCGCACCCTATGCTCAGCACCTCAGCTTAATGAGTCGCTGTGACGCAGCCGAAGGTCGGAGCGTCCTCGGCTTCCAGACGTTCGGGCTTGCATGAGTGAGACATTCCGCTTCCGCACCTGGCACGCCGCCGCCTTCCTGGCCGCGATCGGCGCCGTTTCCGCCGTGTCCTCGTCCCGGGACGCCCGCACCTATTGGCGCGCGCTGAAGCGTTCGCCCAAGGCGCCGCCGCCCTGGGTGTTCCCCTCGGTCTGGACGGCGCTGAACGTGGTGCAGCTCTGGGCTGACCTGCGCATCCTGAACGACCGCGAATCTCCGGACCGCAACACCCTGGTGGGGTTGCGGGCGGCGAGCTGGGTAATGTCGGCGGTGCTGACCCCCACCCTGTTCCGCTCGCGCTCGCTGGCCGGCGCGGAGGCGGCCACGCTGGCCGAGGGCGTCGCCACCGGTGCGGCCGTGGCCCTGCTGGCCAAGCGCGATCCGCTGGCAGCCGCGGCGCTGACCCCGCTGGCGCTATGGACCGCCTACGCCAGCCTGACCGGCGACGAACCGAGCGTGTCCAATCCCGACAAGCTGGTGGACCGGCTGCGCTGGGAAGGGGCGTTCTAGAACGAGATTGCCGGCGGCTACGGCGGCCACTGCGCTCCAATCCTGGGATTGAGAGCGAAAGGCCAAGCTTTTCAATCCGGTCTGTCCCTGCGTCCCCGCGTCGCGCGCCATCTCGCTCAATGGCGGGCCTTCCTACCTGGGGTTAAGTTGAGGGTCGCTATACAACTTCCCCTCAACCCCCAGCGCTGGGGCGGACCCTTCGCCATGATTTTCACCTCCAGACCCGAGGCCGGAGTTCATGCCGACGAACGGCGCGAACATCCGCGCAGCCCGGCTCAAGGCCAGGTCAAGCTGATCCCCGGCTCAGGCCGTACCGCGCGTGGACCCGCGCTCGATGTCGAGCTGATCGACCGGTCGATGACCGGGCTACGCGTGCGGCTCAACACCGACATGCCGCTCTCGGGCGACGTAGTGCTGCTCTCGTCGGTGACCGGGCAGATTTACGAGGCGCGGGTCGTGTGGCGCTCTCATCCCCACGTCGGGCTGCAGGTCCGGCGCACCGTGGACATGCGCTCGGCCAATGGGCCGGACGCTCCGGCCCTGCGCAAGCTGTGGCACGAGACCTTCCGCGGATAGGCCGGAAGACGGGTTGCGAGCATGCACGGCCAAGGTGACGAACGCCCTCGCCCGTGCTGTATATCGGCCATGCCGAAGCTCGCCCTTCCCCATATGCATGCGTCCCTGGCGGCGCTGATGCTGGTCCTGGCCGCACTGATCCTGCCGGCCAAGGCGCGAGCATGGGACCCGGAAGCGGACAAGGTGGTGGCGCGGCTGGCCTATGAGCGGCTCGATCCCGCCGCCAAGGCCAAGGTCGACGCCCTGCTCGGCTCCGGGTTCAAGGTCGCCGACACGCCGTGCGAGGCGACCGGCCTGTCCGACGCGCCCGAAATGGTCGCGTGCCTGAAGGACCGTCGCAACGTCGATTTCATGCGTGGCGTGATCTACGATCCCTTCCCGATCTGCGCCCCACCGCCCAAGGCCAAGTCGCCCTGCGCCGACGGGCACTGCGCCAGCGCCCTGCTGGTGAGGGAGCTCGAGGTGCTCAAGGCGCCCGCCGCCTCGCCCGACGACAAGGCGATGGCGCTGCTGGCCGTGACCTATCTGGTGTCCGAACTGCACCAGCCGCTGCACACCGCCGACAACGATGACCGCAACGGCCAGCGGGTGCGGGTGACCACGCCTGGCAACGTCAACGGCGTGACGCTTTACGGCGTGTGGGACGAGGACCTGGTGGCCGACGCCATCGGCGACGCCGACACCGGCCTGCCCTATGTCCGCGCCCTGGCCGCCACCCATGCCGCAGAATGGTCCAAGGGCGATCTCAGCAGTTGGCTGGAAGAGACCCACCAGTTCGCCACCACGGTGGTCTACGGCCGGCTGCCCGTCCCACCGGCCTGCAACAAGCTGCCCGACCAGCCCGAGCCGCTGCGCCCCAACTACTTCGCCGCCGCCGCGCCCCTGGTGCGCACCCAGCTCGCCAAGGCCGGCGTGCGTCTGGCGGTCCTGCTGAACGCCGCCCTGGACTAGGCGCAGGGGATCGGGATTGGCCTGATCCGGACATCGCGTCGCGCCTGCGTGGGCGAATCGAGGCGGGCTTGATATAGGTTTTCGATTGGCCCGCAGGCCCCGCCGGTTCCATGCCGGCGCGCGTCGCGGACCGTGGAGCGCCAAGGCGGCATGAAGCAGTTCCTGATCACCCTCGCCGGCGTCTTCTGCGGGCTGCTGCTGTTCTTCGTCGGGCTTCCGATCCTGTTCCTGAGCCTGATCGCGGCGGGATCGCGGCCCGCGCCGCCGCCGGCCCACACCGTGCTGACCCTGGACCTGCGCCAGGCGCTGAGCGACCAGGAGGCCAGCAGCCCGCTGTCGTTCCTGAACGGTCGCAGCCTGTCGGTCATCACCGTGGTCGAGACCCTCAGCCGCGCCAGCCATGACCCCAATGTCCAGGCCCTCTTGATCCGCCTGCCCGAGGGCGGCATGCCGCCGGCCCAGGCCGACGAACTGCGCCTGGCGATCAAGAGCTTCCGCGCTGCGGGCAAGCTGGTGGTCGCCCACAGCCAGGGCTTCTACCCCTCCGGCATTTCCACGGCGACCTACATGCTGGGCGCCTCAGCGGATCAGCTCTGGATGCAGCCAGGCGCGCCGCTGCAATCGGCCGGCATCGCCACCGAAGACCTGTTCCTGAAGCGCTTCTTCGACAAGTACGGCCTGGTGGCCGACTTCCAGCAGCGCAAGGAGTACAAGAATGCGGTCAACCCGCTGCTGTACGACGACTACACCCCCGCCCACCGCGAGGGCGAACTGGGCTGGATGACCTCGGTCTATGACACCGAGCTGAACGTCGCCGCCAAGGATCGCGGCCAGGATCCCAAGACCCTCAAGGCGATCATCGCCGACGCGCCCTATGGGGCGGACGAGGCGCTTGCGCACCACCTGATCGACCGGGTGGGCGAGCTGCAGGACGCCATCGATGTGGTGAAGACCCGCTCCGGCTCCGACGCCCAGCTGATGGACCTGGCCAAGTACCGCAACACCCCGCGCACCACGACCGCCGCGCCGGCCAACTCGGCCATCGCCCTGATCGGGGCCGAGGGCGACATCGTCACCGGCACCGCCAACAACCAGTCGCTGACGGAGACCCGCTCCGACGTCTATTCCGACGACGTGGCCAAGGCGTTCCAGGACGCTATCGCCGACGACCAGGTGAAGGCCATCGTATTCCGCGTCTCCTCGCCCGGCGGTTCAGACACTGCTTCCGAGCAGATCCTGGCGGCGGTGCTGGCCGCCAAGGCGGCGCACAAGCCGGTGGTGGTCAGCATGGGCACCTATGCGGCCTCGGGCGGGTACTGGATTTCGTCCAACGCCTCAGAGATCGTGGCCGAGCCCACCACCCTGACCGGCTCGATCGGCGTGTTCGGCGGCAAGCTGGTCTACGGCCCGGCCTTGGCCCGCTTCGGCATGGACATGCGCAGCCTGACCGTGGGCGGCGACTTTGCCGGGGCCTATGGCTCAGGTCAGCCGTTCACGCCCAAGCAGAAGGCGGCGATCTCGAGCTGGATGGACCGGATCTACGACGGCTTCGTCCAGCGCGTCGCCACCGGCCGCAAGCTGCCGGTTGAACGGGTGCAGGAGATCGCCAAGGGCCGGGTCTGGACCGGCGTCCAGGCCCAGCAGCTCGGCCTGGTGGACAAGCTCGGCGGCCTGAGCCTGGCCGTGGGCGAAGCCAAGCGCCTGGCCAACCTGCCCGCCGGGGAAAGCGTGGTGCTGAAGGTGCTGCCGGCCAAGAAGTCGCCGCTGGAAACGATCCAGCGCGCGGTCGGCATGAGCAGCGCCTCGGCGCGAGCGGTCTCGACCGCCATCTCGCTGCTGGACGATCCCCAGGCCCGCATGGCCCTGGACGAGATCGCCCGTGCGCGCCTACAGGCCAAGGGCCAGGGTGCGGTGCTGGCGCCTACGCCCTTCCAGTAAGCAAAAACGTCGGCGTCAGGACGTGACGCGGACCGTGGCGATGACCTTCTGGAACAGGGCGGTCATGGCTTCGCTGATGCCATCGCTGGGGCTGACGGGGTAGTAAAGCCCCGGCGAGGCGCAGGCCTGCAAGGCCGGTGCGATCTGGGGCAGAAGCGGCACCGCATTCGTCAGGGACCAGGAATCGCTGCTGATCGATGAGGGCAGATAGGTCGTGTAGAGGATCGCGATCGTCACGCCGGCGTTCTTGAGCGCCGTGCACTTGGTCGTGTCGAGGCCGCCCATCACACGCGCGCCGCTGCTGTTCATGTCCACCATGCCGTCCGTGACGAAGAACAGAACCTTCTGCGGCGCGCTCGCGGTGGAGCCATTTCCAGCCGTGGTGGCCGGCGGTGGCACCATCAGGGGCAGTATTTGCGTCAGTGCGTAGCTGAAGTTCGTGTCTTCGTCGTTATTCCCCACCGAACCCTGAGCAACAGCGGTCTGATAAGCGGCGTTCTGCGACGGAACCATCTGCAGCTGAACACTGCTGATGGCGGTCGTCATGGCGGATCCGGTCAGCGCCGAGGTCAAGCCAGACGGGTTGCTTGTCGTAGCCGTTACATTGTTCAGCGCCGGCGCCGTGTAGGCGTAGGGACCGAAGTCGAATATGGCCACGCGAAATTCCGATTGCACGCCATTGGCCTGCGCGGTGGCCGTGGCTGTCGTCATCAGGTTTTGCGTAGCCTGGCTCACGACATCGATGCGCAACTGTACAGCGGCTCCGGTCGCAGTCTTGGTCGTCTGGGCCGTGGCGTAATAGTTGTCGCCGGGGTCGGACGTCGTGTGACAAGCAAATGCGCACCCAGTGGCCTTATTCATCGCCTGGATGTCGGCCGTCGTAGCTCCCAGCCCCATGGATGGACTGTTGTCCAGCAGCATGTAGAAGTCGACATAGGCCGGCATGGTGGCCGTGGCGTTGGAAACCACGTTGATCGGAAGGGTCCTGATCCCGACCATGCCCAGGAAATTGGTTGAAAAATTTCCGGCGACTGAAACCGTGGCGTTGATATTGTTGGAAACGCGCTGCTCGGTCACACCAAAGGTCAACGGCGAAGTGTCCGGCGCGATCGGCTTGTCGGAATTGAATATGTTCTGCGCCGACGTGCTTGGCGTGATCGACCCATCGCTGGTCATCGCCACAGCCGTTTTATAATCCTGCGAACTGGTCGAGATAGCGCCGACGCTAGCGGCGTCCGCCGCGTCCTGCACCTCGCCCTTGCGCACCATATAGTTGCTAAAATCGACGGCGCCGCCCGCTGCGAGAATCAGAAGGGTCGCAACGATCGCGAACATTACCGCGACATTGCCCGATTTATTCGAGCAAAGGTTGAGTAGGTCCTTGCGCATTCTTCGCATTCCGCCCCGTGAAGCGCAGAATGTTTCAGGTCTGTAAATTTGTTCCTAACTGGCCGGCAATTCGGAGCGGCCTACTGTAATCAATTCCGCTGAGCACCTCACATCCGAACCACGTCCACGGTTCAATCGATTCACCTTGAAGCTCACCTGGGCTCAGCTATTGATTTCCGCATGGCCCTGACCCCGTTCCACATCGCCTTTCCGGTCGACGACCTGGCCGCGGCGCGCAACTTTTATGGCGAAATCCTTGGTTGCCCTGAGGGGCGCAGCTCCGAGCAGTGGATCGACTTCGACCTGTTCGGCCACCAGATCGTCGCCCACCTGAAGCCTCGGCCCCAGAGTGCGTCCGCCGCCCACCACAATCCGGTGGACGGCCACGAGGTGCCGGTGCCCCACTTCGGCGTGGTGATGGAGATGGACGCCTGGCGCGCCCTGGCCGAGCGGGTCCAGGCCGCCGGCGTCCGCTTCGTGATCGAGCCCTATATCCGCTTCGAGGGCCAGGTCGGCGAGCAGGCCACCATGTTCTTCCTCGACCCGGCCGGCAACGCGCTAGAGTTCAAGGCCTTCGCCGACATGGGCCAGCTTTTCGCCAGCTGACGCCGCAGAACGCGAGCGGCGAATTCACTGGTCGTTGGAGGTCGCGGTCCAGACGATGCGGGAGGCGCCGCAGACCTTGTGCCCCTCGACCCCGGTCCCGGTGACGATGATGCGGGCGAAGCCCTTGGTCATCACGTCGGTCTCGACGGCGATGCTTTCCCGGTCGTCGTCGGCGTCCGCCCGCGCGTCGAAGTTCGGCGGCAAACGGAAGTGGTACTTCTTGTAGTTGATGACGTAGTGGCGGTGATCGAGGTTGACGCAGCCATGCGCGCCGCCGGTGAGTTCCAGGGTTCCTTCCGGCTGGTCCGCGTCGGCGTCCTGCGCCCAGCTCCGCCCCATGCCGCCCGCGAGAACGACCATGGCCGCCGCACAGATCAACAACCTACGCGCCCGCCCGCCCATGGTGCGCCCTCCAAGCCGGGCGTGGAAACGCCCGCCGACCTCTACGGATCGTCATCGCCATTGAGCGCTCGCCGCGCCGGACACGCAAGCGCGCGCGCCTGCCGCGCGAGACAGGTCGCCCGCGCCCCCCTTGGGGACGCTCAGACCTCCGCCAGGACCGCGGCCATCATGATGATGCGGATGGTCTCATCCCACAGCCCCAGACCGTCCAGGGCTTCGATCGGATGGAAGGCGGCCGCAAGGGCGTCGTCGCCAGCGACCGGCTCGCCCGAGATCCAGCGCGCAGCGTAGTCCACCAGCACATAGTGGACGTCCTCGCCGAACACGCCATCCACCACGTCCAACAAACCCGTAAGTTCGGCGGTGACGCCGGTCTCCTCGGTCAGCTCGCGCAAGGCGGCGTCGGCGGCGCGCTCGCCCCACTCGATCCGGCCGCCCGGCAGGCTCCAGGCGCCGCTCAGGGGCGGCTTGCCACGGCGGATCAGGAGCACCTCACGCCCGCGCAGGCACACCACGCCCACGGCCGGAATAGGTCGCCGTGTCAAGGCCATAGGCGTCTCCGGCATCAAATCGTCAGTACTCATATGTGTCCTATATGGCTCAGCTATGTGGCGCTTCGGTATCCGTGACGAAACACCGCGCGCGGATGATCGGTAAGCATCTTTTCACCCTTTCCCGCCACGTTAATCCTCACACGCGAGTAAGGGCGGCAAGGGGGATTCCTTTATGCGCAAGCGTCTGACGACCGTAGTGCTAGCGGTCGCTCTCGCCGGTGCGAGCTTTGCCTCTTCCGTCCAGGCCGCTCCGGAGCGGCTGCAGTGCGCCGAGTTCGCGCGCCTGTTCTCCGGCATCCAGATCTTCGGCGACGCGGCCACCTGGTGGCGCCAGGCCATGGGCAAGTACGCCCGCGGCTTCACCCCGGAAACCGGCTCGGTGCTGGTGTTCAAGGCCTCAGGCATCATGGCCAAGGGCCACGTGGCCGTGGTCAGCCATGTCCTGACCGATCGCATCATCCAGGTCACCCACGCCAACTGGTCGGTGATCGACGGTCACCGCGGCCAGGTCGAGAAGGACGTCACCGTGGTGGACGTGTCCCCCACCGGCGACTGGAGCCAGGTCAAGGTCTGGTACGATCCCAGCCACAACCTCGGCAACACGATCTATCCCACCTACGGCTTCGTCTATCGCGCGGCGCAACAGGCCGCCAACGTCGCCAGCCGCATCGCCGCCGCCACCACCGGCTCCAAGGCCTCGGCCGGGGTCGCCACGACCTCCTTGGGCCAGGCCGACCCGAACTGAGGGCCGAGCGCCCTCTTTTCTGAAACTCGGGGTTATTGAAGCGCGTCCTCCGAGCCCGCAGGCCTGGGTCGACTTCTGCCCTTTTTCAGGCCGCCTCAGCGCCCCAGTGCGCAATCCGCCAGATCATCCTCACGCACGGTTTCCGCGCCCGCGCCGATGCGGCGGCTGCGGCGCAGGACGTAGCGGCCAGGACGCACGGCCTTCCACTTCAGTGGGTCCGGCAAGATCGCCGCCAGGCGCGAGGCCTCGAGCGGGGTGATCGCCTCGGCCCCGTGGTGGAAGTAGCGCTGCGAAGCCGCCTCGGCGCCGTAGACGCCCGGCCCCCACTCCACCACGTTGAGATACACCTCCAGGATGCGCCGCTTGCCCCACAGGGCCTCGGTCAGCACCGTGAAATACGCTTCCAGACCTTTGCGGACATAGGAGCGCTCGGGCCAGAGGAACACGTTCTTAGCGGTCTGCTGGCTGATGGTGGAGCCGCCGCGAATCTTGCCCGGATCGCGAGCGTTGTGCGCCGCCGCCGCCTTCAGGGCGGTAAAGTCAAAGCCGTGGTGGGTGCAGAACCGCGCGTCCTCGGCCGCGATCACCGATCGCGCCAGGGTCGGGGAGATGCGCGACAGCGGCCGCCAGGACTTGTGCAGCCCCTCGCCGGCTACCGCACGCTCCACCATCAACAGGGTCACGGGCGGCGGGATGAAGCGATAGGCCACGGTCACGGCGACCGGCCCCAGCAGCACCACCGCCAGGAAGATCAGCGCCAAGCGCCGCCAGCGGCCAGGCCGCCCCGCGGGCCTGGGGCCAGCGCGCGCAGATCGGGGCACGGCCTTTGTCTTGCCCTTGGTTTGGACGCCGCCGGCGCGGGCCGAAGGCCGCCGCGCTCTTGAGCTACGCGGAGACGCCGCCACCCGATCCTGCTCCCAAACTGCTGTCTCTCCGTGGTAGCGATCCGCCAAGCCCAAGGTCAACTGCGACCCCGATGCGCGGAACCCCGCTTCGGAGCGCCCCGTTGACGCTCAACCACGTCAGGAGCCGGCCATGCGCCCCACCCTCAAGCCCGTGTCGGCCCAGACCATCGTCATCACCGGGGCGACCTCGGGGCTCGGGCTCTCAATCGCCCGGATCGCAGCGGCCAAGGGCGCCAAGCTGTTGCTGAGCGCGCGCAACGAGCAGGCGCTGCGCGCTCTGTGCGAGGAACTGCACGCGCGGGGCGGCGTGGCGGCCTACGTCACCGCCGACGTATGCGAAGAGGCCCAGGTCCGCGCCGTCGCCGCCCGGGCCGACGCGCTGTACGGGGGCTTCGACACCTGGATCAACAACGCCGGCATCGGCATCTATGGCCAGCTGGGCGACACGCCGGTGGAGGATCAGCGCCGGCTGTTCGAGACCAATTACTGGGGCGTGGTGAACGGCTCGCTGGTGGCGGCCGAACACCTGAAGTCGCGGGCCGGCGGCGGGGCGCTGATCAATGTCGGCTCGGTGCTGTCCGACGTCGCCATCCCGATCCAGGGCGCCTATTCGGCCTCCAAGCACGCGGTGAAGGGCTTCACCAACGCCTTGCGGATGGAGCTGCTGCGGGAAGCGCCGCAGATCTCGGTCACCCTGGTCAAGCCGGGCGCGCTCGACACGCCCTATCGCGAGCACGCCCGCAACTTCATCGGCTCGCCGATGAAGAACCCACCGCCCGTCTACGCTACGCCACTGGCGGCGGAGGCGGTGCTGTACGCCGCCGAGCATCGCACGCGCGAGATCACCGTGGGCGGCGCAGGCTGGGCCCTGGCGATCGCGGGACAGGTCTTGCCGGCGCTGATCGAGCCGATGCTGGCCTGGGCCGTGCCCGCGCTCAGCCGGGGCGGCGAAGAGGCGGCGGTGGTCGGTGGCGACGCCCTGCACAAGCCTGGGCGGGGTCTGCGCGAGCGCGTACCCTATTTCGCCGTGCGCCAGACCAGCCTGTTCACCAAGGCCCAGATGAACCCGCAGGTCACCCTGCCGGCGCTGTTCGCAGCGGGGATGGCGACGGCCCTGGCGCTGACGGCGTTCGACGCTCTGCGGCTGCATCGGGTGCGCAGCGAGACGCGCAAGAAGGTCCGCGCCGAACTGAAGGCCAAGGCCTGATCCAAGGCGATCGACAGGCGCATTGCCCACACGGCCTCGGACGTCGTTAAAGTCAGCCCCATGCCCTCGCGCCTGCCCGCCTGTGCGATCCTGCTGTGCGCCCTGCTGCTGGCGTCCAGGGTCTGGGCCTGTGACGCCCTGGTCGGGGACTATTCGGCCCGGCCGGGCAAGCCCGCCATGCTGCGGATCGAGAAGACGGCGAAGGGCGCGTTCACTGCGCGGGTCCGCGACGACGACGGGAACTGGAGCCGCGAGGCCGTGCCGGCGAAGGACGCCTCGAAGGATGTGGTCTCGCTGGCCAAGGCCGAGTGCGCGCTCAGCACGCCCTACGGCGCCCTGATCAAGGCCCCGGTCGGCGGAACCTATCGCTTCGGCATCGAGGCCGGACAGAGCACCGCTGTCCACCTCGCCAAGACCGGCTATCTCCTGATCATCCTGGGCGCTTTCCAGGAAGACGGCGCCGACCTCTACCGCACCGCCAGCAAGGGCGCGCCGCCGCCTGCAGCCCCCCCGCCGCCGGACCCAACCGCCGGCCAGGAGGTCCAGGGCGCGCCGGCCTGCCCCGGCGGCAAACGCCCGGATATGACACAGGCCAGCTTCGACGCCCTGCCCGCCGGCGTTCGCGAGGGCTTCCGCAGCCACCCGCCGGAATGGCGCAACGCTTTCCTATGCGGGCAGTATCTCAGCAGCCTGATGAGCCAGGACGCGCCAGCCGAGGATGCCAAGGCTGACGCCGGTTCGAAGGCCGACCGCAAGGCGGACTTCGCCCAGATCGCCCAGTTGCTCAGCGCAGGCCAGGTCCCGCGCACCGCGGATGGGATGGAAAACTGGTGGCCGGCGGCCGCGGACTTCCTGCTGCACAACCGACCGACCTCGCACAAGCAGGCCATCCCGCTGCGCGACGATGGCTATGGGCTGTTCACCAAGACCATCATGCCGCGCCTGCCCTATCCGGCAAGCGAGGACCTGGCCGGCTATCCCTCCGAGGTGGAGAAGTTCGTGGCCGAGGCGGCGCACATGCCCGAGACCCAGGCGGTGTTCACGCTGGAATACCTGCGCCGCATGGGCGTGCTGACGATGCGCCCCACGCCGGACGCGGACATGATCGCGGCCCGCATCCTGTGGGCCGCGCTGGCGGGCGACGTCTCGGACAAGGCCTTCGCCATGATCGCCACCGCCGCCGGGCCGATCGCCACGCGCGACCCCGACCTGCTGCGGCGCGAGATCGACGACGGCAACCTGATCGGGGTGCGCCGCCTGCTGGCCCTGGGCGCGGACCCGACGCCCACCGACATGCTGATACGCGCCCGCGACGGCGGCTCGCCGCAGATGTACGAGCTGATCCATAAGGCGGTCGGCGCCTACAAGCCTCCGAAGACCAAATGACCCAAGCCTTCGCCCTCTACCTGCACAGCCCGACCAATCCCGCCCCCTGGGTCTCAGCTTTTCACGAACTCGCGTCGGAGCTGGAGGTGCGGGTATGGCCGGAACCGCCGCCACAGGCCGAGGCGGTCTACGCCCTGACGTGGTCCCCGCCGGAGGGGTTCTTCGCCGCCATCCCCAACCTGAAGGGCGTGTTCGCTCTGGCCGCCGGCGTGGATCGGCTGGTCAACCGCGCCGACCTGGCCCGCGAGATTCCGCTGGTGCGGCTGACCGACGCCGGGATGGCGCAGCAGATGATCGAATACGTGCTGTACGGCGTGCTGCGATTCCAGCGCGGCTTCGACGCCTATGCCGAAGACCAGGCGGCAGGACTGTGGCGACCGCGCGGGCCGAAGAGTGCGGCCGAGACGCGAGTGCTCGTGTTGGGGCTAGGCGAGCTGGGGGCCCAGGTGGCCCAGGCGCTGGCGGGATTCGGCTACGCCGTCGCCGGCTGGTCGCGCTCGCCACGGGAGATCGAGGGCGTGGACTGTCTACATGGCCTGGAGGCCCTGGATGCGCGCCTGGAGCGCGTCGACGTGCTGGCGTCGGTGCTGCCCTCCACGCCCGGCACGCGCGGCCTGCTGGACCGGTCGCGGCTCTCGCGCCTGCCGGCCGGAGCGGCGGTGATCAATGCCGGACGCGGCGACCTGATCGAACTCGACGCCCTGTGCGACCTGCTCGAAAGCGGTCACCTACGAGGAGCGCTGCTCGACGTGCTGCCGCTGGAGCCGGCGCCGGCCGACAGCCGGGCGTGGCGCTGCAGGGGGCTACAGTTCACGCCGCATGTGGCCGCCTCGACCCTGCCCTATCCGTCCGCCCAGCAGATCCTGGAAAAGCTCGAAGACCTTCGGGCCGGACGCGCCGTGCGGGGCCTCGTCGCGCGGCCTTAGCGACCGCCGGCGCCGTTCTGCCAGAAGGCGTCGATCAGGAACGGCAGGTACAGCGGCGCCGTGACCATCAGCAGGACGCCGATGACCAGGGCCGCGCCCAGGATCAGGATCGCGCGCCGACGCTTCACCTCGCTCAGGTCGCCGCCCTCGGCCAGGCGGCCATAGCAGGAGGGGCAGACCGCGTGGTGATGGTCGCGCAGCTCATAGCTAAAGCCGCCAGGGGCGTCCGAGGGCAGTTTCAGCCGCCGCTTCTCCGTCCACAGCAGCATGGTCGCGCCCGCCACCATCTTGCCGCAGCGGCCGCACGGCGCCGGGGCATCCAGCGGATCTGCACGGGGACCGCGGGGATGCAGGGGATTGGCGCGATCCTTGAGCATCAGCGGAGCCCTCTGAACGGCGAACAGTATAGCAGATCACGCGCCCGACCGGCACGCGGGAACCGACCTCGCCACGTTAAACCTGGCCCCTCGCCGCCCTCGCCGCCTTGACAAGGCGTGCGCCCCATGTCCCTTCCGCCGCTTCCGTTTCGTTGAAGAAGACGCGCGCGCGACGCGCGGAACCGACATGCACGCCTATCGATCCGACACCTGCGGCGCCCTTCGCGCCTCCGACGTGGGCCGCAAGGTCCGCCTGTCCGGCTGGGTGCACCGCAAGCGCGACCACGGCGGCCTGATGTTCATCGACCTGCGCGATCACTATGGCGTGACGCAGCTGGTGCTGTCGCCGACCACGCCGGGCTTCCAGCTCGCCGAGCGTATCCGCGCCGAGAGCGTGATCCGGGTCGACGGCGAGGTCCTGGCCCGCTCGGCCGAGACCGCCAACACCAACCTGCCCACCGGCGCGATCGAGATCCGCGTCGGCGAGCTGAGCGTGCTGTCCGAAGCCGCCGAGCTGCCGGTGCCGGTGTTCGGCGAGCCCGACTACCCCGAAGAGCTGCGGCTGAAGTACCGCTATCTCGACCTGCGCCGCGACACCCTGCATCGCAACATCGTGCTGCGCTCGCAGGTGATCTCGTCGCTGCGCCGGCGGATGATCGACCAGGGCTTCACCGAGTTCCAGACCCCGATCCTGACGGCGTCGTCGCCGGAAGGCGCGCGCGACTACCTCGTGCCTTCGCGGCTGTATCCGGGCCAGTTCTACGCCCTTCCCCAGGCCCCGCAGCAGTTCAAGCAACTGCTGATGGTGTCGGGCTTCGACCGCTATTTCCAGATCGCGCCCTGCTTCCGCGACGAAGCCGCCCGCGCCGACCGTTCGCCGGGCGAGTTCTACCAGCTCGATATGGAGATGAGCTTCGTCACCCAGGACGACGTGTTCGGGGCCATCGAACCGGTGATGCGCGGCGTGTTCCAGGAGTTCGGGAACGGCAAGCGCGTGACCGAGGGCCCGTTCCCGCACATCCCCTACCGCGAAGCGATCAAGAAGTACGGCTCCGACAAGCCGGACATGCGCAACCCGATCGAGATGCAGGCGGTCTCGGACCACTTCCGCGACGGCGGCTTCGGCGTGTTCGCCCGCATCCTGGACAACCCCAAGGCCGCGATCTGGGCCATCCCCGCGCCCGGCGGCGGCAGCCGCGCGTTCTGCGACCGCATGAACGACTGGGCCAAGGGCGAGGACCAGCCCGGCATGGCCTACATCTTCTGGCGTGAAGGCGAGGAAGGCGGCGCGGGTCCCGTGGCCAAGAACCTCGGCCCGGAACGCACCGAAGCGATCCGCACCCAGCTCGGCCTGAAGGCGGGCGACGCGGTGTTCTTCGCCGCCGGCGAGCCCGATGCGTTCTACAAGTTCGCGGGCCTGGCGCGCACCAAGGTCGGCACGGACCTGGGCCTGGTGGACGAGAACCAGTTCAAGTTCTGCTGGATCGTCGACTTCCCGATGTACGAGTGGAACGAGGACGAGAAGAAGATCGACTTCTCGCACAACCCGTTCTCGATGCCGCAAGGCGAGCTGGAAGCCCTCAACGGCATGGACCCGCTCGACATCCTGGCCTTCCAGTACGACATCGTCTGCAACGGCGTTGAGTTGTCGTCCGGCGCGATCCGGAACCACCGGCCCGACATCATGCTGCGCGCGTTCGAGCTCGCCGGCTATCCGGCGTCGGAAGTCGAGGCGCGCTTCGGCGGCATGCTGAACGCCTTCCGCTACGGCGCCCCGCCCCACGGCGGCATCGCGCCCGGCGTGGACCGCATCGTCATGCTGCTGGCCGGCGCCCAGAGCATCCGCGAAGTGATCGCCTTCCCGCTGAACCAGCAGGCGCAGGACCTGATGATGCAGGCCCCCTCGCCCGTCAGCGACCAGCAGCTCAAGGACCTGCACATCCGCGTGGTCCCGCCGATCAAGATCTGACGAGCGTATACAGTCAGCTTCGAGACGCCTGCGAGGCGTCTCGATAGCGGCGGTTAGTGCGGGCCGTCGTCCTTGTCGTCGTCGTCGCCGTCGACAGCCACGTGGACGTCAGCGCCGCGGGTATGGATGTCCATGCCCTGGGTGTGGATGTTGACGCCCGGCACGTGGATCATCATCGGCGCCATGTGGGAGCCCATGCTGTGACAGCCGCGGGCCTTCAGGCCGGCCGGCAGATTAACCGTCCCGTTTAGACAGGCCCGGTCGAGCTGTTCCTGGGTCAGGCCGCGCACACGGGACAGGTCCGTATTGCGCAGGTCCGCGCCGACGAGCTCGGCGTCATGGAAGTCCGCCCCCGCCAGTTGGGCGCCGGCTAGACGCGAGCCTTGCAGCTCGGCGTTGCGGAACGAGGCCCGCTCCAGATTGGCGTTGGTGAAATCGGTCGCCTGCAGCTGCGTGTCGCTGAAGTCCGCGCCGTCGGCGACCGCCCCGCCCAGCCGCGCGCCCTGCATTTCGGAGCCATGGAACTGCCCATTGACGAGCTGGGCGTTGATGAACTGCGCGCCCTGCAGGCTGGACGAGCGCAGCCGCGCCCCCGACATGGTCGCGCCCGAGAAGTTCGCCCCCTGCGCGTTCAAGCCTTCGAGCTGGGCGTTGGAGAAGTTGGCGTTGACGAAGCTGGTGCCCTGCACCGACGCCCCGCGCAGGTCGGCCCGGGTGAAGTCGGCGCCATTGAACTTGGAGCCGATCACCTTGGCGCCGCGCAGGTCCGTCCCCACCAGGGCGGCGTTGACGAAGTTGCCACCCATGAAATTGGCGCCCACGAGCTGACGCCCCGAGAATTCGCACCCCGGACAGGAGCCGCCGAGCGCCACCCGACGGGCGACGTCCTTGTCCATGGCCATAGCTCCGCCCGAATGAGCCAAGCTTAGCACCGCAGATGCGAAGAGGATGGCGAGAGAGCGCACTGAACGAATACTCCGGGACCTGGACGGTCTATAACCGTGAATGTCCGCCTGTCGCTCCGCCTTAGCCACTTAAACCTTGGTAATTCTCGCTTGACATTCTGTCACGGCGCTCGGCACGGCGCGAGATGCAGGCCGCGCGGCGCGACCGTCGCGGCGTCTCCGCAGGCGCCGCTCAGTTGGGCCTGGGTCAGGCCGACGGCGCGGCCCATCTCGGCCCCCGAGAAGTTGACCCCGTTCAGGCGCGCGCCGCGGAAGTTGGCGCCCTCCAGAAAGGTCCCGACGAAGGTGGCGTTGGTCAGGTCCGCCCCGGCGAAGTTCGCGCCCCCGAACACCGCGCCATAGGCGTTCACGTCGCGCAGGTCGGCGCCGGCGAAGCTAGTACGGTTCATCACGGCGGTGGACATGTCGGCCTGGCGCAGGCGGGCGTGGGCGAAACTTTTGGCCTTCAGCTCAAGATTGGCGAAGTCGGCCTGGAACAGGTTGCAGCCGGGACAGCTGGCCCCGCCGCGCGCATGGGCGATCTGCGCCGGGTTCTGCGCCGAGACGGCGGTGGACACCGCGCTCAAGGCCAGCGTGACAGCCAACGCGCGAAGGACCGATTTCATGCGAACGTCTCCCCAGGACGGCGCAAATCCTTACAGCGTCAAGCTTAAGGGCGGCCTAAGCCTAACGAGCCGTCCTAGTCGAGCGGCCGGGCGATCTGGGCCACCACCTCGATGTTGGGATCGCGGGCGAAGTCGCAGGGGGCGATGAAGCCGCGGCCATCCCAGGGGATCAGGATGCCGATCCGCTCGTAGCATTTGCCGACATATTCCGAGCAGATGTACTCGGTCTTGGGGCTGAGCTTGCCCGGAATGCGCACGTGGATCGCCCCCAGCACGATGCGGGTGGCGATGCGCATCACCTCGCGGAAGCTGAACGGCACGCCGAACCGGTCGACCGCGAAGTCGGCCATGGCGATCAGGCGCTTGGGCGTGGCCTTGCGCTCGAATTCCTTGTGGCGGACCAGCAGCAGGCGGCCGGGAAACGGCTTACGGCCGCTGCTGTCGTGGGCGATGAAGGAGCGCAGCGCCACCGCGCGTACGCCGATCCGCTCGACGCTCTCCAGCACCATCACCCGGTCCAGCGCATCCACGCGCCCAACCAGGGCCACGTGGCTCCAGGGACTGCCGGTCGCCCAGCGGATGATGCGGGAAAAGGGGGCGTCGCCCGAGCACAGGATCAGGTCGCCCGTGCGGGCCATGCGCTTGATTTCGTAATACGGCAGCGGCGGATACCGCTGAAACGCATCTTTGGGCACGGCCATGGCCTAGCCGCCATAGCAGAACCCTGCGGCGTTCGCATGGGGTGCGATCTCCTCCCCCGCGTCGCAGGGGAGGAGAAAAGCGATATCAGCCGACGATTTCGGCTTCCGGGAAGAACTGGGCGATTTCGATCTTGGCGGTTTCCGGCGCGTCGGAACCGTGGACCGAGTTCTCGCCGATCGACACGGCGTAGAGCTTGCGGATGGTGCCTTCGGCGGCTTGGGCCGGGTTGGTGGCGCCCATGATCTCGCGGTACTTGGCGATGGCGTTCTCGCCTTCCAGCACCTGAACCACGACCGGAGCCGAGGTCATGGTGTCGACCAGTTCGCCGAAGAAGGGGCGTTCCTTGTGCACGCCGTAGAACTGCTCGGCGTCGGCGCGGCTCATCTTGATGCGCTTCTGGGCGACGATGCGCAGGCCAGCGCCTTCGATGACGGCGTTGATCGCGCCGGTCAGGTTGCGCGCGGTCGCGTCGGGCTTCAGGATCGAGAAGGTGCGTTCGGTCATGGCTATTCGTCTTATGTTTGGATGGGGAGGTCGCGGGCTTATAGCGGCGACG
>FTAP01000031.1_pt1 | contig 20509 bp, 21 predicted proteins | sample 1639111 | NCBI WGS metagenome assembly FTAP01 (sample SAMEA3914812, study PRJEB12502) | metagenome | biome: forest; material: soil | place: Canada | collected 2011-07-07 | depth 0.1 m
CTGGTCAGGCCGACGATGGCGGCGCGATGACGGTCCTGCAGAGCGCCGGAGACGATCTCGGCGGCCGAGGCGGTGCCGGAATTGATCAGCACCACCATGGGCAGGCCGTGCAACACATCGCCGTCGGAGCGGGCGTTGTAGCGGTCGATGTCCTTGGGATTGCGGCCGCGCTGGGAGACCACCTCGCCGCCGTTGAGGAACATGCTGGAGACGGAGACCGCCTGGTCGAGCAGGCCGCCGGGATTGTTGCGCAGATCGAGCACCCAGCCCTTGATGTGCGGGTTCTTGGCGTTCAGCTCCTTGATGGTCGCCATGGCCTGATCGGTGGTCTTTTCGTCGAAGGCCGAGATGCGCAAATAGCCGTAGTCACCTTCCAGGTGGCCCTTGGCCGACTTCACGTCGATCACTTCGCGCACCAGGCGCACCTCGAACGGATCCTTGCCCTGGCGAACAACGGTGAGGGTGATCGGGTCGCCCGCCTTGCCGCGCATCTGCTTGACCGCGTCGTTCAGCGGCAGGCCGATCAGGCTCTTGCCGTCGATCGAGGTGATGTAGTCGCCGGCCTGCAATCCGGCGCGTGCGGCCGGCGTGTCGTCGATCGGCGAGATGATCTTCACCGCGCCCTCGTCGGAGGTCACTTCCAGGCCGAGCCCGCCATAGGAGCCGCGGGTCTGGTCCTGCATGTCGGTATAGTCGTCAGGGTTCAGATAGCCCGAATGCGGATCGAGCGAGGTCACCATGCCGTCGATCGCCGCTTCGATCAGCTTCTTGTTGTCGACCGGCGTGACATACTGATTGTCGATGTCGGTCATGACATCGCCAAAAAGCTCAAGCATTTTAAAGGTTTCGGCGTTCCCCGTTGGCGCCGAGGCGTTCGCAGGATGGTCGACAAGGGCGACAGTGCCGGCGCCGAGCACGAAAAACGAAACGCCGATAAGCAGAGACTTGCGCATGGTCGAGGCCCTAGGGCTCCAATACGTCTTTTCCAAGACTCCAAATAGACGCTGGCGGCGCGTTTACAAAGGCCTAAGGCGTGGGCCGCAGTGCGCCTTTCAGCCACGGGGCCGGATCGACGGGCGCGCCGTTCTTGCGCACCTCGAAATAGAGCGCGGTCGATTGACCGGCCGGACCCATGCGGCCGACGGGCTCGCCGGTCTTGACCAGATGGCCCGGCTGGACGTCGACCTGGTCGAGGCCGGCCAGCACCACGTGATAGGCGCCGCCGAGGCGCAGGACCACGACAGCCCCCCAGCCCTTCAGCGGCCCGGCATAGTCGACCACGCCCTCGGCCGGGGCCATGACCGTCGCGCCGGCCGCGGCCTGCCAGGTCCAGCCCTCCGAGCGTGCGCCGGTCGGCTCGGGCGCGCCGAATGTGCGAACGGGTGGGCCGGCGACCGGCGGGGCGAAGGTCTCGGCATGGCCGAACAGACCGGAATGCTCCGGATCGGGCGGCTCGGGGCCGCGGGCCGGGGCCGCCGCCGCCGCGACGCCATGGGCCAGGTCGCGCAGGGCCTTGGCGCGGGCGTTCAGGGCGGCGATGTCGGCATCGGCCTGTTTGGCCCTGGCCTCCGCGCGCTGCTCTAGCGCCGTCTTGCGGTCGATCAGGTTCTGGATCTGCGCCCGGCTCTGGGCGACGGTGCTTTCGGTGGTGAAGAGGTCCTCGCTGGCCATGGCCGCCTGGCGGCGGGCGCGGCGCAGCGCCTCGGTCTGGGCCTTCAGCGCATTGGCGCGGGCCTCCAGCTGCGGCGTGATGGCGCGGATCAGGATGGCGGCGTTGACGGCGTCCTTCACCTCGCGCGGATCGGCGAACAGGGCCGGCGGCGGCTCGCGGCGGAAGAGTTCCAGGGCGGCGAGCAGGCGCGCGGTCTCGGCCCGCTGGGCGCCCAGCCGATCCTTCAGATCGTTCTCCTGGGCGTTGAGCGCGGCCAGCCGCAGCCGTTTGCCGCTGACCGCCTGCTCGCCGCCGGCCACGGCCCGGTCCAGCTCGGCCAGCTGCGCGTTCAGGCCGGCGATCTCGCCGCGGGCGGCGTCGGCGTCGGCCAGGGCCCCGGCGCGGTCACGCTCCCGGTCGATCGCCTCGGTCTCAAGGGCGCGGGCGGCCGGCGGCTCCTGCGCGGCGCGAACCGCGCCCGAGGCCAAAAACGTCAGGACAAGGATGAGGCCGCCGATTCGCCCGATCATCGGGCCAAGCTAACGGATATTGCGCCCAGATTGGGACGCTCACTCCCGATGATAGGGCTGGCCGGCCAGGATGGTCGTGGCGCGATAGACCTGCTCGGCCAGCATCAGGCGCACCAGGGCGTGAGGCCAGGTCTGCGGCCCGAAGGCCAGCCGCTCGCGGGCGGTGCGGATGACGCTGGAATCCAGCCCGTCGGCGCCGCCGATGACGAAGACGGTGTGGCGATTGCCCTGGTCGCGCAGCTGGGCCAGGCGGTTGGCGATCTCGCGCGAGGTCAGGCCCTTGCCGTGCTCGTCGCAGGCGATGACGTGGGCGTCGGCGAAATGCGGCGAGAGGACTTCGGCCTCGGCCTGCTTGCCAGGCTTGCGCGCCTCGACCTCGATGATCTCGACAGGGCCTAGGCCTAAGGCTCGGCCAACCCCGGTGGCGCGCTCGGCATAGGCCGAGGCCAAAGCCTGCTCGGCGGTGCGGCCGAGCTTGCCGACCGCCAGGAGGGTGATCTTCAAGCCGCTCTAGTTGGTTACGGCGCGCTTGGGCGGTTCGACCGACCAGATCTTTTCGAGGTTGTAGAAGGCGCGGACCTCGGGCCGGAACAGGTGGACGATGACGTCGCCGGCGTCGATCAGCACCCAGTCGCAGTGGGGCAGGCCCTCGACGCGGGCGCGGCCGTGGCCGGCTTCCTTCAGGGCGCGCAGCAGGTGGTCGGCGATTGCGCCGACATGACGGTGCGAACGGCCGGACGCGACGATCATGGCGTCCGCTACCGAACTCTTGTCTTTGAGATCGATCAGGATGACGTCCTGGGCCTGGTCGTCGTCGAGCCGGGCCAGAATCAGGTCGCTCAATAGTCCCTGTAATTCGGGACTTAAGGGGTAGTCGGAGGAAGGCTCGACCGCCGGGGCCGGGTCTTCGGGTGCGCTAGGCGCGGTCGCGCGATTCAGCGGGGATGCTCCTTATTAGCCACATCGCAAGCGCAACCCTACCACGCCTGAGCCGTCCGGTCAGGGGGAAATCGAGAACGCCGGTCTTCAGGCCTCGGCGTCCAGCATCAAATCTTCGTAAAAGGCCGAGATCGGCCGGGTCGGATGGCGGATCTGAATCTCCAGAACCCAGAGGCCGGACGAGGGCGAATAGGGCGCGCCGGCCAGCGGTCCCTTGTGGATCGCCGAGTGCGGGAAGTCGCAAAGCCGGTGCCCGGGCATGTCCAGATTGAGCACCCAGCCCATGGATTTGGCCGCCGCCACCGCATAGGCGTAGAGCGCCTCGCCGGTCAGCCGTTCGCTGCGCCAGCGCTCGTGGACCTTGTCGAACAGCCGCCTCACGTCGCGCTTGGCGGCGTGCATGTCGGGATCGTCGCCGACCACGAAGGTATCGCCGCCGTCGCCCTCCCACTTCTCCCAGACCGGACCGATATCGATGAAGAAGATGTCGGTCTCGCCCAGCACCCGGTCGGGGTCCGCGGGCTGTCCGTAATTGGCCAGGGTATTGGCGCCGAAGCGGACATAGATCCTGTGCCATCCGCGGCTCATCCCCGCCTCGGCCAGGACCTCGCGGGCGAGCTCGATGCCTTGCGCCTCGGTCATGCCGGGCGCGATCCTGGCGGCGATCTCATGGATCACCCGCCGGGTCCGGTCGCGGACCTGCATCAGCATGGCGACGTCGAAATTCGGCCCGACGGCCTCCTGCTCTGCCTGGACGGCGGCGGTCACGCGACGCGTTCGACGCCGGCGACCAGGGCCTCGGCCTTGGCGAACAGGGCCGGGTCGATGTGCATGCCGGAGGCGGCGGCGTTCTCGTCCAGCTGCTCGGGCCGGCTGGCGCCGACAATGGCCGAGGCGACGTTCGGCTCGCGCAACACCCAGGCCAGGGCGAACTGGGTCAGGGTGCAGCCGGCCTCTTGCGCCAATGGCTTCAGCGTCTGCACCGCCTCGAGGATCTCCGGCTTCAGCCAGTTCTGCATCATGCCGCCCATGGACTCGCTGCTGGCGCGGGAATCGGTGGGGCGTTGCGCGCCGGGCAGGTATTTGCCGGTCAAAACCCCTTGCGCCAGCGGCGACCAGACGATCTGCGAGACGCCGTGGGCCGCGCTATAGGGGATGACCTTCTCCTCGGGCTTGCGCCACAGCAGCGAATATTGCGGCTGGCTGGAGACGAAACGCTCGACGTCCGGCAGGGCGAACGCCGCCTCGATCTGCGCCGGCGACCATTCGCTGAAGCCGATATAGCGGGCCTTGCCCTGGCGCACGATCTCGCTCAGCGCCTGCATCGTCTCCTCCAGCGGCGTCTCGGGGTCGTAGCGATGGCACTGGTAGAGGTCGACATAATCGACCTTCAGCCGGCTCAGGGAGGCGTCGATCTGCTTGAAGATCTGGACAGCGGACAGGCCCTTGTCGGTCGCGCTCATCGGGAAGAAGACCTTGGTCGCCAGCACGTAGGAATCGCGCTTGCGACTGGCCAGCACCTCGCCCAGGAAGCTCTCCGCCGCCCCGCGCCCATAGGCGTTGGCGGTGTCGATGAAATTGATGCCCAGATCGAAGGCCCGGTCGACGCAGGCGCGCGCCTTGTCCTGTTCGACGCCGACGCCATAGGTCAGCCACGAGCCGAGCGAGATTTCCGAAACGGTGAGGTCGCTCGCGCCGAGCTTGCGGTATTTCATACGCTATCCCTTTGAAAAATAATTAAGTCCGAAGCAACGACCCGCAGCCGCTAGCGGGCGATATTGATCACCTGCAGCTGGGTGAACTCGGCCAGGCCTTCCTCGCCCATCTCGACGCCGATGCCCGACTGCTTGGCGCCGCCGAAGGGGATGTGCGGGGCAAGGTCGATGTGCTTGTTCACCCAGACCGTGCCGGCGTCCATCCGTTCGGCGAAGTCGAGCGCCCGGTCGATATTCGACGACCAGACCGAGCCGCCAAGGCCATAGGGCGAGGCGTTGGCCCGCACCAGGGCGTCTTCCGGATCGGAATATTTGATCACCGGCAGGACCGGGCCGAACTGCTCCTCGTCGACAAGGCGCGAGCCGTCGGTGATGTCGCGCACGATGGTCGGGCGGATGAAATAGCCTTTTTCGGGCGCCGCGCCGCCGGCCAGGATGGTGCCGTGCTTGCGGGCATCCTCGAGGATTTCCTTCACCTTCTCGAACTGCATCTTGTTCTGCAGCGGCCCGATCTGGGTGCCTTGCTCAAGGCCGTCGCCGACCACCGAGGCCTTGGCGATCGCCGCCAGCTCGTCGCACATCTCGTCATAGATCGACTCGTGCACATAGAGCCGCTTCATGGCGATGCAGACCTGGCCGCTGTTCTGGAAGGCGCCGTCGAATATGCCTTGGGCGGCGGTCTTCGGATTGACGTCGTCGAGCACGATGCCGGCGTCGTTGCCGCCCAGCTCCAGCGTGATCCGCTTCAGGGTCTCGGCCGCGCCGGCCATCACCTTCTTGCCGGTCGCCGAAGAGCCGGTGAAGGAGATCTTGCGCACGTCCGGGTGCGCGGTCAGCGCCGCGCCGAGGTCGTTGGCGTCGGTGATGACGTTGAGCACGCCAGCCGGCACAACGTCCTTCAGCAGTTCGGCCAGGCGCAAGGTCGCCAGCGGCGTGGTCGGGGCCGGCTTCAGCACCACGGTGTTGCCGGCCAGGAGGGCGGCTGGCAGCTTCAGGCCGATCAGCACGAGCGGGAAGTTCCACGGCACGATGGCGCCGATCACGCCGAGCGGCTTGCGCAGGGTCTCGACCTTGCGGCCCTCGCTGTCCTCCAGGACCTTGCGGGGGATGGTCATCGAGGTGAAGTAGCGGCAGAAGGCGGCCAGGCCGTAGGCTTCGCCGATGGCGTCCTTCAGCGGCTTGCCCTGTTCCTGGGTCAGGATGCGGCCAAGCTCCATGGCGTTGGCCTCGACCACATCGGCGATGGCGTTCAGCACCTTCTTGCGCTCGTCGATCGAGGTGCGGCTCCATTTCGGGAAGGCGGCCTTGGCGGCGGCGACGGCCTTGTCGAGCTGGGCCTTCGAGGCGCGCGGCGCCTGGGCCAGCACTTCCTCGGTGGCCGGATTGACGACGTCCATGACGGCGTCGCCATCGACCATCTGGCCGTCGATCAGGAGCTTGTAGGTGGGCATTTGCGGTGTCCTCTCTGGCGTCCCGAAGCGCGGGCGGTGGACCGTTCAAGGCTTGGCCGGGCGCGCCTGTCCACTTCGGCGCCGGCCCTGGTTTCCATATAGGCACGAAGCCGAAAGGCGGGCGACTCTGTCCTTGGGTAAGGCGTCGGGCTCTGTGCGACCGCGGCGCGCTGCGGCATTCTGCGCGATGCGAAGCCCCTGGAGACCGGCGATGAGCGACGCGGCGGACGTGCGCCTTTTTTCCTACGGCACTCTGCGCCAGGCCCAGGTGCAGATGGCCTCGTTCGGCCGACTGCTGGAGGGCCGCGAGGACGTGCTGCCAGGCTATCGGCTGGCGCAACTGGAGATCACCGATCCGGAGGTGCTGGCCAAGAGCGAGGCGCGCCACCACCCCATCGCCGAGTTGAGTGCGGGAGACGAAGTTGCCGGGACGGTGTTCGAGATCACCGAGGCCGAACTCGCTGCCGCCGATGCGTACGAGGTGTCCGACTATGCGAGAGTCGCCGTGCGCCTGAAATCGGGCCTGGACGCATTCGTCTATGTGCGGGCGGGCTAGGTCCGCCCCAGCCGCGCCCGTATCGCCGTCGACGATTCGTAGTTCAGCGGCGCGGGCAGGTAGATCCAGGCTGGCGGGGCCATCACCGCCAGACGCCGCGCCTCGCTGACCGGGCGGCGCGCTCTGGCGAAGCGGCGGGCGGCGGGGGCGAGGCGCCCCTGCAGACCCCAGCCCGGCCGCGCCACCACGCAGACCGGGACCAGGCGCATGATCTCGTCCCAACCGCGCCAGCGGTGGAAACCGGCCAGGTTGTCGGCTCCCATCAGCCAGACGAAGCGCACGGTCGGGTAGCGGGCGCGCAGGGTGCGGATCAGGTCCAGGGTGTAGCGCGTGCCCAGCCGGCTTTCGAGATCGGAGACGATCATACGCGGGCCGCTGGCCTGGGCGCGGGCGCTCTGCATCCGCGCCTCCAGACTGGCCGTGCCGGCGGCGCTTTTCAGCGGGTTCTGCGGCGAGACCAGCCAGATGACCTTGTCGAGGCCGAGCCTCGTCAGAGCCGTCCGCGCAATATGCGCATGGCCCTCATGCGCCGGGTTGAACGATCCGCCGAGAAGGCCGACCCGCATCCCGGGCTTGAGGTCGAAACCTGGCCTGAGCGCGCGCCTGCCCCCGGCTTCACGCGCGGGTCTGGCCGGCCCCGTGGACCACATATTTGAAGATCGTGAGCTGTTCGGCCCCAACGGGGCCGCGGGCATGCAATTTGTCGGTGGCGACGCCGATCTCGGCGCCGAAGCCGAATTCGCCGCCGTCGGAGAATTGCGGCGAGGCATTGACCACCACCACGGCGGAATCCACCCCAGCGGTGAAGGCGTCCTGCACTTGCTGGGCCTCGGCGACGACGGCGTCGGTGTGGCCGGAGCTATATTTGCGGATGTGTTCGATGGCGCCGCCGACCCCGTCGACGACTGCGACCGAAAGGACCGGGGCGAGATATTCGGTGATCCAGTCGTCGTCGCTCGCCGGCGTCATCGACGGGACCAGGGCGCGGGCGGCGGCGTCGCCGCGCAGCTCGCAGCCGGCGGCGATCAGGTCCGCGGCGATCGGCGGCAGAAGCGTCTTGGCCGCCGCGCGGTCGATCAGCAGGGTCTCGGTGGTCTGGCAGACGGTGACGCGGCGCATCTTGCCGTTCAGCACGATGGCGCGGGCTTGAGCCAGGTCGGCCGAGGCGTCCACATAGAGGTGGCAGAGGCCTTCCAGGTGGCCCAGCACGGGCGCCTTGGCCTCGGCCTGGACGCGCGCGACCAGGCCCTTGCCGCCGCGCGGGATGATCAGGTTGATGGTGCGGTCGAGGCCAGTGAGGATCAGCCCGACGGCGGCGCGGTCGGCCACGGGCACGATCTGCACGCAGCAGGCGGGCAGGCCGGCCTCGATCAGCCCCTGTTCCAGCGCCGCGTGGATGGCCAGCGCCGAGCGCAGGCATTCGGAGCCCGAGCGCAGGATCACCGCATTGCCCGAACGCACGCACAGCGAGGCGGCGTCGGCGGTGACGTTCGGCCGGCTCTCATAGATCATGGCGATGACGCCGATGGGGGTGCGGACGCGCTTGATGTCCAGCCCGTTCGGCCGGGTCCATTCGGCGATCACCGCGCCGAGCGGGTCGGGGATGGCGGCGACCTCGTCCAGGGCCCGGGCTATGCCTTCCAGCCGCACGGCGTCCAGGGTCAGCCGGTCCTGCATGGCGTTGGTCAGGCCGGCCTCGCGCCCGGCCGCCTGGTCCTCGGCGTTGGCGGCGAGGATCTGCGGGGCATGGCTGCGGATGGCGCGGGCCATGCCGGCGATGGCGGCCGTGCGCGTGGCGGCGCTGGCCAGGCGCAGGGCCTCCGCGCCGCGCTGGGCGTCACGGCCCATGGCGCTCATCAAGGCATCGAGATTGAGGCCGGCGTCATCCATGGCTGCGGTTTCGCGGCAATGACTGGAATTTGCAAGTTTTCTCGGCGCTCATTTCGCCGGAGAGATGGTGGTTCGGTAGATCGTCGGCCAGTCCCCGGGCGGGCCGCCGCCGCAGCGGTCGAGGCGGTTGAAGCTGTCAACCTGGAACTGGGCGCCGTCGAACACCCATTCGGTGCTCTGGCCGCAGTCGGCCAGGCCGCGACCCTTGGCGCTCTCGACGAAGGTCGCGGTCTTGGCGTCCCAGCCGTCTTCGGCGACGTATTCACCGCGCGCGTCGGCTGGGATGTCGGAGGCCTTCAGTGTCGGCTGCAGCGGCAGGATCAGCCGAACGGCCTTCTGTGGGGCGTCGCGCGGGGCGCGGAAGGTCATCACCGAGGCCTGATAGGCGCCCTGGACGCAGCCGAGGAGGACGATGGCGTCGTGATCGTTCAGCGCCGCGGCCGTGTCGTCGTGCACGGCGTCGGCCTCGCAGTCGTGCTGGCGCAGCAGGCCCGCCTGCACGTTGCGAACCTGAGCAGCGAAGGCCGCGGCGCCGGTCAGGGGTGTTTTCGCCGGTGTGGCGTGGACGACCGGAACCGGCAGCGCGGCCGGCACGGCCGAGGCGGGCTTTGAGCCGGGCTTGGCCAGAGCGGTGACACCGTCCAGCCGGCCCTGGTCCTGGTCCATGGCCAGCAGCGCGGCGGTCATGCCGCCGAGCGAGACCGTGGTCGTCGTCGTCGTCTGGCCGTCGGAATAGGCCAGGGTCTTGCCATTGGCGATGGCGTGGACGAAGGCCAGCGCCGCCGCGCCGCTAAGGTCGGCGGTCTGGTCGGTGGGGCTGATCTTCCAGGCCGGATTGGGCGACAGGGGCTGACCGTCGAGGGTCAGGGTCTTCGGATCGGGCACGGCGCCGTCTTCGGTCGCTTCAAGCGTGACGGTAAGGCCGCCGTCCGGGCCGGCGTCGCGCGCCAGGCTGAGGTAGCCGCCGCCGGCGTTGGCCTCGTCGGCGACATCATACTTGGCGAAACAGACGCGGGTGTTGTCGCAGGCCAGGACCCAGTCCTTGACCTCCAGATAGACCGGCGGCGCGCCGAGCAAGACCGGCGCCGGCGCGGCCGTTGCGGCGGCGGCTGCGGCGGCCAGGACGAAGGCGGCGAGGCCGATGAGCCTGTTCATGGATATGGCGTCCCCCAAAACGCGCCGCGCGCAAAAGCAAAGCTTCCACAGACGGGAAAATTTTTATACGCGTTGAACATGAAGATGCGCCCGCTTTTGCTCTCACTTGTTGTATTGGCGGGCGTGGGTTTCGGCGGCCCGGCCCTGGCCGACTGCAATCTCAGCAAGCTGCCCGACCTTCAGGTGACCATGCGCGGGCCCAGGGCGATGGTGCACGCCACGATCGACGGCGTCGACGGCCTCTTCATGGTCGATACTGGCGCCTTCTTCAGTTCGGCCACCGCATCGGCGGTGGCCAGGTTCAATTTGCAGCAGGAGCCGGCGCCGTTCGGCCTGTACGCCCAGGGCTTCGGCCATGGCGACATCCAGATGTCGGTCGCCAAGGTGAAGGACTTCGTCATCGACGGCCTGCCGCTGCACCGCATGGACTTCATCGTGCTGGACCGGCGCCTGGGCGAGGCGGTGGATGGCAGCATCGGCGAGAATATCCTGGGGGCCCCGGACGTCGAATACGACCTCGGCAACGGCGCCATCCGGCTGTTCAAGCCGGAGGGATGCCGCAACAACGACCTCGCCTACTGGGCCACTACCCAGATCGATTCGGTGGTCGACAACGAGGCCGATCAAGAGCTGCAGCCGCCCGTGGTCTTCGTCAGCGTCAACGGTGTGAAGATTCGCGCGATGATGGATACCGGCTCGCCCCGGTCGATGCTGTCGACCGAGGCGGCCGCCAGGGCGGGTGTCAGGCCGGGGGACCCCGGCGTGGTCTCGAACGGCTATGCGGCCGGCGTCGCCGCGCACAGCCAGGTGAGCACCTGGAGAGGCTCGTTCGCCAGCTTCAAGATCGGCGGCGAGGAGATCAAGAATACGCCGCTGCAGTTCGGCGAGATCGGCCTGCAGAATATCGACATGCTGCTCGGCGCGGACTTCTTCCTGTCGCACCGCGTCTTTATCGCCAACAGCCAGCACCGGATCTATTTCACCTATAATGGCGGGCGGGGCTTCAACCTGGATGCGCCGCAGGTGACGGACCTCGGCGCGGTCTCGCCGCTCGCCGCCGCCGCGCCGCCGGCCGCCGCAGCGGCTCCGGCCGCCGCGGATGCGGACGCGCCGCTGGACGCTTCCGGCTACGCGCGGCGTGGCGAGGCCTATGCCTCCCGCCGCGACTATCCGAACGCCATCGCCGACTTCAACCATGCCATCGCGCTCGCGCCGGACAATGCCGACTATGTCTTCCAGCGCAGCCGCGCCGCGTTCGCCAATCGCCAGCCGTTCCTCGGCATGGCCGACCTCAACCAGACCCTCAAGCTGAAGCCGGACAACATCCCGGCCCTGGTCGAACGCGGGTTGATCTATTCGCGGACGAATCAGCAGGCGGAGGCCCTCGCCGACCTCGACACCGCCGCCGGCCTTGCCGATAAGCAACCCGCCGCGCGGCTCCTGGTCGGCGAAGCCTATATGGGCCTGCGCCTCTACAAGGAGGCCTTGCCGCAGCTCGATCGGTGGATCGCCGAGAACCCGCACGACGAGCGCATGGCGACCGGGCTGAACAATCGATGCTGGGTGAGGGCGCAGCTCGGCGTCGATCTGGACAAGGCGCTGGCCGACTGCGACGCGGCTCTGAAGCTGAACCCGGGCGACCCGACCCTGCTCGACAGCCGCGGGTTGGTGCAGTTGCGGCTGGGGGCCTTCGACAAGTCGATCGCCGACTACAACGATGCCCTGAAGCTGCGTCCAAGCGGCGCCTGGTCGCTCTATGGCCGGGGGCTGGATGAACTGCGCAAGGGCGAAACGGCGCCGGGCCAGGCGGACATCAAGGCCGCGACCGCGATCAATCCGCATCTGCCCGACGAGGCCAAGGCGGCGGGCCTGACCGAAACCCCTTAGGCGCTCAAGGCCAGGTCGTCGGCGTGGATCAGGGTGGCGCCGGCCGTGTAGCCGAGCAGGGCCTCGATGTCGGACGAGCGGGCGCCGGCGATCTTCTCGGCGTCGACGGCGTCATAGCGGCTAAGGCCCCGGGCGATCTCGCCGCCCTGTTCGTCGCGCACGACGACCGCGTCGCCCTTTTCGAACCGGCCCTCGACCACGCGCACGCCGGCGGGCAGCAGCGACTTGCCGGCCTTCAGCGCCGTGGCGGCGCCGGCATCGACGATGAAGGTCCCTTGCGGCGCGAGGCTGCCGGCGATCCAGGCCTTGTAGGCCGCCGAGGGCGTGGTCCTGGCCTCGATCAGGGTCGAGCGGCCGCCGGTCTCGACCGCGTTCAGCGGCGCGGGCTGGGCGCCAAGGGCGATCAGGGTCGCGCAGCCGGCGCTGGCGGCGATCCGGGCGGCGGCCAGCTTGGTCGCCATGCCGCCTGAGCCGACCCCGGCGTCGGCGTTGATGCCGCCGGCCATGGCGTCGATCTCCGCCGTCATCTCGGCGACGCTAGGAATGTGGCGCGCGGCGGGGTCCTTGCGTGGATCGGCCGAATAGAGGCCGTCGATATCGGAGAGCAGCACGAGCAGGTCCGCGCCGACCATCTGGGCGACGCGGGCGGCCAGGCGGTCGTTGTCGCCGTAGCGGATTTCCTCGGTGGCGACGGTGTCGTTCTCGTTGATGATCGGGGTGACGCCGAGCGTCATCAGCCGCTCCAGCGTCGCGCGGGCGTTCAGCCAGCGGCGGCGGGTCTCGGTGTCGTCAGGGCTGAGCAGCACCTGGGCGGCGATCATCCCGTGCGGTTTGAATGCCTCCTCCCAGGCATGCATCAGCAGCGATTGGCCGGTGGCCGCCGCGGCCTGCTTGGCGGGCAGGTCCAGGCGCTTGCGGTTCAAGCCCAGGCGCCGGCGGCCGAGCGCGATGGCCCCCGACGAGACGATCAACAGCTCCTGGCCGCGCGCCCGCACGCGAGCGGCGTCCTGCGCAAACGAGGACAGCCAGGCGTGGTCGACCGTGCCCTTGGCCTGGTCGATCAGAAGCGCCGAGCCGACCTTGACCACCAGCCGCCTGGCGTCGGCCAGACCGCTCACGGGCGCCAGTCCTCGTGCTCGACGCCGGCGTCGGCCTCGGCCCGGCCGCGGCGCACCTCGGCATAAGCTGCGCGCAGCAACTCGGTGACGCCTTCGCCGGAGACTCCGGAGACCAGGAAGGGCTTTTGCCCCGTCGCCGCCTCCAGCGCCGCGGCGCGTTCATCGCGGGTTTCGGGATCGAGGGCGTCGATCTTGTTCAGGGTGACGAACTCAGTCTTGTCGCTGAGCCCCTCGCCATAGGCCTCCAGCTCGTCGCGGACCGTGCGCCAAGCCCCGACCACATCGGGCTCGGTCCCATCGATCATGTGAATCAGCACGGTGGTGCGCTCGACGTGGCCAAGGAAACGGACGCCTAGCCCCGCACCCTCGGACGCGCCTTCAATCAGGCCGGGGATGTCGGCCATGATGAAGCGCTCGTTGGACGAAAGGTCGACCATGCCGAGATTGGGGGTCAGGGTCGTGAACGGATAGTTGGCGATCTTCGGCCGCGCCGCCGAGGCCGCCGCCAACAGGGTCGATTTGCCAGCATTGGGCAGGCCGACCAGCCCGACATCGGCGATCAGCTTCAGGCGCAGCCACAGCGTATGCTCCTCGCCCTCCTGCCCCGGATTGGCGCGGCGCGGCGCCTGGTTGACCGGCCCCTTGAAGCGGGCGTTGCCGAAGCCGCCGTTGCCGCCCTTGGCCAGGCGCACGCGCATGCCGAGCTTGTCCAGGTCGGCCAGCAGGGTCTCGCCGTCCTCGTCGAACACCTGGGTGCCGGCGGGCACCTTGAGCAGCATCTCGGCCCCGTTGGCGCCGTGGCGATCGCGGCCCATGCCGTGATGGCCGGTGGCGGCCTTGAAATGCTGCTGGTAGCGGAAGTCTATCAGGGTGTTCAGCCCCTCGACCGTCTCGATCCAGACGTCGCCGCCCCGGCCGCCGTCGCCGCCGTCCGGCCCGCCATACTCGATGAACTTCTCGCGCCGGAACGACACCGCGCCCGCCCCGCCGTCGCCGGAGCGGATATAGATCTTGCACTGGTCGAGGAATTTCATCGCGGGTGAGGTTCGGCAGCTATCGGGTTCGGGCGTAAGGCGATCGACATACTAGCCGTCATGGCCCGGCTTGTCCGGGCCGCCCATGATCACCGTGAAAGATGAGTGTTCATAGGTCACCCGGACGAGCCGGGTGATGACGGGATCTAGAAGCGGACCTTCACGCCAGCCAGACCATCATGCGGGTCGGGGCGTCTTCGCCGCGGGCCTTGGAATGGCGGGGCTGGACGACGCCGGTATAGAGGAAACCGGCCTTTTCCAGGACGCGGCCGGAGGCCGGGTTGTCGGCGAAGTGGCCGGAGACCACCAGCCGCCGGCCCCAGCCTTCGCGGGCCCAGCCCAGCGCCGCCGTCGTCGCCTCGGTGGCGTAGCCCTGGCCCCAGAAAGGCCGGCCGATCCAGTAGCCGATCTCGGGCGCGGTCGGCTCGAGCGGATGGAAGCCTAAGACGCCGATGAAGCCTTCCTCGGGATGGTCGATGGCGAACACCGCCTCGCGGGCGCGATCCAGACCCTCCATGCGGCCAAGGAAGCCGTCGGCATAGTCGCGCGTATAGGGGTGCGGCATGCCGATGGTCATGCGGGCGATATCGAAGTCGTTGGCAAGCTCGACCAGGCGCGCGGCATCGTCCCGGCGCGGCGCGCGCAAGGTCAGTCTCGCCGTCTGAATGGTTTCAGTCTGGTCGACCATATCCGCCTCCCTTCCGAGTCCGTTCTTTTTTGCAGACTCTTCAGACAAAAAAGCGGGGAGCCCGGCGTCCGGACTCCCCGCTCTATCTCGTGTCCGGATCGCTGATTTTCAATCGGCGCGATCCGGAGAAATTCTCTGAATCGCCTTACTTTACCGGGGCGTCCCCAGCCGGCACGACAGCCACATAGGTGCGGTCGAGGCGCTTGGTCATGAACTTGACCGAGCCGGTCGCGGTGGCGAACAGGGTGTGGTCCTTGCCGAGACCCACATTTTCACCCGGCCAGAATTTGGTGCCGCGCTGGCGCACCAGGATGTTGCCGGCCAGCACCTGCTCGCCGCCGAACTTCTTGACGCCGAGGCGTTGGCCGGCGGAGTCGCGCCCGTTGCGCGAGGAGCCGCCTGATTTCTTGTGCGCCATCTCGGGGCTCCTTAGGCTTTAGGCTTCTTGGCGGCCGGCTTCTTGGCCGCGGGCGCCTTGTCTTCAGATTTCGCCGCGGCGGCCTTGGGAGCGGCCTTCGGCTTGGCTTCCGCCTTGGCCTTCGGTTCAGCCTTGGTTTCAGCCTTGGCGGCGGGCTTTTCAGCGGTCGGCTTGGCATCCGCTTTGGCTTCGGTCGCCTTGGGGGCGGCCTTCGGCTTCGGCGCGGCCTTGGCCGGCTTGGCTTCGACCGGCGTCGCGATCTTTTCGCCGCGGGCGCGGGCGTTCAGCACCGCGCGCGGGGTCAGGTTGATCTCGCCGGACCAGGTGTCGGAGCCGCCGGCGCCGGTGACCGAGGTCACGCGCAGCACGCTCTCCCACTGGCGATGGCCGGCGGTGCGGCGATAGCCCTGGCGGCGGATCTTCTTGAAGACCTTGATCTTGTCGCCCTTGCGGGTCTCGATCAGGGCCGCCTCGACGACCGCGCCTGCAACCGTGGGGGCGCCCACACTCACCTTCTCGCCGTCGCCCAACATGAGCACTCGGTCGAAGGCGACCTTTGCGCCGACATCGCCACCGAGCTTGTCGACGACGAGCAGATCGCCCGCCTTCACTCGGTATTGCTTGCCGCCGGTTTCGATGACCGCGTACATCGCGTTGATCCTGGTCGAAATGAAAGCCGCCCGCGAGCGAGCCCACGGGCGAGAGGCGGTGCTTATAACGAGTTGGGGCCGGCCAAGTCAACGAGGGCTGGACTGTTACATTATCACAGGCGACGAGCGCCCACGGGACGCCGAAATATCGGAGCCTGCTCGCGGATATGATGGCCCGTTCCAGGCCTTGGCGCACCGGCGACTTTAAGCCGAGGCGGCGGTCGCTTAAGTAGGAGCCATGACCGACACCCAAAAGACGCCCGTCACCGTGCTCACCGGCTATCTCGGCGCCGGCAAGACCACCCTGCTCAACCGCATCCTCACCGAGGACCACGGCAAGCGCTACGCCGTCATCGTCAACGAGTTCGGCGAGATCGGCATCGACAACGACCTGATCGTCGGCGCCGACGAAGAGGTGTTCGAGATGAGCAACGGCTGCGTCTGCTGCACCGTGCGCGGCGACCTGATCCGCGTGCTGCAGGGCCTGGCCAAACGCAAGGGCGGCTTCGACGCCATCGTCATCGAGACCACCGGCCTGGCCGATCCCGGCCCGGTGGCGCAGACCTTCTTTGTCGACGAGGACGTCAAGGCCAAGACCGCCCTGGACAGCGTCACCACCGTGGTCGACGCCAAGCACGTGCTGGCGCGGCTGGACGACAGCCGCGAAGCGCGCGAGCAGATCGCCTTCGCCGACCAGATCGTTTTGAACAAGACCGACCTGGTGGACGAGGCTGAGCTGGCCCGCGTCGAGGCGCGCATCCGCCGGCTCAATCCGCTGGCGCCGATCCATCGCGCCGAGCGCTCCAACGTGGCGCTATCGGCCATTCTCGGCCGCGGCGGCTTCGACTTGGGCCGCATCCTCGATCTTGAGCCCGAATTCCTCAATCCGCCTCATGGCGAGGCCGGTCACGTGCATGACGAGGACTGCGAGCACGATCACCATGGCCACGAGCACCACGACCACCAGCACGACGACGACATCAAGGGCGTGGCCCTGACCTTCGATGCGCCGCTGAACGCCGACGCGGTCAGCCGCTGGCTGAGCGACCTGTTGGCTGCGCAAGGCCCCGACATCCTTCGGGCCAAGGGCATATTGAGCATCAGCCGCGAGGACCGCCGGCTGGTCTTTCAGGCCGTGCACATGATCTTGGAAGGCGACCTGCAAAGGCCCTGGCGCGACGACGAGCCGCGCACCAGCCGCATGGTCTTCATTGGCCGCAATCTGGACGAAGCCAAGCTGCGCGCCGGCTTCGAGGCCTGCGCGGCCTAAGGGAGGCACGCTCAAAACCTACCGTCATCCCCCGCGCATGCGGGGAATCCATGAGCACTGATCAAGGACGGAGATCATGGGTGGCCCGAACATGTCGGGCCATGACGAAGAGGGTTAGGCCGGTTAGGCTCAGCCTGCGCCGAGGTTTTCGTTGATCAGGGCGACCTTGTAGTAGCCGTCGGTCTGCAGCTGGTTCACCACCGCCATGAAGTCTTTGTACTTCACGGTCCGGTCGGCGCGGATCAGGATGGTTTCGCCGCGGGGATTGGGCTTTTGCAGGGCCCGGGTCAGGTCGGCGTCGAGCGTCGCCAGGCTGGTCGGCCCATTGACGCCCTGATCGACCAGGATGACTTGGCCATTCTGCTGGATGGAGAGATAGGTCGGCTTGACGTGGGTGTCCGGCGAATTGATCGCCGGCGGCAGGTCGATCTTGATCGCGGTGGTGGCCAGCGGGATCGAGACCATGAAGATGATCAGGAGCACCAGCATCACGTCCACGAATGGCGTGACGTTGATATCGGCGTTCTGGCCGAGATTGTACTTCTCGCCCTTCTTGCCCCCGAGCTTTACAGCCATGCGTCGTCTCCCTGGGGCGCGCAAAAAACCGCGCGCCGGCGCGTTTCGGCGACTAGAACCATAAGCTCCCGCATTCGTAAAGCGCCAAGACTCGACCCATGTTCTTTGAGGCTCCATGACCTTTGACGCTTATGTAACCGAAATCATCTTCGACCGCGCCGGCCGCGCCTGGTTCGCTCTCGGCGACGGGACGATCGCCGGCGAGGGCGGCGAGCGCGCCACCGCTCATGACGGCGGCGCGGTGCTGGCCGCCGCCGCCCATCCGAGCGGCGAGGGCGTGGTCTCCGGCGGCGACGACGGGCGCCTGGTCTGGACCAGGGGCGGCGAGGCCAAGGCCCTGGCCGAGATCAAGGGCCGCTGGATCGACGCGGTGGCGTCGAGCCCGACCTCCGGCCTGATCGGCTTCGCCGCCGGCCGCGAGGCGCATGTGCGCGACGCGGCCGATGCGAAGTTCGAGCGCGTCTTCGCCCACGAAAAGACTGTCGCGCACCTTTCCTTCGATCCGAAGGGCCGGCGCCTGGCCTGCGCGACCTATGGCGGGGCGATGCTCTGGTATGCGCGCATCGCCGAACAGAAGTCCGTGCCGTTGAAATGGGCCGGCAGTCACATCCTCTGCGCCTTCAGCCCCGACGGCCGGTTTTTGATGTCGTCGATGCAGGAGAACCAGCTGCACGGCTGGCGGCTGTCTGACGCCAAGGACCTGCGCATGGGCGGCTATCCGACCAAGGTGAAGAGCCTGGCTTTTGTCGCAAAGGGCATGCTGCTGGCCACGGCCGGCGCCCCCGGCGCGGTGGTCTGGCCGTTTTCCGGCGCCGACGGGCCGATGGGCAAGGAGGCGGCCGAGATCGGTTTCGACGAATCCAGCCTGGTCACGCGGGTGGCCGGAACGCCCGACCGCTCGATCCTGGCCGCCGGGGTCGACGACGGCCGGGTCTGGGCCTGCGACCTCACCTCGCGCCACCTGCACCCGGTCAAGGCTGAGAAGGGTCCGCCGATCACCGCCCTGGCCATGAGCGCGGGTGGCGCCCGCCTGGCCTGGGGCGACGAGGAGGGCGGCGCCGGCGTCGCCGAACTGCCGGCGCTCTGAAGCCTTTCTCAACGGAGCAGCGCGCGGCATACTCGGCTTGCAGCAGGGGAGCTGACCCATGGCGAGACCGACGGCGATCGCGTTTTTCGTCCTTTTCCTTTCGGCGATGGCGACTACGGCCCTCGCCGCGCCGCGCCCTGACGGGACCTACGCCATCACCGAAGACGGCAAGCCGCTGGCGCTGATCACGGTGAAGACGGTTGGCGGCGAGATCCAGGGCGTGCTGGGCGGACCGCTGAACGGCGATTCGCCCAACCGCATCTGCGACAAGTGCCAGGGCGCGCTGCACAACCAGCGCATCAACGGCATGAAGGTGCTGTGGGGCCTGAAACCCGACCCGAGCGACCCGCTGTCCTATAAGGACGGCTCCATCCTCGATCCGGATTCCGGCAACACCTTTTCGGCGCAGATGACCGAGAGCGCCGACGGCAAGACCCTGACCGTGCACGGTTTCATAGGCGTCCCCACTTTCGGCCGCACGCAGATCTGGCTGCGGCGCAGCTAAAACCCGCGCATCTCGGCGACGAGGTCGAAGTCGTCGCGGCGGGTGCGCCAGCCGTTGATCGGGGCGTCGGGGTCGCGATAGCCCATGGCCATGCCGGAAAACAGCATGTGGTCCTCGGGCAGGCCGATGAAATCGCCGACGGTCTTCGGCAGTCGGGCCCAGAATTCCTGGGCGCAGGTGTCGAGGCCCCGCTCGGCGGCCAGCAGCATCACCGTCTGCATATACATGCCGACATCCGCCCATTGCGGCCGGCCCAATTTGCGCTCCAGCGAGAAGAACAGGCCCACCGGGGCGCCGAAGAAGCTCACATTATTGGCCAGCTGGCGCAGCCTCGCCGGCCGGTCCTCGCGCGGGATGTTGATCGAAGCGTAGAGGTCCTCGCCGCACTGGAAGCGGCGGGTGCGGAACGGCTCCCAGAGGTTTTCCGGATAGACGTCGTATTCCGGCGGCTCGCCGCCTTGCGCCATCCTGGCGGCGGCCAAGGCCTTGAGTTCAGCCAGCGGCTCGCCCGCCAGGGCATGGACTCTCCAAGGCTGCAGATTGCCGCCGGACGGCGCGCGCCTGGCGATTTCCAGGATCTCACGGACCATGGCGCCCGGAACTGGATCGGACTTGAAGGCCCTGACCGAGATGCGGCGCTCGACGGCTTCGGTGACGTTCATGGGGAAAGGCTCCAGGAGGCGGGCGACAGCCGGCTTCAGCCTCGTTAGCATCGCGCCTCAACGTCAAGGCAAGAGGTCGTATGCCGCGCGATACCGCCAGCGAGAGGGGCAAACCCAAGAGCCGATCCCGTGCGCCGCGGCGAAGCCGGACGGCGGCGCGTCGGCGCGGCGGCTTCTGGGGCTTTGTCGGGCGGCTGATCCTGATCGTGATCGCCGTCCTGGTCATCGTCCCGCCGGTCAGCGTCGTGGTCTATCGCTTCGTGTCGCCGCCGATCACCATCCTGATGATCACCCGCCTGATCCAGGGCCATGGCATGGACTACCAGTGGCGCTCGCTCCGCGACATGTCGCCCGCCCTGCCGAGGGCCGCGGTGGCGTCCGAGGATTCGCTGTTCTGCTCGAACCATGGCTTTGACTTCGATGCGATCGAAAAGGCCATGAAGAACAATGAGCGCCGGCCGAACCGCATCCGCGGCGGCTCGACCATCAGCCAGCAGACCGCCAAGAACGTCTTCCTCTGGCCGGGCCGCGACTATGTGCGCAAGGGGATCGAGGCCTGGTACACGGTGCTGATCGAGGCGATCTGGGGCAAGCCCCGGATCATGGAAATGTACCTGAATGTCGTGGAGTTCGGCCCGGGCATCTACGGCGCCGAAGCCGCCAGCCAGCACTTCTTCCACGAGCCGGCTTCGAAACTCTCCGCCGCCCAGGCGGCCCGGCTTATCGC
>FTAP01000171.1_pt1 | contig 20457 bp, 21 predicted proteins | sample 1639111 | NCBI WGS metagenome assembly FTAP01 (sample SAMEA3914812, study PRJEB12502) | metagenome | biome: forest; material: soil | place: Canada | collected 2011-07-07 | depth 0.1 m
AGCACCGGCGGCGACAGGTTCAAAGCCCCGATGTGTTTCAGGCTGGGGCTGACCAGGCCCGTGAAGGCCAGAGCGATGGCGCCCAGCACCAGCAGCAGCGGCCAGAACCCGCGCAAGCCGGTATTGGCGGTGAAGAGTGCGCCCGGTTGCGCACCGATGGCTGCCAGGATCAGCGCCGGCAGGCCGACATGGACCACGAGCTTGAACGCCACCAGCAGCACAGCCTCCATTCGGCCGGGCGCGAAGGCGGCATGAAAGGCGTTCAGCCCATAGCCGGTGAAGGCCACCGCATAGACGGCGAGGAAGGCCAGCACGACCCCAAGCTCCAGCGCCGGACGTGGAACCGGAATCGGCGGCGGCGTGTCCTTGCGGGTCAGGCCCCAGGCGATCAGCGGAAAGCCGATGCCGGTGACGAGGAGGATGATCGGCGCGGCGACCGCATCGTCCGAATGGGTAGCGAACAGCACCGCGGCCGATGCGCACCAGGCCAGGGCGTAGAGCCCGAGCCCGCCAGCGGCGGCGATCCTGGTTCTGGATGTCGGATCCATGGCGTTTCCCCCTTGTCGCCGGGGAGGTAACGGCGCGGCGCCTGAAACGCTACTTAGGGATTTGTAACCTCCGCCTTCGCGCCTTTCGCGCGAGGCGCGTAAGCGCCCGGGACGGCCGAGCGGTGATCTGCTCGGCCGTCAGCTTGGCTGAACGCCCTAGTGAGCGACTTTGCGCCAGATGCGGCGGTAGCTGGCGTAGAGCAGGCCGGTGAAGATGACGAGGTAGATCATCACCGCGAAACCCATCTGCTTGCGTTCCGTCTGGTGCGGCTCGGACGCCCAGGCCAGGAAGGCCACCACGTCCTTGGCCTCCTGCTCCGTGGTGGCCGGCACGCCGTCGTCGAAGGTGACCCGGTTGGGGGTCAACTGGAACGGCATGGCGATGAAGCCGCCGGTCGGGACCGGGCCGACGCCATGGTAGAAGCTGGTCAGGTCGCCCGGCATATAGGGGTCGTAGTAGCGGTTCGCCGGCACGGCCAAACCGGCTGGGGCCGGCTTGTAGCCGGTCAGGATCGAATAGACGTACTGGGTCCCGTCCTCGCGCGCCTTGATGATCAGCGACAAGTCCGGCGGCAGGGCCCCGCCATTGGAGGCGCGAGCCGCCGCTTCGTTCGGGAAGGGCGAAACGAAGGTGTCGGCGGCGGTCGCCGGCCGCTTGATGATGTCGCCGGTGTCGGAGTCGATGTCCGGCACCTTGTAGTCCGCTACGATCGACTTCACGTACGGATTGTCGTTCGGGTTCGGATATTTCGGGTCATAGAACGGCCCGCCCGGCTGGCCCAGGTTGCGATAGCTCATCAGGTGCATCGCGTGGCAGGACGAACAGACGTCGTGATAGACCTTGTAGCCGCGTTGCAGCTGCTCCTGGTCGAAGCGGCCGAACGGACCCTCGAAGCTCCAGTGCACGTCCTTGGGCGTCGCCTCCGTGGTGGCGGCGAAGGAGGCCTGAGCTGTGGCGGCGAGGCCTAATACGGCCGCGATCGCGAACGCTTTGCGCAGCATCAGGCTTTAACCCTTCTTCTCGGGCGCGGCGGCAGCGCCGGCGGGAACTGAGGCGGAGGCGGAGAGGACCGGGGTCGAGATCGATTCCGGCACCGGCAGCGGCGTCTCGAACAGCGGCAGGAAGAGCTGCACCCCGATCAGGTAGCCGAAGTAACAAAGCGTGCCGAGCCGTGAGAGCCAGACGTCGGTGTTGATCCCATAGTCGCCGAGGACGAAGCCGGGCCCGACGCCAGGGATGACCGCCGCATCCGGCTCGTGCGCGCCGCACCAGCCGAGGATGAGGCAGACGATCAGGAAAAGGCCCAGGAAGATTCGCGCGGTCGGCCGGTAGCGCATGGAGCGCACCTTCGACCGGTCGAGCCAGGGCAGCACGAAGAGCACGCCGATGGCTCCGAACATGGTCAGGACGCCGAGGAGCTTGTTCGGCACCGCCCGCAGCATGGCGTAGTAGGGCAAGAGGTACCATTCCGGCACGATGTGCGCCGGCGTCACCAGCGGATTGGCCGGCACGTAGTTGTCCACGTGGCCCATGCCGTCGGGATTGTAGAAGACGAAGGCGGCGAAGAGGATCAGGAAGACCCCGATCCCGAAGCCGTCCTTGACCGTGTAATAGGGATGGAACGGGACGGTATCGTCCTTGCTCTTCACGTTCACGCCGGTCGGGTTGTTGTTGCCCGGCACGTGCAGCGCCCAGATATGCAGCACCACCACGCCGGCGATGACGAACGGCATCAGGTAGTGCAGCGAGAAGAAGCGGTTCAGTGTCGGGTCGTCGACCGCGAACCCGCCCCACAGCCAGGTGGTGATTGGAGGACCGACAACCGGCAGCGAGCCCAGGATGTTGGTGATGACCGTCGCGGCCCAGAAGCTCATCTGGCCCCAGGGCAGCACGTAGCCCATGAAGGCGGTGATCACCATCAGGAGGTAGATGATCATCCCCAGCAGCCACAGCACCTCGCGCGGCGCCTTGTAGGAGCCGTAATAGAGGCCGCGGAACATGTGGATATAGACCGCCAGGAACATCATCGCCGCGCCGTTGGCGTGGATGTAGCGGATCAGCCAGCCGTAGTTCACGTCGCGCATGATGTGCTCGACGCTGTCGAAGGCCAGCGTGGCGTTGGGCACATAGTGCATCGCCAGGATGATGCCGGTGACGATCTGGGTGATCAGGCAGACGGCGAGAATTCCGCCGAATGTCCACCAGTAGTTCAGGTTCTTCGGCGTCGGGAAGTCGGCGAGATCGGCGCCGAACCGAATGATCGGCAGGCGCGTGTCGAGCCAGCGCTCGATGCCCGTCTTGGGCTCGTAGGTCGAATGTCCGCTCATCTCGAATGTCAGCCGATCTTGATCTTGGTGTCGGATTCGAAGGCGTAGTCGGGCAGATAGAGGTTCAGCGGCGCCGGCCCCGCGCGGATGCGTCCGGCGGTGTCATAGACCGAGCCATGGCAGGGGCAGAGCCAGCCGCCATAAGGGCCTTGGCCGAAGTTCGGAATGCAGCCCAGGTGGGTGCAGACGCCGATCAGCACCAGCCACTGCGGCTTGCCGGGCTTGTGGCGCGAGGCGTCGGTGGCCGGGTCGCGCAGATTGGCGTGGTCGTCGGCGACCGCCGCGGCGATCTCCTTGGGCGTCCGGTAGCGCACGAAGACCGGCTTGGAGCGCCACTTGACCACGACCTGCTGGCCTTCCTGGACCTTGGTCAGGTCAAATTCGATCGAGGACAGGGCCAGGGTGTCGCTGGACGGGTTCATCTGGTCGATGAACGGCCAGGCGATCGCCGCCACGCCGCCGGCCGCGGCGGCGACGGTGGCGATGACGATAAAGTCGCGCCGGCTGGGATCATCCCCGCCGTGATCTTCGGGACTGGCTGCGGTATCGGCCAACTTGAACTCTTCCTTCGCTTCGCCGGCCGGACCAAGGCGGCCGGCGCGTCTGACGATCTCGACCTTACGCAGGCCGCCTGCCACAACACGCGGGCTGCAAGGCGTGGAGCGCCGGGCATCCGCCCGATCCCCCCCGCCCGCGAGTCGCCTTGCCCCGCCAACGTCTTGTGCTGGATCGCTTAGAATGCGCCTCGCTCTTTTTCAACCAGACATTCCGCAAAACCTTGGCGGCGCCATACGACTGTGCGCCTGCATGGCCTCGCCGCTCGAAATTATCGAGCCTTGCGGCTTTCCATTGTCGGACCGTTCGCTCAAGCGGGCGGCGCTTGACTACGGCGGCCATGCCCAGATGCAGAGCCATCCGTCGTGGGCGGATTTCCTTGACAGCGAAGCCCGCAAGCGCGGTCGGCTGGTGCTTTTCACCACCCTTGGCGCGAGGCACTTCACCGATTTCGCCTTCGAAGCGGGCGACACCCTGTTGTTCGGCCGCGAAAGCGCCGGCGTCCCTGACGAGGTCCATGCCGCCGCCGACGCCCGCCTGCTCATCCCCATGGCTCCGGGCTTGCGCTCGCTGAACGTGGTCACTGCCGCCGCCATGGCGCTCAGCGAGGGCTTAAGGCAGACGAATGGCTTTCCCAGCCCGGTCCTGGCGGAGTAGTTGGCGGCCATGAGCGACGTTCCAGCCGAAATCGAAGATCGCCGCAGCCGGGCCAAGGCGTGGTTCGAATCGCTGCGCGACCGCATCATCGCCGAGCTGGAGCGGATCGAGGAAGAAGCGCCGTACGAGCTCTATCCCGAGGAGCCCGGCCAGTTCGACCTGCGCCCCTGGACCCGCGAGACTGGCGTCGGGGGCGGCGTCGGCGGCTTCCTCACCGGGCGGTTCTTCGAAAAGGGCGGCGTCCACACCTCGGCCGCCAACGGCCGCTTCACGCCGGAAATGGCCGCGACCATGCCCGGCGGCGACAAGGATCCCAACTATGTTTCGGCCTCGATCAGCCTGATCCTGCATCCACGCAGTCCGCGCGTGCCGGCCGTGCATATGAACACCCGGTTCCTCTCGACGGCGGAGAGCTGGTTCGGCGGCGGCGCGGACCTGACCCCCACCCTGGACGAACAGCGCAGCCAGGAGGCGCCCGACGCCGCCGCCTTTCACGCTGCGCTGCAGGCCGCCTGCGACGCCTACGATCCGGAGGCCTATGCCCGGTACAAGGCCGAGTGCGACGAATACTTCTGGCTGCCGCACCGCAATGAGCCGCGCGGCGTCGGCGGCATCTTCTACGACCGGCTGAACTCGGGCGATTTCGAGCGCGACTTCGCCTTCACCCGCGCCGTCGGCGAGGCGTTTCTCGACGTCTATCCCCGCATCGCCCGCCACCGCATGAGCGAGCCGTGGACCGAACAGGACCGCGAGGAACAGCTCGTTCGCCGCGGCCGCTATGTCGAGTTCAACCTGCTCTACGACCGCGGCACCATGTTCGGCTTCCGCCAGGGCGCCAATATCGAAACCATGCTCTCGTCAATGCCACCGCTGGTGCGCTGGCCCTAAGCCTTGGCCGGCGAGAACAGCCGCGGCAGGCGGTTGCCGCCCTGCATCTGGAACATCCAGCCGGGGTATTCCGACGGGACGGCGCTGATCTGATCGAGCCGGGCGACCTCGTCGGCGGTCAGCTTGAGGTCGGCGGCGGCCAGGTTGTCGTCCAGCTGCTCAGTCGTCTTGGCCCCGATGATGATGCTCATCACCGCCGGCTTGGCGAGCAGCCAGGCCAGCGCGACGCGGGCCACCGAGACCTCGTGCGCCTTGCCGATCTCGCGCATGGCCTCGACGACCGGCCACGCGCGATCCTTGTCGACCGGCGGGAAGTCGAAGGTGGTGCGGCGCGCGCCCTCGGGCGAATTGGCTCCGGGCCCGAACTTGCCGGACAGCAGCCCGCCAGCCAGCGGCGACCAGACCATCAGGCCGAGCTTTTCCTCGCTCAGCATCGGGATCAGTTCGCGCTCGAGCTCGCGGCCGGCGATGGAATAATAGGCCTGCAGCGTCTCGAAGCGGGCATAGCCATGGGCCTCGCTGCGCCCCAGCGCCTTGGCGATCTTCCAGGCCGCCCAGTTGGAGACGCCGATGTAGCGGACCAGGCCCTGACTGGTCAGATCGTCAAGTGCACGCAGGGTCTCGTCGATCGGCGTGACCGCGTCGTTGCCGTGGATCTGGTAGAGGTCGATGTGGTCGGTTTGCAGGCGCTCGAGGCTGCCGTGCACCGAATCCATGATGTGGCCGCGCGAGGCGCCGCGATCATTGGGACCCGGCCCCATCTCGCCGAATACCTTGGTGGCGATGACCACGTCCTTGCGGGCCGTGCCCAGGTTCTTGAACGCCTGGCCGAGCAGGCTTTCCGAAGCGCCGAAGGAATAGACGTCGGCCGTGTCGAAGAAGTTCACGCCGGCGGCGATGGCGCGCCCGACGATGGCGTCCACCTCGTCCTGGCCAAGGCCGGCGATGGCCGCCCAGCGGCTGGCTTCGGAATTGCCGCCGAAGGTCATGGCCCCCAGGCAGATTTCAGAAACGAACAGGCCCGTGCGGCCGAGCTGATTGTACTTCATGAATAACTCCCCAGTGCCATTCGTCCTCATATGGGGCGGCGTGCAGCGGGTGGAAGATCGACGAATGCGAAGATTGGATGTCGGCCGGCCTCGACTGTTGGTCTGGCCATAAACCAGTTGGACCGCCCGGACGTAGAGGCCAGTGTAACCATTCGGGCGGGCCCGACGAAGTGGCCTTTGTGTCGTTTGGCGACCGGACCCATCCCTCGCCGCCCCATCAGGTAAAGCCCGCTATGATCCTCTTCATCCTGTCCTATCTCGGCGGCGCCTTCACCATTGTCAGCCCATGCATCCTGCCGGTGCTGCCCTTCGTCTTCGCCCGCGCCGACAAGCCCTTCATGCGCAGCGGCCTGCCGCTGCTGCTCGGCATGGCGGCGACCTTCGTTCTGGTGGCCACACTGGCGGCCGTCGGCGGCGGCTGGGTGGTGCAGGCCAACAGCTATGGCCGCGTCGGCGCGCTGGTCATCCTGGCGCTGTTCGGGGTCCTGCTGCTCTTCCCGTCCCTGGCCGACCGGGTGACCCGGCCCCTGGTCGCGCTCGGCTCGCGCCTCTCCGAAACCGCCGGTCCCGGGGCGGGATCGGATGGGACCTTCGCCACATCCTTCCTGCTCGGCATCGCCACCGGACTGCTCTGGGCCCCCTGCGCCGGTCCGATCCTCGGCCTCATCCTGACCGGCGCGGCGCTGCAGGGCGCCAGCGTCCAGACCTCGCTCCTGTTGCTGGCCTACGCCCTCGGCGCCGCCACCTCGCTGGGCCTGGCGCTTCTGGTCGGCGGCCGGGTCTTCGCGGCCATGAAGCGCTCGCTCGGCGTCGGGGAATGGGTCCGGCGCGCCCTGGGCGTCCTGGTGATCGGCGCGGTGGTGGTCATCGGCTTCGGGCTCGACACCGGCTTTCTGACCAAGGTCTCCGCGGCCAGCACCTCGTCGATCGAACAGTCGCTTTTGAGCGCCTTCCATCCCATGGGCGGTCCGGCGCCGACCGCGACCGTCGTCGCGGGCGGCGTCCCGCCGGTCGAGGGGACCTTCCCGTCGCTGGACGGCGCGGCGGCCTGGTTCAACTCGCCGCCACTGACGCCCCAGGCCCTGCGCGGCAAGGTCGTTCTGGTCGATTTCTGGACCTATTCCTGCATCAACTGCCTGCGCTCGCTGCCCTACGTCGAAGCCTGGGCGCAGAAGTACAAGGACCAGGGCCTGGTGGTGATCGGGGTCCACACCCCCGAATTCGCCTTCGAACGCGACCTCGGCAATGTCCGAAAAGCCGTGCACGACCTGGGCGTCACCTACCCCGTGGCGGTCGACAACGACCACACCATCTGGCGCGCCTTCGACAACGAATACTGGCCCGCCCACTATTTCATCGACGGCCAGGGCCGCATCCGCGGCCACCATTTCGGCGAGGGCGACTATGCCGAGTCCGAAAAGCTGATCCAGCAACTGCTGGCCGAGAACGGCGACGCCAAGGTCTCGCAGGATGTCGTCCAGGTGAACGGACAGGGCGCCCAGGCCGCCGCCAATATGAACGACCTACAGTCCGACGAGACCTATGTCGGCTATGATCGGGCCGACGGTTTCGCCGATCCGGGCGGCGAGCGGCGCGATCGGGCCTTCGTCTATCCGGCCGCCGGCCAGATGGTCTTGAACCGCTGGGGCCTGGTCGGCGCCTGGACCGTCGGGCCCGAGACCGCCACCGCCAACGCCGCCGGAGCGCGGATCGTCTATCGCTTCCACGCCCGCGACCTGCATCTGGTGCTGGGCCCCGCGGCCGGCGGCAAGCCGGTGCGCTTCCGCGTGCTGCTGGACGGCAAGGCGCCGGGCGCCGACCACGGGACGGACACCGACGCCAGCGGCGCGGGAACGGTCACCGGACAGCGCCTCTATCAGCTGGTTCGTCAGCAGGGCGCGATCGGCGACCGAACCTTCGAGATCGAATTCCTCGATCCCGGCGTCCAGGCCTTCGCCTTCACCTTCGGCTAAGCCGGTCCGCCGCTAGTAGGCCATGCCCTGGGCGACCGACTTCAGCCGCTCGACGATGGAGAGCTTGTCGTCGATGAAGTCCTGGTCGATCCACCAGGCCTCGATCTCGCGCATCACCTCGCCGACCAGCGGGCCTTCCGGCACTCCGGCGGCGATCACCTCGGCGCCGGTCAGCGGAAAGCTCGGCCTGGGCCAGCTCTGCGCCATCGGCAGCAGCGCGCGCCACTGCATGGCGGCGGCATGGCGCTGCGAGCCGGCCCAGCCCAGCATCAGCCGGTCGCAGAAGGCGTCGACGCCGAGCTGGTAGACCGCGCGCCTGGCCTCGCGCGGGCTCATCCACGACACCAGCCGGGGCTGCAGCCCCAGCGAGGCCACCAGCCGGTTGCGCTGGGCGTTGGAGAGCCTGAGCCGTTCAGCCGTCGCCTGGCCGGACGCCTGGTCGTCGGGCAAGAGCGCCGCCAGCCGCAGCAGGGGATCGCATTGGAAGAGGTCGGACTCGATCTCCACCAGATGCTCGAACCGCGCCAGCCCATGGGCGGCCGGGATCACCAGCGACAGGATGCCGGTGGCCGCCATCAGCCGCACGGCCGGACGCGGATCGTCGGCGGCGAGCAACGTCAGCAGCTCCTTGGCGATGCGTTCGGCCGAGAGGCTGATCAAGGCTCCCTTCATCCGCTCGCAGGCGGCCAGGCCGTCGGCGTCCGGCTCGCCCTCGCCGTACCAGGCCAGGAACCGGAAGAAGCGCAGGATGCGCAGGCCGTCCTCGGCGATGCGAGTCTCCGGGTCGCCGACGAAGACGATACGGCCGGCGCGCGCGTCGGCCTCCCCCTCGCCCGTGGGATCGAACAGACGCCCTTCGGCGTCGGCATAGAGGGCGTTCAGCCGGAAATCCCGCCGGGCGGCGTCCTCGGCCCAATCATCGGTATAGGCCACGACGGCATGGCGGCCGTCGGTTTCGACATCGCGGCGCAGGGTGGTGATCTCGAACGGCTTGCCGGCCGAGACCGCCGTCACCGTGCCGAACTCGATGCCAGTCGGCACAGCCTTCAGCCCCGCCGCCTGCAGCGCCGCCGTGACCTTGTCGGGAGTCAGGGTGGTGGCGATATCGATATCGGCCACGGGGCGGCCGATCACCGCATTGCGCACGCAGCCGCCGACGAAGCGCGCGCAGCCGGCGCCGCCGGCCGCTTCCAACGCCGCCATCACTGCGCGGGTCTCGGGCGCCTGCATCCACGGCTTCAGGCCGATGCCGGGTGGGTTGCTCATACCTTCGCCGCCTCGCCGTAGAGGCGCTCATAAAGCACCCGCACCATGCCCGCCGTCGCGCCCCAGATCACCCGGTCCTCGTACGACATGGCGTAGAAATAGCGGCGCATGCCGTCGGCCTGGTCGCGGAACTGCCGCTCGTGATTGCCCGGCTCCATCAGGAAGGCGAAGGGCACTTCGAAGACGTCAGCCACCTCATCGGGATTGGGCGTGAGGTGAAAGCCCGGCCGCACGAAACCGACGACCGGGGTGATGTCGTAGCCGGTGCGGGTCTGATAGGTCGACGAGAGGCCGGCGACGGTCACGAAGGACGGATCGAGCCCGATCTCCTCATGCGCCTCGCGCAGCGCCGTCTGCCAGGGCGTCTCGCCAGGATCGGAGCGGCCTCCGGGAAAGGCGATCTGGCCGGTGTGGGCGCGCAATGTGTCGGCCCGGCGGGTGAAGACCACCGTCACGCCCGCCTCATGCTCGACCAGCGGCACCAGCACCGCGGCGGGATTGAGCATCACGCCTTCCACCCGCGCATCGGGATTGAGATCGAAATCGGATGTGGCCGGCGGCGCGCTCGGATCGTAGCTGGCGAGGGGGTCGAGGCGGCCGGTGATCCATTCCCGCATCTGGGCGGGCGTCATGAGCCGCTCGCTCGCATCGGCCCAACCGGAAACCAGACGCCGTTGGACTGGACCGACATGGCCATCCCCGCCTCGGTCTCGTGCTCGACCGCCATTTCCGCCAGCTCGTAGAAGACCGGCCGCGCGATCAGCGCCTCGAGGCCCCGCCGCACGTGCAGATAGGGCCTGGGCTCCTCGGTCTTCGCATCCATCTCGACGCGGATGGCGTTGTCCGGCCCGGCCTCAACCACGTCGCCGACATTGGTCACGAAGCGCAGCACCCCGTCCTCGGCGTCGACGCGCACGGCGATGAAGGGAGCGTCCTCCACCACAATCTTCATCTTCTCGACCGGCGTCACCAGGTGGAAGCCGTCCGGATCCTTGCGCAGCACGGTGGAGAAGAGCCGCACCAAGGCCTCGCGGCCGATCGGCGTGCCTTCGTGGAACCACAGGCCATTGCGCTTGATGACGATGTCGATCTCGCCGCAATGCTCCGGATGCCACAGGTGCACCGGCGGCAGGCCGCGTCCGGGCGCCTGGGTCTTCGCCGCGGCGATCACGCCGTCGAGGCCGGCGGGGGTGGTCTCACTCATGCATCAAACCTAGGCGCTGGCGGCGGGCGCCTCAAGGCGCGCTAGACCCTTTCTGGTTCAGATGGAAGTATCTGAACCAGATAGAAAGGGTTTAGAATCAAAAATTTAGAGCATGTTCAGGCGGCGAAACCGCCTACACTTTCGCCTAACATGCTCTGGGCGCCGCCTTCACCTCGCCGACTAGGTCGGGCTCACCAGTGAGGGCCATGAACATCACCCGGCGTGGATCGACCGGCCCTGGCATCTGGATGCGGCCGGGCGGCGCCACCTGAAACCCCAGCGGACCGAAATAGGGCTCATCGCCGACCAGGAAGATCAGCGCATGGCCCGCCGCCTTGGCCGCCGCGCAGGCGTGCTGGATCAGCGCCGCGCCCAGTCCCCGGCTGCGCCAGTCCGGCTCGACAGCGAAGGGGCCGAGCAGCACCGCCGGCTCCGAGCCAATAACGATCGGCCACAGGCGCACGCAGCCGACCAGCTCATCGCCGCACCAGGCCGTGAAGGAGATGCCGAGCAGGGGGTGGTTGTGCTCGCGCAGGCGCTCGGCCGCCTTGGCGTAACGCCCAGGACCGAAGGCGCGCTCGATCAGCGCGTCGACGGCCTGCGCGTCCTCGATCTGTTCTGGGACCAGCGGCGGCAGGGCGTCGTCCGGGGCGGAGAATTCTACGGTCATGGAGGGTTTCGCGGACTAAACTTGGGCTTTGACATGGACCCAATCCGTGAAACGCCTGCGACGGCGTCTAAGGATCGGGGGGCTCAGTGGCGGAACCGGGTCCGCTCCAATGATCGCCGACGTCGCATGTCTTTGCCGCTTTCTAGCGTTCCCGAAGAAGGCGGCCCGCATAGGGCGCGCGGGGCCCTGCGTCAACGCCAAGCTCACATTGCGGCGTGGACTCTCACACGTTATGGCCGGCCATGGCCGACGCCGTCCCGACGCCCGCAACCTCGATCTGGAAAGAACGGGACTACCTCAGTTTCTGGGCCAGCCGCTTTGGCGGCTCCCTCGGCGTCTCGATCGAGAGCGTCGCCATCGGCTGGCAGATCTACGCGCTGGCCAGGCGCTCGCTGGACGTGGAGCACTCGGCCTTCCTGGTCGGGATGGTCGGCCTGTCGGCCTTTGCGCCGCTCTTCCTGCTGGCTCTGCCGGCGGGCGAGGCCGCCGACCGCTATAACCGCAAGACCATCCTCAAGCTCACCTATGGCTCCGAGGCCATCGTGGCCGCGGGCCTGGCCGTGCTCAGCCACCTGCACATGGTCAGCACCAGCCTGCTGCTGGCTGCCGCCTTTGTCTTCGGCGCCTCGCGGGCCTTCATGCAACCGGCCCAGAACGCGCTGGCGCCGAACCTGGTGCCGCGCGAACTGCTGCCGCGCTCGATCGCCTGGAACTCCCTGGCCGGCCAGACCGCCAGGATTTTCGGACCGGCGCTCGGCGGCGTCCTGGTCGGCGTCTCGCCCACCCTCGCCTACGCAACGTCGACCGGCCTCTATGTCGTCGCGGCGTTGGCCACCTTCGCCATCGCCAGAAACGCCCCGCCCGTCGTCCACACCGCCTCGCGCATGGCGCTGATCAAGGAAGGGCTGGTCTATGTGTGGGAGAACAAGATCGTCTTCGGGGCGATCTCGCTCGACCTGTTCGCGGTGCTGCTCGGCGGCGCGACGGCCTTGCTGCCGGTGTTCGCCCGGGACGTGCTGCACGTCGGGGCATCCGGCTTCGGCTTGCTACGCACCGGACCGGCGCTGGGCGCGACGATGATGGCGCTGATCCTGGCGCGGCGGCCCATCCGCCACCGCGCCGGCCTGACCATGCTCGGCGGGGTCGCGGTCTATGGCGTCGCGACCATTGTCTTCGCCCTGTCCAGGTCGCTCTGGCTGTCGATCGCGGCGCTGGCGGTGCTGGGGGCGGCGGACATGCTGTCGGTCTTCGTTCGCCAGACCCTGGTGCAGCTGGTCACGCCCGACCCCATGCGCGGCCGGGTCGGCGCGGTCTCCACCCTCTTCGTCGGCGCCTCCAACGAACTGGGCGAATTCGAGAGCGGCGTCGTGGCCCGGTTCCTCGGCCCCATCGGCGCGGCCATCTTCGGCGGCGTCGGCGCATTGATCGTCACCGGGGTTTGGGCGAAACTCTTTCCGGCCTTGCGCAAGGCCGACCGGCTCGCCTAAGCCGTCGGCGAAAATCCATTCATTTAGGGAGATAGATCATGGGATTATTGAACGGGAGGGTGGTTTTGGTCACCGGCGGCGGTAACGGCATCGGCCGCGACTGCGCGCTGATCGCCGCCAAGGAAGGCGCCAAGGTTCTGGTCAACGACCTCGGCGGCTCGCTCGCGGGCGGCGACGAAGGTTCGGCCGGGCCGGCCGAGATGGTCGCCCAGGAAATCCGCGCCGCCGGCGGCGAAGCGGCCTCAAATTCCGAGAGCGTCACCTCGCTGAAGGCCGTTCAGGGCATGGTGCAACAGGCGCTGGATACATTCGGCGGCCTGCACGCCGTGATCAATCCGGCCGGCATCCTGCGCGACGGCATGTTTCACAAGATGAGCGAAGAGGACTGGGACAAGGTTATCGACGTCCACCTGCGCGGCTCGTTCAACGTCGCCCGCGCCACCATCGAGCACTTCCGCGAGCAGAACGACGGCGCCTACGTCTTCTACACCTCGACCTCGGGCCTGTTCGGCAATGTCGGCCAGACCAACTACGGCGCGGCCAAGATGGGCATTGTCGGCCTGTCGCGGATCATCGCCATGGAAGGCGCCCGCAACAATGTCCGCTCCAACGCCCTGGCCCCCGTGGCCTGGACGCGCATGACCCAGTCGGTGCCGGTGAAGGACGAGGCCGCCGCCGAACGGCGCAAGGCCATGGCCGAATCCATCCGCCCCGACCAGCCGGCCAAGCTCTCGGTGGCGCTGATCTCCGAAGCCGCCAAGAATGTCTCCGGCCAGATCTTCGGGGCCAGCGGCGACAACCTGATCCTCTACAGCCAGCCGCGCCCGCTGGTGAACCTGAACAAGGCCGAGGGCTGGACGCCGGAATCCATCCTGGCCGAAGCCTTCCCGCAGATGCAGGACAAGTTCTTCCCGCTGATGCGCGCGCCTCTGCAGCCGCAGCCCGCGGCCGAGCCGGCCAAGGCCTAGGACCGACCAAAGACGGCGGCGCACGGCCCCTGAGGGTCGTGCGCCGTGCGCCTTGACATATAGACATACAACGATCACTTTTCGGCCATGCCGGAACGCACAACCGTCCGCCTTGCCGAAGACCTGCTCAATCGCGCCAAGCGCAAGGCCGCGGCGGAAGGTCGGACATTGACCTCGCTTATCGAGGAGGGGCTGCGGGCGGTCGTGGCCGAGAAGCAAAACGGCGTGAAGTCCGCTCGCGTCATGCCCAGGATCAGCAAGGCCCGCGGCGGCCTAGTGGCCGGTGTTGATCTCGGCGATCTGCAAGAAGCGGACGATATCGACTATGTACGGCGCATACGGCGCCCTTGAATGATCCTCCCGGACGTCAACGTCCTCATCTACGCCTTCAGACAGGACGTGCCGCAACATGCGGTATGCCGGCACTGGCTTGAAGATGTCGTGACCGGCGACGCCAGGTTCGGACTCTCGCCACTCGCGCTCAGCGCCTTAGTTCGCATCACCACCAATCCACGCACTTTTGTGACGCCAAGCCCGGTCGAGGAAGCCTTTGGCTTCTGCGACGATCTTCTTGCTCAGCCTCATTGCGAAGTCGTCGAGCCTGGCGAACGGCATTGGGGCATCTTTCGCCGTCTCTGCCTCGAGACGGGAACCCATGGGCCGAGCATCACCGATGCATGGTTGGCCGCTCTGGCGATCGAGAGCGGTTGCGACTGGATCACTTTTGATCGCGATTTCGCTCGGTTTCCCGGACTAAACTGGCGGCAGCCCATCTAAGCGCTCATGCCCCGCAAGGGCGGTCAACGCCTCGCCGGAGAGCCGCCGGGTGATCCACTCGGATTTCGACGCCGCGCCCAGCGCGTCATAGAAGTTGATCGCCAGTTCGTTCCAGTCCAGCACGGCCCATTCCAGGCGCGGCAGCCCCTCGTCGCGGCAACGCGCGGCCAGGCGGCGCAACAAGGCCAGGCCGGCGCCACGGCCGCGCGCTTCCGGGCGCACGAACAGATCCTCCAGATAGATCCCGTGCCGGCCCTCGAAGGTCGAGACATTGTAGAACCAGAGCGCGAAACCAACTGCCTCGCCGTCCAGTTCGGCGATGTCGCAAAAGGCGCGCGGCGAGGCGGCGAACAGAATCTCGGCGATGCCGGCCTCGGTCGCCTTCACCTCGTGGGCGAGGCGCTCATACTCGGCCAGCTCGCCGATCAAGGCGAAGATCAGCGGCGCATCGGCGGGCGTGGCGGGTCGGACGGTTACGGTCATGACGTGAACCTGCCCGACCGGCAAGAGGCGTCAACCTCTGAACCCTCTCCCTCGCTCTCTTTGCGGGGGAGAGGGCTCAAGAATTCAAGGAAGAAGGTCTCGCTCCGTCAGCGCTTCGATCAGCTGGTCGTTCGAGATGAACAGGATCGCATCCCAGCCCTCCGCTCGGGCGCGCTCCACATTCCCCGCGGAATCGTCGATGAAGAGGATGGCGTCGGGATCGATGCCGAGGCGGTCGGTGATCGCGGCGAAGGCCTCGGGACCGGCCTTGCTCAAGCCTAGCTCGGCCGACCAGAACATCGGACTAAGCTCCGCGCCCGGCGGAAAAAGTTGGCGCACGAAGGCCGGGTTGTCGCTGAAGCCGCCGACCGGAATCTCCTCGCGCAAGGTCGCGGCCAGGTTCCAGAGCACAAGGTTCGGCGGCTCGAACACGCTGAGCAGCAGCGCCCGCGACTCGGCCGGCGTCACCGTCTGGCCGGCGACCTCGGAGAGGGCGGCGGCGACCTCCGCCTCGCTGGCCTGGCCAACGTCCAGGCGCAGATGGATGTCCGAGGCCATGAAGGCTCGCGCGGCGTCCGGGGTGATGGGCAGCGCCTTGACCATGGCGCGCACCCGCCGCTCGCGGTCGAAGGGCAGCAGGACGCCGCCCAGGTCGAACAGGACAATCTCAGCGACCGCCATCGGACGTCTTCACCATCTGCGGATAGATGCGGAAACCGTCGAGGCGCCGGTGCGGCAGGGCTTCATAGAAGTCCGGCGCAGTATCAGTGATCAGGTCGATGCGGACGCCGCCGGCACGGGCCAGGGCGTCACGCAGCATGGCCAGGGCCGCGCCCTTGCGCCGATGATCGGGCGAGACCGCGATCAGCGACAGATGCGCCTGAATCTCGCCGTCGCTGAGCAGCTGCACGAAGCCGATCACCGCCCCGCTCTCGACGGCGACGACGGTGGTGACGCCCGGCGCGGTCAGCGCTCGCAAGGCTCGCTGCGGGTCTTGCGGAAAAGACGGCCAGTCCTCCCCTGCGCACAGGGCGACGACCGCGTCGAGATCGGCCGGCGCAAAGGCCCGCACCTCGACCACACTCAGCCTCCGATGACGACGCCCGGCGGCGGGACGCTATCGGCCGGCACGAAAAAGTCCGCCATCAGCGGCGTATTCGGATCGACCCGGTACTTTTCGAAGTCCCGCTCGCCCTCGGCATAGAGGAAGCTGTCGTCGATCAGGAAGTTGCCCGAGAAGCTCTTCGCGGGCTTTTCGAAGATGGCGTGGGCGGCGTCGCTCATGATGTCGACGGTGCGGCAGGCCTTCATGCCCTCGTCGCCGGCCAGGGCGAAGCGGATCGCGGCGGTGGCGATGCCTGTGCGCGGCCAGAGCGCGTTGAAGGCGACGCCGTCGGCCCGGTACTCCTCAGCCATGCCCAGCACGCACATGGACATGCCGAACTTGGCCATCGAATAGGCGACGTGGCCGGCGAACCAGCGCGGCGCCATGTCCAGCGGCGGCGACAGCATCAGCACATGCGGATTGGCCGCCCGCTTCAGGTGCGGGAGGCAGGCCTTGGAGGTCAGAAACGTGCCGCGCGCATTGATCTGGTTCATCAGGTCATAGCGCTTCATGTCGGTGGCCTCGGTGCCGGTCAGGCTGATGGCCGAGGCGTTGTTGACGCAGATGTCGATGCCGCCGAACTTGGCGACGGTCTGCTCGACCGCGTCGAGCACATTGGCGTCGTCGCGTACGTCGACGATCAGCGGCAGGGCCTTGCCGCCGGCCTTCTCGATCTCCTCGGCCGCCGTATAGATGGTGCCGGGCAGGTGCTTGTGCGGCTCGGCGGTCTTGGCGGCGACGGCGACATTGGCGCCGTCGCGGGCGGCGCGTAGCGCGATGGCCAGGCCAATGCCGCGGCTGGCGCCCGTGACGAACAGGGTCTTGCCGGAAAGGCTCATAGATCGGCTCCCGTGGTCTTGGCGGAGAGGTCCCACAGCCGCTCGGCGGATTCCGGGTCGAGCGCGTGCGGCAGGACGCCGTGAAAGGGGTCCTCCTGAACCCAAGGCGCGGCCTGGGCGCAGTCTTCCAGATAGAGGCCGCCGACGCCTTCCAGTTCGGGCGCCAGCGCCGCCCAGACGCTGGTCGCGGCGCCCTGCTCGGTGGATTTGAAGCGGTCGTTGATCTTGCCGGCCTCGTCCATCCAGCCGAAGGCGATCATCTCCTCGCGCGGCAGGTGGCGCTGCAGCGGGGTCATGATGCCGCCGGGCATGACCGCGTTGGCGGTGACGCCGCGGCCGGCATAGCGGCGGTTGAAGCCAACCGCGAACAGCGAATTGGCGGTCTTCGACTGGCCGTAGGATTCCCACTTGTCGTAGGCGCGCGTGCGATAGTGCGGATCGTCCCAGTTGATGCCCGAGCGGCGGTGGCCGATCGAGCTCAGCTCCACCAGCCGGGCGTTGCGGCCGGCCTGCGCCGCCTTGGCCATGGCCGGGGCCATCAGCGTGCTGAGGGCGTAGTGGCCGAAATGGTTGGTGCCGATCTGCATCTCCAGCCCGTCGTCGGTATAGGACTGCGGACAGGCCATGACCCCGGCGTTGTTGATCAGGATATCGACCGGCGCGCCGCCCCAGTCGTCGACAAAGCCACGCACCGAGGCCTGGTTGGAGAGGTCGAGCCGCCGCACGCTCGCCCTGCCTTTGGCGGCCGTATTGATCTCGTCGGCGACCGCCTGGCCGGCCTCCAGATTGCGCACGGCCAGGGTGACGTCGGCGCCGGCTTCGGCCAGGGCGCGGGCGGTTTCGACCCCGATGCCGGTGGCCGCGCCGGTGACGATGGCGCGCCGGCCGGAAAGGTCATGGCCGGCGGCGACCTCGCGGGCCGTGGAGGTCGCGCCGAAGGTGGAGGTGATGCGTGTGCCCGTGCTCATGCCCGACCATACCAGACGACGCCGCCCTCGTCCGCGCTCGCCGTGGCCTGACCGCGGACCAAAAGGCAGTTGAGGTGCGCCAGCGCCTCGCCCGTGGCCATGCCGAGCAGTTCCGGTCCGATGGCGCGGGCGAACAGCGCGCCGAACACGTCCACCGACCGCTTGGGCTCGGCCAGGGTGCGCGTAAGGCGCTCAAGGCCGCGCTCATGGCCGCGGATCAGGTGGTCCAGCCGCGCATGCAGGCCAAGGAAGGGATCGTTGTGCGCCGGCAGCACCAGCACATCGTCCGGCACGATGGTCTTGATCCGCGCCAGCGAGGTCAGCCATTCGCTCAAGGGGTCGCCCTCCGGCTCGGTCGGGAAGACCGAGACATTGGAGGAGATGCGCGGCAGCACCTGGTCGCCGGAGATCATCAACTTCAGCTCCGGCTGCCAGAGGCACGCGTGCTCCGGCGAATGGCCCGAACCCACCACCACCCGCCAGGCGTGGTCGCCGATCTGGAGGGTCTCGCCGTCACCGATGCGGCGATAGCTGTCAGGCAGCTGGTGGATGTTCTTCCCGAAGCCGCCAAAGCGGGCCTTGTAGTTGTCGATCGCCTCGTCGTCCCAGCCGGCGGCGCGATAGAAGCGGATGGCGTCCTCGGGCGCCTGGCGGCCGGTGTCCTCCACCAGCATGCGGCATTGCAGATATTCCAGCCGGGTCATCCACAGCCGGCAATCGAACTTGCGGGTCAGCCAGCCGGCCATGCCGATATGGTCAGGATGCAGGTGGGTGACCAGGACCCGGGTCACCGGCGCGCCGCCCAGCGGCCCGGCCAGCACCTTGCGCCAGGCGCTGGTGGTGCGCTCGGTCTTCATGCCGGTGTCGACCAGGGCCCAGCCCTCGCCGTCCTTCAACGCCCAGACATTGATGAAACCCAGCGCCCCGTCGAGCGGCATGCGCATCCAGAGCACGCCGGGCGCGGTCTCCACCGCTTCGCCAAAGGCCGGCGTCTGCGTCAGCGGATAGACCAGAGCCGCCCGCGCCTGTCCGCCCGCCTGGTCGCGCGTTCCGTCAGCCACCCTTTGATCTCCCGTCCTCGTCCCTCTCGCGGCCTAAACCGCGTCAGGGGATGCGTCCAGCCGCTTGCCGCGAGGCCGCCACAGACGGGCGTCAACTTGACCGGGACTGCGGGCGCGGGTTTAAGCTCGCGCAAACGAGGAACGTCCAGGAGCGCCTATGTCGAGACTTTCAGGATTTGGCTTGGCCGCGGCCGCCATGCTGATGGCGGTGATGACCGCCACGGCGAGCTTGGCCGCCCCGCCGCCGCCCGGCGCCGCTCCGGTCGATCCGGCGATGCGCACCGCCGGCATGAAGGCCGCGCCGGGGCTGATCACCGAGGCGAGCGTGCCCTGCACGCTGGCCGACGCCCGCGAAATCGGCACCGGGACGGCCGCCGACAAGTCGCAGACGACCATCTACGAGATCGCCTGCAAGGAAGGCCTCGGCTACATCATCGGCAAGGAAACCAAGGCCGGCGCGCCGCTCTTGACCTATAATTGCCTGCAGACCTCGACCCCGCTGGCCAACGGCAAGCCCAACAGCCTGGCCTGCGTGCTGCCCGCCAACGCCAATCCGGCCGCCGGACTGCAGCCGATCATCAACCGAACCGGCCGCGCCTGTACGGTCGACAAGGGCCGCTATCTGGGCCCGACACCCGACAAGCAGGTCTACGAAGTCGCCTGCCAGAACGGCCAGGGTTTCATCGTGCTGGATCCGATCGCCGCTGGCGGCGCGCCGGAAGCCGACAACTGCCTCGCCTATAACGGCACGACGGGCGCCATCAAATGCGAGTTGACCACGCCGGATCAGCAGATTTCGTCGGTCGACACCGCCGCGTCCGCCAGCGGCAAATGCGCCGCCGTCAAGACCAAGCGCTATGTGCTGAGCACCACCGACGGGTCGGACTATTTCGAAGTCGCCTGCGATGACGGCAAGGGCTACATGCTGCACGTCGATCACACCGGCAAGCTGTCGGAGACCATCGCCTGCGCCGATGCGTTCGAGATCGGCGGCGGCTGCACCCTGACCGACGCCCGCCAGGCCCAGACCCAGCAGAACGCCGTCTATGCCGACCTGGCCAAAAAGGCCGGCTTTGACTGCGCGGTGACCAAATACGCCCTCTTCCCCTCGACCGACCCGACCAAGGACGTGGTCGAAATGGCCTGCTCGAACCGGCCTGACGGCGGAGTGGGCATCTTCCCGGGCCACGGTCCGGCCCATGTCTATGACTGCCTGCGCGCGCAGGACGAGGGCTACAAGTGCAGCTACACGCCGATCGAGGCGCTCTATCCGCACCTGAACGCCGAGCTGAAGGCCAAGAACAAGGGCGGCTGCGTCGTCGCCAGCGCCCGTCCGTTCGCCCACGGCGACGACGGCTCGGACTTCGTCGAGGTCGGCTGCGCCGACGGCGGCCCGGGCTGGGTGCTAGTCTATCCGGCCGGCGCCTCTTCCCCATCTGAACTGCGCAACTGCGTGGAGGTGGCCAACCTGGCCGGCGGCTGCCAGATCGCGACCAACCGGAAGAAAAGCTAGACGCTAGACAGGAAGGGAAGCTAGCGGCTGAAAAGCCTCTAGCCGACCATCTCCGCGCGCACCTTGGCGCGGAGCACGTCGATCGGGGCCAAGCCCCTGTCGGTCTGGAAGTGCCAAT
>FTAP01000241.1_pt1 | contig 20450 bp, 14 predicted proteins | sample 1639111 | NCBI WGS metagenome assembly FTAP01 (sample SAMEA3914812, study PRJEB12502) | metagenome | biome: forest; material: soil | place: Canada | collected 2011-07-07 | depth 0.1 m
CGAGCCGACGCTGGCGCCGCCCGGACCGGTGGTGATGTCGCCCTCGGCCGAGACGACGCCGATCACCGGGGCGCCCACCGCGCCGGCGGCGCCCCCGCCCTGCGCATAGTCGCCGATGTCGACCAGCTTGGAGCCGTCGCCGGCGCGGTCGAGCACCGCCTGCTGCGCCTCGCGCACCTGGCCGAGCTTGTCGATCAGCCCCTTGGCCTGGGCGTCCGCCGCATCATAGGGGCCGGCCTCGATCAGGGTCTTCAGCGCCGCGGGGTTGGTCTTGCGGTCGGCGGCGGCGGCCTGGATGGCGCTGTCATAGACCGAGCCCATCCACGACAGATCCTCCTCGCGGTGAGCGGCGGTGAAGTCGTCATAGAGGTAGCCGTTGATCGCGGTCTTGTACTCGTAGCGCTGCTCGAAATCGGCCTTCACGCCGTAATTGTCGAACAGCCGCTTGAAGAAGAGGGTCTGGTTGGCCAGGCCCGTGGCCTGGAAGGGCGCGCCGGGCTGCATCCAGAACTGGTCGGCCGCCGCGCCCAGCATATAGGTCGAGGTGATCACCCCGGACGAATAGAGGCCCTGGCTGAAGGCGTAGACCGGCTTGCCGGCGGCGTGGAAGGCGCGGAAGGCCAGGCGCAGCTCGTCGGCCTCGCCAGGATCGACGCCGCCGTCCGGCAGCCGCACGAACAGCGCCTTGACCCGGTCGTCTCCTTGCGCGCGATGCAGGGTCTGGACGATGCGCATCACCGACATGGTGTGCTGGCCGAAGACCCCGAACAGGGTGGCCGGCTCCTGGTCGGTCAGCCCGCCGCGCAGGTCGAGCGACAGCACGCTGGAGGCCGGCGTCGCCGTCGGGCGCGCGGCGCTGGCCGCCAGGCTGATCAGCACGAAGGGCACGCCGATGAAGAAAAGGACGAGACCGGCGAAAACGCCGGCCATGGTGAGGAGGAACTGCTTCATCGAGGGGCCTTGGCCGCAAGGGATTCGGCCGCCAGCCTAGCCCTGCGCAAGGCGCGGTCAACGCATGCCGCGATGGGCCTGGGCGAAAGGGTGTCGATGGGGGCGGAATACTGGTCGGAGCAGCAGGATTCGAACCTGCGACCCCCGCCTCCCGAAGACGGTGCTCTACCAGGCTGAGCTATGCTCCGACGCGAGGCGCGGCTTATAGACGAGGCATATCAGGGGCGCAAGCGAGCCTCGGACGATCTCAGAACATTCGTCTTTTCGGCGTGGTTGCAATGGCTTGGGCCATGCGATATCCCGACCGCCCAGCGCACGCCGCCAAGCGTCGATGCGCCCGTCCCGTTGGGGGATGGTGTAATGGTAACACTGCGGTTTTTGGTACCGTCATTCTAGGTTCGAGTCCTAGTCCCCCAGCCAGCTTTCGCTCGCGAAGCGTGCGGAAGCTGCCCGCCGGAGCTTTAGCGAAGGAGGGCCGGTGCAGCCGCCGCGAGCTTCAGCTGGCTTACGCCCCCGCGATCACCCTCCCGCCACCAACTCCACCGTCCGATACCGTTCCGCCGGTTTGTCGCGGCCGAAGTTCTGGGCCATGGCCAGGCGGTCGGCGTCGAAGGTCGCCCACTGGCCCGCGTCCGGCAGCGAGGGGATGGTGATCAGCTCGCCGCGGTCGAACCCGACCAGGGCCGCATCGACCATGGCGTCGACCGGCATGACGGTTCCGGGCTGCAGGTCGGCTAGCGAGCGGCCCGAGCGCTCCCAGATCTCCGTCGCGGTCGCCGCCGGCAGCACAGCCTGGACATAGACGCCGCGCGCGCCGAGCTCGGTCTGCAGCGAGCGCGAGAGGTTCACCACATAGGCCTTGGTGGCGCTGTAGATGCCCGGCATCATCTCCGGCACATAGGCCAACACTGAGGCGATGTTGACGATCGCGCCGCCGCCACGGGCCAGAAAGCCCGGGATCACCGCGCCGGCCAGGCGGGTCACGGCGGTGATGTTGAGCTGGATCAGGTCTTCCTGAGCGTCGAGGTCGGCGGCGGCGAACCCGCCCCGTCCGGCGGCGCCGGCATTGTTGACCAGAAGGCCGATGTCGTCGGCGCGGAGCCGTTGTTCGACACGGGCGATATCCGCCCGATCGGTCAGGTCGGCGCGCAGCACCTCGATCTGGACGCCGGTCTCGGCGCGCAGTCGCGTCGCCAAGGTCTTCAGCCTGGCCTCATCGCGAGCGACCAAAACCAGGTCGTAGCCCCGCCAAGCGAGACGGTCCGCATAGGTTGCGCCGATCCCCGACGAGGCGCCCGTCACCAGCGCCACACCCTTGTTCTGTCCGCTCATCTGGCTCTCCTTCGGTCAGTGACCCTAGTCACTTGCATGATAGAAGTGACTACGCCATTCTCTCGCCATGCGCCGAACCAGTTTTTCTGAGATGGATTGTCCAATTGCTCGCAGCCTCGACCGCGTCGGCGAGTGGTGGAGCATGCTGATCCTGCGTGACGCCTTGCACGGACTGAACCGCTTCGAGCAGTTCCAGGCCAGTTTGGGGATCGCGCCGAACATGCTGACCCGGCGGCTGAACGCCCTGGTCGAGGCCGGCTTTCTGGAGCGGCGCCGCTACAGCCAGCGCCCGCCGCGCCACGAGTACGCCCCGACCGATCGGGCGCGCGACTTCCGGCCGGTGCTGATCGCCCTGATGGCGTTCGGCAATCGCAACTTCGCGCCCGAGGGCGCTTCCACCCAACTGGTCGATGCCGAGACCGGCGAGGTGGTCGAGCCGGTGCTGGTCGATGCGCGCAGCGGCCGGCGGCTCGACGATCCGCGGTTCAGGACCGCGCCCGGCCCGGCCGCGAGCCCAGGGGTCATCACCCGCTTCGGCGGTTAGGCTCAGCGCGGCAGTTCGAGTCCCGCCCGCTCGCGGTCCCAGACGCCGGCGTCGAGCGGCCGGGCGCGCAGCTCGGCCTTTTGCACTTTGAGGGTCGGCGTGCGCGGCAAGGCGCCGACGAACTCCACGAAGCGCGGGATCATAAACCGGGGCATGCGCGGAATGAGCCAGCGGACCAGCGGCTCGGCGCCAAGCTGCGAGCCGGGAACCCGGACCACGAACAGCCTGATCTCTTCGTCGGCGCCCGCGTTTTCACCGAGCTTGTGAGCCACCGCCGCGCAGTCGACCACCTCCGGATGCGGGCGCACCCCCGCCTCGACCTCGAAGCTCGAAATGTTCTCGGCGCGTCTTCGGATGCAGTCCTTCACCCGGTCGCGAAAATAGAAATGCCCGTCCGCGTCCCGGCTGAAGGCGTCTCCCGTATGAAACCAGCCGTTGCGCCAGGCCGCCGCGGTTTCCACAGGACGGTTCAGATAGCCGGCGTTGATCGCCCAGGGCTCGGCGGTGCGGACGACCAGCTCACCCACCTGACCCGGCTCGACCGGCTGGTCCCATTCATCGACGATGCGCGCCTCATATCCGGGGAAGCCGGGGCGAACCACGCCGCAGCTGAAGTGACCCTCGGCGTCGATCCGTCCGACATCCCAGTCGGGATCCGCCAGCGGGCAGCTCAGTTCGGTCATGCTGTAGACGCTGTAGGTGCGACACCCGAAACGCCGCTTGAACTCGTCCATCCTCGGCACGGCCAGCGGCAACAGAATGTTGCGCAGCGCGCAGTCGGCGTCGTCCGGCCGCGGCGGCTCGTCCAGCCAGGACAGCGGCGGATAGAAACAGGTGGTCACGCCGTGTTTGCGGTACTCGTCCGGCATGCGCGACTCGCTGATGAACGGACGCACGACGTGGCGGCCGCCGATCATGGCGGCGAGAAAGGGAAAGACCTTGGCCCCGATGTGATAGGTCGGCCCGGCGTTGAAGATCACGTCCTCCGGTCCCAGGTCGGCGATCGGCAGGGTCGAGATCGTGGTCGTGTAGATCTGCCGCCACGGCATTTGCACGGCCTTGGAGGGACCGGTGGTGCCGGAGGTGAACAGGATCGCCCCGATGTCCCAGGGCGCGGGCTCGAATGCCGGCGGCGCAGGGCCGCTCGCCGACAGGAAGTCCTCGGCGGTGACGACTTCGAAGGGTGCAGCCCGCTCCGGCGCCTCGTCGCCCAGCACGATCAGGCGCTTCAGGCAGGTCAGGTCCGCGGCCACCTCGGCCACCCGCTCCACATAGTCCGGAGCGAGCGCCATGGTGGTCGCCCCGGTGGTGTTGAGGGCGTGCGATAGAAGTGCGCCGCGATAGTCTGTGTTCAGCGGCGCTTCGATCGCGCCGATCGAGGCGAGCCCCAGCCATCCGGCCATCGACTCGAGCGTATTGAATTGCATGGTGGCGACGATTTCGCCGCGCTCCACGCCAGCGTGATGATAGGCGCCCGCCCAGCGGTCCATCAGCGCCACGGTCTGCCGATAGGTCAGGCTGCGGTCATCGACATCGTTGACATAGAGGCGATCGGGCGTCTCCGCCGCTCGCCGGCGGAGCAAGGTCGGGAGGTCCGATACCGTGCTCATCAGCCGCGGTCGCCAGCGCCGGAGGCGTATGATGACGTCAGGGCCGAATAGACCAGCGCGCGCATTTCACGATGGATCGGATAGGCGTTCGACGGCACGAGCTGGCTGAGGAAGACACCGACGAGCCGCTCGGTGGGATCGATCCAGAAGAAGGTGCTGGTGGCGCCGCCCCAGCCGTATGTCCCCCGGGTTCCCAGCGTCAGCGGCTTGTCCGGCGTCAGGACCACCGAAAAGCCAAGCCCGAAACCCATGCCGTCGAAGGTCGCCGCTTCGCTGTAGGACCCGGCCATGCAGCTCGGGATGTCGGCGCCGCCCGGCAGGTGATTGCGGCGCATAAGGTCGACGGTTACGGGACTGAGAATCTGCACGCCATCGAGCCTGCCGCCATTGGCCAGCATCTGGCAGAAGCGCAGATAGTCCGGGCCGGTGGAGACCATGCCGCCGCCGCCCGCCAGCATTTCCCGCTTGCGAAAGAAGACGTCGGCCGTGGACATCTCATAGGGGACCAGCGTCCCGTCGGGCGCCCTGGCGTAGCAGGCCGCCAAACGCTCGGCGTTCGCCGCCGCAACCGTGAAGCCGGTGTCGGTCATCGAGAGCGGACGGAACAGGCGCTCTTCGAGAAAATCATCGAGAGGCTGGCCCGTGATGATCTCGATCAGGTGACCCAGCACGTCGGTGGAGATTGAGTAGTTCCACTTCTCGCCGGGCGAGAAATCCAGCGGAACGCGGGACAGCTCATCGACCATCGCCTTCATGCCGCCCTCTCGATCGATGGTGTCGGTGTCGATGGCGCGATAGGCGGCGTCCACGTTGTTGCGCTGCTGGAAGCCATAGGTCAGGCCGGAGGTGTGCCGCAGAAGGTCGATGACCTGCATCGGCCGCGTCGGCGGATGGGTGCGGAAACCGCCAGCCAGGTCGCCGGCTTCGAACACCCCCTGCGCGGCCCACTGCGGAATGAACCTGTCCACCCTGTCGTCCAGGCAAACCAGGCCTTCCTCGACCAGGATCATCATGCCGACGCCGGTGAGCGGCTTGGACATCGACGCCAGGCGAAAGATGGCGTCCGGCCGCAGCGGCCGACTGTCCGCCAGGCTCATCCGGCCCAGTTCCACCTGGTGGACGAGTTCTCCGCGACGGGCGACCAGCATCTGAACACAGGGAAGCTTGCCGGGTTCGATGTAGCGGTGCTGGAAGAATGCGGAGAGCTTCTCAAGCCGCTCGGAAGACATCCCGGCCTCGGAGGGGTCCGCCAAACGCGCGGCCGGCCGTTTCGATTGGCGCGGGGCGTTCTTAGCCGTCGGCAGCGTCTGAGACACCGATTCCCCCTGTTGTTTTTTTCGGACTCATCAGAGCGGATCGCCCGCCTCTATCGCTGGCGCGCTGCAGTGTTCGACCCGCCAGTCGCGATATCCCGCAGGTGCGTTCGTCAATTCCTTCAGGTCGAGGCCAAGTCCGAGCGGCGCGAAGCTACGCGTTTCGGCGGCCAATGCTTCCAGGGCTATCCGCCCACGCAGGCCGGCGACTTTGGCGGAATGGGCGGCGAGGCCAGGCCGACGTTCCAATTCCAGGGGATGCCGCCCTTGGCATGGCGGCGGCACACGACTTCCTCGTCCAGGGCGTAGGCGCCGGCCATGAGGCGCTCGGATGGGACCGGCTGTTGCTCGAAGGCCATGTAGGCGTGGGCCTGACCGAACAGCGGCCATTGCGGCTCGCCGGGCGCCTCGGGTTTTCCGTCTCGCGCGAAGCTCGCCCAATAGCCGGCCATGGCGCCCGCGAAGGCGTCTTCTTCGGGCGTCGCCGGCGGTTTCGGCCAATAGGCCGGCAGATGGTCGGCCGTGCCGAAAATGTAGGGGATTTCGCTGGCGTGGAAGCCGTGGAAGCCGGCCTTGTCGACGGCCGGATAGCCGTGGTCGAACAGATAGGCATAGGCCGGCTGGCCGACCTGTGTCTGCTTGATCGCCAGCCGCTCGGCGGTCCAGCCGTAAAGGGCGTCGCGGCTGGTCGCCAGGATGCTCTCGCCCATGTCGGCGCTGGGATAGAGCGCCAGGAAGGCCTCAGAGAGATCGCCGTATCGCTTGCGGATCTCGCTTTCGTAGGCGGCCGGGCTCGCCGGCGCGTGGGGGGCGAGGAACTTCAGCGAACGGATTTCGCCGCTGTTGAATCCGGTCAGCACCGGCACGGGCGCCTGGTCGCCCTTGTCGAAGGTGTCGACCAGTTGCCGCGGCAGGATCTTGCCGTCGACCGCGGCGAAGGGCGCAAAACGGAGATAGGCGGCGGCGTTGGTGAGGTTGAGGGCGTCCATGGCCCGTAGGTTTGCAATGCTTTGGCCGCCGAGCCCGGCCGCCAGCGCCGAGCCCGCCGCCTCCGCCGACGGCTGGCCGTATTTCGCCTGCTTCAGCTCGGGCGTGGAGATCATGTAGGCGCTCTCGGCGATCGCCTTGGCGAAGAGGCCCCGCGCCGGCGGCGAGGCCATCAGATAGAGCACGCTGAGGGCGCCGGCGGACTGGCCGGCGACGGTGACATTGGCCGGATCGCCCCCGAACGCCGTGATATTGCGCTGAACCCAGGCCAGGGCGGTGATCTGGTCGAGCAGGCCGTAATTACCGGAAATCCCCAGCGGCGACTCGGCACTCAAGTCCGGATGCGCCAGATAGCCGAGCACGCCGAGGCGATAGTTGATCGTGACGACCACTAGGCCGTGCCTAGCCAGTTTCGCGCCGTCGTAGATGGCTTCGCTTCCCGCGCCTGCCCAGAGCGAGCCGCCGTGGATCCAGACCAGCACGGGCGCGCCCTTGGCGTCATGCGGCGCCCAGATGTTCAGCGACAGGCAGTCCTCGCTCATCTTCGCGGGCGCATCGGAGAGGCCGCCGCCGCCCGGCAGCTTGGGCTGGACGCAGATCGGCCCGAAGGCCGTGGCCTTGCGGATGCCCTGCCAGGTTTGGACGGGCCGCGGCGGCGCCCAGCGCAACTGCCCTGTTGGGGCCTGCGCGTAAGGGATGCCCTTGAAGACGTTCAGCGGCCCGTCGGCGACACCCTCGACGGCGCCGACCGGCGCCGGCGCGACGGGGCCCTGCTGGGCGTAGGCCGGCGCGGACACGGCGAGCAGCGCGGCGGCGGCCGCGCCGAGGAGAGCGCGCGCTATTGGCCCAAGGTCAAAAAGCCGGCGGCCATGAACTTGGCCATCCGCTGACGCACAGCCGGGAAGTCGTCGGATTTGCAGAGACCATCGGAGAGGCGATCCAGCCGCCCGGTGCGCGCGAAGGTGTTCATCAGCGAACCGGTCACGAAGTGATAGCCCCAGAAGATGTCCTCGCGCGAGGTATTGGGCAGGGCGCGCTCGAGAATACTGATCAGTTTCAGCACCACCGGATCGAAGTGGACGTCCATCAGCTCCGCCCCCTCCAGCGTATTGCTGACGCGCGCGCAGAAGGCCGCGTAGTTTATCCACGGCTCGCCCCCCTCGATGTAGAGGTCAAGGTCGGTGTCCAGAAAGGCATGCAGCGCGCCCTCCACCGTCGGATGGTCGCCGGCCTCGGCCGCATAGCGATCCAGCGCCTCGGTCCTGCGGCCGCTGGTCACGTTGGCGCGGCGGGCGAACACCGCATCGAACAGGCTGCGCTTGTCGTCGAAATAGTAGTGCAGCAGCGTGGTGTGGACGCCGACCCGCTGGGCCACGTCGCGCAGCGTCACCCCGTGCAGGCCGTTCAACGAGAAGAGGTATTCCGCCGCGTCGAGGATCTGCTCCAGGCTTTCCGCGCGCTGTTCGGCCTTGCTGCGCCGAACTCGCTTGGCCGTCGAACCTTCCGCCATCCAGCCGCCTCTTCACGCCCCGGGAAGACCCGTTCGCGCGGGATCCATCAAGAGAAGGATCGCCCGCCATCTTTTCCCCCATTGGCGTAGTCAGCGCGCAACCGGTTCTTGTCAATCTTTCCGGTCGCCGCCAGCGGCATCGCCGCGATCTGCACGATTTCGTCAGGCAGCCACCAGTCGGCGACCTTACCGCGCAGGAACTGGCGGACCGTCTGCGCGTCGACGGACTGGCCGGGCCGCGGCTCGACGATGAGGACCGGGCGCTCGCCCCATTTCGGGTCCGGCCGGCCGACGACGGCCACCTGGCCCACAGCTGGATGGCGGCCGACGATGTCCTCGATCTCGGCCGGATTGATCCATTCGCCGCCGGATTTGATCAGGTCCTTGGAGCGGCCGTTGATGGTCAGGTTGCCGGCCTCATCGAGACTGGCCAGGTCGCCTGTGTCGAAATAGCCCTCCGCGTCCAGGGCGTCGGGCGCGGCCTTGAAATAGCGGTCGAGAACGCTCGCGCCCTTCACCTTCAGATGACCGACCACGCCGCGCTGCTCAGGCAAGGTGAAGCCATCGGCGTCGGTGAGCTTCAGATCCAGGCCCATCACCGGGCGGCCGGAGCTGCGGGTCTCGGACGGCGGCGCATTGGCCGGGGCGACCGTGCCGAGCGGGGAAAGCTCGGTCATGCCCCAGCTGGTCTGCACCCGGACGCCGAGACGGCTCTCCAGCCGCTGGATCAGCGCGTCCGGGCAGCTCGAACCGCCAATGCTCACCCGCTTGAGGTCCGGCAGCTCGCCGCCGACGGCGTCGAGGTGGTCGACCACCCCCAGCCAGACGGTCTGGACCCCCGCGGCGACGGTTACGCCTTCGTCGCGCATCAGTTTGGCCAGGCTCGCGCCGTCGGCGTGGCGGCCGGGCAGCACCATCTTCGCCCCCACCGCCGGCGCCGCGAATGGCAGGCCCCAGCCATTGGCGTGGAACATCGGCACGGCGACCAGGAGCACGTCCGACGCCGTCAGGGCGAAGGCGTCGGCCTGCAGGGCGCGCAGCGTGTGCAGGTAGTTGGAGCGGTGCGTATAGAGGACGCCCTTGGGCGCCCCGGTGGTGCCAGAGGTGTAGCAAAGCCCGGCCGGCGTGTCCTCGTCGAACTCGCCCCAGGGCGCGGGCGCCACGCCGGCCGCGAGCAGGGCCTCGTAGGCCCAGACCTTCGGCTTGAGCCCCACAAGAGCATCCGGCGACGCCTCGCCGCCGTCCATCAGGATGACATGGTCCAGCATGGGACAGAGCGGGGCCAGTTCGGCAAGCAGCGGCGACAGGTCGGACGAAACCGCCAGCACCCGGTCTTCGGCCTCGTTGACCATCGCCGCCAGATGGGCGGCCGTCAGGCGCGGATTGAGCGTGTGGCAGACCAGTCCCACACCCATCAGGGCGTAGTAGGTCTCAAGGTGATGCTGGGTGTTCCAGGCCAAGGTAGCGACGCGGTCCCCGAACCGGAGCCCCAATCCCAGAAGCGCGCCGGACAGACGCTGGCTACGCTCGCGGAGCGCCGCATAGCCAAGACGCCCGACGACCCGGCCGGCCTCGGCCGTCACGATCTCGCTCCCGCCCGACCACTTGGCGGCGTGGTCGAGGAACTTGTCTACCGTGAGGGCATAGGACTGCATGGGGTGCGGGGACGCAAAAAAAGCGGCCGCCCGCTGCGGATGACAGCGCGGCGGCCGCGAGTGCGGGGAAAAATCAGAAGGTCTTCATCACGCTGATGCCGAATTGCAGCGGCGCGCCGGCGATGCGGATGGGCGGCAACACGGCGGCGACGTAGTGGTCGTTCAGCAGGTTGTAGCCGTACAGCGTCGTGACGAAGCTGTCGTGAGTCCAGGCCAGGGAGGCGCCCAGAATATTGCGCGGCGCGAGATAGTCGCCGGCCGCCCGATTGTCGAACAGCGTCGCCCACTGGCTGGAGATGTAGCTGTAAGTCGCGGTCGGCGTCAGCAGATCGCCATCGGGCAGATGGAAATTGTACGAGGCGCTGACGTCGAAAGTGACGTCGGGAGCATAGGTCTGCGGATGGCCTTCCAGATTGACGCAGACGCCGTTGGCCGGCCCGGTCTTCAGGTCGCAGGTCCCGACCAGCAGGCCCCTGGGGTCCTCGGAATAGAATTTCCCGAGCGAGCTGTGGCCGACGCCCAGGCCGATATTGCCCGAGAAATCCCCCCAGACGCCCTGGGCCGAGGCTTCGATGCCGTAGAGCGCGGTGCCGGTGGGGGCGTTCTCTTCGGTCGCCTGCAGCGGGTTGTTGGGGATCGGGATGATCACCTGGAAGTGCTGGAAGTCGTTGTAATAGAAGCCCAACTGGGTGTGCACGTGGTTGTCGAACAAGGTGGCCTTCCAGCCGCCTTCATAGTCGATCACATATTCCTGCCCGAACGGCGGCGGGATGACGCCGCCATCGAAATAGAGCGCGGTGTTGAGGCCGCCGGGCTTCGCGCCGCTGGCGACGAACGCATAGAGGTAGTTATGCGGATCGATGTTCCAGTTCAGCGCCACCTTGCCGGTGAAGTTCGTGCCGTATTCGCTCTGATGCTGCGGGAAGACGAGGAAGAATTCCGGCACCTCGAATTCGGCGTGGTTGGTCGTGCCCCAGTTCGAATAGCGGCCGCCGGCCTGTAGCTGGAAACCGGCCGGCAGATTGACGGTGATCTGGCCGAACACCGCGGCCGTGTATGTGTCGTTGTTGCCGTCGAGGTCTTCGTCGATCACCCCCGGCGGAACGCCGATATCGAACTGACCCTTGGGGAACGAGTAGTCATTGCTCTGGAAATAGGCGCCGGCGATCCAGGTGAGCGGGCCCTTGTTGGGCGAGATCACGTTGAATTCCTGCGACCAGATACGCTCGCCCACGCCCTCGTCGATAATGTAGTTGGGCGCCGGCAGGTCGGTTCCGTCGATATCGCCCGCCCAGGCCGAGCGGCCCTGCTGATAGCCAGTGATCGAGCGAAATGTGATGTCGGAGCCCGGATCGACATAGTCCATCCGCAGGATCGACCTGACGAACTGATCGGTGGCGAAGGTGTGGTAGTTGTTGGAGAATTTGAAGAGGTTGCTGGTGCCGAGATTGGTCGCCGCGTCGCCGAAATAGCCGCCGTTGTCGAGATAGTCGTAGTCGGTCTTGAACAGGACCGTAATCGCGCTGGTCGGCTTCCATAGCAGCGAGAAGCGGCCGCTGCCCCACATCAGGTTGCGGTCGCCCGTCAGCGGACCGGAGATGTCGTAGAAGGTGTCGCGGTATTCGGTGTTGAACGCGACCCGCGCGGCCAAGGTGTCGCTGATCGGCAGGTTCACCGCGCCCTGCAGCCCGGTGTCGTTGTAGTTGCCGTAGTGGGCCATCAGGTAGCCCTTATAGCCGCCGTCGATCACCGGGTTCTGCGTGGTGACGAGGACCGCGCCGCCCGTGGCGTTCTGGCCGCTGAAGGTGCCCTGCGGCCCGCGCAGGATCTCCAGGTTGGCGACATCGAAATAGGGCTCTTCCTGGAAATAGCCGGGGAAGGTGGCGACGCCGTCGCGATAGGTCACGACACCGGTGCCGGTCTGGCTGTTGTGCTCGCCCTTGCCGATGCCGCGGATGTCGAAATCGTTGCCCTGGCCGAAGTTGTTGACCACCACCGACGGGCTGACGAACTGTAGCTGGTCGACCGAGAGGACCCCCATCTTGGTCAGGTCGCGGCCGGTCAGAACCGTCGCGGCGATCGAGGTCTTCTGCAGGTTGGTGGCGCGGCGTTCGGCGGTGACCACCACCTCGCCCACGCCTCCGGAAGCCGCGGGCTTGTCGGCCGGCGGGGCCGAAGCCGTCTGCGCGCTCGCGACGCCGCAGACTCCAAGCGCCAGCACAGACGCGCCAAGCCACAGTGTGTGGAATTTCATCAGTCCCCTCCCCAGCCAGGATTTGGCCCCGCGCTTCTTGGGCGCGTGACAGGAAGGTGACGGTTGTTCGCTAAGCTGTCAATGCTCACTCTCACGTGAACGAATGTAATTTAGGCAGACCTGTGACATGTTTGCCCAGACCTCGATCAGAGGGCTGCCAAGGCCAGGAAATCGATTGTTATCAGTGTTTTGAGGAGCCGAGAGCGGGCGCTCACGGCCTTGAGCGCCCTACCGGATGCGCTTGAACGCCATCTGCTTGGCGCGCACGTCGTCGATGAGGAACCCGGCGACCCGGCCGTTCGCGCCGCGCTGGAAGACCAGGCAGACACCGAAGGCGCCGAGCAGCATCTCGTCGGCGCCAGCCGGGCGAAGCGGCTGGGCGGGATCGTCGGCGATCTCCAAGGCGAGGCCGTCCTTGGCGCGGACGATCCTGTGTGTGGTCTGCAACTCGGTGCTGGCGTAGCGGCCGAGATAGGCGGCCATCGCCCTGGCGGACAGCGGCTTGGGATCGCAGCGCGTGAAGGGCGCTGGCGGTCCGCCGTCGGGAGGAGTCCCGCGCCCGGAGCCGTCGGCGCCGAACGCGAAGGTCGCCTCGCCGATGCGGAAGGCGCTGGGACCGGTGGGGACCAGCGGCGCATTGGCCGGGACCATCACCAGGCCGCCGTCGCGCGCGGCGATCTCGAAATAGCCGCCGGCGGCCCAGCGATAGAGGCCGGGAACGGCCTTGAGCTCTTCCGGCGTCGGCGTCGCCGGAGCAGAGCTCGGCGGCTTGGCCGCCGGTTCGAGAAAGATGTCGGCGATCCGCCGCGAGAGTTCCGGCGGGTTGGTCTCGGCGAAATTGCTCAGCATCACCACGCCGAACCGCTCCGAGGGGATCCAGAGGAGTTGGGTCCGGTAGCCCATCAGCCCGCCGCTATGTTCGATGGTGGCGTGGCCGCGGTGCTCGGCGAGGACAAGGCCCATGCCGTACGACTTGTATTCCCGCCCGCCGTCCAGCCGCGCCGGCGTCCGCATCCGCTCGAGCTGCGCCGCCCCGATGCGCGGCGCCTGAAGGTTTTGCAGCCAGAGCAGCATGTCCTGAACCGAGGAATACATGCCGCCGTCGCCGACCACGTCGAGCAGACCGTTGGCGGCGCCCCAGGTCTCGCCGCGCCGCTCATAGCCGAACACCTTTTCGGGCACGATGGCGGTATGGTCGTGCTGGCAGCGGGTCGCGTCCATGCCCAGCGGTGCGAAGATGCGCTGGCGGGCGAACGCGTCCAGATTTTGCCCCGAGACGCGCTCGACCAGGATCGAGGCCAGGACATAGCCGGAATTGCTGTAGAGGATCGCCTCACCGGGCGCGAAGTTCAGCCGCTCCTGCCGGGCCAGCATCTTCAGCACGCGATGCTCGGTATAGGGCGTCTCGGGCGACAGGCCGGCCAGGGCGCCGAGGGTGAAATAGTCACGCAGGCCGCTGGTGTGGGTCAGCAGGTGGTAGAGACTGACCTCGGCCGCGCAGGCCGGCAGCTCCGGGATGATCTCGCGGACCGGCGCGGCAAGATCGATCCCCTGCTCCTCCGCCGCCATCAGCGCCGCCATGGCCGTGAACTGCTTGGAGACCGAGGCCATGTAGAAGCGCGAGCGCGGCGTGATGGCGATGTCGTGCTCAAGGTCCGCCGAGCCGTAGCCCTTGGCCAGGACCACCTCGCCGTCCCGCACCACGCCGACGGCGGCGCCGGGCGTCTGCGCCGTCGCGGCGCTGAACAGGTCATCGACGCGCGCGGCCGCATCGGCGTCAGGGACGGTCATCGCGGGCTCCCCGAAAGATTGGCTGGGCATAGCTTAGCCGCATGCCGCAGCCAGGCGCGAACTCTCGCGCTGGCCGAGCGTTGAAGTCACCTAAATAAAAAGTCAGGAGATTCGCCATGCCCGCCAAATCCGCCGCCCAGCAAAAGGCCGCCGGCGCGGCCCTTTCCGCCAAGCGCGGCGACACCCCGAAGAGCAAGCTCAAGGGCGCATCGAAATCGATGGAGAAGTCGATGAGCGAGAAGCAGCTCAAGGAATTCGCCCACACCGAGCGCAAAGGTAAACCCGAGCACGTCTCGAAGTAGAGCGTCCGACGGTTGGTGGAGTCCGTGGGCTATCGACCCGGGCAGTCGTCCCGACGATCATCGGAGCATGGTGTCGCCGGTGTTCCGTAGTCGGACGCCACGTTCGAATAGTAGTTGCCGCCGGTGGCGTAGTAATAGTTGTACAGCACCGGTATGCGCTGGTGCGACGGGCGAGATATGAAGCCGGTGTCGCTGCCGGAAAAGCCGATGCTGGCGCTCGGTCCGCCAAACCGGTCCCGATCGCGCCGGAAATCCCCATCCTGATGGTCATCTCGCCGGAAGTCGTGCCGGATCTGGTCGTCGCCGAACCGGTCGGTCGGCGCCACCGCGTACGAGGGACCATCGTGCGGGGGGATCGGCGCGATCGATCCTGGACCATGGGTCGTGATCAATGGGGGCACGCCGCGAGAGGCCCCGTGGAACGCGCCGCCGACAAATGCGCCGCCGCGGGCATCGACCTGGGCGGCCCCGCCCAGAAGTCCGATCGCCGCAACAAGGGCCAAGGATCGAATGCGCATGAATGCCTCGCGAGAGCCGCCAGGCAATTATGGTTAACCAGACCTTAACGCCGTCGCAAGCGCCCTCGCGTGGCGGGCGACAAAGCGCCTAGCGGCCGGCCTTTTCCCGCGACCGGTTCGGCTCGCCAGTTCGCGGATCGGTCAGGGTTTTCGGGCTGGGCGGCGCGGCCTCCGCGCCGTCAGGCTCGGTCGCGTGCCGCGGCGGCTGTCCTCCGTTGGCGGGGGTTTTGGCGTCTTCGTCGCGGTTGTAGCGGCCGGCGGAATCGTTCGGCTTGGCCATGGCTGGGCTCTCCTCGGTCTTAGCAACGCCGCCAGCCGGCGTCGGTTCAGCCAGCGCAAGGTCGCCGGCGCTCCGCCCGGCCAGCAGGCCCTGCATTGTCGGACCGGGCTCGACAACGACATTGGTCGTGCCGGCCGCGCCGACAAAGGCGATATTGGCCGCCTGAAACGCCTCCAGCACCGAGAAATAGAGCGCGCTGCGGGTCTTGTAGACGTCGCGCGGATTGTCGACGAACAGGTAGGCGATGAAGTTGACCGCGCCGCCGCTGGCCATGCCGTCGATATAGACGACCGGCTTCGGCTCTTTCAGGATCGTCTCCATGGCCGCCGCCACGGTCACAATCAGGTCGGCCGCCCTCCTGGCGTCGGCGGCATTGGCGACGCCCAGCTCCAGCTTGATGCGGCCACGCGGGTCGCCAAGCGTCTTGTTCTGCACCTGTTTGGTGATCAGGTCCGAATTGGGCACGATCACCGTGGTGCGGTCGAAGGTCTCGATATCGGTGGCGCGCACGCGGATGCGGCGGATATTGCCCTCGACCCCGTCGACATTGACCCAGTCGCCGACCTTCACCGGCCGCTCGACCAGGACGATGACGCCGGAGACGAAATTCTGCACCACCTGCTGCAGGCCAAAACCGATGCCGACCGAAAGGGCCGAGGCGATCAGGGCGATCTGGGCGAAGCCCAGGCCCATGGCGGCCAGGGCGCAGAGCAGCGCGATGCCGACGCCGATATAGCCGACGCCGGTGCTGACAGAATTGCGCAGGCCCGCGTCCCAGTCGGTGGCCGGCAGGTAGCGGCGCACCACCCAGCCGCGCACCAGGTGCACCAGCCCCATGCCGATGGCCAGAGCGCCGAGGCCGCTGGCGATGGCGGTCGGCGAGATGCTGGCCGAGCCGATATGGATGGCCTGGCCGAGCTGGCTGAGATGGGCAAGGAAGAGATCGCCGCTCTGGCCAAACGGGGTCAGCGCCAGGGTCAGCGCGCCGATCATGATGAAGAGCTGCAAGGCGGCCGAGATCAGGATGCCGGTCTGGGCGATGGTCGAGCGGCGGAAGCTGAACAGCACCGCCAAAGTCCGCGCCGCCCAGCCGCGCTCGGCGAAGAGGGCGACGCAGAGGTCGTCGACGAAGCGCAGCAGGAGGAAGGTCGCCGCCGCCAGCACGCTCAGCCAGAAGATCTGGTTGGAGATCAGCGCCGCCAGGGTGGTGAAGCCGGCAAACACCGCGCCCACCGTGACCAGGATGGCGCCCGAGAGGGCGAGCGACAAAAGCGTCCAGATCGGCGAGCGCACCTCGTCATCTGCTGAATCACCGGGCAGTCGGGTGCGACTGAAACTGACCAGGATCGCCCCGGCGATGCCGGCATAGGCCAGAGAGATCACGCAATTGGCGGCGATGGTGGAGGCGACGCTGGCGCCGACCAAATAGTTTAGCCGGGTGAGCAGGAAGCCCGCCCCGGTGATGACCGCGACGGCGGCCAGCAGCGGACCCATCCGCTTGGCCACCGCGTCTGGAAATCCCAACAGCCGATGGTGGGCTTCCAGGTCGGTGGCCAGCGCCCGGCCGAGCGCCAGGATAGCCGCGGCCCAGGCGACCGCCACGACACCGGAACGGGCGAGCGCATCGGCCTTGTCGGAAAGCAGGCCGCCCCACTGCGCGCCAAGATGCAGGCTGACGGCTGCCAGCGTCGGCATGCCGGCGTCCACCACGGTCATCCAGATCGCAAAGGCGGTGCGCGCGACGCCGCGCCGTCCACTGACCCGCTCGAGCGCCCGCCGGCCAAGCCGCTCCAGACCCAAGCGGAGGGGGAAGAGCAGCAGGAGCCCGAGCACGACGCCGACGCTCAACCCTATAGCGGCGCGGGGTTCTGGCGCTTCGAAGGCGACATCAGCGGCGCCCCACGCCAGCACGCTGAGGCGGTTCACGTCAGGGCCGGCCGACTGGACCAGCGAGGTCCAGAAGTCCGGCGAGAGCGGCGTATCGGACTGCTCCAGCACCCGGGCGCTGAAGCCCTCGCGCCGGCGCTCGGCGACGACCGAATAGGTGTAGCTGGCGGCCGAGCTGAGGGATTGCGCCTGGCGAAGCTGGGCTTGCAGAGCCGCCTGCTGAGCGGTCAGGGCCGCGACCTGGGTCTTGGCGGCGGCAGGGATCGCGCGGCGGGGATTGGGGTAGATGGATTTCAGCGACCGGGCGACGCCGGCCAGGCCCTGATCGGCGCTGGCGGCGGCCTGGTCGGCGCGGGCCTCGATGGCCGCGGCCTGGCCGCCCACGGCCGCGAGCCGGTTGTCATCGGACGTGGTCGGGATCTGGTTCTGCAGCTGAATGAGCGTCTGCTGGTCGTTGGCCATGACCTGAGCCGGATCGAGCGGCTTGGCGACTGCCAGCGCAGGCGCAGCGGTCACGGGCGGGGCGGAAGACGCGACGGCCGAGGAGTTTGGCGCCGTGGCTGGCGCAATCGGAGCAGCGGACACGATCGACGTGCAGAAAAGAACGAAAACGCCGACCAGGCCCCCGATGGCGGTGGTGGTGAGGCGCGACCTCATTGTCAGGCTCCGTATCTACGCCGCGCCGACCCACAACAATGGGCGGGGACCGGCTAAGGGTCTTTGGCGAGTTGCGGGGTGTGTTGCCCGAACTCTTGAGGTCGCGAAGGGTTGCCGAAACCGCGCGGGCGGCGGCGCGTTGCTTCAACCGGCAGGCCGGCGATTTTGAGGCGGCCGGAAGGGCTGGACGCGCATGTGGGGCGCATCGGACAGGGCGGCCGCCAGGCCGGGACGAGCGGTCAAGGCCGGCGGGCCGGTACAGCTGGACCGGACGGGCGCCTTGGCGCTCGGCTTCCTGGTCGGACTGGCGACGCCGCTGGCCGACGCCTGGCTGGGGCGGAAGTCCGCCAGGCCAGGCCCCGGCCTGATCGGGCAGGCGCCGGCGACGCCGCTTGAGATCGGACCCACGGGTTGGCGGCAAATCGTGGTGCGCGCCTTCAGGGCCTTCAACACCGACCAGATTCCGGCCGTGGCGGCGGGGGTGACTTTTTTCGCGCTGCTGGCGCTCTTCCCGGCCATCGGCGCCTTCGTTTCGCTCTATGGCCTCTTCGGCAATGTCGGGGCGGCTGAGCGGCAGCTGGCCGAGCTGAGCGGCGTCCTGCCGGACGGCGCCATCTCGGTGATCGGCGACCAGATCGCCCGGCTGGTGGCGATCAGCCACGGGCGGCTCGGCCTGACCTTCGCCATCGGGCTTGCCGTGTCGGTCTGGAGCGCCAATGCCGGCGTGAAAGCGCTGATCGCCGGCCTAAACGTCGCCTACGAAAAACACGAGGCGCGCGGCTTCATCGCCCTGAACCTCGTCTCGCTGGGCTTCACCTTCGGGGCGATCGTCTTCGCGGTCTGCTCGGCGACAGCGATGGCGGCGGCGCCGGCGATGCTGATGCGGCTTGGCCTGGACGGGCTGGAGAGCCTGACCTGGCTACGCTGGCCGATCCTCCTGGTCGTCACCCTCGCCCTGGTTTCGATCCTTTACCGGTTCGCCCCCTGCCGCGGTCAGGTCCGCTGGCGCTGGATCACGCCCGCCGGCCTGGTCGCGGCCCTGGCCTGGATGGCGATGTCGCTGGCCTTCTCCTGGTACGTCGGCAATTTCGGTCACTACAACCGGACCTACGGCTCGCTGGGGGCCGTGGTGGGTTTCATGACCTGGATCTGGCTCTCGGTCGTGGTCGTGCTGTTCGGCGCGGAGTTGAATTCCGAGATCGAAAAGCAGCGAATCCGCTAAACTCCTAAGCCGCCATCGCGTCCAGCCGAGCGCGAATGATCCCCTCGGCCTGGCCCATGATGTTCTTCACCAGCTCCTCGCAGGTCGGGATGTCGTGGATCAGGCCCTGACTCTGGCCGGCCGACCAGATGCCGCCATCCATGTCGCCGCCCTCCATGACGTTGGTGCGGCCGCGGACGCCGGCGACCAGGTGGCGCACGTCCTCGATGGTCTTGGTGGTGTCCTGCTGGATCTTGACGACTTCCTCGGAGATGGCGTTGCGGGCCACGCGCGAGGTGTTGCGCAGGGTGCGGTTGGTCAGGATCGTGTCACGCTCGGTGTTCTCGACGATCTTCTTCTTCACGTTGTCGTGGATCCCCGACTCCTGCGTGGCCATGAAGCGGGTGCCCATATTGACCCCGTCGGCGCCCAGCGACAGCGCCGCGATCAGGCTGCGCCCGTCGGCCATGCCGCCGGAGGCGATCACCGGAATCTTCACCTGATCCACCGTCGCTGGCAACAGCACCATGATGCCGACATCGTCCTCGCCGGGGTGGCCGGCGCATTCGAAGCCGTCGATGCTGATCACATCGACGCCCAGCTTCTCGGCGGTCACCGCATGGCGGACCGAGGTGCATTTGTGGATGACCTTGACCCCATTGGCCTTGAAGTCCGGCATGTGGTCGACCGGGTTGCGTCCCGCCGTCTCGACGATCTTGATCCCGCTTTCGCAGATGGCGCGGCGGTACTCGTCGTAGGGGATCGGATTCAGCGACGGCAGGATGGTCAGATTGACGCCGAACGGCTTGTTGGTCAGCCCGCGCACCTTGGTGATCTCCGCCTCCAGCGCCTCGGCCGACGGGAACATGTGCGCGGTGATGAAGCCGAGCGCGCCGGCATTGGCGACGGCGGCGACCAGTTCGCCATAGCCGACGCCGGTCATCCCGCCCATGACGATCGGGGTGTCGACGCCGAACATTTCGGTGATGCGCGTCTTGAGCATGATTATCCTCCCACGTGTTGCCGACGACCGTCCAACGATCGCGCCCGCGGTTCAATACCTATCGTCGCGTCACCTTGCCTATTCTCGCCAAAGGACCCGCCGAACCCCTCGTTCGGGCTGGGCGCCGGCTCGGCGATTGGCTAGCGTCCCGGCCGCATTATGAAGACTTGAGCTAATTTCAAACGGGCCGGCGGCAAGTCCGCGAACGGCCAATAGAGGAAACGATCACATGGGCGTTCTGGACGGTAAGGTGGTTCTGGTCACCGGCGGCGGCAACGGCATCGGGCGCGAGACGGCGCTGATCGCGGCGCGGGAGGGCGCCAAGGTGCTGGTCAACGACCTCGGCGGCGGCGAACGCGGCGGCGATGTCGGCTCCTCAGGGCCGGCCGAGACCGTCGCGGAGGAAATCCGCGCCGCCGGCGGCGAGGCGGTGGCCAATTCCGACAGCGTCACCGACATGAAGGCGGTCAAGGGCATGGTCGAGCAAGCGCTCGACGTCTTCGGCGGCCTGCACGCGGTGATCAATCCGGCCGGCATCCTGCGCGACGGCATGTTCCACAAGATGCCCGACGAGGACTGGGACGTGGTCGTCGATGTGCACCTGCGCGGCTCCTACAATGTCTGCCGCGCCACCATCGAGCATTTCCGCAACCAG
>FTAP01000022.1_pt1 | contig 20109 bp, 19 predicted proteins | sample 1639111 | NCBI WGS metagenome assembly FTAP01 (sample SAMEA3914812, study PRJEB12502) | metagenome | biome: forest; material: soil | place: Canada | collected 2011-07-07 | depth 0.1 m
CGGTGTCTGCATCGGCCTGTCGCTGCCGGCCCGCGCCACCCTTGAGGTGGTGGAGACCGAACCGGTGGTGAAGGGCCAGACGGCGTCGGGCTCCTACAAGCCCGCCATCCTGAACAACGGCGTGCGCAGCATGGTCCCGACCTACATCACCGTCGGCACCCGCATCGTCGTCATGACCGAAGACGGCTCCTACGTGGAACGCGCCAAGGACTGATCGGCGAAAGCCCATCGTGTTTTGGAAGGGGAGCCGCAGGGCTCCCCTTTTTCGTTTCGGGCCTGGCCTTGACGGAGCGCTTCTGTCGAGCGCTCAGCCATGCCGCTTGAGCCCTGGGGCCGCTGGGGTCATACCCGATCCCATGACCACGGATCAGTCTTCGAGCAGCGGTCTTTCGACGCTTCTCGCCTATGCCGGAGCCGGCGAGGGGAGCGGGCGTAGTCCGCCCCCGGTGCATCTGTGGAACCCGCCCCATTGCGGCGAGATCGACATCCGCATCGCCCGCGACGGGACCTGGTTTCACGAGGGTTCGCCCATCGGACGTGCGCCGCTGGTGCGGCTGTTCGCTTCGGTCCTGCGCAAGGACCCCGACGGCTATGTGCTGGTCACCCCCGTCGAGAAGCTAAAGATCGTCGTCGACGACGCGCCGTTCATCGCCGTGCGCGTCGATCGCACGACGGAAGGGCTGAAGTTCCTCACCAATGTCGGCGACGAGGTGATCGCCGGGCCGGAGCATCCGTTGCGGGTCGCGACCGATCCGGTCAGCGGCGAGCCAGCGCCCTATGTGCACGTGCGCGGCGGGCTGGAGGCGCGGCTGGCGCGGCCGGTGTTCTACGAGCTGGCGGAGATGGCCGCGCCGCGCGGGGGCGAGCTGGGCGTGGAAAGCGGCGGGGCTTGGTTCAGTCTCGGAGCGCCCGCATGACCGTTGCAAACGCCGTTCCGCCCCATCCTTCCGCGCCTCGCGCGGTGCTGGAGCCCTGGGTCGTCGCGCACCTGCATCCGCTCAGCGACTACGATCCGGTGCTGCACCGGGTGCGTTCGGACTTCGACCTCAATCCCCACATGGCGACCGGCTCCGCCGAGGTGGAGTTGATCTCGGCGGCGGTGCTGATCGCCTTGGTGGAGCGGCCGGAGGGCATGAGCGTGATCCTGACCCGCCGCGCCGACACCCTCAGCCGCCATTCCGGGCAGATCGCCCTTCCAGGCGGCCGCATCGAACCGGGTGAGACGCCCTGGGCGGCGGCGCTGCGCGAGGCGCATGAGGAGATCGCGCTGGATCCGGCCTTCGTGCGCGTCGCCGGAATCTCCGATCCCTATCACACCGTCACCGGCTTCGAAGTGGTGCCGGTGGTGGGGTTCGTGCAGCCCGGCTTCGTACTGCAGGCCTCGGAAGGCGAGGTGGCGGAGATTTTCGAGACCCCGTTCGGCTTCCTGATGGACCCGGCCAACCACCAGAAGCGCATGCAGGACGCCCCGGGCGGGCGGCGGTGCTTCTACGCCATGCCCTATGGCGAGCGGTTCATCTGGGGCGCCACGGCGGGGATGCTGCGATCCCTGTACGAAAGGCTGTTCGGACCGGAGGGGGACTAGCGCCTCGCCTCAGCCGACGTAGCCGCTGGCGCGTCGCAGGCGGTCGTTGATGGCTTCGCCCAACCCGTCCCTGGGGATCGGGGCGACGGCGATGCCGGTCGGCGCAGCCCGGTCCGCGGCGCGCAGATAGGCGAACAGGTTGGCCGCGGCTTCGCGCAGGTCGCCCGAGGGACTCAGGTTCCACACGCTCGGGCCGGCGATGGCGGGGCCGAAGGCCAGGAATGCTTCGCCCGCATGCGGGGCGTCGGCGTTCAGGCGCACCGGCGCCTCGGGGGCGTAGTGCAGCGTCAACCGGCCCGGTGAGCGGATCGCGTCGTCCTGAACCTCGATCAGCGGCCCGACCACGGCCTGAAGCGCCGCCCGTGTGACCCCGCCGGGACGCAGCAGGGCCACGCCGTGTTCGGTGATGGAAACCACGGTGGATTCCAGCCCCACCTGGCAAGGACCGCCATCCAGGGACGCGGCCACCGCCTCGCCGACCTCGGCCAGGGCGTGGGCCAGGGTGGTGGGACTTGGGCGGCCGGAGCGATTGGCCGAGGGCGCGGCGACTGGTCCGCCAAAGGTCGCCAGCAGTTCGCGGGCGAGAGGATGGCCGGGAACACGCACCGCGACCGTATCCAGGCCCGCTCGCGCCAGCTCGCTGACGAGACAGTCGGAGGCGGCCGGCGCGACGAGGGTCAGGGGACCGGGCCAGAACGCCTCGGCCAGGGCGTGGGCGCGGCTATCCATGCGGATCAGCGCCGAGGCGGCCTGGGCGCTCGCGACGTGGGAGATCAGCGGATTGAAACGAGGGCGGCCCTTGGCTTCGAAGATGCGGGCCACCGCCTGGCCGTTGGCGGCGTCGGCGCCCAGGCCATAGACGGTCTCGGTCGGAATGATGACCAGCTCGCCGCCGCGCAGGGCCTGGGCGGCGGCCTCGACCTTGGAGGTCACCGCGCCCTCTTCGCCACCAGGCGCATGGTGACCTGGAACGCCGGCGCGACCGGCGGCGGCGAGCGCCACGGGCCCTCGCCGATGTGGAAATCGCGGCGGTCCAGCGTCACGGTCGATTCCATCCGGCCCACATCGCGGGCGATCGAGACATCGAACGGCACGGTGGTGCGGCGCGAGAAGCCCCGTATCCGCACGTCCGCCACCGCCTGATAATGGCCGGGCGAGACCTGGGTGATCGCGCGCGTGATCAGCACCGCCTGTGGGTGGTGGGCGATGTCCAGCCACTCGACGTTGGGCAGGGCCTCGTCCTTGATCGGCTGGCCGGTCAGGGCGGACTCGGCGTCGACGGTGATCACCGCGCGCGAGCCCTTCAGGTTGTTGGGGTCGAAGGCGATCCGCGCGCTCCAGGAGCGGAACACGCCGTCGAAGGGCGCGCCGTCCATGACGCCGCGGAAGGTCAGGCGCGAGGCGGCCTTGTCCACGATCCAGGCCGGGGCGCGCACCACCGCGGGCGTTGGGGTGGCGTCGCTGTTGTCGCCGTCGTCGCCATCGTCATCGTCGGCGGTCTTGCTCGACGCGGCGGCGCCGGTGTGGCTCGTGCTGTCGCTGGCGGCGTGAAGGGGCGAGGCGTGAGGGCGGTGCAGCGCGAGCCAGACGATGACCGCGACCAGGACTAAGCCCGCCAAGACAGCCAAACCGGCGCGGCGGGAAATCCTCAAACCGTCGTCCCCTTCGTGTTTCAACCGTCGGACTTTTAATGCGCGAGCGCGGTTGCGGGTATGTTTCTCATCCCGTTTCCCGCCCGGGTTGGACGATTGAACCGCTTCAGTGGTGCGGCGGCAACGCTATTTCTTGAACTCGACCTCGATGTCGACGCTCACGTCATCGCCGGCGGCCGGGCGATACTTGGTCACTCCGAACTGCGAGCGCTGGATCGTGGTGTTGGCGGAAAAGCCAAGCCGCGTCTGGTGTTGTGCGTCCTGGCCAGCCCCGTTGAACAGCACATCCAGGTCCACAGGGCGGGTCACGCCATGAAACGTCAGCTCGCCCGAGACCTGGCCGCGGCCCTCGATGGTGGGCTTGATCGTGGTGGAGACGAAGTGGATCTCGGGAAACTTGCCGCTTTCGAACAGGTCGCTGGCGATCTGGCGGTTCAGGGCCTCGTCGCCGGCATCGACTGAATTGGGGTCGATGGTCACGTCCAGCTTGGCCGATTCGGGATGGGCCGGATCGTAGTTCAGCGTCGCCTGGATCTTGTTGAACCGCAGCGTGGCGTAGGACAGGCCGAAGTGGGATACCCGCATCGTCACGCTGGAATGGGCGGGATCGAGGCTGTAGGCCCCCGCCGGCGCGGTGCTGGAATCGATCGTGCGGATGTCCTGCGCCGACGCGGGGGCGGCGGCCAGGACGGAGGCGCCCAGGATCAGGGCGGCGAGAAGGGCGGGGCGCAACACGGTCATCGAAGTCTCCAGTTACGCCCCTTCGATCTTAGAATTGCGCCAACATGTAGTCGGCCGACGATACCTTGAAGTCACCGCCTTCTTCGACGTTCAGGCTCTCCACCACGCCGTCCTTGGCGATCAGCGAATAGCGTTGCGAGCGCTTGCCCATGCCGAACTTGGAGCCGTCCAGCTCCAGGCCCAGCGCCTGGGTGAAGTCGCCGTTGCCGTCCGCCAGCATCAGCACGGTTTCGCCGGCGTTCTGGGCCTTGCTCCAGGCGCCCATGACGAACACGTCGTTGACCGAAACGCAGGCGATGGTGTCCACGCCCTTGGCCTTCAGTTCGTCGGCCTTTTCCACGAAGCCGGGCAGGTGGCGGGCCGAGCAGGTGGGGGTGAAGGCGCCGGGCACGGCGAACAGGGCCACGGTCTTGCCCTTGAACACCTCGTTCGAGCTGATGGGTTTGGGACCGTCTTCGGTCATGGTCATGAAGTTGGCCTGCGGCAGGCTGTCGCCCGTCTTGATGGTCATCGCCGTCTCCTCCTAGGGGTGGGCCGCAGATATGGCCAAGCGAGGACCGCGGCAAGCGCGCTCGACGGTTCGGCTTGCATCGGGCGCTCAGGCTCGCATCATAGGCGGCATGAAAACGCGCGGCGAGGGCGGGGAATTCCAGGCCGGCGAATTACCGGGCGCCGAGTTCCTTGGCGGCAGGCTCCTGATCGCCATGCCCGCCATTGGGGACCCTCGGTTCGAGCGGTCGGTGATCCTCATGTGCACACACTCCGCCGACAGCGCGATGGGCGTGATCTTGAACAATCCCGTCGATGGCCTGTCGCTGGCGGAATTGCTGGAGCGGCTCGAGGTGAAGTGGACGTCCAGTCCGCTCGACCAGCTGGTGCTGGCCGGCGGTCCGGTGGAGCGGGAGCGGGGCTTCGTCATCCACACCGACGACTTCACCACAGCCGACGCCACCCTGCCGGTCGGCGACAGCATGCTGCTCACACCGACGCGCGAAGTGCTGGAGGCGATCGCCGACGACGGCCGCCGGCCGCGCCGTTCGGTGCTGGCGCTTGGGTGCGCTGTCTGGGGGCCGGGACAGCTGGAGCAGGAGATTCGCGACAGCGCCTGGCTGGCCTGCGACGCGGACGAGGACCTGGTGTTCGACGACCACTACGACACCAAGTGGGTGCGGGCCCTGGCCAAGATCGGCGTGGCGGTGGATCATTTGTCGAGCCAGGCCGGCCGGGCCTGAACGGAGAGGCGGGGGTCAGACCCGGACGCCCGGCTCCTCGCGAACCTGGCCGAACAGCAGGTGGTCGCGCCACTCGCCATTGATCTTGAGATAGCCGCGCGCGCGGCCCTCCATCTCGAAGCCTGCCTTCAACAGCAGGCGGCGCGAGGCGGCGTTCTCAGGGCAACAGGCTGCTTCCAGGCGATGCAGGCCCAGCCGGCCGAAGGCGAAGCGGCTCATCTCCTGCACCGCCGCCAGGGTGTAGCCCTGGCGCGCGTGCTGCTCGCCGGCCCAGTAGCCCAGCGCGCCGCTCTGGGCCACGCCGCGCAGGATGTTGCGCAGGGTGATGCCGCCGACCAGCACGTGGTCGGGCTGGCGGAACACGAAGAAGGCGTAGCCCTGGCCCAGGTCCTGGTCGCGCTGGTACAGCGACAGCCGACGGCGAAACGCCGTGCGGGTCAGGTCGTCCGTGGGCCAGGTCGGCTCCCAGGGCTGCAGGAAGTTGCGCGAGGCCTGGCGCAACGCCATCCACTCGCCGTAGTCGCTCATCCGCGGCGGGCGCAGGCGAATCCGCGCTCCGTCGAGGATCAAGCCGGAATCGGCGGCTATCCAGTCCAGCACGGCCATATCCCAGGCATACAGATTCTGTAGGCCGACGTCAGCCCGCCTTGCGTCGCTCCAAGAGGCCTTTGCGGGCCAGGGCGTCGGCGCGTTCGTTCATCGGATGGCCGGCGTGGCCCTTGACCCAGCGCCAGTCCACGGTGTGGCGCGAGCGCGCCTCGTCCAGCTCGCGCCAGAGGTCCTCGTTCTTCACCGGCGCCTTGGCGGCGGTCTTCCAGCCGCGCGCCTTCCAGCCCGAGAGCCACTCGGTGATGCCTTGGCGCAGGTACTGGCTGTCGGTGTGTAGCTCGACCTGGCACGGACGCTTCAGCGCCTGCAGCGCCCGGATGGCGGCCATGATTTCCATGCGATTATTCGTGGTGTGCAGCTCGCCGCCGCACAGTTCACGCTGGCTTTCGCCCGAGGTCAGGATCGCGCCCCAACCGCCCGGCCCCGGATTACCGCTGCACGCGCCGTCCGTATAGATCACTACATCTGGAGTCATTAGGCCGACCTAAACCAGGGCCGCGCCCTTGGGAAGCGCCCGGAATGCGTCAAGCTTGGCGGCGTATTCCATCGGGTCCTTGGGCCGCACCAGGGCTCCGGCCGGGGTGGCGGTCCAATCGATCAGCCGGGTCAGGAAGAAGCGAATCGCGGCGCCGCGCGCCAGGATCGGCAGGCTGCCCCGCTCAACGGTCGAGAGCGGTCGCAGCGCCTCGTAGCCCTCGATCAACGCACGTGCGCGCTCAGGCGCGAAGCGGCCGTCGACGTCGAAGGCCCAGGCGACCAGGCACACCGCCAGGTCATAGGCCAGGGCGTCGTCGCAGGCGAAGTAGAAGTCGATCGCCGCGGAGAATCGGTCGCCGACGAAAAACACGTTGTCGGGGAACAGGTCGGCGTGGATCGGGCCGGACGGCAGGTTCGTCGGCCACCCCTCGGCCAGCGCCTGCAGGTCGGCGGCGATTCGTTGCGCCAGTCCCGGTTGCAGCGTGTCGGCGACAGCCTTCTCGGCCTCGCCGAACATGCCGGCCCAGACGCGCTGGCCCAGGCTGTTCTCGCGCCGATGCGGAAAGCCCCGTCCGGCCTGATGCAGCTGCGCCAGGCCTTCGCCGGCCTGGCGGCAGTGTTCGGCGGTGGGATGCTGGACCGAAACGCCGGTCAGGAAGGTCACCAGGGCGGCGGGGCGTTCGCGCACCGTCTTCATCATCCGGCCCTGCCGGTCGGCCATGGGCGTGGGGCAGGGAAAGCCGTGCTTGGCCAGCCACTGCATCAGGTCGAGGAAGTAGGGCAGCTCGTCCGCGCGCACCCGCCGCTCGTAGAGCGTCAGGATGAAGCGGCCGCGCTCGGTCTCCAGCAAGTAGTTCGAGTTCTCCACCCCCTCGGCGATGCCCTTACAGGACAAGGGGGCGCCAAGGTCGAAGTCGGCGAGCAGCTCAGCCAGATCGCTTTCGTCGATGTTGGTGTAGACGGCCAAGGCGCGACGTAGAGCCCTTTACTGCTCGACCAGCACACGGGGCAGCTTGAAGGTCACGGTCTCGCGCGCGGTCTCCTCGGTGGAGATCGACAGGTCGAAGCGCGCCGCCAGCCAGTCCAGCACGCCCTCGACCAGCACTTCCGGCGCGCTGGCGCCGGCGCTGAGGCCCAGGGTGGAGATGCCTTCGAACCACGCGGGATCGATCATGTCGGCGTCGTCGACCAGCTTTGCGTCGCTGGCTCCGGCCTTCATCGCCACTTCCACCAGACGCTGGGAGTTGGACGACGTGCTCGAGCCGACCACCAGCACCAGGTCGCAGCCAGGCGACAGGGCCTTGATGGCTTCCTGCCGGTTGGTGGTGGCGTAGCAGATGTCGCGCCCGTGCGGTCCGACGATCTTGGGGAAGCGGGTCTTCAGCGCGGTGATGATGTCGCTGGTGTCGTCCATCGACAGGGTGGTCTGGGTGACGAAGGCGAGTTCTTCGGGATTGCGCGGTTCGAAGGCGGCGATGTCCTCGACCGTCTCGACCAGCTTGATGGCGCCTTCCGGCAACTGGCCCAGGGTGCCGTCGACCTCGGGGTGGCCGGCGTGGCCGATCAGCACGATCTCGCGGCCCGCGGCATGGTGGCGCTCGGCGTCGAGGTGGACCTTGGAGACCAGCGGGCAGGTGGCGTCGAGGTAGAACATGTTGCGCCGCTCGGCCTCGGCCGGAGCCGACTTCGGCACGCCGTGGGCCGAGAACACCACCGGACGGTCGTCGGGGCACTCGTTCAGCTCTTCCACGAACACCGCGCCCAGTTCGCGCAGGCGCGCGACAACGTGATGATTGTGGACGATCTCGTGGCGGACATAGACCGGCGCGCCGTACTTCTGGATCGCGCGTTCGACGATCTGGATCGCCCGGTCCACGCCGGCGCAAAATCCGCGCGGGTTGGCCAGGATGACGGTGAGGGGCCGGCGTATGGGCAGGATCGCGTTCATGTGCGCAACTTAAGCTGCGGAAAGCTCTGGCGCCAGCGCGTCGCAGCGCCTTTCGTTGCGACCAATGGGGTATAAGCGTAGAAGACCCTCGAATGCGCGAGCTTCGCGCACCCGTCCTCGTCTTCGGTGTCCCATGCGTCGTCCGCTCACCCTTGGCCTCAGCCTGCTTTTGCTGGCAGGTCTTCCCGTCGCCAAGGCCTTTGCCCAGTCTGGTCAGGACCAGGACGACCAACGTCGTCAGGCCGAGGCCGACCAGGACGCCAAGAAGAAGAAGAAGGACAAGGAGTGGAAGATCGACCAGGCTCCTCTGCCCGAGACCAATGCGTCCGGACCCTGTCCGTTCGCCAAGGCGCTGTATGACGCCAGCCGCTATGTCGAGCTGAAGGACGGCGAGGAGAACCCCTCGGCGGTCGGCTACACCGGCGAGATCGAGCACGTGGCGGCCACCTGCGAATACAAGGGCGTGGAGCCGATCAAGGTCCACCTCGGCGTCGGCTTCCAGTTCGGCAAGGGGCCGATGGCCAAGAGCGACCATAAGGAATACCGCTACTGGGTGGCGGTGACGGTGCGTAACCTCGCCATCCTGGACAAGCAGTACTTCACCGTCGCGGCCGACTTCCCCAAGGGGACCGACCGGGTGGCCTATGCCGACCACCTGGCCGACATCGTCATCCCCCGCGCCAAGCAGAGCGTCAGCGGCTCGAATTTCGAAATCCTGGTGGGCTTCGACGTGACGCCGCAGATGGCCGAGTTCAACCGCCTGGGTAAGCGCTTCCGCGCCAACGCCACCGGCGAGCCGGACCCCGCGCCGACCCCGGCGCCTGCGGCCGGCAAGACCGCCGCCAACACCGGGAACTCCGACTCGAAATGACGGACCTGAAGCGTCGGCTGTCGGAGGCGACCCGAGGCGCCTTCGAGGCCGAGGGGCTACCGGGAGAACGGGCAGGCGTCACGCCGTCCGACCGGCCCGACCTTGCCGATTTCCAATGCAACGGGGCCCTGGCCGTGGCCAAGGCCGCCAAGGCGAACCCGCGCGACATCGCCGGGCGCGTGGCCGCGCGCCTGGAAGGTGATTCGCGCTTCGAGGCGGTGGAGATCGCCGGTCCGGGCTTCATCAACCTGAAGGTCGCCGCCGGCCTGCTGACCGAGCGCGCGGTCGAGGTCGAGGGGAGCGCCATGGCCGGCGCCGCCGCGGTCGAGGCGCCGCGTCGGGTGCTGGTGGACTTCGGCGGCCCGAACGTGGCCAAGCCGATGCACGTGGGCCACCTGCGCGCCTCGATCATCGGCGAATCGCTGAAGCGCATCTTCCGTTTCCGCGGCGACGAGGTGCTGGGCGACGCCCACTTCGGCGACTGGGGCTTCCAGATGGGGCTGCTGATCACCGCCCTGGGCGAGGCCGATCCGTCTTCGCCGTTCCTGGCCGAAGGCGAGGGCCCGTTCCCGGCCGAAAGCCCGGTGACGCTGGAGGACCTGGAGCGCCTGTATCCCCAGGCCGCCGCCCGCGCCAAGACCGAACCTGAATTCCGTGACCGCGCCCGCCGCGCCACCGCCGAGCTGCAGAACGGCCGGGCCGGCTATCGCGCCCTGTGGCGGCACTTCGTGGCCGTCAGCCGCACCGCGCTCCAGCGCGAGTTCCACGCTCTGGGCGTCGACTTCGATCTCTGGAAGGGCGAGAGCGACGCCGATCCCTTGATCCCAGACATGGTCGAACACCTCAAGGCGCAGGGCCTGCTGGAATTGGACCAAGGGGCCCAGATCGTCCGGGTGGCGCGCGAGGGCGAAACCAAGAAGAAGAAGCTGGACGACGGCACGGTCGTGGTCGTGCCCAGTCCCGATCCGCTGCTGGTGGTCTCGTCGGAAGGCTCGGCCATGTACGGCACCACCGACCTGGCCACCATCGTCGATCGCCGCCAGAGCTTCGATCCCGAGCTGATCCTTTATGTGGTGGACCAGCGCCAGGCCGATCACTTCGAGCAGGTGTTCCGCGCCGCCTACCTGGCCGGCTACGCCCAGGACGGCTCGCTGGAGCACATCGGCTTCGGCACCATGAACGGGACCGATGGCAAGCCCTTCAAGACCCGCGAAGGCGGAGTGCTGAAGCTGCACGACCTGATCACCACCGCCACCTCCAAGGCGCGCGATCGCCTGCAGGAGGCGGGCCTGGGCGCCGAGCTGGCGCCGGAAGAGTTCGAGGCCACGGCGCACAAGGTGGCGGTGGCGGCGCTCAAGTTCGCCGACCTGTCGAACTTCCGCGGCACCAGCTACGTGTTCGACCTGGACCGCTTCACCAGCTTCGAAGGCAAGACCGGTCCCTACCTGCTGTACCAGGCGGTGCGGATCAAAAGCCTGCTACGCCGTGCCGAAGACCAGGGCGCTGCGCCGGGCCAGGTCATCATCGCCGCCCCGGCCGAACGCGAACTGGCCCTGGTTCTGGACGCCTTCGACACCGCCGTGCAGGAGGCCTACGACAAGCGGGCGCCGAGTTTCGTGGCCGAGCACGCCTATCGTTTGGCCCAGAGCTTCTCGCGCTTCTACGCCGCGTGCCCGGTTCTGGCCGCGGACACAGAAGCGTCGCGAGCTTCGCGTATCGCGCTCTGCCGGGCGACGCTGAAACAGCTGATGTGCGCGCTCGAACTTCTTGGCATAGAGACGCCGGACCGTATGTGACGCCGCGCTGCGTGCGCGCTGAGCCTCAAAGGGATGACGATGCGATTCACCAAGGATCACGAGTGGGTGCAGGTTGACGGCGACGTGGCCGTGGTCGGCATCACCGCCTATGCCGCCGAGCAACTGGGCGACGTGGTGTTCGTCGAACTGCCGGAAGTGGGCAAGTCGGTGAAGACCGGCGACAACCTGGCCGTGGTCGAAAGCGTCAAGGCCGCCTCCGACATCTACGCCCCGGTGTCGGGCGAAGTGGTCGAGGCCAACGCCGCGCTCGGCAGCACGCCGGAAACCGTCAGCGAGTCGCCCGAGAGCACCGGCTGGTTCGCCAAGCTGAAGCTGGCCGACGCCTCGGAAGTCGAAAAGCTGATGGACAAGGACGCCTACGAAGCCTTCCTGCAGACCCTCTAAGGGCATGCGGGCCGCGGCGCTCGATAGATGATCCATCGTCTTCGGCGAGTGGTGCGCGCTGTCATCGTCGGCTTCGGCTTCGTGCTGATGGCGGTGGGGTTGGTCGGCGCGTTCCTGCCGACCCATCTGGCGGGGTTCCTGCTGGTGCTGGGATTGATCCTGGTGCTGCGGAACTCCATCCGCTGGCGGCGGCGTTTCATCCTGATGCAGCGCCGCTATCCGCGGTACGGCTACCCGTTGCGCCGCCTGCTGCGCGGCGAGGTCTGGCCGGTGATCTGGCACGAACTGCTGCGCAGCGAGCGGCTGTTCATCCCTCGGCGTTTCCATCGGCTGCGCCGCTGGCGCCTAGCGCTGCGCCGGCGCCGCTGACCCCCTAGGACCTACGTTTCAGACGCTTGTGCCCCTTGGCCGCTGGGATAGGGTGCGTCCTTTCCCGGGGAGGGCGAAGATGCGTCTGTTGTTTGCGGCGGCGGCCATGGCTGTGGCGCTATCGGGCCAGGCCGTCCCAGGAACGGCGGCGGCGCAAGCGCCTGAGGGACCGGCGCGGACCTTCCAGCCCAAGGACCTGTTCGCACTGGAATATGCGGCCGATCCGCAGATCCGGCCCGACGGCGGCATGATCGCCTATGTCCGCGCCAGCTACGACATCATGGTCGATCGGGCGCGGCGCTCGATCTGGCTGATCGACGTGGCCACCGGCGCACAGCAGCCCATGGCCAGCAACACCTTGAGCCAGTCCCGGCCGCGCTGGTCGCCGGACGGCAAGCGCCTGGCCTATGTCGCCGCCGGCGAGGATGGGCGTCCGCAGCTGTTCGTGCGCTGGATCGCGACGGGCGCGACGGCCCGGATCGCCAACCTTCCCGAAGCGCCGGGGGACATGACCTGGTCGCCGGACGGCGGCCGCATCGCCTTCGTCATGCAGGTGCCGAGCGACCCCGTTCGGCTGGGCGCGCCGGTCGCGCGGCCGGACGGGGCCAAGTGGGCCGAGCCGCTGAAGATCATCACCCGCGTCCACTACCGCGAGGACGACGAGGGCTATCTGAAGCCCGGCTACGACCACGTGTTCAGCGTCTCGGCCGAGGGCGGCGAGCCCCAGCAGTTGACCTTCGGCGAATTCGACGACGGCGGTCCAATCTCGTTCACGCCGGACGGGCGCAGCCTGATCTTCTCCTCCGAGCGGGAGAAGAACTGGGAACGCGATCCGCTGAATTCGGAGATCTACCAGCTGTCCCTGGCCGACGGGACCCTGACCGCCCTGACCAGCCGGGCCGGGCCGGACGAGGCCGCCAGCATCTCGCGCGACGGCGAGAAGATCGCCTGGGTCGGTTTCGACGACAAGCAGCGCGGCTACGAGAACAACCGCCTCTACGTCATGGACCTGAAGGGCGGGACGCCGAAGTCCCTGACCGACGGCTTCGACCGGACGGTGGAGCGACCGCGCTGGTCGGCCGACGGCCGCAGCCTCTATTTCAGCTATGGCGACCACGGGGTGACCAAGGTGGCGCGGATCGGCCTGGACGGGCACATCCGGACCCTGGCCGAGGGCTTGGGCGGCGGTGAGCTGGACCGGCCCTATAACGGCGGCGCCTATAGCGTGGCGGACAACGGGACGGTGGCCTTCACCCTGGGCGACGCGGCCCATCCCACCGACGTCGCGGTCGTCAAGGCGGGCGGCGCGCCCAGGCGGCTGACCGCGCTGAACCAGGATCTGTTCGCCGGCAAGACCCTGGCCAAGGTCGAGCACATGTCGGTGGCCTCAAGCTACGACAAGCAGCCGGTCGACGCCTGGGTCATGACACCGCCGGGCTTCGACCCCTCGCGCAAGTATCCGATGATCCTGGAGATCCACGGCGGCCCGTTCGCGGCCTACGGCCCGAGCTTCGCCTCGGAGTTCCAGCTCTACGCCGCCGCCGGCTACGTCGTGGTCTACGCCAACCCGCGCGGCTCCACGACCTATGGCGACGCCTTCGCCAACCTGATCAACGACAACTATCCGAGCCAGGACTACGACGACCTGATGAGCACGGTGGACGCCGTGATCGCCAAGGGCTTCGTCGACCCCAACAACCTGTTCGTCACCGGCGGGTCGGGCGGCGGGCTCCTGACCTCGTGGATCGTCGGCAAGACCAACCGCTTCAAGGCGGCGGTGGCGCAGAAGCCGGTGATCAACTGGACCAGCGAGGTCCTGACCGTGGACGGCTACACCTTCATGGCCAAGTACTGGTTCGGGAAGATGCCGTGGGAGGACCCGCAGTACTATTGGCGGCGTTCGCCCCTGTCGCTGGTCGGCAACGTGACGACTCCGACCATGCTGATGGTGGGCGAGGAGGATCACCGCACCCCGCCGAGCGAGGCCGAACAGTTCTTCGACGCCCTGCAGCTTCGCGGCGTGCCGACCGCCATGATCCGCGTGCCCGGCGCCTCGCACGAGGCCCTGGCCGAGCGCCCGTCGCAGGAAGCGGCCGAGGCGGCGGCGATCCTGGCCTGGTTCGGCCGCTACCGCACCGATACGGTGCAGTAGGCTTCAGCCGCCGGCCCGCGCGTAGTCCTGCGGCGTGTTGATGTTGTCGAAGGCGTGGGGGTCGTCGAAATGGACCTCCACGGTGTTCAGCGCGCCCAGGACCTTGCGGATCGACGGGTGCTCGCCGCCGGCAAGCGCGGCCTGGATCGCCTCCAGGCTTTCGCGTCGCCATACCGCGCAGAGAGGCTGAGAACCCTGGTCCGTGCACGCTACCGCGGCGCCGGCGCGGTGCGTCAGCGCTTGGGTCAGGCGCGCGACCATGTCTGGCGGCAGGAAAGGCGTGTCGCAGGGCGTGGTCACCAGGAGCTCCGCGCCGCAGGCAGCAGCCCAGATCAGTCCTGCCTTCACCCCGGATAGCGGCCCATCTGGATCGCCTGGCGCGTCGGGCAGCAGGGGCAGGGCGTGTTCGACGGCGAAGGCCGAGGCCCAGCGGCCCGGCGGGGCGTTGATCGCCAGGGCCGCGACGTTCGGCTGCAGCGTCGCGACGATGCGGGCCAGCATGGGCCGGCCGTCGATCTCGGCCGCGGCCTTCTCGCTCCCGAACCGGGAAGAGCGTCCGCCGGCCAGGATCAACCCGTAGACCAAAAGCCGCGAGGCTGAAGGTGCGCTCACGGCAACGCGATCCGCTCGGGGTGGGTAAAGACCTCGAACCCGTCCGAGCGGGCCACCGCCACCAGGGTCAAACCGGCGGCCTCGGCGGTGCGCACGGCGAAGGCGGTAGGGGCCGAGACCGCGATCAGGATCGGCGCGCCGATCACGGCGGTCTTCTGCACCATCTCCACCGACACCCGGCTGGTCAGCAACACCGCGCCTTCCGCACCCACCTGGTCCGCGCGGGCCAGGGCGCCGGCGAGCTTGTCCAGGGCGTTGTGGCGGCCGACGTCTTCGCGCAGCTTCACCAGGCCGGCGCCCGGCTTCCAGAAGCCCGCGGCGTGCACTGCGCGAGTGCGTTCGCCCAGCGCCTGGGCCGGCGTCAGGGCCGCCATGGCCGCAAGGATATCTTCCGGCGACAGACGCAGCCCAGCGCTCACCTCGGGCGGATTGCGCGCGGCCTCGGTCAGGCTGTCGATCCCGCACAGCCCGCATCCGGTAGGGCCGGCCAGCCGCCGCCGCCGGGTGGCCAGGGCCTCGCGATGGCCAGGGGCGAGCCACATGCGCGCCTCGATCCCAAGCTCGTTCTCGACGATCTCGATATCGCGAATATCAGCGGCCGAACTCACCACGCCTTCGGTGAGGCTGAGGCCCAGGGCGAAGTCCTCCAGGTCTCGCGGCGTGGCCATCATCACCGCATAGGTGGAGGCGTCGTAGGTCAGGGCGATCGGCGTTTCGTCCGGAATATCGCGCTCACCGTGCTCAAGCTGGGGATTTATAGGGCCGCTGCGCCAGCGAAGACGGGGCCAGGGGGTTGCGCCGCTCGTCAATCGACCTCATCCTGTAAATGCAATTTAGGGGTCGGGAACCGTCTCAAGACGGTTTGCCGCGGCAAGTCATTCCCTCAGATCCCGTAAAATTGCTTTGCACGGGGAAAATTTCCCCTATTTCTCGCCGGCTCACGGTTCATAGTCATTTTAACGCGCGCGAGGCCATCATGACCCAACGCATGTCGGAGTTTGTCACTGTCCGCCAACAGGCCCCCAATAAACGGGCCGTGGGCGAGCGCGCGCATGATTTCAACGAGATTTACGCCGGCTTCATTACCTCGCAAGGGGGCAAGCAGGCCTCCCGCTGCTCGCAGTGCGGCGTACCGTTCTGCCAGACCGGCTGCCCGCTGCAGAACAATATCCCTGATTGGCTGCGCCTGTCGGCCGACGGCCGCATGCAGGAAGCCTGGAAGCTGTCCGAAGCCACCAGCGCCCTGCCGGAGATCTGCGGCCGCATCTGCCCGCAGGACCGGCTGTGCGAAGGCTCGTGCGTGCTGGAGCAATCCGGCTGGGACAGCGTGACCATCGGCGCAGTGGAGCGCCACATCAGCGATACCGCCTGGGAGCAGGGTTGGATCACGCCCATCGTTCCCCCGGCGGAGAAATCCCAGTCGGTGGGCGTTATCGGCGCCGGCCCGGCCGGGATCGCGGCGGCCGACTGGCTGCGGCGGCTGGGCTACCAGGTCACCATCTACGACCGCTATGACCGCGCGGGCGGCCTGCTGACCTACGGTATCCCCGGCTTCAAGCTGGAAAAGCCGGTGGTGGCCCGTCGCACCGAGCGCCTGACCGACAGCGGCGTGAGCATCGTGCTGAACTTCGAGGTCGGCCGCGACGCTACCTTGGAAGAGCTCCGCGAGCGCCACGATGCGGTGTTCGTGGCCACGGGGGTCTATAATGCACGTCGGCTGAGCGGGCCGGGTGTGGGATCGGACAGCGTGGTGCGCGCGCTCGACTACCTGATCGCTTCCAACCGGCTAGGCTTCGGCGACGCGGTCCCGGACTATGAGAGCGGCCGGCTGAACGCCGCCGGCAAGGACGTGGTCGTGGTCGGCGGCGGCGACACCGCCATGGACTGCGTGCGCACCGCCGTGCGCCAGGGCGCGCGTTCAGTGGTCTGCCTGTACCGGCGCGACCGGGGCAACATGCCGGGCTCCCAGCGCGAGGTCGCCAACGCCGAGGAAGAAGGCGTGCGGTTCGAGTGGCTGGCTGCGCCCAAGGCGATTCATGGCGACGCCCAGAGCGTCGACCATGTGCGCGCCGTGCGCATGCGCCTGGGTCCCCCCGACATCAGCGGCCGTCGCTCGGTCGAGGAAGCGCCGGGCGAGGAGTTCGACGTCCCGGCCCAGCTGGTGATCGAGGCCCTGGGCTTCGAGCCCGAGGACCTGCCCGTGATGTTTGGCGCGCCCGAACTGCGTGTCAGCCGCTGGGGCACGCTCACGGTGGACGAGACCAACATGACCAGCCTGCCCGGCGTGTTCGCCGGCGGGGATATCGTGCGCGGCGCTTCGCTCGTGGTGTGGGGGGTCAAGGACGGCCAGGACGCCGCCCTGAACATCGACCTGTACCTGCGCGGCAAGACCGCCGACCAGTCGCTGCGCGACGCCCAAGTTCAAGAGGTGGCGGCATGAGCCACGACGTCAGAAAGTACCTGGAAGACCGCGAGCGCCTGATCGCGGGCAACGCCTACGACCCGCTGTCCGAGCATGACGCCTGCGGGGTCGGCCTGGTCTGCTCCATCGACGGCAAGCCCCGCCGCGAGGTGGTCGAACTGGCCATCGCCGCGCTGAAGGCGGTCTGGCACCGCGGCGCGGTGGACGCCGACGGCAAGACCGGCGACGGCGCTGGCGTCATGGTCAGCGTGCCCCAGGCCTTCTTCGCCGAGCACGTGGCCCGCATCGGCCACAAGCTGCGTCCCGGCCCGATCGCCGTGGGCATGATCTTCCTGCCGCGCACCGACCTGGGCGCCCAGGAACTGGCCCGCACCATCGTCGAAAGCGAGGTGCTGCGGTTCGGCTTCTATATCTACGGCTGGCGCCAGGCCCCGATCGACGGCTCGGTGCTGGGCGAGCGCGCGGCCGCGGTGCGGCCCGAGATCGAACAGATCATGCTGGCTCCGCCGGAAGGCCTGGACGGGGAGGCGCTGGAGCGGGCCCTGTACCTGTGCCGCCGTCGGATCGAACAGCGGGTCGAACAGGCCAAGCTGCCGGGCTTCTACATCTGCTCGCTGTCGGCCAAGTCCCTGATCTACAAGGGCATGTTCCGCTGCGAGGACGTCGACGCCTTCTATCCCGACCTGCGCGACCCGCGGTTCGAGGCGGCGGTGGCGATCTTCCACGCCCGCTATTCCACCAACACCTTCCCGGAATGGCGGCTGGCCCAGCCGCTGCGGATGCTCGCCCACAATGGCGAGATCAACACCGTGCGCGGCAACATCAACTGGATGCGCAGCCACGAGATCCGCATGGCGGCCGACGCGTTCGGCGAGCACGGCCAGATCGTCAAGCCGGTGGTGCAGCCGGGCGGCTCGGACTCCGCCGCGCTGGACAACGTCTACGAGATGCTGGTGCGCGCCGGGCGCCCCGCGCCGATGGTCAAGGCGCTGCTGATGCCGGAGGCCTGGTCCTCCGACGAGGCCCACGCCAACATGACCCAGTCGCATCAGGCGCTCTACGCCTACTGCAACGCGGTGATGGAACCGTGGGACGGTCCGGCGGCGGTGTGCGCCACCGACGGCCGTTGGGTCGTGGCGGGCAAGGACCGCAACGGCCTGCGTCCGCTGCGCGTGACCGAGACCGTGGACGGCCTGCTGATCGTGGGCTCCGAGGCCGGCATGACCGGGGTCGGCGACGACCGCATCGTCCGCCGCCTGCACGTGTCTCCGGGCCGCATGATCGCGGTGGATCTGCAGGCTGGCCGGCTCTTCGGCGAGATCGAGCTGATGGACGAGTTGGCCAACGCCCACCCGTTCACCCGCTGGCTGGAGAACATGGTCGACCTGGAGGCCCTGGTCGGTCCCGGGCCTGAGCCGCGCCGGTTCCAGGGCGACGCCCTGGCCCGTCGCCAGGCCGCGGCCGGCATGACGCTCGAACAGATCGAGATGATCATCGACGCCATGGCCCAGGACGGCAAGGAGGCCATCGGCTCGATGGGCGACGACAGCCCGCTGGCGGTGCTGTCCAACCGCCCGCGGCCGCTGAGCGACTTCTTCCGCCAGAACTTCGCCCAGGTCACCAATCCGCCGATCGATCCTCTGCGTGAAGGCGCGGGGATGAGCCTGAAGACCCGGTTCAAGAACCTCGGCAACATCCTGGCCCAGGACGAGGGCCAGACCGACGTGTTCGTGCTGGACAGCCCGGTCCTGACCACCGGCATGTACGAGCGCATGCTCGGCATGTTCGGCGAGAGCCGCGTGGCGCTGATCGACTGCACCATGCCGGTGCCCGCGCCCGAGGCGCGTCCGGGCGACGCCCTGCGCGCCGCGCTGGACCGCATCCGAAACGAGTCGGTGCACGCGATCAAGAACGGCGCAGCCCAGATCGTCCTGACCGACGAGAAGAGCGACGCCTCGCGCATCCCGCTGCCCATGATCCTGGCCACCGGCGGGGTCCATGCGCGGCTGGTCGACGAGGGGCTGCGCTCCTACGTCTCGATCATCGTGCGCTCGGCCGGCGTGTTCGACAGCCACCAGCATGCGGTGATGGTCGGGGTCGGCGCCACGGCGGTAAACGCTTATTTGGCCCAGGAGACGATCCAGGAGCGGCTGGAGCAGGGCTTCTATCCTGGCAAGACGCTGCGCGACGTGGTGCTGAACTTCAAGCACGCCATCGAGGCGGGGTTGCTCAAGATCCTGGCCAAGAAGGGGATCTCGGTGATCTCCTCCTATCGCGGCGCCTACGAGTTCGAGGCCGTGGGTCTGTCGCGCGCCCTGGTGGCCGAGTTCTTCCCCGGCATGACCTCGCGCATCTCCGGCATCGGCCTGGCCGGGCTGGAGGCGCGGATGCTGGACGAGCGCGCGCTCGCCTGGACCCCGCCCGAGCCGGCGATCCCGATCGGCGGTTTCTACAAGGTGCGCGCCTCCGGCGAGAACCACGCCTATGAGGCGGCGCTGATCCACCGGCTGCAGCACGCCTGCAACACCGGGGATTTCAAGGCCTTCAAGGCCTATTCGAAGATGACCCGCGAGGTCGGTCCGGTCTCGCTGCGCGACCTGCTGGCCTGGCGCTCCGACCGCAAGCCCACGCCGATCGAGGCGGTGGAGAGCGTCAACGGCATCCGCAAGCGGTTCGTCACGCCGGGCATGTCGCTCGGGGCCCTGTCGCCTGAGGCGCACGAGACCCTGAACATCGCCATGAACCGCATCGGCGCCCGTTCGGTGTCGGGCGAGGGGGGCGAGGACCCGGAACGCTATGAGCGCCGCAACAACGGCGACAACGCCAACTCCGCGGTGAAGCAGATCGCCTCGGGCCGCTTCGGCGTCACCGCCGAGTACCTGAACCAGTGCCGCGAGATCGAGATCAAGGTGGCCCAGGGCGCCAAGCCTGGGGAAGGCGGCCAGCTACCCGCCTTCAAGGTCACCGAGTTCATCGCCCGGATGCGCCACTCGACGCCGGGCGTGGGCCTGATCTCGCCCCCGCCGCACCACGACATCTACTCGATCGAGGATCTGGCTCAGCTCATCTACGACCTGAAGCAGATCAACCCTGACGCCCGGGTGACGGTGAAGCTGGTGTCCATGTCGGGCATCGGCGCGGTGGCGGCCGGCGTGGCCAAGGCCAAGGCCGACGTGATCCTGGTCTCGGGCAATGTCGGCGGCACCGGCGCCTCGCCCCAGACCTCGATCAAGCAGGC
>FTAP01000202.1_pt1 | contig 19833 bp, 19 predicted proteins | sample 1639111 | NCBI WGS metagenome assembly FTAP01 (sample SAMEA3914812, study PRJEB12502) | metagenome | biome: forest; material: soil | place: Canada | collected 2011-07-07 | depth 0.1 m
GACGGCGCGCAGGGGACCCAGGTCGACTTCACCGACCTGCACGCCTGGGCCGAGGTCTATATCCCGGGCGCTGGCTGGATCGGCTTCGACGCGACCTCGGGCCTGCTCTGCGGCGAGGGGCATCTTCCGCTTGCCGCCGCGCCGCACTACCGCTCGTCGGCGCCGATCACCGGCGCGGTCACCGGAGCCGGGCAGACCGAGTTCGAGTTCGAGATGAACGTCCAGAGGCTGGTGGACGAGATCCGCATCACCAAGCCGTTCGAAGACCCCGACTGGGCCGCGCTGGATCGGCTCGGCCGGCGCATCGAGACCCAGCTGCAAACGGGCGATGTGCGGCTGACCATGGGCGGCGAGCCGACCTTCGTCTCCATCGACGATTTCGAGGCCCCGGAGTGGAATATCGACGCGTCCGGCCCGACCAAGCCGGGGATCGCCAAACAGCTGATCGAGCGGCTGCGCGACCGTTTCGGACGCGGCGGCATGCTGCATTACGGCCAGGGCAAATGGTATCCGGGCGAGCCGCTGCCGCGGTGGGCGCTCGGCCTCTTCTGGCGGCGCGACGGCAAGCCGGTCTGGCGCGGGGCCGATGCGCCGGCCTCAAATGAGGCGGCGACGATCGCCGAAGCCCACGCCCTGATCCAGCGGCTGGCGCTCAGGCTCGGTGTCGATCCGGCCTTTATCCTTTCGGCGCGCGAAGACCCGCTGCACGCCATCAAGGCCGAGGGCGACCTGCCGGCGGATGTGAGCCTCAGCGCCGAGGCCATCGACGACGAAACCGCGCGCGATCATCTGCGCCGCGCCATGGCCGGCGGCCTTTCAAAGGCGGTGGGCTATGTTCTGCCGCTGCGCCGTCCGTTGGCCAAGGCCGAGGGCGAGGGTTGGCTGAGCGAGGCGTGGACGTTCAAGCGCGATGGCCTCTACCTCGCGCCCGGCGACTCGCCGGTGGGCCTGCGCCTGCCGCTGAACGCCCTGCCGACCGTGAAGCCGAAGGACTATCCCTACATCACCCCGCTCGACCCCTATGAAGAGCGAGAGGCCCTGCCGAACTTCGATGCGGTCTACGCCGCCCCGACGCCGGTGGCCGTCAAGGCGCCGGAAAAGCCGGTCATCGTTCGCACCGCGCTGACGGTCGAGCCGCGCGACGGCTTTCTCTATGTCTTCATGCCGCCGGTCGCGCGGCTGGAGGACTATCTGGAGCTGGTCGCCCAGCTCGAGGCGGCCGCGCAGGGCGTTCCGGTGCGCATCGAGGGCTACGCCCCGCCGGACGATGTGCGCATGGGCGTACTGAAGGTGACCCCCGATCCAGGCGTCATCGAGGTCAATGTGCAGCCGGCCTCCAACTGGCGCGAGACCGTGGCCATCACCACCGGGGTCTATGAGGACGCCCGCGCCTGCCGGCTGGGCGCCGATAAGTTCATGATCGACGGCCGCCACACCGGCACCGGGGGCGGCGCTCATGTGGTGGTCGGCGGCGCCAGTCCGGACGACTCGCCCTTCCTGCGTCGGCCGGACCTGCTCAAGAGCCTCCTGCTCTATTGGCAGCGGCATCCGGCGCTGTCCTACCTGTTCTCCGGCCTCTTCATTGGCCCGACCAGCCAGGCGCCGCGGGTCGATGAGGCGCGCAACGACCTACTCTATGAGCTGGACCTGGCGCTGAGCATGATCCCGCCGCTGGGCGAAGGCGAGCCGCCAGCGCCCTGGCTGGTCGACCGGCTGCTGCGCAACCTGCTGGTCGACGTCAGCGGCAACACCCACCGCACCGAGATCTGCATCGACAAGCTCTATTCGCCGGACGGGCCGACCGGCCGCCTCGGCCTGCTCGAATTCCGCGGCTTCGAGATGCCGCCCGACGCGCGGATGAACCTGGCCCAGCAGCTTCTGTTGCGCGGCCTGATCGCCTGGTTCTGGCGCGAACCGCAGGACGGCAAGCTCATCCGCTGGGGCACGGCCCTGCACGACCGCTTCATGCTGCCGCACTTTGTCTGGAACGACTTCCTGGACGTGCTGGCGGACCTGAAGCGGGCCGGTTACGCCTTCGATCCGCACTGGTACGCCGCGCAACTGGCCTTCCGCTTCCCGGTTCACGGCCGTGTGCAGTACGGCGATGTCAGCCTCGAACTTCGCCACGCTCTGGAGCCTTGGCACGTCATGGGCGAGGAGGGCGGGGCCGGGGGCACGGTGCGGTTCGTGGATTCCTCGGTCGAGCGGCTGCAGATCCTGGCGGACGGCTTCAAACCCGAGCGCCATGTGATCGCCTGCAACCGCCGCGCCCTGCCGATGACACCGACCGGGGTCTCGATGCAGGCCGTCGCCGGCGTGCGCTTCAAGGCCTGGAAGCTGCCCAGCGGTCTGCATCCGAACCTGCCGGTCGATGCGCCGCTGACCTTCGACATCGTCGACCGCGCCAACGGCCGTTCGCTCGGCGGCTGCGTCTATCATGTCGCCCACCCTGGCGGGCGGAACTATGATAGCTTTCCGGTCAATTCCTATGAAGCCCAGGCGCGCCGCGAGGCGAGGTTCCAGGCGCACGGCCACAGTCCGGGGGTTCTGACGCCGCCCATGCCAGAGGCGACCGACGAATTCCCCCTGACCCTTGACTTGAGGACGCCCGGTGGCCGCTGAGCCTTCCCCCGCCGCACGCAGAGCCGAGAACCTGGGATCGGTCTCGGCCCGCCGGCTGTCCGGCTGGCTGCGCGACTACCGGCCGATGATGGGCGTGCCGGACGAGCTGATGATGCCGGCCGGCGGCGGCCCGCGCGACTACTGGCTCTGCTTCCTCGGCGACTTCGCCGAGTACGAGGAGGGCGAGTTCGACAGCCGCTTCAACCTCGCCACCCGGCATATCCGCGACACCGGCGTCTCCTACCGCATCTATGGCGAGGAGAATGAGCGCAGCTGGCCGATCAATCCGCTGCCCTTGCTGCTCGGCGAGGCGGAATGGACCGAGATCGCCGCCGGCGTCGAGCAGCGCGCCACCCTGATGGAGGCCCTGCTGGCCGACATCTATGGCGAGGCCAGCCTGTTCGGCCAGGGTGACCTGCCGGCCGCGGCCATCACCGGCTCGACCGACTTCATCCGCCCGATGCGTGGCGTCAAGCCGCCCGGCGGCCGCTATCTGCAGCTCTACGCCGCCGATCTCGGTCGCGGCCCGGACGGGCGCTGGTGGGTGCTGGACGATCGCGCCCAGGCGCCGTCCGGGGCCGGCTACGCGCTGGAGAACCGGCTCATTCTCTCCAGAGCCTACCCCAATCTCTACAACGCCATGAACGTCCAGCGGCTGGCGCCTTTCTTCGACGAGCTGCGCAAGGGCCTGGCCGCCGCCGCCGACCGCAGCGACCCGCGCATCTGCCTTCTGACCCCAGGCCCCTATAGCGAAACCTATTTCGAGCAGGCGCACCTGGCCCGCTATCTGGGCTTCCTCTTGGTCGAGGGCGACGATCTGGTCGTGCGCGACGGCCGCGCCTATGTGCGCACGGTCGCGGGCCTCAAGCGCGCCGACGTCATCCTGCGCCGCGTCGACGCCGATTTCGTCGACCCGTTGGAGCTCAACAGCCGCTCGCGCCTCGGCGTGCCGGGCCTGCTTGAGGCCATCCGCGAGGGCGGGGTCGCGGTGCTCAACATGCCCGGCTCCGGCGTGGTGGAATCCAAGGCCCTGCTCGGGTTTCTCCCCAAGCTCTGTCGTCGCCTGCTCGGCGAAGAGCTGAAGATGCCGAACGTGGCGACCTGGTGGTGCGGCCAGCCGGCCGAGCGCGACCTGGTCGAGTCCCAGATCAACGGCATGGCCATCGGGCCGGCCTTCAACGGCCTCGGGCCTGACGGGACCACGTCGCGGCCCAGGCTGATGGCCGACCTGACCTCCAACCAGCGCGAGGCCTTCATCCAGCGCTTCAACGACCGGCCGGGCGATTTCGTCGGCCAGGAGGTGGTTCGGCTGTCGACCACGCCGGTGCTGCGCGACGGCCGGCTGGAGCCCGCGCCCTTCGTGCTGCGCGTCTATGTGGCGGCGACCCCCAATGGCATGCGCGTCATGCCCGGCGGCTTTTGCCGCACCTCCATCCATCCCGACGTGCGCGCCATCTCCATGGGCGAGGACGCGCGCACCTCCGACGTCTGGGTCATCGCCGACAAGCCGGTGCCGCGCATCAGCCTCCTGACCGGCGCCGACGATGTGAAGGTGCGCCGCATCCTGGGCAACCTGCCCAGCCGGGCGGCCGACAACCTCTTCTGGCTCGGGCGCTACCTGGAGCGGGCCGAGGCGACGCTGCGGCTCGTGCGCAGCCTCTGCACCAGCCTGATGGACTCCGAGGCCGCCGTGCACGCGGCGGGCGAGACCCTGGATCGCCTCCGCCAGATCCTGGTCGCCTGGGGCGCCATCGACGAGGAGGCAGTCGAGGGGAGGGCGCTCGATTCCGCCAACGCCGCCCTGCACGACCTTGAGACCAGCTCGGTTATCCGCCTGGTGCGTTCGGCGCGGCGCACCGCCGCCAGCATGCGCGAGCGGCTGTCGGCCGACTTCTGGGCGCTGCTGCTCAATCTGGAGGGCCGGCTGAACGAGAGCGCCGGCGGCGTCCTTTCCGAGGCCGGCGTCCTGCAACAGGTCGAGCGCGCCCTGCAGATCCTGGCCGCCCTCTCGGGCCTTTCCCAGGAAAACATGAACCGCGGCGCCGGCTGGCGCTTCCTGGACATGGGCCGGCGCATCGAGCGGGGCATCAATATCTGCCAATTCACTCGGCGTTTGGCCGATTCAGACGCCACCACGGACGACCTCGATCTTCTGCTCGACCTGGCCGACAGCCAGATCACCTATCGCGCCCGCTACCTGGAGGGCCTCGCCCTGGTGCCGGCGCGCGACATGGTGATGCTCGATCCGTTCAACACCCGCTCGCTGGCCTTCCAGGTCTGCGAGATCAAGACCCACCTGGCCAACCTGCCGTCGCTCCTGGATGACGGCATGCTGGAGGCGCCGAACCGCATTCTTCTGCCACTGGCCACCGAGATCGAGACCGAGGAAGCCAGCTGCCTGAATGCCGAACGGGTGCTGGTTTTCGAACAGACCCTGATGAAGCTCTCCGACGCCATCGCCGAACGTTATTTCCTGCAAGGCGCCAACGCAGTGCCCACCGTCAAGCTCGCCGCGCTCGCGTGATCTACTGGGTCAGGCACAAGACGACCTACACCTACGAGGCGGAGGTGACCTATGCGCGCTGCGTCCTGCGCCTGACGCCGCCATCGAACGCTGCCCAGACCCTGCTCGACAACGCCATCGCCATCACGCCGGAGCCGTCCGACCGGTTGTGGCGCACCGGCCCGTTCGGCGAAGAGACCCTGACCGTGGTCATCGACAAGCCGCACAAGGTGCTGGTGATCGACGCGACCTCCTGGGTCGACGTGCATGCGCCGCCCGCGCCCGACGCGGCGGCGAGCCCAAACTGGGAGGCGGTTCGCGCCGCGGCGTTCGACTCGTCGTCGCTCGATGCGACGAGTCCGGCCGCCTTCCTCTATCCGACACCGCGCACGCCGCTAGCGCCGGACATCACCGACTATGCGCGGGCGAGCTTTCCCGCCCGGCGCCCGGTCGTCGAGGCGGGGACCGACCTGATGACCCGCATCCACGCCGAGTTCGTCTATGACAGCGAGGCGACCACGGTCTCAACCCCGGCCAGCGCAGCCTTCAAGGCCCGCCGCGGCGTCTGTCAGGACTTCGCCCACATCATGGTCGCGGGCCTGCGCGGTCTTGGCCTGCCCGCGGCCTATGTCAGCGGCTATCTGCGCACCAATCCGCCGCCGGGCCGGCCGAGGCTGCAGGGCGCGGACGCGACCCACGCCTGGGTCTTGCTCTGGTGCGGCGAGCAGGAAGGCTGGGTCGGGTTCGATCCCACCAACGCCACCCTGGCCCGCGACGACCACATCGTGCTGGCCGTGGGCCGCGACTACAGCGATGTCGCGCCCATCGACGGCCTGACCCTGTCGCCCGGCGAGCAGGACCTGAAGGTCGAGGTCGATGTGGTTCCGGAAAACGAACTGAATGAGCGCGGCGGCGACGCCAAGGCCCTCGCGCGGCCGGCGCGCTGGCCGGTCAGGGTCTAGCGCCGACCCCGAGGGCCTCGCCGACGGTGGTGGTCGCCGCGCCGGCATGGCGCTTCAGGTCGCCGGGGGCCACCACCTCGCCGCAGGCCTGACAGATCACCTGCGGCTCGAACGGCGCCCCGCAAGAGGCGTGCACGAACTCCACCGGCCCGCCGGTGCAATAGACGTGGCGGTCGCCCCAGGCGGCCATGGTCACCAGCACGCCGTAAAGGTCGCGGCCCTTGGGCGTCAGCACATATTCGTGACGCGGCGGATGCTGGCTGTAGAGCCGCTTTTCCAGAACGCCGTGCCCGACCAGGCCCTTCAGCCGTGCCGCCAGCACGTTGCGGGCCACGCCAAGGCGCTCCTGCCACTGCTCAAAGCGGCGCACATCGGCGAAGGCGTCGCGCAGGATGAGGAGGGTCCAGGGATCGCCGACCACTTCCAAGGTGGCCGCGACGGAGCAGATCTGGCGCGAATAGTCGGCCGTTCTTCCCATTTGGCGATGTTGCGCGCGGGGAATCCGGATGACAAGCGCGTTGCGTTTGCCTACGCGCAATCCCACCTCTTCAGTCCGCCCAAATGGAGGCCCGCATGGCCGCTCACGACCCCATCGTCATCGCCGGCTACGCCCGCACGCCCATGGGCGGCTTCCAAGGGGCTCTGAGCTCGGTCAAGGCGACGGAGCTGGGCTCGGTCGCGGTCAAGGCGGCGGTGGAGCGGGCGGGAATTTCTCCAGAGGCGGTCGACCAGATCATCATGGGCTGCGTCCTGCCGGCCGGGCTCGGCCAGGCGCCGGCGCGCCAGGCGGGCATGGGCGCGGGCCTGCCGCTGTCGGCTGAGGCGACCACGGTCAACAAGATGTGCGGCTCGGGCATGCAGGCGGCCATCATGGCGCACGATGCGCTGCTCGCCGGAACCGCCGACATCATCGTTGCCGGCGGCATGGAGAGCATGTCCAACGCCCCCTACCTTCTGACCAAGCACCGCAGCGGCGCCCGCATCGGCCACGACCGGGTGGCCGACAGCATGTATCTCGATGGGCTTGAGGACGCCTATGAACCCGGCAAGCTGATGGGCGCCTTCGCCGAGGACTCGGCCAAGGACTATCAGATCGGCCGCGCCGCCATGGACGCCTATGCGGTCGAGAGCCTGGCCCGGGCCCGCGCCGCGGTCGAGGGCGGTCGCTTTGCCCGCGAGATCACGCCGGTGAGTTTCGAGACCCGCGGCGGCTCGGTGACCGTCAGCGACGACGAGCAGCCGATGAAGGCCGATCCGGCCAAGGTCCCGACCCTTAAGCCCGCCTTCGCCAAGGACGGCGCCATCACCGCCGCCAACGCCTCGTCCATCTCCGACGGCGCCGCCGCCCTGGTGCTGACCCGCGCCTCGACCGCCGAGCGGCTGGGCCTGACCCCCATCGCGCGCATCGCCGGCCACGCGGCCCACGCCCAGGCGCCCGGCCTTTTCACCACCGCGCCGGTTCCGGCCATGCGCAAGGCGCTGGAGCGGGCGGGCTGGGACATCGGCGATGTCGACCTGTTTGAGGTCAACGAGGCCTTCGCCGTGGTGGCGATGATCGCCATGCAGGAGCTGTCCATCCCGCACGACGTACTGAACGTGAACGGCGGCGCCTGCGCGCTCGGCCACCCGATCGGCGCGTCCGGCGCCCGCGTCCTGGCGACGCTGCTGGCGGCGTTGGAGGCAAGGGACGCCAAGCGCGGCCTGGCCAGCCTCTGCATCGGCGGCGGCGAGGCGGTGGCGATGGCGGTCGAACGGATTTGACGGGGCAGCGTCACCGCCCAAGGATTAGACTGACGATTCCCTCAGAATTCTCGTCTCGCGAGGCCCCATGACAGACGCCCCCAATCCCGTGATCGACAATGTGGCCGAGCACCGCTTCGAACTGGTCGAGAACGGACTGACCGCCTTCGCCGACTATCATCGCCACGGTGACCGGGTGACGATCCCCCATGTCGAGGCGCCCCCGGCGTTGCAAGGCACCGGCGCGGCCGGCCGGCTGATGGAGGGCATGGTCGAACGCATCCGCGCCGACCACCAGAAGATCGTGCCGATCTGCCCCTATGCGGTGGCGTGGCTGAAGCGCCACCCCGAGCACGCCGACATCGTGGCCTGAAGCGGCGTCAGCCGCGCAGATAGGGCGCCGCGACCAGCACCAACCTCACGCCAAGCGTCAGACCGACCACCACTGTTAGGATGACTCCGACCACCCGGAAGGCGTTGGTGGTGTTTTTCAGCGACAGGCCGAAAGCGTGCAGCAGCCTGGCCGCCACGAAGGCCGCGCAGAGCACCTCGACCCAGACCCGCCCGCCGCCGAGCATTTCCAAGAGGGCGATGCAGGCGATGAAGATGGCGGCGTTCTCGGCCAGATTGCCGTGCCGGCGTATGGCGCGGGTCACATCGGGGTTGGTCGGTTCGCCAACCGACGGCCCGTGCTGACGCCGTTGATTGACCGCCGCGAACACCAGGGCGGTCTGCAGCAGGATAAGGATTCCGGCGGTGAAGGCCGAGATCACGGGTGGAATGACAGTCATGGCGTTTGCCTCCCCAGGCTTGACGGCCAAGCTTAGGCCGCGTCGTGGGTCAGGTCACGCCGGCTGGACGAAGGTGTCGATGACGCGCTTTTCGCCGGCGTGGTCGAAGGCGACGGTCAGCTTGTTGCCCTCGACGGCCGTCACCGCGCCCGGGCCGAACTTCTGGTGGAAGACGCGGTCGCCGACGCCGTAGGCGCTGGTCGCTGACTGGGCCGAGACCGCGACCAGCCGGCCTTCGCCCTCGATCACCGTGTGGCGGCCGACCGCGCCGGCTGCGCCTCTGGCCTGGGCGCGCCGCCAGCCGGGCGAGGAATAGCCGGAGCCGAAGGACGGCGTCTCCTCCCAGCGGCTGTGAGCTTCGTTCATGCCCGGACCGCCGCCGTAATAGCCGGTCTCGCTGGCCGCATCGACATTGTCGATGGGCAGCTCGTCGACGAAGCGGCTGGGCAGCTGGCTGGTCCAGCGACCGTAGACCTGCCGGTTGGCGGCGAAGCTGATGCGGGCGTCCTCGCGGGCGCGCGTGATGCCGACATAGGCGAGGCGCCGCTCTTCCTCGAGCCCCTTCTCACCCTTCTCGTCCATGCTGCGCTGGCTCGGGAAAACGCCTTCCTCCCAGCCGGGCAGGAAGACCAGGGGAAATTCCAGCCCCTTGGCCGAGTGCAGGGTCATGATCTGCACGCTGTCGCCGCCCTGGTCGCGGTCCAGGTCCATGACCAGCGAGACGTGCTCCAGATAGGCCTCCAGCGTCTCGAAGGCGGCCATGGACTGGACCAACTCCTTCAGATTCTCCAGCCGGGTCTGGCTGGTCGGTCCCTTGTCGAGCCGCAGCGCGTCGGTGTAGCCGCTCTCTTCCAGGATGGTCTCCAGCAGGCGCTGGTGGCCGAGGCTGTCCTTCAGCCCCCGCCACCGGTCCATGTCGCGCAGGAAGTTGGCCAGCGCCGTGCGCGTGCGCGGCTGCAGCTCGTCGGTGGTCACCAGGCCGCGGGCCGCCAGGCTGGCGGAGACTTCTTTGGAACGGGCGAACTGGAGCAGACGGCTGACCGTGGTGTCGCCGATGCCGCGCTTGGGCACATTGACGACGCGCTCGAAGGCGAGATCATCGTCTTCCGACTGGATCAGGCGCAAATAAGCGTGGGCGTCGCGGATCTCGGCGCGCTCGAAGAAGCGCGGCCCGCCGACCACCACATAGGGGATCTGCAACAGCACGAACCGCTCTTCGAAGGCGCGCATCTGGAACGAGGCGCGCACCAGAATGGCCATGTCGCGAAAGCGGCGGCCGTCCTTCTTGGCGCGCTCGATCTCGTCGCCGATCAGCCGGCTCTCGGCCTCGCCGTCCCAGACCCCGCGCACGGCGACCTTGGCGCCGCCCTGCGCCTCGGTCCAAAGCGTCTTGCCCAGCCGGCCCTTGTTGGCGGCGATCAGGCCGGAGGCGGCGGCGAGAATATGCTCGGTCGAGCGATAGTTACGTTCCAGCCGCACCACCTCGGCGCCTGGAAAGTCGCGCTCGAAGCGCAGGATGTTGTCCACCTCGGCGCCGCGCCAGCCATAGATGGACTGGTCGTCGTCGCCGACGCAGCAGAGGTTCTGCCGCTTCTGCGCCAAAAGCCGCAGCCAGAGATACTGGGCGACGTTGGTGTCCTGGTATTCGTCCACCAGGATGTAGCGGAAACGGTCGTGATACTCGGCCAGCACGTCCGGATTGGCCATGAAGATGGTCAGGTTGTGCAGCAGAAGGTCGCCGAAATCGCAGGCGTTCAGGATTCGCAGGCGATCCTGGTACATCTTGTAGAGCGCCGCGCCGCGGTTGTTGGCGAAGTGTGCGCCTTCCGCCGGCGGCAGCCGCTCCGGCGTCCAGCCGCGATTCTTCCAGTGGTCGATGAGCCCGGCCAGATGCCCCGGCGTCCAGCGCTTGGCGTCGATATTCTCGGCTTCCAGGAGCTGTTTGATCAGCCGCTCCTGATCGTCGGTGTCGATGATGGTGTAGCTGGATTTTAAGCCCACCAGCTCGGCATGGCGGCGAAGGATCTTGGCGGCGACCGAGTGGAAGGTGCCCAGCCAGCGCAGCCCCTCCGACTGGCCGCCAATCATGTCGGCGATCCGGTGGCGCATCTCGCGCGCGGCCTTGTTGGTGAAGGTGACGGCCAAGAGCTCCCACGGCCGGGCGCGGCCTGAGCTGAGAATGTGAACGAGCCGCGTGGTCAGCACCCGGGTCTTGCCGGTGCCGGCGCCGGCCAGCACCAGCACCGGCCCCTCGATCGCCTCGACCGCGCGCTTCTGCTCGGGGTTCAATCCCTCGAGATAGGCGGTGGGCGCATCGACGCGGGCAAGATCGCTGATGCGGGGGGCGGGGACGTCGGACAATGAGGGCGGGCCTTCGGCTTGCGAGCTTGAATCAAGAACATATGTAGCACGTGAGAGCCCGGGCTTAAGGGCCGATGGGCGACGCGATGCGGAACCTTAAGGCCGAGGCCCCGTTTCTCGCTTGAGACCGGCGGGTGAAAGGACCCGTAGACAGCACAGACATGGCGCATACCGACAACGTCGACCTCGACATGACCAATGCGGTCGAGGCCCCGCCACCCAGCGAGGCTAAGGAGAATCGCAAGCTCGCTTTCGCCAGCTTCTGGATGGTCGCCGTCCTGCTGGTGGTGATTCTGGGCGGCGTCTACCTGGTGATCTCCCACCACGGCCACACCGCCGCTCTGACCCCGGGCCAACCGCAAAGACCGGCGGCCGTCATCCTCGGCCCGGTCGCCGGCGGCAACACCTAGTCAGGGTCTGAGCGCCGGCGTTCGCTCAGCAGGGCGATCAGCGGCGCCTCATCGCCGCCGCACAGGCGGTCGACCAGGGCGCCGACCTCGCTGTCGACATAGGCTGAGCGCTCGATCAGCACTCGATAGCGCAGCACGCCCTCGTAGCGCACCGACTTGACCGCCTTCTTATGCATCAAGCGCCCGAGCAGGGTCTTGATGGTCGCCCCGCCCCAGGGGCGAACGGCCTTCACCTCGGTGATCAGCTTCACCGGCGGCAGGGGCCTAAGGCGCCAGAGCACTTCCAAAATCACGCTCTCAGCCTCGGTGATATGGATGGCGGCCACCGGGTCAGTCGCTCAGCACGACCCGATCGATGCGGGCCTCCACCGCCCAGTTGGCGATCACCGCGACCGCGCCACAGATGAGGCCGAGCAGGATCAGCATCATCGCCTCGGCCACGCCGCGCGCGATCAGCGGCATGGGCGCCGGCGCGGCCATATTGGCCAGGTTCATGGCGATCTTCCGTCAAGCCGTCGTCGTTTTCCGTGTGGGTTGGCGTCGGCTAGGCGCCTTGGCTGGACCAGGCGAGGGCCGCGACGCGGCAGGCGGAGGCCAGGGGCTCGGGCCCGCGGCCAGCGTCGATCTCGGCGATCGTGCTGGTCAGGCTGGCGCCGCGCTCAGCGGCCATCTGTTCGAGCACCGCCCAGAAGGCCGGCTCAAGGGCCAGGGAGGTGGTGTGGCCGGCGAGGCTTAAGGAACGCTTGCGTAGCATAGGCGCCCGCCAAGGCCGGCCGTCAGACCGGCTCAACCACCATCATGCCGGCGGTGAAGCCGGGGCCGAGCGTGGTCAGCAGTTGCGGCCCGCGAGCGCCGGCGTCCAGCGCCGCGCGCAGCACGAACAGCACCGTCGCCGCCGACATGTTGCCGTGCTCGCGCAGCACCTGGCGCGCGATGCCCAAATCGCCGCGTTGCAGGCCGAAACAGTCCTCAAGCGCGTCCAGCACCTTGGCTCCGCCCGGATGGCAGATGAAGCCGGTGATGTCGTTCAGCGTGCCGCCATGCTTGGCCAGGAAGGTGTCGATCACCGGACGCAGATCTTCCTTCACCAGGGTCGGGATGTCGCGGGAAAAGATCACCTTCAGCCCATCGTCGGCGACGTCCCAGCCCATGACGTCCAGGCTGTCCGGCCAGGTGTGCTCGCCGGCGGGGCCGAGGCGCGGCGCCTGATCGTATTCGTCGCGGCAGCTGATGATGGCCGCGGCCGCGCCATCGCCGAACAGGGCGGTGGCGACCAGGTTGCTCTTGGCGCGGTCATGATGGCGGAAGGTCAGAGCGCAGAGTTCGACCACCAGGAGCAGGACCCGCGACTGCGGCTTGGCCTTCGCCAGGGCCGCGGCCCGCGCCAGGCCCAGGACGCCGCCGGCGCAGCCGAGGCCAAAGACCGGCGTGCGCTCCACATCGCTGCGGAAGTTCAGGTTGCGCATGATCCGCGCGTCCAGCGACGGGGTGGCGATGCCGGTGGTGCAGACGGTGACGATGGCGTCGATCTCGTCGGCCTTCAGGCCGGCCTGGTCCAGGGCGCTTTGCGTCGCCTCGGTCAAAAGCTTGGTGGCGTTTTCCAGGAAGAGGTCGTTGCGCTCGCCGAAACTGTGCGGCTGCAGGTACCAGTCGAACGGCACGCAGGAATGGCGATTGTCGATGTCGGCGTTGATGTAGATCGGCGCCAGCCACTCGTAGGCCGATGAATTAACCCCGAAAAGCTCGGCCGCCCGCCGGGTGACTTCCTCCTGCGGCAGGTCGATGGGCGGGACCGCCGTGGCGAGGGAAACGAGCCTGGGACTAAGGCCGGTCGGCAACTGGTCGAACATGGATCGCTTTCGGTTTGGCTGCGGGGTGCAGCCGTGCGCCGGTCAGGCTGAACGGGCTCTGAATGCTAACGCCCCCGGGTGAAAATGGTCACCGGGTTACGTCATAACACAGGTTTGAGCCCGCGCCGACGCGTGCGGCCATCTAACCTGGGCCGATCATCTTTTCCGGCCGCACCAGGGCGTCGAATTCCGCGTCGGTGACATAGCCGCCGCCAACCGCCTCCTGGCGCAGAGTGGTGCCGTTATGGTGCGCAGTCTTGGCGATTTTGGCCGCCGCGTCGTAGCCGATCTTCGGCGCCAGCGCCGTGACCAGCATCAGCGAGCGATCCAGCGCGGCCTTGATGTTGTCGAGCCGCGGCTCGATGCCAACCACGCAGTGTTCGGTGAAGCTCACGGCCGAGTCCGCCATCAGCCGCACGGACTGCAGGAAGCTGTAGGCCATCACCGGGTTGTAGACGTTGAGTTCGAAGTGCCCCGACGCGCCGGCCATGGTCAGAGTGGTCTGGTTCCCGAAGATGCGCGTGCACACCATGGTCAACGCCTCGCATTGCGTTGGGTTGACCTTGCCCGGCATGATCGAGGAGCCGGGCTCGTTCTCCGGCAGCGAAAGCTCGCCAAGACCGGACCTCGGCCCTGATCCGAGGAAGCGGATGTCGTTGGCGATCTTGAACAGGCTCGCCGCAACCGTGTTGATGGCGCCGTGGGTAAAGACCATGGCGTCGTGCGCCGCCAACGCCTCGAATTTGTTCGGCGCCGAGGTGAAGGGCAGGCCGGTGATGGCCGCGATGCGCTCGGCCACGCCCTCAGCGAAGCCGATCGGGGCGTTCAACCCGGTGCCGACCGCCGTCCCGCCCTGCGCCAGCTGCATCAGCATCGGCAAGGTCATCTCGATCCGCTCGATGCCATTGGTCAGTTGCTGCACGTAGCCGGAGAATTCCTGCCCGAGCGTCAGCGGGGTAGCGTCCTGGGTATGGGTCCGCCCGACCTTGATGATGTCCGCCCAGGCCTTCGCCTTCGCATCGAGAGCGTCACGCAATTCCGTCAGCGCCGGGACCAGGCGGCGCACCACTTCCTCGGCGGCGGCGATATGCATGGCGGTCGGATAGCAGTCGTTCGACGACTGGCTCATGTTGACGCCTTCACCCTTGGCGTCGATGTTTGGATGGATGGGCTGCTTGGACCCCATCACCCCGCCCAGCATCTCGATCGCCCGGTTCGAAATCACCTCGTTGGCGTTCATGTTCGACTGGGTGCCGGAGCCGGTCTGCCAGACCGACAGCGGGAAGTGCTCATCCAGCTTGCCGTCGATCACTTCCTGCGCCGCGCGGACGATCGGCTCGCCGACCTTCGGGTCGAGTCCGCCCAGCGCCATATTGGTCTCGGCCGCGGCGCGCTTGATCACGCCCAGTGCATGGACGATCGACACCGGCTGCTTCTCCCAGCCGATCTTGAAGTTCTGCAGCGACCGCTGGGTCTGCGCGCCCCAGTAACGATCGGCGGGGACCTCGATCGGCCCAAACGAGTCGGTCTCGGTGCGGGTGGCGGACATGGACGGGTTCCCGGGGCGGTGAATGCCGCCAGGGGTCTAATCGCCCCGGCCGTTTCGGGCAACGGGTCGCGGCGTTCCGAAGCCTAGAAGAACCCCGCAGCGGCGCGTAGCGCGATGCGGGCGCCGGCGCGGTCGGATTCACCGAGCGCGCCGAGCCGGCGCTTGATCTTCGACACCGACAGGGTGGCGAGCTTGGAGGCGCGGATGGTCGAGGGGACGGGCAGGCCGGCCGCGGTCTGGTCAGCGACGGCGATATCGCCAAACCGGTGGTCCTTGTCCGAGGCGGTGATCATCGCCACCCAAACCAGGCCCGTCGAGCGCTCGAACTCGGGCGTCGAGACCACCAGGGCGGGGCGTCGCTTGGTGTCGGCGCCCTCGCCCACAGCGACGGCGACCACGTCGAACGGCCGGTAGAGAGCGGTCATAGGTTGGCGTAGGCCGCGGCGTCGGCCGGCGACCCCCACTCGGCGAAAGCCGCCAGCGTGTCTTCGTCGGCCTGCGGCGGCAGCTTGTCGATGACGACGCCGGAGTCGGTCACGCGGTAGCGCACGACATCGCCCGGTTTGAGATTGAGCCGCGCGCGCAATTCCCGCGGAATCACCGTCTGGGCCTTGGAGGTGAGCTTCGAAAGGAAGATGGCCATTAAGCGATTCCCCCGTCTTACCGTCTTACGCTCTTACCATGCCGCGTGCCGGGAGCAAGCGACGCCGCAAGGTTGTCCCCAACTATCCGCTCCAGGGCGCGAGCGCGCCCCACATCAATAACTGAAAGGAAAAAGCCGCGAAAATCAGCGTGGTGAGCGTGAACCGCAGCTTGCGGCCAATTGTCCAACTGTCGAGCCGCCGGCCGCCACGCCAGACGACCGGCGTCATGACCACGACCAGAAGAGTAAGAAGCGCCGCGACCAGGGCGCAGGCCGAGGCGGTGATCACCAGCGGCCCCGGCCAGCCGTACATGATCTTGCCGAGGTCGCTGGAACCGGCGGCCCAGGCGCCGAAGCCGGCCATGGCGACCAGCCAGAGCAGCGAGATGGTGGTCTGAACCAGGCTGGCGCGGGCCTGGGTCGGGGTCTGACGCGACTCGCGGCTGTCGCGAACGGCCAGGCCCACCAGGGTGGCGATCGAGGCCAGCGCGGCCAGGGCGGCCATCAGGGCCAGCACGCGGGTCTGATAGAGCGGCCCGATCCGGTCGAAGGCGGTGACTCCCGAGGCCGTGTACCAGCGCACGGCGCGACCATTCTCGATCTGGAAGGCGGTGGTCTCCGGGCCGTCGACGCGCTGGAAGTGGCCGGCGGGGCCGTCGGGAACCCAGGACTGGCCGCCGCCTCCGCCCGGCGTCACCAGCCGACCGTCGCGGCTGATCCCGATATTGGCCTGGCCGATGAGCGTGAACACGAATTTTTCGAGGCCGTGATAGGGCCGCCGGTCGTCCAGATAGGTCCCGGCATAGACAGCCTTGTCGTCGACCAGCGACGGAACGCCCGGTTTCGGCGAAATCGGCGGCGGCGCATAGAAGCGGCCGACGATCTGCTGCGGTAGTTGCATGGTCAGGGCCGGCCCGGTGTCGGTGTTGGTGGTGACGAAGACGCCCAGGTTCAGGTCGGGCACGGTGACCATCGCCGAGTGGAACCACAGGGTGTCGCCGCCATGGCCCTGGCCGCGGAAGCCGCCAGGCAGGGAGAATTCCATGAAGCCGTCGTCCCAGCCGTTCACGCCGGGCGCGGAGGATTGCAGGGTGGTGCGGAACCCTTTGGCGGTGTCGGGGCCGTAGACGGTCGCGCCGCTGAGCTGGCCGCCGTTCAGGATCATCAGCATGTAGCGGGCCATGTCGCCGGCGCTGGACGACACCGCGCCGGCCGGAGCGCCTTGGGTGACATATTCGAAGGTCTGCGGACGCCAGGTCCCACCGGCCCAGCGGTAGCCGGTGGAGAGGTTGGCGGCTAGATCGGCGGGCATCGGCCGCGGCAGCTCGGCGCGCGCCGGATAGGGCTCGCGCGCGCTGGTGTGGGACATGCCGAGTGGGTTCAGGATCTCGCTGTCGATCAGGTCCTGGTAGGGATGGCCGTCGACATAGGCCACGGCTTCGCCGGCCAGCATGGCCCCATAGTTGGAATAGACCGAGACCACGCCGGGCGCGCGGACACGCCTCGGTCGCTCTTCGCGCAGATAGTCCGTCAACGGACGAACCCGTGCGGCGTCTTCCTCGAACAATTGGCCCAATGAGCGGTCCTCGAAACCGGCCGAATGGGTCATCAGATCACGGACATAGATCGGCCGGCTGAAACCCTGGTCTTTGATCTGCAGCGGCTCGGGCAGGTAGAGGTTGATCGGCGCATCCAGCCGCATGCGCCCAGCCTCGACCTCCTTCATCAGGGCGATCCAGGTGAAGGTCTTGGAGATCGAGCCGACGCGGAAGAGGGTGGTGTTGGGATCGACCGCCCGGTCGGGGCCGGCAAACCCGTAGCCCTTGTCCAGAACCACCTGGCCGTTCTGCACCACCGAGACGGCGGCGCCGGCGATGTGGTCGGTGGTCATGGCCTGGCGGACGACCCCGTCGACGAAGGCCTCCAGCTCAGCCGGCGGAATCGGCGTTCCCGGCGCTAGGCGCGCGCCGGAGGCCTGGGCGGGCGGCAGGGCGATCGCTTCAGGTTGGACGGGCTTGGCCGCCGCTTGGGCCTCGGGCTTCGGCTTGGGTTGGGGTTTGGCGGGGGCGGGCAGCGAATGGGCCGACACCAGGGGAGTGGCCGATGACGCGGCCGGCTTCGGCTTGGGCGTCAGCGCCGGCGAAACCTGGGCCGCGCTCTTCGCGCCGAGACCCGTGCTCAGCGCCAAGACCATGAAAACTTTAAGCATCGGTCGCATGGACGGAACTCGCGCGGTGTCGGTCAGACCGTCTTAGGCGGTTCGCGCGACAGGCGAAAGCGCCGTTCAGGGCGAGGTCGAAAACGCCAGCAGCGGCAGGTCGGGCGCCAGCTCCGGGCCAATCCAGAGTTGCGGCTCGGACGGCGGCGCCGCCCCCAAATCCTGCTCGCGCTTGGCTACGCACGCCTGCACCGCCCCGCCCAGGGCCGCGAAATTATGCGCCAGCGGCAACTGCTCCAGCATGCAGGTGTCGAAGAAGGTGTAGCGATCCTCCTCGCCGCAGCCGAATGAGGCGCGGTCGGGCCTGGCCGCGGTCAGCACCATGCGGTTCTGGCCGGCCAGGGGTGGGATGAAGACCCCGGAGAAACAGGCCGCGACCACCACCACCGCCGGCCGTTCGCCGCAGGCGTCGTCGACGATCCGCGCCATGGCCGAGGGCGTCATCAGCGCGTCGCCCAGCACGATCCCGTCCGGTGAGCCGTGCGAGGTGAAGTAGATCAGGCAACCGGCCTTGGCGCCGGCTGTGGCGCGGCCGAGCTGGTCGACAATGGTCTGCGGGTCGGTGGCCAGTATGCCCGCCGGCCGATCCTTGCCGGTCTGCACGGTGAACTGGCTGATGTTTCCGGGTGCGAAGCCTGCCTTGACGAAGGCCGTGGCTAGGTCGCGGCGGGCGTTGTCGAACACCTCGGAATGGGCGCCGGAATGAGCGTGGTCGTCGCCGGCCACGATGATCGCCGCCCAGTCGGAAAAGGGCGAACCGGCCCGCGCCGGCTGATCGGCGAAGAGCAGGAGAGCGGCGAGAAGGACGAGCGCGGACAGCTGCCGCATCGCGCCCGGCGCTTAGCTCTTGTAGTTCTTGAAGGGCGTCGGCAGCGCGGTGCCGGTGGCCGTGGCGAGCAGTCGGCCCTCGCCGTCATAGAGATGGCCCTCGGTAAAGGCGATGGTTCGGCCCCACTTGATCACCCGCCCGACCCCGCGCATCGGTCCGGGCATGCCGGGGCGCAGGAAGCTGGTCTTCATTTCAAGTGTCGGAGCGACGCTGGTCATGCCCGACGCGACCTGGCAGGCCACCGACATGCACTCGTCCAGCATGGCGCACAGATAGCCGCCCTGAATCTGCTTCATCGGATTGGCCATCAACTCGGCCTTAGCCTCGAAAGTGATCTCGACCATCCGCTCGGCCTGGTTCACGGCGACGACGCGAAAGCCCAGGGTCTGGGATGAGGGCGGCTGGTTCTTACTGCGCTGGAAGCGAGCGAGCAGATCCTCGTCGCTCTGGGCTTCGGGCGCCGGGGCGGTGGTGTCGGTCAAGGCGTCTACTTCTTTCGGAATTGGTCGAGCGAAACCACCTTGGGTTCGTCCGATACCGGTGGGGCGGGTTGAACTGCGGCTTCGGCCGGTTGGGCCTCGAGGGCCGCGGCGGGGGGGGTGTCGGCGACCTCGAACTGCAGGCCGTACTGGACACTGGGATCGATGAAGCGAACAACGGCGGCATAGGGGATCGACAACCGCTTGGCCTCGCCGGCGAACTTCAGGGTGACCGAAAAGAAGGTCTCGCCCGGCGCCAGGTCCCAATATTCGTGCTGCAGGATAATCGACATCTCGTCGGGATAACGGGCCAGCACCTCGGGCGGGCCGGACACGCCCGGCGCCTGGGTCTTGAAGGTGATGTAGAAATGGTGGTCGCCAGGCAGGCCGGCCGGCGTTGCGGCTCGCTTCAGCGCGGCCCGGACCACGCCTCTCAAGGCATCCTGCTGCAGCATCTCATAGTGCATCAGGTCTTGCGGCGGTTTGTCTTGAGCCATGAGGATCGACACACAATGAAAGCGGACCCCAAGGGTAGCGCGAGCGGTTGCCGCCGCAAAGCGGGTTCGCTTCAAATCCGAATGTGAAAGTGGGGGGCTTCTGTTGCCAGGCGCCCCCCGAGCCCCGCCTAGCGCTGCTAAGACACTAGGGCTTTAGGTCGAGTATGACCGAACCGCATTACGCGGCGAGGGCGTACTCTTGAGCGAAGTTATCGTTCGCATTTAGAAAATGGCCCGAAACGGTGAGCCACGCCGAGAGAAAGCTACGCCTTTAGACGTCTGTCGATGCTGATCGGCCCCTCGAAACCCCGCCGATAACGCGGAGGGAGGAATTGGTGGAGCCGCCGGGAATCGCACCCGGGTCCAGTCCGCTTATTAC
>FTAP01000189.1_pt1 | contig 19499 bp, 17 predicted proteins | sample 1639111 | NCBI WGS metagenome assembly FTAP01 (sample SAMEA3914812, study PRJEB12502) | metagenome | biome: forest; material: soil | place: Canada | collected 2011-07-07 | depth 0.1 m
CCATTGCGCCGCCGGTCCCAGCCCAGTCCCAGACGCCCGCCCCGGCGGCGCAATGGCGCTCGGCGGCGTCGATGTCCAGCCACTGCCATTCCGGGGCTTTGCCGGCGACGATCAGGTTGATGTAATTGCGGCTGCGCAGGCAGTGGTCGGTCACCGAGAGCAGGCAGTTGGCGTCCGGCGGCAGATAGATGCGCGCGACGTTCGCCGTCTTCCTGGCCACGACATCGATGAAGCCCGGATCCTGGTGCGAAAAGCCGTTGTGATCCTGCTGCCAGACATGGGAGGTCAGAAGGTAGTTCAGCGAGGCGATCGGCTTGCGCCACGGAATCTGGCGCGTGGTCTTCAGCCACTTGGCGTGCTGGTTGACCATGGAATCCACCACGTGGATGAAGGCCTCATAGCAGGAGAAGAACCCGTGCCGGCCGGTGAGCAGATAGCCCTCCAGCCAGCCCTGGCAGAGGTGCTCGCTCAGGACCTCCATCACCCGGCCGTCGGGGCTCAGGTCCATGTCGACGGCCTCGACCTCGGCCATCCACTCCTTGCCGGTGACCTCATAGACCGCCTCAAGGCGATTGGAGGCGGTCTCGTCCGGGCCGAACAGGCGGAAGTTGCCGCTCTCCAGATTGAACTTGATCACGTCGCGCAGGAAGGTCCCGAGCACGCGCGTGGCCTCGGCCATCACCGCACCGGGATGGGCGACCGCGACCGCGTAGTCGCGGTAGTGCGGCATCGATAGCGGGACCAGCAATTCGCCGCCGTTGGCGTGCGGGTTCATGCTCATGCGGCGATGGCCGGTCGGCGCGATCGCGGCGTATTCGTCACGGAACTTGCCGTGCTCGTCGAACAGCTCGCGCGGTTTGTAGCTCAGCATCCAGTCCTGCAGCATCGCCAGATGCTCGGGATTGTCGAAGCCGGTCAGCGGCACCTGGTGGGCGCGCCAAGTGCCCTCGACAGGTAGACCATCGACGAACTTCGGCCCGGTCCAGCCCTTGGGGGTCTTCAGGACGATCATCGGCCAACGCGGCCGCTCGGGCGTCTCACCGGCCGGCAGGGCGCGCGCGGTGGTCTGGATGGCGCGGATGTCGGCAAGCGTGGCGTCCATCGCCGCGGCCAAAGCCTGGTGCACCAGCGGCGGGTCGTCGCCCTCGACGAATCGCGGCTCGTAGCCGTAGCCGCGTAGAAGCTCGGCGAGTTCTTCGTGGCTGATCCGGGCGAGCACGGTCGGATTGGCGATCTTGAAGCCGTTCAGGTGCAGGATCGGCAGCACCGCCCCGTCGCGGCGCGGGTTGAGGAACTTGTTGGAATGCCAGCTGGTCGCCAGCGGCCCGGTCTCGGCCTCGCCGTCGCCGATGACGCAGGCGACGATCAGGTCGGGATTGTCGAAAGCCGCCCCATAGGCGTGCACCAGCGAATAACCCAGCTCGCCGCCCTCGTGGATCGAGCCGGGCGTCTCCGGCGCGACATGGCTTGGAATGCCGTAGGGCCACGAGAACTGCCGGAAGAAGCGCTGCATGCCGTTGCGGTTGCGCTCAATGCTCGGATATCGCTCCGTATACGACCCTTCCAGATAGCTCTGCGCCACCGGTCCGGGTCCGCCGTGGCCGGGGCCCATGACATAGATCATGTCCAGGTCGTTTTCGACGATCAGCCGGTTCAGGTGGACATAGATGAAGTTCAGGCCGGTGGTCGTGCCCCAGTGGCCGAGGAGGCGCGGCTTGATGTGCTCCAGCTTGAGCGGCTCCTCGAGCAGCGGATTGTCCTGCAGATAGATCTGGCCGATCGACAGATAGTTCGACGCCCGCCAATAGGCATGCATCTTTTCAAGCTGCTCTGCCGAGAGCGGGCCGGCGGTTGGGGGCGCGGCACGGGCGACGTGGCGTGCTCGATTTTTTCCGTGTTCGGATGTTTTTGTGTCTGTCACGAGCTGCCTCTTGGGATTGAGGCGCATGTCGCAAGCGATATCGCCCGACAACAGAACGCGCGGGACGCCTGGATGATCCACGCTCAGGGTGTTTTGTAGTGTCGATTGGCGACACAAAAGAGCGTCCTTCTCCCCTTGCGGGAAAAGTAGATCAGATCACCCCGTCGGCTCTCAGCGCCGCAATCTTTTCCGCCGACATGCCGAGTTCCTCGCCAAGCACCGCGTCGGTGTGTTCGCCCAGCGCAGGCCCCGGCCAGCGCACGGCGCCCGGGGTTTCGCTGAGCTTGGGGAAGACGTTCTGCATCTTCACCTTGCCGAAGACCGCGTGGTCGGTCTCCACGATCGCCTCGCGGGCCGCATATTGCGGGTCGGTCAGCATGTCCGGCGCGCTGAAGATACGCCCGCACGGCACGCCGTTGTCCTCCAGGAGGACCAGCAGGTCGTCCAGCGACCGCTCGCGCGTCCAGGCGGCGATGCGCTCGTCGAGTTCGTGCTGGTTCACGCCCCTGGCGGCGTGGGTCGCATAGCGCGGATCGTCCTTCAGCTCGGGCTGGCCCATGGCCTCACACAGCCGGGCGAAGACGGTGTCGCCATTGCCGCCGATCAGGATCATGCCGTCGCCGGCGGTTGGGTAGACGTTGGACGGCGCGATGCCGGGCAGCACCGAGCCGGAGCGTTCGCGGACATAGCCGGTGAGGTCGTATTCGGTGACCATGTTCTCGGTCATGGCCAGGACGCTCTCATAGATCGCCGCGTCGACCACCTGGCCGCGGCCGGTGGTCTGGCGCGCATGCAGGGCCATCATGACCCCCATCACCGCATGGGTCGCGGCCAGGCTGTCGCCGATAGAGAGGCCGGCTCTCGCCGGCGGCCGATCGGGCTCGCCGGTGATGTGGCGAAGCCCGCCCATGGCCTCGCCGATCAGGCCGTAGCCGGCGCGGCTGGCATAGGGGCCGGTCTGGCCAAAGCCCGACACCCGCGCCATGACCAGGCCCGGGTTGTCGGCGGCCAGGCTCTCGTAGGAGAGGCCCCACTTCTCCATTGTGCCGGGGCGAAAGTTCTCGATCAGCACATCGGCGCCGGCGATCAGCCGACGGACGATCGCCTGACCCTCTGGGCTTCGCAGGTTCAGCGTCAGCGACTTCTTGTTGCGCCCGATCACAGGCCACCAGGGCGAATGGCCCTTGGGCAGGCTGCGGCCCCAGGTGCGCATGGGATCGCCGCCCTTGGGGTCCTCGACCTTGATCAGGTCGGCGCCGAAATCAGCCAGGATCTGGCCGCAGAACGGACCGGCGATCAGGGTGCCCAGTTCGACGACCTTGATGTCGCTTAAGGGTCCTTGGGACATGCGGCGGGCTCCTGATCGAGAACGGAGCCCGGGTTGGAGCCGGGGAGGCCCCGGCTTGTCAACGCCCGGCGTCAGACGTGATCGTGGCCGCCGACCCGGCCCGGCCGCCAATACCCTTCTGCCGTGGTGCGCGCCTTGTCGAAGCCGCTGGCCAGGAGATAGTGGCGCTGGGCCCGTACATTGCTGGTCTCGCCGATGACATAGGCGTGGGTGTCGTGGGCCGAGGGGTTCAGCGCCTGCAGCCGGTCGAGCAGCAGCGAGTTCGGACCGGGCGCGGCGCCATTGCGCGAGAGCCATTCGATCCGGATGTCCGCGGCAGTACTCAGAGCCTGCTTCTCCGCCTCGTCGGCGATCTCGATCAAAGCCGTGCCCGTCTTCCCGGCCGGCATGGATTCGATCATGGCGAAAATGCCGGGGATGCAGGTCTCGTCGCCCAGGAAGAGGTGATGGCCGACATCGGCCGCCAGGCTGGTGCGGCCGCGCGGGCCGTGCGCCTCGATCGCCTGGCTGCGCTCGGCGCCGCGCGCAAAGCGTCCGGCGGGACTGTCGCCATGCAGCACGAAGTCGATATCGATCCGCCCCGCGGCCTTGTCGACATCGCGGATGGTGTAGTGGCGCCGCGCGTGGGAGCCATCGGGCTGCGGCAGCATCAGCACCAGGTCCTGGCCCGGCCGCCAGGCCTGGGCGGCCAGATCGCTGGCGGCGAAACTCACCCGCTGCATGCGCGGCGTCACCTGTTCGGCGCCGATCACCGTCAGGTTCCAGGCCTGCATCGGCGGGCGGCCCATCGCCCGACCGATCCCGGCGAGGAAGCCGGGGCGGTGCGAGCGTTCGTTAAGATCGGTCATTCTGTCATTCTCCAGATATATCGTAATCTTCGATATATCTGGATCGTATCCAAATCAAGAGGCCATCGAGATGGATATTGTCTGCCGCGTCCTGCAGAACTTCTCGCTGGGCCAGCCCTCGCCAGTGGATTAGCCCGGACCTCATGAGGATCCTGGCGATCTCCGGCAGCCTACGCGCCGCCTCGGCCAATACCCGGTTGATCGAGGCGCTGGCCCTGGTCGCGCCGGCCAGTAGCGAGGTGGTGGTCTGGCGCGGCCTTGGCGATCTGCCGCACTTCAATCCGGACCTGGACGGCGACGCCCCGCCGGCCACGGTGCTGGAATTGCGCCGCCAGATCGGCCTCTGCGATGGGCTGGTGATCTGCAGCCCCGAATACGCCCACGGCGTCGCCGGCAGCCTGAAGAACGCGCTGGACTGGCTGGTGGCCAGCCTTGAATTCGCCGGCACACCGGTCGCCCTGATCAACGCCTCGCCGTCGTCCGAATTCGCCCAGCCGCAGATGCGCGAGACCCTGACGGTGATGTCGGGAGAGGTGGTCGACGCGGCATGCGTCACCATCCCGCTGCAGGGCGGAAAGATGACCGCCGCGGAGGTCGCCGCAAATCCGGGTATGGCGACGAAACTGCGCGACGCCCTGATCGCGCTGAGCGACTACGCCCGCAAGGCCTGAACCAGTTCGCGGGCATAGGGCGCGGCGTCGGCCAGGTTGCGGACGCAGATGGTCAGTTCACGGATCGCCCAATCGTCCTCGAGGTCGATGATGGCGATCGGCAGCGTGAGCGCCGCGCGCCGTGCGGTGGTCAGCGGCGTGACGCCGATGCCGACCCCCGCCGCGACCAGGCGGCAGACGGCGTCGAAACTGCGCAGCTGCACCCGCAATCGCAGGGTCTGGCCGAGCGGCGCCACCTTGCCGGCCAGGAAGCGCTGCAAGGCGCTGGTGCGGTCCAGCCCGACGAAGTCGAATCCGAGCAGGTCGGCGAAGGCGACCTTGCCGCGCTCGGCGAGGGGATGGCCCGGCGCGGTGACCACCACGAAACGGTCAGAGCGGAACGGGAAGGTCTGCAACCGCCCCATATCGACAGTGCCGGCGACGACGCCGATATCGCCGACGCCTTCGGCGATCAGGGCGACGATCTCATCGGACAGACGCTCTTCCAGATCAACCGTCACGCGGGGATGGCTGGCGAGAAACGCACTCAGCGCCTCGGGCAGAAATTCGGTCGAGGCGTTGGTGTTGGCCAGCACGCGCACATGGCCGGCCGCGCCGCCGGCATAGACGCCCAGATCCTCCCGCATCCGCGCGCTTTGCTTGAGGATCAGCCGGGCGTGATCGAGCAGGGTCTTACCCGCCGGGGTCAGGGTCACGCCCGCGCGACTGCGGGTGAGGAGCGGCGCGCCGACCACGTCCTCCATGGCCTTCAGCCGCGTCGAAGCCGCCGCCAGGGCGAGCGCGCTGCGCTCGGCCCCACGCGTGATCGTGCCGGCCTCGACCACGTCGCAGAAAAGTTTCAGGTCAACCAAGTCGAACCGCATGCTTCGCATTCTACGAAGGATGACTCCGAGAAACACGCATTTTCTTGTGCCTACGCCGGGTTTACATCTCCAAGGACGAAGGTTCGGACCCGGAAGGCAGGGGGCCATGGCGGCCTACGACCTGATCGATCACGCCTATGATGTCGTGGTGCTGGGCGCCGGCGGCTCGGGCCTGCGCGCGGCTCTCGGCTGCGCCGAGGCTGGGCTGAAGACCGCCTGCATCACCAAGGTCTTCCCGACCCGCTCACACACCGTGGCGGCGCAGGGCGGCATCTCGGCGGCGCTGGGCAATATGGGCGCGGACGACTGGCGCTGGCACATGTACGACACGGTCAAGGGCGCCGACTGGCTGGGCGACCAGGACGCCATCGAGTACCTGGTCAGGAACGCCCCGGCCGCCGTCCTGGAGCTCGAGCACTGGGGCGTGCCGTTTTCGCGCACCGAGGACGGCAAGATCTATCAGCGCGCCTTCGGCGGCATGACACGCGACTATGGCGCGGCGCCCATTCAGCGCACCTGCGCCGCCGCCGACCGCACTGGCCACGCCATGCTGCACACCATGTACGGCCAGGCGCTGAAGCACGATGTCGAGTTCTTCATCGAGCATTTCGCCATCGACCTGATGATGGACGAAGGCGCCTGCCGCGGACTGACCGCCTGGAAGCTGGACGACGGGACCCTGCACCGGTTCTCGGCCCAGAGGGTGATCCTGGCCACCGGCGGCTATGGCCGGGTCTACTTCAGCACCACCAACGCCCACACCTGCACCGGCGACGGCGGCGGCATGGCGTTGCGCGCCGGCCTTCCCCTGCAGGATGCCGAGTTCGTCCAGTTCCACCCGACCGGTGTCTATGGCGCCGGCGTGCTGATCACCGAAGGCGTGCGCGGCGAAGGCGGCTATCTGACCAATTCCGAGGGCGAGCGCTTCATGGAGCGCTACGCTCCCTCGGCCAAGGACCTGGCCAGCCGCGACGTGGTCTCGCGCGCCATGGTGATGGAGATCCGCGAGGGCCGCGGCGTTGGGCCGAACCGCGACCACATCTTCCTGCACCTGGACCATCTCGACCCGAAGATCATCCATGAGCGCCTACCGGGCATAACCGATAGCGCCCGGGTATTCGCCAATGTCGATGTGACCCGCGAGCCGATCCCGATCCTGCCCACCTGCCACTATTCCATGGGCGGGGCGCCGACCAACATCCATGGCGAGGTGGTGACGCGGCGCGGCGACGATGCCGACGCTGTCGTGCCCGGCCTGATGGCGGTCGGCGAGGCAGCCTGCGTCTCTGTGCATGGCGCGAACCGGCTGGGCTCCAACTCGCTGATCGACCTGACCGTATTCGGCCGCGCCGCCGCCCTGCGCTGCGCCGCCGTGCTGACGCGCGGAGATCGCCTGCCGGAGCCCAGACCGACCTGGAGCGAGCCGCACCTCGCCCGCTTCGACCGGTTGCGCCACGCTTCGGGGTCATCGCCCACCGCCGTGCTCAGGCTTGAGATGCAGAAGATCATGCAGGAGCACGCGGCGGTTTTCCGCACCGGCGAGGTGCTGGCCGAGGGCCTGACGCTGATGCGCGGCGTCCATGCGGCCAGGACCGACCTGCGCGTCGCCGACCGGGGCCTGGTCTGGAACACCGACCTGATGGAGACGCTGGAGTTCGACAATCTGGTCGGCCAGGCCATGGTCACCATCGCCAGCGCCTATGAGCGCCAGGAGAGCCGCGGCGCCCACGCGCGCGAGGACTATCCCGCCCGCGACGACGAAAACTGGATGAAGCACACGCTGGCCTGGCTGGACGAGACCGGCGAGTTGCGCATCGGCTATCGCCCGGTGCACGACTACACCCTGACCAACGACGCCGCCTACATCCCGCCGAAAGCCCGGGTCTATTGAGGCCTGGCGCGCGCGTCGGCCGCCAGGCGTCGGACCTCCGTGACATCAAGCGGCCCGCCGTTCACGGCCCCGATCACGGCGGCGACAGCGGCGGCGACCAGGGCCGGGCGCTCCAGCGCTACCGAATGGCCGAGGCCGGCGCCGGTGATGTGGGCGCTGTTGCTGGAGAGGGTCGCCAGGCGCGCTTGCGCTTCCGCGTGGCCTTCGTGCCAGACGGTCATGTCGCCGCTCATAATCCGGTCGCTGCTGATCACGACCAGCGGCCGGTCGCCGAGCGACCCGAAACCGCCGGCGACCTTCATCTGGCCAGGCGTGGCGTCGATGGCGGTCAGTTCCTCCGCCGCGGCCAGGAAGTGGCCGGGCCGGGAGAGGATCTCCAGAAGCCAAGGCTTTTCGTCCTCGGTGAAGGCGCGCGACTTGGCGACTATGGGCTCGGCGGCGCGGCGCAGTTCGCCGCTGGCGGCGCGCTCGGCCTCGGTCTTCAGCTCCGCCTCGTGCCAGGCGCGCATGCGCGCCATGGTCGGGAAGTATTTCGCTTCCTCGGCGGCGTCGAGCAGCACCATGCCGGCCACCTCATTGGGATAGCGATAAGCGAAGGCGCGCGCCGTCAGGCCGCCGAACGAGCCGCCGACCAGCACATAGGGTCCTGGCAGTCGCTCCGCCTCGAGCAGATGGAACAGATCTTCGGCGCGCTGGGTGAACGAACGTCCCGGCGTGGCCCTGTCGCTCCAGCCCAGTCCGGCCCGGTCGTAGATTATGGCGCGTGCGAAGGCGGAAACCTGCCGCTGGGCCGGCCGGTCCTGAACCGCCGAGCCTCCGCCGCCACCGGACTCGAACACCACCGTCGGCGCGCCCTCGCCGAGCGCCATCATGTGCAGCCGCCGCCCCGCGCCGATGTCGACGAGCCGGCCGGGCGGCGGAAGCGGTCGTTCAATCATGCGATCTCCAGCCGCCGTACTGTCTCATCGACCGACGACCACCGGAAGCGTCACGTAGGAGGCGGCGCGGGCGTTGCGCTCGAAGGTGAGCGTCTCGTCGCCAGAGACGGGCAGGCGCTCGAGATTGCCGGCGTCCGCGCCGGCGATGGCGATGCGCAGGCTGTGGCCTTGCCGGATCAGCGCGGCGATCGGCGAAAGGGCGATATCGACCCGCTCGGTCTTGCCCGGCGTCATCGGCGAGGCGTCGCGCGCCAGATAGGAATGCAGCGGATCGCTGGTGAGCGCCGCATCGTTCGGCGCGGCGGCCTTGCGGTGCGCCAGCCGGATCAGGCCCTCGGTCAGATAGGTGACGGCGCCGTTCGGGGCCACGTCCTCCAGATAGACGATCACCTCGCCGTCCGGCCGGCTGGAGGCGAGCACCAGATGCGCGACAGGATCGCCGGCGATCTCGATCGGCGCGCCGGCCGGGGCGCTGGTATAGGTCGCCAGCTGGCGGTCCTGGTCGGCGCGGTCCGGATAGGCGGTCTTCGACAGATCGACCGGAGAGCGGTAGCGGGCCAAGACCCCGCTCGAGGCGTTGAAATCGACGGCGTAGGCGTCGGCGCCGTCGGGCTCGGTCGGGGAAGTCACGGCCAGGCCATGGCCGGCCTGGAAATACCAGGCCTGATCGTGCGACGCCGGCGGCGGCCAGGTCGCGGCGGTGCGCCAGGCCCCGCCGTTCAGGACATAGTAGGTGACCGAGTTCGCCGGCGGCGCCGGCGGCGGCCCCATCAGGTAGCGGTCGAAGAAGTCCGCCATCCGGGTCAACTGGACGCCCAGATTCGGGTCCGCGAAGGTCTGGCCGGGTCGGAACGGATCGGTGCTCTGAAAACCGCCGTGCGAGATCGGGCCGATGACCAGGACTTGCGGGTTCGAGAAGGTCTGGAACCGCCGCAGGGCCTCGGCCGGCGAGCTCTGGTCGAAATAGCCGACCTCGACATAGATCGGCAGATGGCCGGCCTCGATCGCGGCCTTGTGCGCCAGCTCCGAGACATCGCTCAACGACTTGCCGCTGGCGCAGACCCGGTCGTCGCGGTCGGGCGCGGCGCGCGAGCAGGCGGTCATGTTGTAGTTGGCGGCGTGGCCGGCGATGGCCCGGGCGAGCAGCGCGCCATCGCGGTCGGCGTCGACCGGCTTGGGACCGGCGACGACCAGGTGGCAGACCCAGCCGGGGCACGGAACCACGCCACGATTGAGCAGGCCGGTCTGATCGCCCCAGGCCTTGGCGAAATAGGAGTCGAAGACGCCGCCGGGATAGAGGACCAGATAGAGGTCGGTGAAGTCGAAGCTGGGCGCGATCGCCTTCAGCGCCGGATTGCCCAGCCCGGCCATCTGGGTCGCCAGCATGCCGCGATAGGAGAAGCCATAGGCGCCGACCCGGCCATTCGACCAGGGCTGGCGCGCCGCCCAACTGATCAGCTCGTCATAGTCCTTCAGCTCGCGGTCATCGAAGGCGATCTTCTGCGATCCGAACGAAGCGCCGGTCCCGCGGGTGTCGACCGCCATCACCGCATAGCCGCGCGCCGTCAGCACGGGCGGGTCCGGTTCGTCCGGCGCCGGGATCGCGTGCAGCTCCACCAGCGCCTTGCCGAGAAATCCCAGGCGATAGCCGCGCCAATAGGGCGTGGCCTTGATCAGCACCGGGACCTTGGCGCCGGCCTGCATGTGCGGCGGCAGGAAGACGTCGACGGCGATGCGGACCCCATCGCTCATTGTCACGTACTGGGCGACATCCTGCAGATCGCCGCCGACAGTTCGCGCCGGCGCGCGTAGGTCATAGGCGATGCCGGCGCCCCCGATCATGACGACAACCAACAGAACAGCGGCGCCCAGCAGGATTCCCACCGCGGCGCCGACCCATCTCAGGAGTCTGATCATGCCCTATCCCTCGCCTTGCCTGAGAATGGCGAGACGAGGGACCGGGGTCGAGTTTCGAATATTTAATCCGTCGTCGGCGCGTCTTGAGACGATCCGATCAAGTGAACGGGGCGATCAGCAATAGCCGCCGTTGTAATAGACATAGCGGCGATAATAGGGGCTCCAGCGCCAATGGCGGTGGTTGCGGCAATAATAGGGGTGGCCGGCGTAAGACCCGAGCGCCGCGCCCAGGGCCAAGCCGCCGATGAGGGCGCCGGCGCCAAAACCGCCGCCGCCGCGACCTCCGCGATAGCCGCCGCCGCCGCCGTGGTATCCGCCTCCACCGCCGCCACGGCCACCTCCACCGCCGCCGCCGCCGCTGCTATGGCCGCCGCCGCCGGTGTTGTGATGGCCTTGCGCCACTGCATCCATCGCCGGCGCGACGGCGGTCACCAAGCTGAGAGCGGCGACGGCCGCCGTGAACAATCGTGAGGTCATGTTTGTGAAATCCCTGCCGGCGGAAAAGCCGGATCACCGATAACGCGTTAAGGCAAAGGCCGTTCCCCGATGGCCCACAACTTCCGGCCCGCCGTTTGCAAATGCCCGTGTGTGTTCCATTTCTGGGCGGAGGGTTGAGTGATCGAGCGAGGTTCCACCGAAGAGGCGTCAGACCGGATCCTCATTGTCGGCGGCGGCATGGCTGGCTCGCTGCTGGCCCTGGTGCTGGGCCGCGCCGGCCACGCGGTCAGCCTGATCGACTTAAGACGCGACCCGCCTTCGGACTTCCGCAACGAGAAACTGGGTATCGATCAGATCGCCCATCTGGGTGCGCTCGGCGTGCTGTCGTGTTTCGAAGAGGCCTGCTGGGGCGAGGCGAGCGCCGCCGACGCGCCACGCCCGCCGCTGAAGGATTGCGGCGCTCGCTACGACCGCTGGATCGCCTGCATCCGCGCGGCCCTGCCGCCCTCCGTCACCTTCGTCGAGGGCAAGGTCGATGAAATCGAGACCTCCGACGACCGCCAGACGGTGATCCTGACCACCGGCGAGCGGCAGAATGGCCGTCTGGTCGCCCTGGCCACCGGTCGCGGCGAACGGCTACGCGCTGGCCTTGGCGTCGAGCGGCGCACTTTCAGTGAGCGGCATTCGCTCTGCCTCGGCTTCAGCGTCGCCGTGCCGGCCGGCCGCGAAATCGAAGCCCGCATCTGCCACGGCAAGTTCGGCGACCGCATCGCCTATGCGACCGTCTTCCCAATGCTCGGCGAAATCCGCGTCAACGTCTTCTCCTATCGCGACCTGGACGATCCCTGGGTCGGGCGGATGCGCGCCGACCCGGTCGGCGTCCTCTCCGAGACCCTGCCGGATCTGGCGCCGATCCTGGCCGGCCTCGACGTGGTGCGGAAACTGGAGGCGCGCAGCACCGACCTCTACGGCGTCCGCGGCCAGGTGCGGCCGGGCGTTGTGCTTTTGGGAGACGCTTTCCACGCGCCCTGTCCCGCATCGGGAACCGGCATGACCCGCATCCTTAACGACGTCGACCGGCTGGCCACGCTGCACATTCCACAATGGATGGCGACGCCCGGCATGGGGCGCGGCAAGATCGCCGCCTTCTATGCCGATCCGGAAAAGCGGCGGGTGGACGCGGCCTCGGTCAAGCGCTCGCTGCGCGGTCGCGCGACGGCGACCAGCCAGAGCCCTTATTGGCGCGTCCGGCGTTCGCTTTGCCAGCTGAAGCGAAACCTGATGCCGGATCGCACGGCGGCGCCGGCGGCCGGCGCCTGGCCTGAAGCCACGCCGGCCTAGATCGGTATCGGATCGGAATTCGCCGCCGGCGGCTGCGGCTGTTCGGCGAGCAAGGCCGAGCCCTCCGGCGTGATGTCCCAGCCTTCCCGGCTGCGCTGAGCCAGGCCCAGCTCGGTCAGGGCGCGCGCCACGGCGATATTGACGAAGCCGACCGGCTCGCCGGCCTTCTTGCGGGCCAGGTGGCGCAAGGCTTCGAGCTGGGCCGGGGTCAGATCATCCATCCTGCCAGCCTACAGCAAGCCATGGGTTTCTCCGCTCGATAGATGACGCCCGCGCCGAAACGACCCGCCTGCACATCGCCTGTCGCGCGAGTTCAGTGGCGGTTCATCGGAAACGCGCGATCGTATTAACGTTTTCGCGACCATGCCGCGCGGCGGCGGGGACGAAGACCGAACGAGGAGGCTTTCAAGATGAAGATGCTGAGCGCGGCGCTCGCCGCCGCCACCCTGGCCGGAGGCGTCGCCGCCACGGCCGCGCCGGCCGATGCGGCCAGCCACTGCGCCTGCCGCTGTCCGGTCGTCCACCGCCACGTCGTGCATCACGTCTATCGACGCCGGGTGGTCTATCACTACGCGCCGCCGCCCGCGCCGCCGGCGCCCGAAGTGGTCTATCGCGAAGCGCCGCCGCCCCCGCCTCCGCCGCCGATCTTCTATGACCAGCCGGCCTATTATGCCGGTCCGGTCTGGTACGGCGGACCGCGCCACTTCATCCGCGGCCGCTGGTACGGCGGCTGGATCCGTGGCGATCGCGGCGGTTGGGGCCCTCGCCCGGGCCCCAGGCGCTAATACGCCGCCAGTCCTGATGCTTTTCGAGGGCTGAACGCCTATCAAGGCGCCGGGCATCGGGGAGGCCAAGGATGAGTCGGACGGGCGTTCTGGCGGGGATCGCCGCCGGCATTGGATTGGTCGCGGCTCTGGTCGGCGCTCCCGCCTGCGCGGCGACGCAGGACCTGGTGATCCTGCACGACAACGACATCCACGGGCACCTGCGTGACTTCTGTTACGTCGAACTCGCCCAGGGGCCGGAGGAGCACTGTGGCACGGGCGGCGCGGCCCGGCGCGCGACCCTGATCCGGCGGCTGAAAGCCGAGGCCAAGGCGCCCGTACTGCTGATCGATTCCGGCGACACCACCACGCGCGGGCCGCTGGCCACGCAGTACGAGGGCGTCGACGAGATCAAGGCGATGAACGCCATCGGCTACGACCTCGCCGCGCTGGGCAACAACGAGTTCAAGCTGAAGGACGCGGCCGACATCAAGGACGCCGCCGGCGCCCAGGCCGCGCTGGCCAAGCTGGTCCGGCTGTCGGACTTCCCGTGGATCGGGGCCAACGTCACCGACGCCTCCGGCGCCCTCCTGCCCGGTGTAAAGCCCTATGTGGTGCGCAAAATCGGCCCCGTGCGCGTGGCCTTCCTCGGCATCACCGCCTCCCGCTCGGCCAGCTATCCGCAAACCAAGGGGCTGAAATTCACCGACCCAGTGGCCGCGGCCAATCTCTGGGTCCCGCGGGCGCGGGCCGAGGCCGACATCGTCATCGCCGTCACCCATATCGGCATCATCGACGACCACCGGCTGGTCGCCCAGACCCGCGGCATCGACGCGGTCGTCGGCGGCGATTCCCACACCTATCTCTACCAGCTGGCCGAACAGAAAAACCTGGACGGCAAGGTCGTGCCCATCGTCCAGGACGGCGAGTTCGGCGTGCGGCTGGGCGAGTTCGACCTGACGTTCGAGGGCGACAAGGCCAGCGGCTGGAGACTGGCCCACTATGCGGACGAGCTGATCCCCGTTGACGCTTCGGTGAAACCCGACCCAGCCATCGCCGCCCTGGTCGAGCACTATGCCCGACCACTGGACGTGGTCGTCGGCGCGGTTCCGGCCGTGGGCCAGACGCCGGCTGAGCGTACACGCATGACCGCCGAGGACCTCGCCACGGCCTGGAAAAAGGCCGCCGGGACCGAGATCGGCATCCAGCCGGAAGGCGATCTGTTCGAAAGCTTCCGCACGCTCGGGGTGACCCGCTTCCAGGTCCACGCCATTGTGCCCTTCCACGACACCGTCTGGCGCGGCCAGATCAGCGGCGCGAAGCTGAAAGAGCTCTTGGCCAAGCCCTCGAGCTTCGCCGGGCCCATGCACGCCACCATCGCCCCGGCCGATATAGACCCGGCCAAGACCTATACTGCCGCGACCACCGACTTCGTCGCCGAGGCGGTCCTATCCGGCGGCGTCGATACCGGCGAGGACGCGCGCAAGGCGGTTGAGGACTGGCTCACGCCGTCCGGCCGCTAGGCGTAAACCTCGTGGCGCTGGGCCGGGTGGTCCCAGACGGTGTGGCGCTCGCCCTTGCGATCCTGCAGAACGACCGAACACGGGTTGCCCAACTGCCAGGCGGCGTCGGCCAGCGCGATAGCGGTGGTCATCGCTGCGTCATAGGAATAGGGGCCGATATAAGCGTCGGCATTGATCCTGACGATCCACTCGCCGCGCTTGGGCAGGATTTCGATCTGGGCGGTAATCATGGCACTGCTCTCACCGAGAGAACGCCCCCGAAACCCATAGATAAGTATTCGAGTTCCAAACCGCCAAGCCTAATCTTTGGTTAGCGCGTGATTAACCTTAGAAAGGCGCTGCACGGACCTATTTCGAGTCGTTATTCCGGATGAAGCCGGCCACGGTGTCGATATAGAGCCTGGGCGTAAAACCGGCCGTGGTCACGGTGTTGTGGCCGTGGCCGGGCAGGATCACGGCGCGGAAATCCTTCACCTCGCGCGCCAGCCTCTGGGTCTTGGAGATCGGTGCATCGAACTCGCCGTTCACCGCCAGAACCGGAAAAGCGATCGTGGTCAGGTCGAGTTCGGGCGCGGTCGAGGGTTTGGCCTGACGCCCATCCTGCACGGCTTTCAGAGCCTCGTTGTCGCGGTCGGCGCGGGCGGCCAGCTTGGCGCGGCCAGCGTCCTGGTCCGGGTCGACCCCTTGCGGATCGGCCGCCGCCGCCTGAGCGGCCAGGGTCTCGTCGGTTTCGCGCACGCCGGAGCCGCCGAAGCCGGCCGTGATGAAGCGATCGGGCCGGCGGGCCATCAGGTGGGCGACAATGCCGCCGCCCATCGAGTAGCCGTGGAAGTGGGCCTTTTCGACGCCCAGCCGATCCAGCACCTCGATCACGTCGCGCGGCATGCGGTCGCCGTCGTACAGGCTCGGATCGTGCGGTTTTTCGCTGCGGCCATGGCCGCGCGCGTCGATGCCGATCACCCGGTGGGTGCGCGCCAGCTCCTTGGCCATGCCGTCGGCGAACCAGCTGGCGTCGCAGCAGCTGGTGTAGCCGTGCAGCAGCACCACGGCCACGCCCTCACCCGCCTCCTGGTAGTGGATGCGCACCCCGTCGGAGACAGCGACGTCTCCATGGCGGATGTTCGCCGGCGCCTCGATGTCCAGTTCCGTGACCGACATGGCCGTCTCTCCCTGATGTTTTGTTCTTGGCCGCGATCCTAGTCCCGCCGGCTCGGGGCGGAAACGCCGCGCCCTAGTTTTTTATTAAAGCAAACCCGCTAGGGCCTGAGGGCGGAGCCTTCAGATGACAACCCTCTCGACGGTCACGACCCCGACCTCGTCCGGCACGCTCCGCGACTATGTCCGCATCGCGCGGCTCGACCATAGCGCCAAGCACATCTTCATCGTCCCGGGCATCGTGCTGGCCTGGCTGCTGCGCGGCGTCCATGTCGGCTTTCCCGGCGCCTCGATCGGCCTCGGCTTCGCCACCGCGATCTGCATCGCCTCGGCCAACTACGTCATCAACGAATATCTCGACCGCGACTTCGACAAACACCACCCGACCAAATCGGCCAGGGCCTCGGTGCAGCGCGTCCTGGATGGCCGGCTGGTGGTTCTGGAATGGGGGCTGCTGGTCGCCGTGGGCCTGGTCTGCGGTCGGCTGGTCGGGACGGCGGCCTTCGCCGCGGCCTTGCTCTTCGCGCTGCAGGGCGTGGTCTATAACGTCCCGCCGCTCAGGACCAAGAACAAGGCCTATCTGGACGTCATTTCGGAGTCGGTGAACAACCCGCTGCGGCTGATCATCGGCTGGGCGATGATCGACCCGACCACCCTGCCGCCCTCCTCGATCATCTTCGCCTACTGGTTCGGCGGCGCCTTCCTGATGGCCGCCAAGCGCCTGTCCGAATATCGCGAAATCGCCGCCTCGCACGGACGCGAGCTTCTGGTGCGCTATCGGGCCAGCTTCACCGGCTATACCGAGGAGAGCCTGACCCTCTCCTGCTTCGTCTATGCGCTGCTGGCGGTCTTTTTCCTGGCCATCTTCCTGATCAAGTATCGGGTCGAGTACCTGCTGCTGTTGCCGATCGTGGTCGCCTTGTTCGCCAAGTATCTGAGCATCGCCATGGCTCCGGGCTCATCAGCGCAAAAGCCGGAAAAGCTCTACCGCGAGGGCTCGCTGATGGCCCTTCTGGTGCTGCTGGTCAGCGCCTTCCTGTTCTCGACCCTGGTGGACGTGCCGATCCTGCATGGCCTGGCCGGCCAGCAGTACATCAGCCTGAACTGACCCGCGCGCCGGCCCTCAGGCCAGCTCGAACCCCTCATAGCCCTGGGCGGCGACGTCGTTGCACTTCTGGCGATAGCCGGCGCCGATATAGGGCATGAAGACCCGCGGCTTTCCCGGGATATTGGCGCCCATGTACCAGGAGGCCGCGCGCGGAAAGAGCGTCTTGTCCGCCACCTCGCGCACATGGCCGACCCAGGCTTCCTGCGTCGCCTGATCGGCGGCGATCCGGGTCAGGCCCTTTTCGCGCATATAGGCGATGCAGTCGGTGATCCACTCCACATGCTGCTCGATGGAGTTGATCATGTTCGACAGCACCGAGGGGCTGCCCGGGCCGGTGATCAGGAAGAGGTTGGGGAAGCCGGCGACGGCCAGGCCCAGATAGGCCTTCGGCCCCTCGGCCCAGGCGGCGCGGAAATCGGCGCCGCCGGCGCCCTTGATGTCGATGGCCAGCATGGCGCCGGTCATGGCGTCGAAACCGGTGGCGAAAACCAGGGCGTCGACGTCATAGGTCGCCGCCGAGGTGCGCACGGCGTGCGGCTCAATCGCCTCGATCGGCGTGGTGCGCAGGTTCACCAGCGTCACGTTCGGCCGGTTATAGGTCTCGTAATAGCCGGTATCGACGCAGATGCGCTTGGTGCCCAGGGGGTGGTCTCGTGGCGATAAAGCCTCGGCCGTGGCCGGATCGCGCACCATCTCGCCGATCTTGTCGCGCACGAAGCCGGCGGCGCGGTCATTGACCTCGATGCTGGTCAGCAGGTTGCCCCAGGCGGCCAGAAAGCCGGCGCCGCCGAGCACCCAGAGCTCCTCGTAGCGTTTGCGCTGCGCCTCGTCGTCGGGGATCGGCAGTTCGGCGCTGCCGCCGCCAAAGCCCATGCCGGGGCCTTTGATCATCGCGATATACTGCGGGTACATCGCCTTGAAGGCCTCGAGGTCCGCGTCGGTCAGCGGCGTGTTGCGCGCGGGAATCGAGAAGTTCGGCGTACGCTGGAACACCGTCACCTGGTCGGCCTGGGCGGCGATCTCGGGGATGGACTGGATGCCGGACGAGCCGGTGCCGATGACCGCGACCCGCTTAGCCGTGAAGTCGACCCCCTCATGCGGCCAGGCGCCGGTGTGATAGGTCTCGCCAGCGAAGCTTTCGACGCCGGGAATGGCCGGCGCACGTGGCGTCGAAAGACAGCCGGTGGCCATGATCAGCCAGCGGGCCGAAACTTCATCGCCCCGGTCGGTGACCACCGTCCAGCGATCGGTCGCCTCGTCGAAGGTCGCCGACAGTACGCGGGTCTCGAATGCGATCAGCGGACGCAGATCGAACCGGTCGGCGACGTGGTTGGCGTAGCGCAGGATCTCCGGCTGGGCGGCGTACTTCTCCGTCCAACGCCAGTCGCGGCGCAGCTCTTCCGACCAGGTGTAGGAGTAGAACAGGCTCGGGATATCGCAGCGCGCGCCTGGATAACGGTTCCAGTACCAGGTGCCGCCAACGTCCGTTCCGGCCTCGAACCCCTGAACCTCAAGGCCCGCCTCGCGCAGCTTGTAGAGCTGGTACATGCCGCCGAAGCCGGCCCCGACCACGACCGCGTCGACCTCTCGGCCAACCATGGGGCCTCTTGCCGCCTTACTCATCCGAACGCCTCTCCCTGACTTTTCAGGGAGGCTAACCCGCTTTCCCTAGGTCAGCGCAAGCGTCACCAGCGTTTCGGTCGGCAGGGAGCCGTCGAGCCTTAAGACCGGGCACGGCAGGCGCGAGAGCCAGGCTTCGTGGCGGGCGCGGTAGCGGCCGGTCATCGGGCCGCTGAAGTTGCCGGTGTCATAGCCGGCGGCATAGGCCAGGAAGTCCTGGTGATGCTCGTGCAGGGCGCCGCCGGGGTCGATCGCGTCGCCCAGCCGCTCGCGTTCGCGCTCGGTCAGCCGCGCCAGCCGCACCTCGGTCGGGGCGCTGAGGAAGATCACCCGTTCGAAGGAGGCAACCAGCGGATCGCCCCAGCCGTCGAGCGAGCCGGACAGCACCCAGCCGTCCGGCGACGCCTCGAACGCGGCGGCGAGCAAACGCAGACGATCGGGGATGGCCCGCGAGACCTGGAAGGGCGGATCGGTGGGCGACCAATAGAAGTCGTCCGTATCCAGATGAGCACACTTCAGCCTCTCGGCCAGCGCCTCGCCCAGGGTGCTGACGCCGCACCCCGACGCGCCGGTGATATGGATGCGCGGCCTTGGGTCCATCCCTCGCTCCTACCCCGACGCGAGCGGAAGCTCTAGGTCTTGGCCTCCACATAGATCTCGCCGCCGCCGTCGCGGAACTTCTCCGCCATCTCGGCCATGCCAGCGACGATGGCCACGTCGTTCTGGGCTTCGGCGCTGTCGCGGATTTCGTGGCTGATCTTCATCGAACAGAACTTCGGGCCGCACATGGAGCAGAAATGGGCGACCTTGTGCGCCTCAGCCGGCATGGTCTCGTCGTGGAACTCCCGCGCCGTTTCCGGATCGAGGCCGAGGTTGAACTGGTCCTCCCAGCGGAACTCGAAGCGGGCGCGGGACAGGGCGTCGTCCCAGAGCTGAGCGCCCGGATGGCCCTTGGCGAGGTCGGCGGCGTGGGCGGCGATCTTGTAGGCGATCACCCCCTGCTTGACGTCCTCGCGGTCGGGAAGGCCCAGATGCTCCTTGGGCGTCACGTAGCAGAGCATGGCGGTGCCGAACCAGCCGATCATCGCCGCGCCGATGGCCGAGGTGATGTGGTCGTAGCCGGGCGCCACGTCGGTGACCAGCGGCCCAAGCG
>FTAP01000002.1_pt1 | contig 18487 bp, 17 predicted proteins | sample 1639111 | NCBI WGS metagenome assembly FTAP01 (sample SAMEA3914812, study PRJEB12502) | metagenome | biome: forest; material: soil | place: Canada | collected 2011-07-07 | depth 0.1 m
GTGACCGTCGACCTCGCGCTGCTCGACCTCAAGGTCGCTGATCGCGGTCTGGAAGTGCGGGTCCCAGTTCACCAGCCGCTTGTCGCGGTAGATCAGCCCGGCCTTGTGCAGGTCGACGAACACCTTGCGCACCGCGCTCGACAGGCCCTCGTCCAGGGTGAAGCGCTCGCGGCTCCAGTCGCACGAAGCGCCCAGGCGGCGAAGCTGGCGGGTGATCGTGCCGCCCGACTGCGCCTTCCAGGCCCAGATGCGCTCAACGAAGGCGTCACGGCCCATGTCGCGGCGACCGACATTGCCCTCGGCGGCGAGCTGGCGCTCCACCACCATCTGGGTGGCGATGCCGGCGTGGTCGGTGCCCGGCAGCCACAGCACCGCCTGGCCCTTCATGCGGTGATAGCGCGCCAGGATGTCCTGCAGCGTGTTGTTCAGCGCATGACCGATGTGCAGCGAGCCGGTCACGTTCGGCGGCGGGATCACCATGCAGAACGGCGCGGCGCTGACGTCGCGGCTCAATACGTGCTCAGGGCGGAAGGCGCCTGACGCCTCCCAGGCTGCGTAGAGGCGCGGTTCGGCGGTTTTAGGGTCGAAGGTCTTGTCGAGCATGGCTTCCGCGGGAAAAGCGCGATGAGCGGCCACGTGGCAAGTGAAATCGACGCGGGGTCGCGCCTCGCAACGTCACAAGAACGACCGGCCAGCCCAAACCCCGCCGGTCGTCCTCGAGGACGAGCCGATCAGTATTCGTGGCGGCGGGCGATGCGCTCGACCTCGGCCTGGACCCGGGCTTCGACGATGCCGGGCAGGTTGGTGTCGAGCCAGTCGCGCAGCATCGGCTTCAGCATCTCGCGCACCACGTCTTCGAGCGAACGGCCCTCCTTGGGCATGGTGACGCTGCGGGCCAGAGCGCCAAAGTGGATGGCGCTGCTCTCGGCGGCATGGGCGCCGACCAGGGGCTCCTCGGCGCGGTCCACCGGCGGCGGGGTGTAGGCCGGAGGCGTGTAGCTCGGCGCCGGGGCGGCGCTCGGCTGATGCGAGAACACGTCCAGGTCGCCCACCGTCTCCTCGAAGTGCGACGGCGAGGGCGCGGGATAGGCGGCGGGCTCGGCGACCGGGGCCGGCGCCGCGACATGGGCCGTCGGCGGGTCGAGCGGCTCGGTCAGCTCCAGCACGTCGTCTTCCGGCTCGACATGGGCGAGCGGGGTCGGCGTGGCCACGACGTGGGCGGTTTCGGCATGCGGGGGCTCAGGCGCCGCTTCGGCGACGGCGGGCGCGGCGGCGGCCGGCGTATCGTCCTCCGAAATGATGCGGCGGATGGAGGCGAGAATTTCCTCCATCGTCGGTTCCTGGGCGTTGGTGTCGGACATGGGCGACCCGCAATTTCGAATGGAGGTTTAACGAAGCCTAAGCTGCCTGCGTCCATCCCGCAATCTTGGGCGCAAGATGGCCGCAAACGGATGTTCGTTCAGCTCGGATCGCCCCACATCCGCAGCAGCCGCATCTGCACGTGCTGGAGCCGGGTGAAGTTCTCCAGACTCATGCCAAGTCCTTCCAGCGCCGCAACTTCGTTGAGGTCGTACAGCAGTTCGCGCCGAGCCCGATCGGCGATCTGGCTCTCGATAAAGGTCAGGCCGACCACCCGCTCGCCGGCGGTCACCGCGGTGACCTCATGCAGGGTGTCGGAGGGGTAGATCACCGCCGAACCGGCCGCGCCCCTGATTCGCACCCGCTGGCTCCCGAGCGCCACCGTCAGCTCGCCGCCCTCATAGGCTTCCGGCGGCGAGATGAAGATGGTGCAGGACAGGTCCGAGCGAATCGGCCGCTGGCCGATCGGCAGGAAGGCTGCGTCGGAGTGCAGGCCGTAGGCGTTGCCGGGCGGATAGCGCGTCAGCATCGGCGGCGCCATCAGCTTGGGGAAGGTCGCGTTGCGGAAGTCCTCGTGGCGCTGCAGCGCCGCCGCCATCAGGCGCGAGGTCTCCTGATACAGCGGGTCGCCGTAGCCGAGCTGCAGGTTGTTCTTCACCTTGGAGTGCGGATTGGTGATCCGCCCGTCGATGAAGCTGCCGGTGCGCGCGACGTGCTGCAGCCGCGCCAGTTCCTGGGGCGAGAGAAGGTCGGGAATTTCCAGGAACATGGGCGGATCCGCGTCAGGGTCTAGGGCTTGCCGGCCGCAACCGGGCGAGCGGCGGCCGCGGCGCGGCGCAGAGCGGCCAGGGCCGGGGGATGATCGTGGGCCATGCGCTGCAGCCAGTCCATGCCGGCCCGCACCTCGAAGCCATGTTCGTGCTCGGCCAGGGCCTGGACCTCGCGGCGCAGGTCGGCGTCGTAGGCGTGTTCAGGGCCCTTGGAATAACGGCGCATCATCGGCCCTCCCACCAGGTCCGCGACGAACGCGGGCGCAGCCGGCGCGCGCAGATGGGCGAAGGCGGCCGTCAGTCCCGCCTGGGGATCGGTCAGGAAGCGGTCGAAGTCGATCCACAGCACTCGCTCGCCATGGCGCTCGGCGGCGGCGTGCAGCGCCAGGGTCTCGACCAGCCAGCTCATGGCGATGGCCTCGCCCTCCGAGCGAGGCTCGGCCACGGTGCCGAGCCGCCGGCGCAAGCGCGCGAGACGCCGGGGCGCGGTCATGGCGATCTCCTGCCGCGAGCCCGGCCCGCCCAGGATGCCGCGCAGATAGCTTGGCGGCGTCGCCCCCATGATCAGGGCCCGCGCCTCATGATCGCCAGCCAGCAGGTGCTCCGCCATTTCCGAGACGAAGCTGGTGGCCTTGATCAGCGCGGTCTGCTCCGCCCGCCAGGTGCGGGAGAACAGCCGCATCAGCCGGTCCAGGCGGACCGGCATCGGCTCGGACAACGCGGGCCAGGCATCGGCGACCGGTCGCAGCAGGGCCGGCTCGCGCAGGCTGAACGCCGCGGGGTGCTCGCCCAGCAGCCGCGCCATCAGGGTCGAGCCGACATGGCCGATATGGAAGATGAAATCGGCGCGCAGCCGCAGCCCGGCAGCCGCCGCCTCGACCTCCGCCCAGGGCTGCAACTCGACCGGCGTCCCGGCCTCGAACACGCGTTCGTCCAGGAAGCTGGCGCGGGCGTAGTCGGGCTCGGCCAAACGGACCAGCCGGACCCGATCCCCCTCGTCCTGAACCGGAAACAGTTCAGGCGAGGCGGTCAGGCGCTCGGCGATGTCAGTCCCGCCGCTCAAGCCGCCGGGTAGCCGAAGCGCTCGGCCCAGGGCTGCAGCGTCGGCAGCACCGGCGCCATGCCCTCGGCATAGGCGCGCCACTGGCCCATGCCTTCGCGATACAGGCCGCGCCGCACCTGGTTGACGCTGGGCGTGCGGACGTCGCGCCGCTTGGCGGTTTCGGCGAAGTCGCGCATCGCCACGTCCCACTCCACCCCGACGAAGTCGCAGATGGCCTGGGCTTCCTTGTCGAAGTCCCCGACCAGATCCTCGTGGCGGTGCACTTGCCAGGCCAGGGGCAGCTTCTCGCGATAGACCTCGGCCAAGCCCATCACCCCGGCGTAGAAGGTCGCCAGCTCGCCCAGCTCGGTGAAGGCATAGAGCGCGCCGTTGACCAGGAAGCGGCGACGGAAACAGCTCAGCACCACGTCGCGCGGGTCGCGGCGGGCGAACAGCACCTTGGCCTTGGGGAACAGCTTGGCGATGTAGGGCAGCCAGAGCGTGGCCAGGGGCAGCTTGTCGACGAACACCTTGCCCGTCGGATCGACGCCGTTAGCGCGCACCCGCGCCCAGTATTCGCTACGCAGCCGCTCGGCGTCCGCCTTCTTCAGCTTGGACAGCCGGTCCAGGTCCGGGTTGGTGAAGAAGAACGCGCCGACATCACCCAGCGTAGCCTTTTCCTCCAGCGCCACGATCTTGGGGTGGCTGGCCAGGACCTGTTCCAGCAGGGTGGTGCCCGAACGCGGGAAGCCCACCAGGAACACGTGCTCCGCGACATCGCCGCCCTCGCTGGCCGATCCGGCCGCGCCCTTCCAGGCGGAGATGGTGGTCGCTCCGAAATAGGCGGTGAGCCTTTCGGTCAGGGCCACGCCGCCCTCGACGCCCTCACGGCCGAAAGTGGCCTGATGCGCGTGCCGCAGCAGCCGGTTGGCGGCGGCGTAGGCCGGAAAGGCCTCGGCCGCGTGGCCCTGGGCGTCCAGGGCGTCGGCGAGCAGGCGCTGGGCCGACGCCTCATGCAGGGGCGTCAGGCCGCCATGGTCCAGCAGCTTTCGCACCCGCTTCACCACGCCGGCCTGATCGCCTTCGCGCTGCTCCAGCATGGCGAGGCTGAGGGTGGCGGCCGATTGGAACGGGTCCAGCGCCAGGGCGCGCTCGGCGTATAGGCGCACCGCGTCCCAGTCCTGACGCTGCAGCGCCAGCGAGGCCAGGGCCCCGAGCGGATCGGCGTTGGCCGGATCGAGCCGGGCGGCGGTGTCCTGGCTGGCCCAGGCGCCGTCAGGATCGCCCAGCACTTCCAGCGCCAGGCCACGACCGTTATGCGCGGCGGCGTAGGCCGGCGCGAGCGAGATGGCGGCCTCGAAGGCGCGCAGGGCTTCGGCGTGCTGGCCCTGCTTGGAATGGTTGTGGCCCAGGCCGTTCAGGATCGTGGGGTCGGTGGGAGCCAGTCGAAGCGCGCGCTCCAGCAGCGCCATCGCCTCGATCAGCCGCCCTTCGAGCTCCAGACCATAGGCGGCCAGGTTCAGCAGCAGCGGCGATTCGTGGCCCTGAGCCAGGGCCGTCTGGGCCAGACCGGCCGCGCGGACGAAATCCCCGCTCGCCAGCGCCGCATCGACGTCTGCGATCACGTCGCCGCCCGACACCGGCGACCGCGTCTTGGAAATCTTGCTCATACTCACCGTTCTGGAGACGTGCGTTGCGGCTCGCCGAGCCGCGCTGGGCTCAACCTATCGCCAGCCGCCGTCAGCCACAAACACCAAGCCGTCGTCGGACCGGGGCGGCGGCGGGTCGCAGGGCCGCACCATAGCCGATTTATGTCGCGCAAGACTTTTCAGGCATACAGCGCCGCCAAATTCGCGCCGCAGTTTCGCCCTTCCTTGACCCGGAAGCCGACCGGCGTCCGCATCTTTCGGAGCGCAATCCAGTTGCAACCCGCTTGTGGGCAGCGCCCTATGCCTCGGAATTCCAGCCTGAACGATCCAACATTATCTGCCGAACCTATCTTGGGGACCTCGATCTCATGACGCGGATCTACTCCACCGCCGCTGCGGCGGCTCTCCTGCTTGCGGCCGTTTCGGCGACCCACGCCACGGCGGCGGCCGTCGACCCGGGCCGCGCCGGCGTGGTGAAGGCGATCTCGGACTGCCGCAAGCTGACCGACAGCGAGGCGCGCCTGGCCTGCTACGACAAGGCCGCCGACGCCTTCGACCAGGCTCAGACCAAGGGCGACATCGTGGTCGTGGATCGCGCGCAGGTGCGCCAGGTGACGCGCCAGTCGTTCGGCTTCAACTTGCCCTCGTTCACCATCTTCCAGAAGGGCTCCAACGAACCGGCGCCCGAAAACATCGCCGTGCACGTCGCCGCCGCCGAACAGGAACCCGACGGCAAGTGGTTGCTGACCACCGACGAGGACACCACCTGGAAGCAGATCGACACCACACCCCTGACCAACCCGCCCCACCACGGCGATAAACTGGTCATCCGCCGCGCCATGCTCGGCAGCTTCTTCTGCAAGGTGAACAACGAGGCGCCGCTGCGCTGCACCCGCCAACGCTGAGCCGGCAAAGGGCGAGTCTGCCTGGCTAGCCGGCTAGCAGCCTCGCCCCTATCGCCAGGAGCAGGGCCGGCGGCATGACCGCCGCGCCGACCTTGAGGAAGCGCCAGAAGCCGACGTGCTCGCCTTCGCGCCGGATCGCGGTCAGCCACAGGATCGTCGCCAGCGAGCCGCTGACCGACAGGTTCGGGCCCAGGTCCACGCCGATCAGCACTGCATCCACCACCGTCTGGGGCGGATGCGCCCGCACTAGGGTCGTGGTGGCGATCAGGCCGGCGGGCAGATTGTTGGTCAGGTTGCCGGCCAGGGCGACCGCCGCCCCGCTACCCAGGGCGGCCAGGGCCTGGGACCGCGCGACTCCGTCGTTCAGCACCTGAGCCAGCTGGCGCGCCACGCCCGCACGATCCAGCGCCTGCACCAGGACGAACAGCCCCGCGACCAGCGGCAGGACCGACCAGGACACGCTGCGCGCCACCGGCCAGGGCGAGGCCCTGCGGATCGCCAGCACGCCAACCGCCGTCAGCACGCCCAGAATGCAGGTCGGCGCGCCCAGCGGCAGGTCCAGGGCCGAGACGCCCAGCAGGGTCGCCGCCGTCACGCCCAGCGCCGCCAACGTCACCGCCCCGCTGCGCGACAGCGAGGCGCGCTGGGCCGGGCGCATGCAGGTCCCGACCAGATGGCTCTGCATCGCCCAGCGCAGCACTAGATAGGTCGCCAGGATCGACAAGGCCGAGGCCAGGGCGAACCGACCCAGCCACGCGCCCAAGGCAGGCATGTGGCCGCCGTACAGCACCAGGTTCGCCGGGTTGGAGATCGGCAGCACGAAGCTCGCCGCATTGGCCACGAAGGCGCAGATGAATAGATAAGGCAGGGGTTCGCGCGCCGCCGCCCGCGCCGCCGCATAGACAGCCGGCGTCAGCACCACCGCGGTGGCGTCGTTGGACAGGAACACCGTTGTCGCCGTCCCCACGGCATAGATCAGCAGGAACAGCCGCCGCGGCGAACCGCGGGCGAAGATCGCCGCCTCTGCCGCCGCCCAGTCGAACACCCCCTCGCGTCGGGCGATCTCGGACAGCAGCATCATGCCGATCAGGAACAGGTAGACGTCGCCGCCTCTGGCGGCTGCACGCAGAGCGTCCGCGATCGGCAGCAGGCCGAGCGCCACGACCAGCGCCGCGCCCGCGACCGCCCAGATCGCCTCAGGCAGGCGGAACGGCCGCACCACCACGCCTGCAGCCGTCGCCGTCGCGATCAGCAGGGTCAAGACATAGGCGTGCGGCAGCGGGCGCTCCATTTCTCCGGATCGGCCGTATCGCCGAACCGCTAGGAAGTCCCCTAGCCGCCACCGGGTTCAATCCCGAGGGAAAAACCGACGTGCGAGCTTTAGGCCGCCGCCGCGCCGTCCACCGACAGGGTCCCGCGCTGCAGCGGCAGGGCCTGCGGATATTCCTGCTGCAGGAAGGCGATCATCTTCTCGCGCACCTCGCAGCGCAGGTCGAAAGTCTGGGGCGCGTTGCGGGCGCTGACCAGGCAGCGCACCTGCATCGCCCGCTCGCTGAAGTCGGTCACCGCCAGGTTCACCACCTGCCGGTCCCACAGCGGCGAGGCGGAGGCGATCTCCTTCAGCTTGTCGCGCAAGGCCTGCACCGGCGTGGCGTAGTCGACGTACAGCATCACCGTGCCGATCAGCGAGGCGGATTCGCGGGTCCAGTTCTGGAACGGCTTCTGGATGAAATAGGTCAGGGGCAGCACCATGCGCCGCCAGTCCCACAGCCGCACCACGACATAGGTGGTGTTGATCTCCTCGATCCAGCCCCACTCGCCCTCGACGATCACCGCGTCGTCCAGGCGGATCGCCTGGGCCATGGCGATCTGCACGCCGGCGAAGATGTTGGTCAGGAACGGCTGCAGGGCCAGGCCGGCGATGATGCCCGCAGCCCCCGCCGAGGCCAGCAGGCTGACACCCCACTGCTTCACCCCGGGCACGGTCATCAGGGCGAAGGCCAGGGTCAGCACCCACAGCAGCGATTGCAGGATCCGCTCCAGGATCAGGGCCTGGGTGCGCTGGGTGCGGTGCTTGCGCGCCAGAAGGTTGTCCTCGGCGTCCATCTTGTAGCGGCGCAGATAGAGGTTGGACGCCACCTGCATGGCGCTGTTGGCGATCCAGCCGATCAGCACGACGAACCCAATCAGCAGGCCCTGGCTGACCAGCGCCGCCGCGCCGGCCGGGATCGGCGACAGCGACGCCGCCAGGGCGGCGGCCAGCATCAGCACCGCCAGCGTCACCGGCCCGCGCGTGCGGGCGATGAAGGTCGGCCAGAACCGCGTACGCGTCTGCGACAGGCGCTGGATCAGGCGATAGCCCACCACCTGCGCCACCCAGGCGGCGGCCAGGCACAGGGCGAAGATCAGGGCGGTCACGACCCAGGGCGGCGCCCAGCGCAGGTCGTTCAGCAGATGGAGGCGCAGATCTCCGTAGGGAGACATGGCGTTCTCCTTGCGATCGGGCCCGCAGGCCGCTTGCGGTTGTCAAATCCGCCGCCTTGGGCGGGAGCGCGTTCGGCGCCTGGGATCGACGCCGGCGGGCTGGCCCACGCGGCCGATCAGTCCATCAAACCGTTGGTCGGCCGGATGGTTTCGCGTCTCATGCTGCAACTGCACAACGGCGAGGGCTCTGCGCCGCCCGATCGCGCGCGCTCAACCTGCTCGGAAAGAGCCGTCAGATACCGGCCGGAGAGGGAAAAAGGTCGGGGCCGGGCGCGGCGCGGGCAGGCGCCATGGCCGGGGCGCCGCGGGCCTGGCGCACTCTGGCCCAGTCGATCAGCTCCAATCGGCCGTCGTGGTGCTCGATCACCGCGGTGCAGCTTTCGACCCAGTCGCCGTCGTTGACGTAGAGGATGCCGCGGATCTCGCGCATCTCGGCATGGTGGATGTGGCCGCAGATCACCCCGTCCACGCCACGCCGCCGCGCCTCGTCCGACACCGCCTGCTCGAAGTCGTCGATGAACTGGACCGCGTTCTTGACCTTCAGCTTCACGTAGGCCGACAGGCTCCAGTAGCCGAGGCCCATGCGGTGGCGCAGCGCATTCCAGCGGGTGTTCAGCGACAGCAGCGCCCGATAAGCGTAGTCGCCCAGGAAGGCGAGCCACTTGGCGTGGCTGACGATGCCGTCGAACTCGTCGCCGTGGGTCACCAGGTAGCGCTTGCCGTCCGCCGCCTCGTGCACCGCGTCGCGCGCCACCACCACGCCGCCGAAGTGGACGCCGCAGAAGTCGCGCATGCGATCGTCATGGTTGCCGGGCACATAGGTCACGGTCACGCCGCTGCGCGCCATGCGCAGGACCATCTGCACCACGTCCGTATGCGCCTGGGGCCAGCGCCATCCGCTCTTGAGTTTCCAGCCGTCGACGATGTCGCCGACCAAGTAGAGCGTGTCGCACTGCACCTGCTCAAGGAAATCGAGCAGCAAACCGGCCTGACATCCCCGCGTGCCCAGGTGCACGTCGGAGACGAATACGGTGCGGCAGCTAAGCGTCATGGCGCCCCTCCGCGCCCTATGCCGATAGGGCGGATTAGAACAGCCAGCTAATCTGATTCTGTGACGGGAAAATGAACTATACGGACGATGACGATTTTATGAAGTATAGCGACACCATCCTTGTACGGAACAATGCCCCAAATCGCGTTAATTGTTGCTTCAACTCAACCGGTTACTGGGCGCGCAACAACCGCACAATCGGGTCATAAGAATGCACTCCCTGTTCGATCTGGCGGAGCAATCGGAGCCGGTTTCTCCGGACACGCCGGGTCAAACCGTGTTCGACCGTTTCAACGCCGAGCCCGACGCCATGGTGCTCGCGGTGGTGGACGAGAACGACATTCCGGTCGGGCTGGTCGAGCGCAACGCCTTCGCGCTGAAGCTCGGCTCGCAATACGGCCGCTCGCTCTACATGGCGCGGCCGATCTCGCTGGTGATGAACGACCAGCCGCTGGTGGTCGAGGGCGCCGCCTCGCCGGCTGAGCTGATCCGCGACACCCTGTCGAGCCGGGCGGCCGACCTGCTGAAGGGCTTCATCGTCGTGCACGAGGGGCGCTACGTCGGGGTGGGCAGCGCGCTCGGCCTGCTGCAGGCCTCCAACGCCGACAACCACCGCCACGCCGCCGAGATGACCGAGTTGGCGCGCGAGCTGGAGACCGCAAAGGTCGAGGCCCAGGCCAAGGAGGAATCCTACCGCCTGCTGTTCCGCGAAAACCCGGTGGCCATGTGCGTGTGGGACAGCGAGACTCTGGGCCTGCTCGCGGTCAACGACGCCGCCGTGCAGCAGTACGGCTACGCCGCCGACCAGGTGATCGGCATGAGCGTGCTCAACGTGCTCGAGCCGGAACAGCATGACGCCTTCCTGCGCCTGAAGGACGCCCAGATCGACCCGGCGCGTGGCGAGCAATCCACCTGGCGTCATCGCCGCGCGGACGGCGAGGTCATCGAGGTCGAGCCCTACACTCGCCGGACCACCTACGAGGGCCGCCCGGCCCGCCTGGCCGCCATGGTCGACGTCACCGCCCGCAAGCGCAGCGCCGAGCTTCTGGCCCACGCCCGCGACGCCGCCGAGACCGCCAACCGCGCCAAGAGCGAATTCCTGGCCAATATGAGCCACGAGATCCGCACGCCCCTGAATGGCGTGCTTGGGGTCACCGGCGTGCTCGCCCGCACCACCCTGGACCCACGCCAGAGCGAGATGGTCTCGATCATCGAGAACTCGACCATCGCCCTGAACCACCTGCTGTCCGACATCCTGGACATTGCGCGGGTGGAATCCGGGCGGCTGACGATCACCCCCGAGCCGTTCGGCCTGGCCGACCTGGCGCGCGAAGCCGCCGCCCTGTTCGTCTCCGCCGCCCACGAGAAGCAGGTCGAGCTGCGGATCGAGATCGACCCCGCCGCCGAGCGCCAGGTGGTCGGCGACGCGGTGCGCACCAAGCAGATCCTGATCAACCTGCTCAGCAACGCGGTGAAGTTCACCGCCCGGGGCGCCGTGGCCCTGCGCGTGGAGGTCGAGAACGCCGCCGAGCGCACCTACAGCCTGTCGGTGCACGACACCGGCGTCGGCTTCGAGCCCTCGCGCAAGAACGCCCTGTTCGGCCGCTTCGTCCAGGCCGATGGCTCGATCACCCGGCGCTATGGCGGATCGGGCCTGGGCCTGGCGATCTCGCGCGACCTGGCCGAGCTGATGGGGGGCGGGCTGGACGCGGAATCGGTGCCCGGCGAAGGCGCCGTCTTCACCCTGGTGCTGCCCCTGCCCGACGCTGAGCACGCCGCCCCGCGCGCCCAGGCGCCCGAACTGGCCCACATCGCCGCCTCCGCGGCGGCCGAGGAAGGCGCCGCGCGCATCCTGCTGGCCGACGACCACGCCACCAACCGCCGGGTGGTCGAGCTGATCATGGACCAGGCCGGGGTCGAGCTGACCTGTGTCGAGAACGGGCTGGAGGCGTTCGAGGCGTTCAAGGTCGAGCGCTACGACCTGGTGCTGATGGACCTGCAGATGCCGGTGATGGACGGGCTCAGCGCCATCGCCGCCATCCGCGGGCACGAGACCCAGGACGGGCTATCGCGCACGCCAATCCTGGTGCTGAGCGCCAACGCCATGCCCGAGCATCTGCGCGCCTGCGCCGAGGCGGGGGCGGACGGACATATCGCCAAGCCGATCACCGCCGGCGACCTGCTGGCCGGCGTCGCCAACATGCTGGACGGCGCCCCCGACATGGGCGTGGCGGCCTAGAGCCGAGCGCCAAGGTCGCGCCCCGAAATCTCACCCCAACCCGGCGACCACCGCATCGGCCAACTGGCCCAGCAGGCGACTGAGGGCGGCGGCCTCTGCGCCGGGTTCATCCGACGATGACGCGCCGCCCGTATCGGTCAGGCGCACCTCGCGGCGCAGCGGCGCCTGGCCCTGGACCGACGAAGACAGGGTCCAGCTCGCATCCAGCACATAGCCCTGGGCGCTGCGCTGGAACGTCAGCACGTCGACCACCAGCCCGCCTGCGCCCGGCGGCTTGGGCGCGTCGGGATAGACCACCGCCCCGGCCGGCAGGCGCGCCACCAGGTCCTGGGTCAGGGCCAGGCGCGCCAGGTCGCCCGGCGCCGCGCCCCAGTGGGCCATATCGTGCACCTTCAGCTCCTCGGCGCCGGTCTGCTGCACCACTTCCAGCCGGTCGAACGCAGAGGGCATGTGCACCGCGTCGACTCGGAACGGCGGCCCGGCATAGGCGCCGTGCGCGGTCGCCGGCGCGACCGCGGCCAGGGTGAATATGCGGGTCGGCGCACTGCTTCCACAGCCGCTGAGCGCCAGAGCCGCCGCAAGGACCAGCGCAAGCGGCGTTGTCCTCGCCGGCGCCAGGAAGATCGACCGCACCTTCACTTGTCGTCTCCCTTTTTGCCCCGGATCAGCGCCTCGGGATGGCGGCCGAGATAGTCGGCCAGCGAACGGATCGACCGCGCCGCCTCGTTGAGTTGCTTGATCGCAGAGGGCAGGTCGGACCCCTGCGCCGCCCCCTGCCCACCGACCAGGGCGCTGGCGGCCGCGGCCGTGCTCTGCATCTGGTCCGCCGCCGAACGTAGCGAGGTGATCAGCGGCCCGACCTGAGGCTTGGCCTCCTTGACCATCGAGTCGACGTTGGCGAGCGTGCTGTCCAGGTGATTCAGGCTGTCGTCGACCTTGGGCGAGGCGGTCAGCTCGCGCAGCCGGCCGGTGAGCTGGCGCAGGTTCTCGCCGATCTCTTCGAACGGCAGGCGGTTGACCTTGCGCATCACCGAGTCGGCCTCGGTCACCACGTCCGATAGCTCGCCCGAACGGGTGGTCGGGATGGTGGGCAGGCCCTCGCGCCGCCCCATGGCGCCTGCGGAGGCGGCCGGATCGAAGTCCAGGTCGACGATGCGCGGCCCCACCAGCGGCGGGCTCTGGCCCAGCTTGGCCCGCAGCCCGCGCGAAACCAGCTGGGACAGCATCCGGTCCAGCGCGCCGCGATCGCCCTGCGGCAGGTGCATGGCTTCAGGATAGAGCATCACCGTCACCGGGGTCTGCAGCGTGCCGCTGGCCGGGTCGAACTGGAAGCCGACCGCCGTCACCCGGCCAACCGGAAAGCCGCGCAGATGCACCGGCGCACCGGGCTGCAGGTCGCCGACCGGATCATGAAAATCCAGGCCATAGGCGAATTCCGGCCCGGCCGGCGCCACCTCGGCCTTGCCCTGGTCGGGATAGAGCACGAAGGCGTCGCCCGCCTGGGCCTGGGGTCCGGCGTCCTGGCCGGTTTTCAGGTTGTCGAAGGTGACCGCGCCCGACAGCACCGCCGAGGGCGACGCGATCTGGGCCTCAAGTCCACCGGCGCCGGTGGCGATGCGCAGCGGGCTCTCGACCCAGAACTGCGAGCGCGCCCGCACCAGCCGGTCGAACGGGGCGTTGATGAAGGCGCCGATGCGCACCTCGTTGGCGGCGGTCAGGCTGTAGCTGGTGACCTTCCCCGCCTCGATCCCGCGATAGAAGATCGGTGAGCCTTCCTGCACGGCGCCCAGGCGGTCGGCCACCAGGGTCAGGGGCGTGCCCGGCGTGCCCGGCGGCACGGCCGGCGGCTGGTCCATGCCGACGAACTCGGTCGCCGGCACGCCCGGTCCGGGCTGCATCGAGATCACCGCCCCCGCCACCGCGGCCTTCAGCGAGGCGATGTCGGTGATGCTGGGCTTGGCCCCGACGATCCAGAACAGGGTGTGGGTCCGCAGCAGCGAGCGCACCTCGCGGTTCAGGTGAATCCTGGCCTTGATGCGCCCGTTGGGCAGCAACTGAAGATCGCGCACCACGCCCACGTCCAGGCCCTTGTAGTTGACCTGGGTCTGGCCGGCCTCGACGCCCACCGCGGTGCCGAACTCGACCGACACCGTCTCGCCACGCTCGGCGAAGCTGTGCAGCGCCAGCCAGCCGGCCACCAGCAACGCCAGGACCGGAATAGCCCAGACCCAGCCGGGCCAGCGGCTCTGCTCGATGCGGGCGGCGGTGGCGCGCGCTTCGGACGGCGGTTCGCTCTCGGGGGCGGACTCGTGGGGGTCGGGCGTGTCGGTCAAGTCGGCCTTCCCTTGGCGGCGTCCCACATCAGGCGGGGATCGAAGGTGCGCGTCGCCAGCATGGTCGTCAGCACCACAGCGGTGAAAAATGCGGCCCCAGCCTCAGCTCGGCTTGAGGTCAGGTTGCCATAATGCAGCAAGGGCACCAGGAAGCAGATCGTCAGCGGATCGACCATCGACCAACGGCCGACCTCCTCCACCGCCCGATAAAGCCAGGTCTTGGTCCGCAACCGGTTGCGCGAACGCCGCCGGATCGAGATCAGGAACCAGCCCAGGCTCAGCAGTTTCAGGATCGGAATGGCGAAGCTGGCCACGATCACGAGGATCGCCAGTCCCAGCAGATGCGCCTTGGCGATCTCGATCGCTCCGCCGAGGATCGTGTAGCTGACGGCCCCGGAATACTGGATGATGGTGAAGGTCGGCAGCAGGTTCGCGACCGGGTAGAGCACCAGCCCCGCCAGCACCAGGGCGGCGGTACGGCCCAGGGCGTCGCGCTTGCGCCGCTCCAGCTCGACGCCGCAACGGGGGCACGGACCGCCCGCCGCCGACGCCGGCAGCAGCAGGTCGCACACGCCGCAGGACAGGGTCTCGCCGCCGGGATCAGGCCGGTCTGGCGCGATGTCCAGCCAGACCGCGCGCTTGTCGAGCAGGGCGCGCACCAGCAGGTTCGCCAATCCCGCGCCCATCAGGGCATAGCCGCCGCTCCCCAGCGTCAGCGGAAACAGCGCGCCCAGCCGGCTCAACGCCACCCAGAACCCCAGCACCGCCACGTCCGGCATGGCCCAGGTTTCGAGCTCCAGCGCCCAGCGGAACACCGTGCCCAGCCAGCGCGGACGCCGGGCGGCACGCGATTCCTGCAGGGCCACGATCAGCAGGCCGAACCGCAGCAGCGGCAGGACCACCACCACCGTCCCCAGGATCAGGGCGATGCTGGGCAGGCCTTCGCGCCAGATGGTCGCCGGCCCCGACGCCAGGTAGCTGCGCCGGATCACGCCCAGCAGGTTGACGTGCGCCAACGGCAGGATATTCGCCGCCGCCATCAGGATCAGTCCCGCCCAGGCCACGCCCAGGGCCGCAGCCCGGCTGCGCCAACTGGTGCGCTGGAGCTGAGCCGTGCAGACGCCGCAAGTCGCCACCGCCCTTGGCGGGGCGGGCGGGGCTTCCTGCACGGCGCCACAAGCTAGGCAGGCGACCGTCATCGCCAATGCCCCCGCGAGCGCGCCAGGACGATCCGGATGCTCAAGTCCGTCCCGGCCCTACCAGTCGCGGGGCGAGAACAGGTTGGACAGGCCCTGGGCCAGGAACTCGCCACCGGCCACGCCCGCCGCCATGGTGCCCGCGGTCCGTATGAAGCTGCCCAGGCCGCTGTTGGCCGAGAGCGGGCTCTGCGGTTGCGGCGCCTGGCCTTGGCCTTGGCCTTGCGGCGGGTAGCCGCCGCCTTGGTCCCAACCGCCGGACGGCGCGGGCGGCCCGCCGCCGCCAAGAAAGCCAGGCGCCGGCGCCTGACTCGGCAGCTGCTGCTCCATCTGCTGAATCTGCATCTGCGCCGCCTGCAACGCCTGGTCGGCCAGGATGGCGTGCTGCACCAGCAGATACAGCGAATCCGGATTGGCGCGCACGACCTGGGAGATCATGGCGTCGGCCTCCGGATCCTTGGCCGCGCCACGCGTCTGGCCGAGGTCGTAGAGGAACTGCTGCAGGATATTGCGTTCGTCGGGGGTCATGGCGGCGCCTCCAGGGACGGTCTTGAGCCTAACAACGCCTGGACAGCGATTTGGTCGATGTAAAGGCGAAGCTTGTTTGGCCCACTCGCTTTCACACCGTCTCGCCTGGCCGCCCGCTTATTTTTTATACGTAATCGGGTTGACGTTTAGGTCAGATGAGCGATCCAATTGCACGAGTTGAAGAGCAGATAACGAAAACTGCGGGGGGACGTCGATATTCCGAGACCTGACGGTCTGGCCCTTGAAGGCGCCTCCAAGGGAGCGTCTTCGGGCCGCAGCGCCCCGGCGACGGATATCGGTGTCAGGATAACGCTCTATCGACTAGGGAATTTCGAGCATGACGGAAGCTAACGGACCCAATCATGCTCCGGGCGCCGGTGAGCGCGGGGAGATCGAGATCATGACGGGCCCCCAGCTGGCGGAGCACAACGGGCCGGCCAAGCTCTACACCGTGACCGAGCTGGCGGAGGAGCTGGGCGTGACGCCCCGCGCGCTGCGGTTCTACGAGGACAAGGACCTGATCACCCCGTCGCGGGCGGGGACCACCCGGGTCTACACCAAGCGCGAGCATGCCCGCATGCAATTGATCCTGCGCGGCAAGCGGCTTGGCTTCTCGCTGCGCGAGATCAAGCAGTTCCTCGACCTCTACGACGTCGACCCCGCGCACAAGGAACAGCTGCGCACCCTGCTCGACGCCGCGCGACACCGCATCTCGGAGCTGGAAAAGACCCGCGAGGCCCTGACCAAAACGCTGGAAGAGCTGCGCGACATCGAGGATCAGTGCCTTCGCGCCCTGGCCAAGCGCGGCGCCAAGGGCGGCTGAACATGAGCGGTCTCTACGCCCTCGACGATGTCGCGGTGGAGACGCCGGAGGACGGCGCCTGGTGGGTCGCCCCGGGCGCGGTGCTGATCGGCCGGGTGATCCTGCGCCGCAACGCGAGCGTCTGGTTCAACGCGGTGCTTCGCGGCGACAACGAACCCATCGAGATCGGCGAGAACAGCAACGTGCAGGATGGCGCGGTGCTGCACACCGACCCCGGCTCGCCCCTGACGCTTGGCCGCGACGTCACTGTGGGTCACCAGGCCATGCTGCACGGCTGCCAGGTCGGCGACGGCAGCCTGATCGGCATCGGCGCTGTGGTGCTCAACGGGGCCAAGATCGGCAAGGGCTGCCTGATCGGGGCCAAGGCGCTGATCGGCGAAGGCAAGGAAATCCCCGACGGCTCGATGGTGCTGGGCGCGCCAGGCCGGATCATCCGAACCCTGGACGGCGACGCCCAGGCCCGGCTGGCGGCCGGGGCTCAGCACTATGTGCACAACTGGCGCCGCTACGCCGCCGGTCTGAAGCCCCAGGCGCCGCGCTGACCCGAGCGGCCCGACAGGCGAGCTTCGCCTTTAACCGACGCCGCCGCCTCGCCATTATCGGCGAATGAAACAGGTCATCGTCGTCAACGAAGCGCTCAACCTGCCGCCCGGCAAGATGGCGGCGCAGGTGGCGCACGCCGCGATCGGCGCTTTCCTGCGAGCGCCCTCCGCCCAGCAGATCGCGTGGCTCAACGCCGGCATGCCCAAGATCGTGTTGCGCTGCCCGTCGGAGGAAGCTCTGCAGGCCCTGCTGACCCAGGCCGAGGAAGCCGGCCTGCCTGTCATGCTGATCCGCGACGCCGGCCGCACCGTCGTTCGCGCCGGGACCTCGACCTGCGTCGGCATCGGGCCGGATACGCCGGAAAAGATCGACACGATCACCGGCAAGCTGTCCCTGGCGGTTTGACCTGCGGCTCGGATCGCGGCGGCGCATCGCCCGGTCGACCATCGTCCGCTTGCGTCCACCACCACCGCCGCCTTAAAGTCGCCACATGCCCTACGGTTTGACGTTTCTCACGCTGGCGAGCGTTCTCCTCGGCGGCTACCTGCTCGGCTCGATCCCGTTCGGCGTGATCGCCACCCGCCTCGGCGGCGCTGGCGACCTGCGCAAGATCGGCTCGGGCAATATCGGCGCGACCAACGTGCTGCGCACCGGGCGCAAGGACCTGGCCCTGATCACCCTGATCGGCGACGCGGCCAAGGGCGCCGTCGCCCTGCTGGTCGCACGCCACTTCCTGGGCGAGGCGGCCGGCGCCCTGGCCGGCGGCGCCGCCTTCGTCGGCCACCTGTTTCCGGTCTGGCTGCGGTTCAAGGGCGGCAAGGGCGTGGCCACGGCGCTGGGCGTCATGCTGGCCGCCGCGTGGCCGGTCGGACTCACCGCCCTGGCGGTGTGGCTGGTGGTGTTCGCCGTCAGCCGCATCTCGTCCCTGTCAGCCCTGACCGCGGCGGTGTTGTCGCCGATGTTCGCAGTGCTGTGGCACGCGCCCCAGCCCGTGATGTGGCTGATCCTGGCCTGCGCCATCCTGGTGGTGATGCGCCATCGCGCCAACATCGCGCGGCTGATGCGGGGCCAGGAGCCCCGGTTCGGCGCCAAGGACACCGCGCCGCCCCCGCCCGCCGCGTGATCGGGAGCGTCGCGCGGTGAGTCACGACCCCGCCGCCGACGCCGTTCCCCTGTCCGAGCGCCGCGAGCGCCTACGCCTGGCGCGCAGCGAAACCATAGGCCCGGTCAGCTATCGCGAGCTGATGCGCCGCTACGGGACCGCCGCCCGCGCGCTGGAGGCTCTGCCCCATCTAGCCCGACGCGGCGGACGCACTGCCGCCCTGCGCATCGCTACGCCCGCCGAAGCCGATCTGGAGCTGGAGCGCGGCCACCGCCTGGGCGCGCACCTGATCACCGCCGGCGAGCCGGGCTTCCTACACCTGCTGGCCGCCCTCGATCCGCCGCCGCCGGTGCTGTGGACCCGCGGCCGCGCCGAGCTGCTGCAGCGGCCCACGGTCGCCATCGTCGGCGCACGCATCGCTTCTTCGGCCGGACAGCGCTTCGCCCGCGGCCTGGCCACGCAA
>FTAP01000303.1_pt1 | contig 16499 bp, 17 predicted proteins | sample 1639111 | NCBI WGS metagenome assembly FTAP01 (sample SAMEA3914812, study PRJEB12502) | metagenome | biome: forest; material: soil | place: Canada | collected 2011-07-07 | depth 0.1 m
CCGCGGGCGCGGTCGATCTCTGCAACGCCCTGCCCCCGGTGCGGCCGGCCAAGGCGAACTAGGGCTGGGCCAGCCCATGATCGTCGGCGGAAGGTTTATGGCCAAGCTGGGGTCGCTGAAGAAAAATCATCTCCCAGCGAAGATCATTACGCTCAAAGCGCGTCCCATAATGCGACATCCACTGCATTGCAGCAAAAACGCGGAGACCTCTGAGCACCGTCCGGGCACGCCGCAAGCGCCTGCGTCAGAATCGGCGCATGATTTAAGACGACTTTTTCCCTCGAATATTTAAACTCGACACATGCGGGAAATTTTTGACACCCCACGCCAGGATGCGGAGCTGCAGCTCCTCACCGACCGTGAGTGGGATTGTCTCTGCTTCGTCGTCGACCGCTACAGCAGCAAGGAAATCGCGCTGCGCCTGGGCGTTTCGCCCAAGACCGTCGACAGCTACCTCTCCAGCGCCAAGATGAAACTCGGCGCCCGCACCCGGCGCGAAGCGGCCGAGGCCTTGGTCGCCCGATACGGGCCGGTTTCCCATGGGGGACAATTCCCATGGGAATCGGCTCCGGGTGACAGGGGCCCCGACCCGGCGTCAGCTAAGCCCAACCCGACGGGAGGGCTTAGAGTTGAACGAACTGGCGATCGAGAACCTGGAAGCGCGTATCCGGCACGCCCAGTGCCGCCGCGACCGAGAAGTGAAATTCCTACAGACCTTTCCGCCCGTACCGGCGGGCTCTGCGGAACTCCTGCCCCCGATCACCTGGCTCCAGTTGGAGCGCCAGCTCCGCAGCCTGGCTGGACCCAATCTGGAGGGGGTGGAGGCGGAACTGGAGATCCTGCACGCCTCGGGCAGGACGAGTTCGCCGGAGATGTTCTATCGCGACCTGCTGACGCTCGCCTGGAGCCTGATCGACGGGTCGGCGACCTTCTTCACGGAGGAGGACGCCATGGATTAGAGCTCCTCCCGACCCTCGTGGCGATCGCCTGGATGGCCGTCGCCTTCGCCCTTGCATCGGCTGGCGCGCTTGGCGGCCTCACCGCCCTCGAAGCGCTTCTGGATCACCGGGGACCGCCGGCCCACGCCAAACCTCCACCCTTGTTTAGAGCGCCGCGGCCGGCAGTGTCGCGGCCCTGAAGGATCGCACATGCTCGCTCAACGCCGCGCCGCACTGGACGCTGTCGCCCCTGAACTCTTCGCCATGGAGAGCGCCATCGACGCCGCCCTGCTGCAGTCCGCTCGCCTGTCCGCCTCGCTTATCGATCAGCGCATCAAGGCGGGCCTGTCCGCCGTCGTGGGCCAGGATGCGCTGGAGCGATCCGGAGCGACCTTCTCGACCCTGCTCGCCGCCCGCCGCGAGATCGTGGCGACACACGCCGAACTCGGCAACCTGAAGAAGCAGATCGGCCTGGGCGCGGTCATGACCGGCAACGGCGGCGACAAGCCGGACAGCGACACGACCACCAGCGCTGACCGGGCCGCCATTCGCGCGGTCGCCTGACCTCGTGCAGATCGCCCATCGTTTCCTGCGTCAAGCCGAGCCTCTCGCAAGAGAGGCTCGATGCTGATCGACACTCCGGCTCAGCAGGTCGGCACGGCGGGCCTGGTCCTGGTCTGCAGCCTCGCCTTCTGGAAGGGCGCCAAGGCGGACAAGGTTGGCGCCCTGGTGATCGCGGTCACCTGGCTCGCCACCCCCTTCGTCGAGCGCCGGGGCAGCTGGTACGAGCCACAGTACGGCATCCTGCTGATGGACAGCCTGACCCTGATCGGCCTGGTGGCCGTGGCGCTGGTCTATCATCGCCGCTGGCCGATCTGCGGGGCAGCGTTCCAGACCTTTTCAGTCCTCACGCACCTGGCGTTCGTCGTGAACCCCCACGCGCTTTACCGAGCGTATTTCTACGCCGATTTCTCGATGGGCTTCCTGTTGCTGGGGTCGCTGTTCGCCGGCGTGCTTATCGAGCCGCGCGACCGCCCTTCGCCTTCACAGGTTCAGCCTCTGGATCGCCCACGCGAGCGACGTCCAGCATAGTGCGCACCAAGTGCAGCACCGCACGGCGCTGCGACGCTTCCGGGATCTGGCAATAGCTTTCCAGCAGCTCCTCGGCCCCCCGCACCATCATGTTCTGGGCCACGATCTGGGGCGTCGGCGGCGCATCCTCGTGCGGCAGCAGCTCCGAAGGCGACACGCCCAGGAACCGCGCGATCTTCACCAGGGTCGAGGCCGAGATGCGGTTCGAGCCGCGCTCGTACTTCTGGATCTGCTGGAAGCTGACGCCCAGCGACTCCCCAAGATCTGTCTGGGACAAGCCTGCATTGCGGCGCAGACGCCTGAGAGCGAGCCCTACTTCCACGTCGATCGGATCGGGACCGTCGTAGGAGGCGTAGGTCTTGGAACGGAGCAGTCTGTCCATCATGACCCCACAAGATCAAACATGACTTGGACTGCGATATTAATCTTACCGTTCGCGCAACAACAACATTACATCCGAAAGGCGAATTGCCACGGGCCGCTGTGAGGTGAGCGATCCGTGGCGTCAATGCGCCCTCCCCGTCACCCCGCGGCGGCGTAGAGGCTCTCCCCAAAGGCCGACGCCCGCGCCTGCGCCTCGGCCACTGGATTGCGGCCTGGGGCGTGGCGGCCCGGCTCGGCCGCTTCCGGGCCAGCAGCCTGAGCTCCGGTGCGAAAGCGCGCGACCATCTTCGCGAGCTCCCGGGCGTCGGTCTTGAGGTTGGAGGCGGCGGCGGTCGCCTCCTCCACCATGGCGGCGTTCTGTTGCGTCACCTGGTCCATCTGGTTGACGGCGCTGTTGACCTGGTTCAGCCCGGTCGCCTGTTCCTGGGCCGAAACCGCGATGTCCGAGATCAGGGTGTCGATCCTGGCCACCTTGGCGACGATGCGGGTCAGCGCCTCGCCCGTGTCGCCCACCAGCTTCACCCCGCGCCCGACATGGGTGCTCGACGCGTTGATCAGGGCCTTGATTTCCTTGGCGGCTTCGGCCGAGCGCTGGGCCAGGGCCCGCACTTCGGAAGCCACCACCGCGAAGCCGCGACCCGCGTCGCCGGCTCGCGCCGCCTCGACGCCGGCGTTCAGGGCCAGGAGGTTAGTCTGGAAGGCGATCTCGTCGATCACCCCGATGATCTGGGCGATCTTGCCTGAACTCTGCTCGATCTCGTCCATGGCCGAGACCGCCTCGCGCACCACCCCGCCGGAGCGCTCGGCTTCCTGCTTGGCGTCCGAAGCCGCATTGGCCGCCTCGCCGGCGCCGGCCGCGCTGCGCTTCACAGCCGCGGTGATCTCGTCCAGGGCGGCGGCCGTCTGCTCCAGGTTCGCCGCCTGCTGTTCGGTACGCCGAGACAGGTCGTCCGACGCGCTGGCGATCTCGTCCGAGCCCCCCCGCAGGCTACCAACCGCAGCGCCAATCCCGTTCAACGTCTCGCAGAGGCTGTCCAGGGCGCGGTTGTAGTCGTCCTTCACTTGCTCGTGCTCATGGACCAGCACCGAGCCGATGCGCCCGGCGAGATCGCGCTCGGACAGCCGGCGCAGGTTCTCGGCGAGGGCGCGGACCAGATGGGCCTGGGCCTGTTCGGCCTTGATCCGCTCAGCTTCGCCACGGGCGGCTGCCTGCTCGGCCTCGGTGATGTCGACCGCCAGCTTGACCACCTTGTAGGGCCGCCCCGTGCCGTCGAGCACCGGGTTGTAGGAGGCCTGCAGCCAGACCTCGCGCCCGCCCTTCGCCAGGCGGCGGAACTTCTTGGCGACGAAACGGCCATTGTTCAGCTCGCCCCAGAACGCCTTGTACTCGGCGCTGTCCGCCTCGATCGGATCGACGAAGTTGCGGTGATGACGCCCTTTCACCTCGTCGAGCGCATAGCCCATGGTCAGCAGAAAATTCTCGTTCGCATCGATGATCGTGCCGTCCAGATTGAACTCGATCACGGCCTGGGATCGCGAGAACGCCGCCAGCTTGGCCTCCATCTCACGGATCTGCTCGGCGCGCCCTTGATCGGCGCCACGCTGTGCAAACAGTTTCATCCGCCCCTCGAATTTCGCCCACAGGTTGTCACAGTGCGCCCAGGTAGCGAATGATTGGTTAATACAACCCGCGACGTCTGTATTGCGCCGCAACATCTACTCAGGATTTTCAAATCCAAATTTCTAAATGCTATTCTTCATGCAAACCAAAACCTCATTCCCTGCAAACTACTGACAGATCTCTCACCATCCCGCGCATGAGTGAAGATGAACGACCGGTAAACGCTCCGTCGCTCCAGGCAAGGGCCAAGCGCCGCAGACGTCGGCGCCCATCGCCTCAAAAGGCGGCGCCCAGAAAACCTAAGGCCCGCGCGGAAAGTTCTTGATTGCCCCCGGACCGCGTCGATCCTTTGTGCGGCCTTGGATTTACGCCTGCCCCAAGGAACGAAGCGAATGGTCGGACGCCAACGGATCGCAGCCCTCGCGGCCTGCCTCGCCCTGCCGGCGTTTGTCCTGACAGCAGCCTTGCCGGCCAATGGCCAGGGCCCGGACACGCTGGCCGGCCGCTGGGACGCCAGCGCCAAGATCGCCGGCGTCGACATCCCGTTCCGCCTGGACCTGATCCAGCGTGGCGGTGCGCTGCGCGCCACCTTCTTCGACGGAGCACGGCCGACCAACCTGTCCGCCCCGGCGACGATTTCGGACGGCCACCTGCACCTGACCTTCCCGAGCTATGCCGCCACCCTGGACGCCACGGTCGCCGACGGAAAGCTCGAGGGGACCTATGTGAAAGGCCGCGCGAGCGTGCCGATCACGGCCCGCAAGGAAACCGGCCCGCAGCCCGCCGCTGTGCGCAACGCGCCCGACATCGCCGGCGAATGGATCGTCACCGGCGTCACCGCCAAGGGCGAAAACGCCTGGCGGCTGATCGTGCACCAGACCGGCGGCAAGGCCGAGGCGACCATCCTGCGCATCGACGGCGACACCGGCACCCTGAACGGCCGCTATGTCGACGGGGCCTTCCGCCTGTCGCACTTCGCCGGCGAGCGCCCGGCCCTACTGGAGATCCGTCCCCAGCCTAATCATCAGCTCAAGCTGACCCTGTCCGACGGCGGGGAGCCGGCCGAACTCACCGCGGTGCGCCCACGCGAGGCCAAGGCCCAGGGCGTGGCTCCAGCCGACCCCACTCATTTCACCAGCGTCGCCGACAGGACCGCCGCATTCCAGTTCGACGCCCCGAATCTGGACGGCCGCAAGATCGCCAACACCGACAAACAGTTCCGCGGCAAGGTGGTGGTGGTCGACGTCATGGGCAGCTGGTGCCCCAACTGCCACGACGAAGCGCCGTACCTGCAGTCGCTCTACCAGAAGCATCACAAGGAGGGGCTCGAGGTGGTGGCGCTCGATTTCGAGCAGACGCCGGAGCAGGTCGCCGATCCGCAGCGCCTTAAGGCCTTCATCGCCCGCTACGGCATCACCTACACTGTGCTGCTGGCCGGCGAGACCAAGACCGTGCACGAGAAGCTGCCCCAGGCGGTGAACCTGGCCGCCTGGCCCACCACCTTCTTCATCGGCCGCGACGGGCGGGTGAAGGCCACCCATGTCGGCTTCACCAGCCCCGGCAGCGGCGCCCGCGATGTACAGACCAAGACCGAGGTGGAGAAGCAGGTCGAGACCTTGCTGGCCCAGCGCAAGGCGGGCTGACCGCCTCGCACTCAGATCGCCTACCTCAGACGCTCGGCGTGCCAGCGCAGGTGGTCGCCGATGAAGCTGGAGACGAAATAGTAGCTGTGGTCATAGCCTGGCTGCATCCGCAGGGTCAGGGGGATGTTCGCCTTGGCGCAGGCGGCGGCCAGCAGGTCAGGGCGTAGCTCGCGCTGCAGGAAGGCGTCCTGCTCGCCCTGGTCCACCAGCAGGTCCGGCAGGCGATGGCCGCGCGCGATCAACTCGCAGGCGTCATGCTGGGCCCAGGCCTCAGGGTCCTGGCCCAGATAGCCCACGAACGCCTTTTTGCCCCACGGAACCTGGGTCGGGGCCGAGATTGGCGCGAAGGCCGAGACCGAACGATAGGCGCCCGGATTGCGCAGGGCCAAGGTCAGGGCGCCGTGCCCACCCATTGAAAAGCCGGTGATCCCCTTGCGCGCAAGATCGGCACGGAAATGCTCGCCGATCACACCCGGCAGTTCAGCGGCGACATAGCTGCCCATGCGGTAGTTGGCGGCGTAGGGCTGCTGGCTGGCGTCGAGATAGAAGCCCGCGCCCAGGCCGAAATCCCAACTTCCTTCCGGATCCCCCGGCACGCCCTCGCCCCGCGGCGAGGTGTCCGGCGACACGATGATCAGGCCCAGCTCGGCGGCCGCACGGCGATACTCGCCCTTTTCCACCACATTGATGTGGGTGCTGGTCAGGCCCGAGAGGAAGAACACCACCGGCAGCCTGGCGCCCTGGTCCGCCTGGGGCGGGACGAACACGCCAAAGGTCATGGTCACGCCGGTCTCGCGGCTGGCGTGACGATAGACGCCCTGGACGCCGCCGTGGCTCTTCCAGGTCGAGACGGTTTCCAGGGACATGAGACCTCCGCGTTCCGTTTTCATCCGCTCACTCCCAGGAAGACGGGAATGAGCGGAAAATTAAATCGCTACGTGAAGGCAATCAGAAGATCACGACCGAGCGGATCGACTTGCCTTCATGCATAAGGTCGAAGCCCTTGTTGATCTCTTCCAGGGTCAGACGATGGGTGATCATGGGATCGATTTCGATCTTGCCATCCATGTACCAGTCGACCACCTTGGGCGTGTCGGTACGTCCACGCGCGCCGCCGAAGGCCGAACCCTTCCACACCCGCCCGGTGACCAGCTGGAACGGCCGCGTGGCGATCTCCTTGCCGGCTTCCGCCACCCCGATCACCACCGACACGCCCCAGCCGCGATGGCAGGCTTCCAGCGCCTGGCGCATCACCGTGGTGTTGCCGGTGCAGTCGAAGGTGTAGTCGGCCCCGCCATCGGTCAGCGCTACCAGATGCTGGACGATGTCCCCGTCGATCTCCTTGGGATTGACGAAGTCGGTCATGCCGAACTTGCGACCCCACTCGGCCTTGTCGCTGTTGATGTCGACGCCGACGATCTTGTTGGCGCCCACCAGCCGCGCGCCCTGGATCACGTTCAGCCCGATCCCGCCCAGGCCGAACACCACCACGTTGGAGCCCGGCTCGACCTTGGCGGTGTTGACCACAGCCCCCACGCCCGTGGTGACGCCGCAGCCGATGTAGCAGGCGGTGTCGAACGGCGCGTCCTCGCGAATCTTGGCCAGGGCGATCTCAGGCAGCACGGTGAAGTTGGAGAAGGTCGAACAGCCCATGTAGTGGTAGATCGGCTGACCCTTGTAGCTGAAGCGCGTCGTCCCATCGGGCATCAGCCCCTTGCCCTGGGTGGCCCGGATCGCGGTGCACAGGTTGGTCTTGCGCGACAGGCAGCTTTTGCACTGGCGGCACTCGGGCGTGTAGAGCGGGATCACGTGATCGCCCGGCTTTACGCTGGTCACGCCCGCGCCGACCTCGCGCACGATCCCCGCGCCCTCGTGGCCCAGGATCGAGGGAAACAGCCCCTCGCTGTCCAGGCCGTCCAGAGTGTAGGCGTCGGTGTGGCAGATGCCCGTGGCCTTGATCTCGACCAGCACCTCGCCGGCCTTGGGGCCTTCCAGGTCAAGCTCAACGATCTCCAGCGGCTTCTTGGCCTCGAAGGCGACGGCGGCGCGGGTCTTCATCGCTTGATCTCTGCTTGCAGGCGCGTCCACCGATCGGACGTCGAGCCCGGTTTAAAGCACGAGTCGCCCCAGCGGAACGGGCAAGCGAAACGAAGCGGCCCATGGCCCTGCGCTCCAAGTTCACCATATCCCGATCCGCCCCCCCCAAATGGCCCCCGAGACGGCGCTCCGCGGCCGATACGGGCGTGGTCGCGAAGCCCTAGTTTCTGCCTGAAAAGCGCCGCCAAGCCTTAAATTGCAATCATTGCAGGTATAGTTACTTCAAGATATCGCGATCATTGCAAAATTAATTCATTACTTACCATTCTGCATTAGCGGGACCTTCAGCAGGGATCCAGCAATGACAGACATTTCGGTTCGCAGCCTGGTCAACCTTGAAGCCACCGCATCCACAGCGCGTGTGCTGAACTTGCTTGGCGTCTGGCGCGATAACCAGGATGATCCCGAATATTCGAAGCGTCCGTTCTTCAAGAATGAGATCCTGAACAAAGCCATTCTGGTCAAGCACCGGCTGCGTCGCGATGAACTCGACCTGTTCAGCGAAGAGCGCACCATCTGCACCAAGATCCTGCTGCCGATCGACGCCGACGACCTGCGCCTGGGCGGCTTCACGCTGTTCGTCGGCGAGCGCTTCTTTGAAGATCAACTCGCTACGGCGTTGGGCGTCGCGGAACTGAACCCGGCGGACTTGCGGCTGCTGCATGTGCTGGACGCCATTCCTTCGCTCGACCCCTTCATCGCCCGCGAACAGTTGAAGCGGAATGGATTCGAGCCGGCGCCCTGTTACTTCGCCATCAACGCCTCGGACTTGGCGCGGATGACCGCCTTTGTGCGCGAGGAGATCCAGCCCCTGGTCGCGCTCAGCCTGGGCGAAGAGGGCAGCCGCTCCAGCTCCCATGCCGAACGGCTGGTGTCCAAGATCCTATCCAGCCGGATGGACGAGGAAATGGAGCCGCTGCGCCTGACGCTGCGCCTGCAGGCCGAGGAGTACAAGGAAGGCGTCTTCTGCTGGAAGGGCTTCCTCTATTACAAGTGGACGCTGAACCGGATCCTGTCCCAGGTCGGCGCGGTGTCGGCCTCGCTTAAGGCGGTCAAGCCGGTGGGCGCTGCGGACCGCAGCGCGCTCGCGGCCATCGACGCCAGCCAGCACAAGATCCAGCGCGCCCTGCGCGACAGCTGCAGCACGGTCAACTCGGTGCTCGGGGTCTATGACGCGGCCTACGCCCACCTGACCCGCAACGAGAGCCCGCTGGCGTTTCGCGACTTCCTGCTCGCGGCCCCCGGCATGTTCGTCGAGCTGGGCGAGAAGCTGGGCGCGCTGCAGCACATCCTCAGCTTCTGGAACTACCGCTTCCCGCCCGGCAAGCCGCCCAAGGCGCCGGTGGAGGAGCTGCTGGACCTGTTCCGCGAGTTCGAGGCCAGCCTCAGCGCGCCGCAGCGCCGCGCGCATGTCGAACGCGCCCCGCCGCCGGTGTTCGACTACAGGACCGAGGTTGCACCCGCGCTGGATTTCGGGTCGCTCGACGCGATCCCAAGCTAGCCAGCAGCTTCAGCTCACAACCTGGGTCACGGCCGGCTGGGCTTGCGTCCCGATCCAGGCCGGCGCACCGGCGAACCCGTCGATCCAGTTGGCGTAGAAGCGCCGCCAGGCCGGCCGCCAGACCGCCTCCGCCCGCGGGGCCGCCAGCACCGGGGCATAGGCGTCGAACCGGGCGGGATGAGGCTCCGCCTCGCTCCCCGCGGCCAGATCGGCGAGCGCCGAGACCGTTGCGGGGTCGAACGCGCCCTGGGGCGGCTCGGGCAGCAATGCAGCCTCGCCATTGAGGAACCGGCGAAGATCGCGGCGATACTCCAGGCGCAGCGCGTCGGCGTCGTATTCGGGATGGCCCTGCAGGAATACGAACCGGCTTTCGCCCTCGCGCACGAAAGCGTCCACCCCGACCTCGGCCGACGCGGTGAGCAGGTCGTAGCCGGCGCGGGCCAGGGCCTCGGCCGACAGGGCGTTGGTTCTCGAATGCGGAGTGAGGACCGCAGCGTCCATGCCCTGGGTCAGCAGATGCTCGGACATGCGCGCGAAGGCGAACACGCCGCTGCACTTCACCGGCAAGCGCCGCCGCTCGATCCCGTCCAGCCGCAGCACGGCCGCGTGGGCGGCCAGACACGACCAGATGGTCGAGCGGGTGTTGGCCTGGGCCCAGTCGATCAGCCCGCTCAGCGCGCCCCAATAGGCTTCGTCCTGAAGCCGCGGCGCCAGGGGTTCGGCGCCGGTGACGATCAGGGCGTCCAGACCCTTAGACGGCAGGTCGTCCAGGGTGGCGTAGCCGTGCCGTCCCAGATGGCGAGCGCCGACCTCGGACCGCGTGATCTCGGGCATGTGGAACAGGTGCAGCCGCACCGCCCGTTCGCCGGCCGCCGCCTCGATCAGGGCGCGGAACTGCCGCTCGGTCGCCTGCAGCGCGGCGTCCGGCATGTTGTTGACCAGACCGATCTGCAGCGCCCGAGCCATGCCCGTCACTCCGCTGCGTTGGCCAGCGGCGCGCGCGCCATCGACGCGGTCGCCGCCAGCGCCTGGTCGATGTCGGCCAGGATGTCCTCGATATGCTCGATGCCGATGCTGAGCCGGATGGTCTCCGGCCGCACCCCGGCCTTGAGCTGCACCTCCGGCGGCATCTGGCGATGGGTGGTCGAGGCGGGGTGGCAGGCCAGCGACTTCACGTCGCCGATGTTCACCACCCGTTTGATCAATTGCAGCCGGTCGTAGAACACCTTGCCGGCCTCGAGCCCGCCGCGCACACCGAAGGTCATCAGCGAGGTCGCGCGCCCGTCCAGGTATTTCAGCGCCAAGGGATAGTGCGGGCTGTCGGGATGGCCGGCGTAGTTCACCCACTCCACCAGGGGATGGGCGTGCAGGAAGTCCGCCACGCGGCGGCCGTTCTCCACGTGCCGCTCGACCCGCAGCGCCACCGTCTCGATGCCCTGCAGCAGCAGGAAGGCGCTCATCGGCGCCAGCACCGCGCCCATGGTGCGCTGGAACACGCTGCGGCAGCGGGCGATGTAGGCCTTGGCGCCGAAGTGCTCGCGATAGACCAGACCGTGATAGGAGGCGTCCGCCTCGTTGAACTGCGGGAACCGCCGGGCGTTCTCGCCCCACGGAAAGCGTCCGCCGTCGACGATGATCCCGCCCAGGGTCGTGCCGTGCCCGCCCATGAACTTGGTCAGGGAGTGCACCACCACGTCGGCGCCGTGCTCGATCGGGCGCAGCAGCACCGGCGACGCCACGGTGTTGTCCACCACCAGCGGCACGCCATTGCGGTGCGCGACCTCGGCCAGCGCGCCGATATCGCAGATGTTGCCCGCAGGATTGCCAACGGTCTCGCTGAACACCGCACGGGTGTTCTCGTCGATCAGCCGCTCGACGGCCTCGGGCGAGGCGTCGTCGGCGAAGCGCACCTCGATGCCCTGACGCGGCAGGACATAGGCGAACAGGGTGTGGGTGGTGCCGTAGAGCTGCGGCGTGGAGACGACGTTGCCGCCGATGTCCGCCAGGTTGGCGATGGCGTAGTACAGCGCGGCCTGGCCCGTGCCGACCGCCAAGGCGCCGACGCCGCCCTCCATCGCCGCTACGCGCTGCTCCAGCACGTCGACGGTGGGATTGGATATGCGGCTGTAGCGAAAGCCCTCGACCTCCAAGTCGAACAGGGCCGCCGCATGGTCGGCGCTCTCGAAGGCGTAGGCCGCGGTCTGATGGATCGGCACGGCGAGCGAGCGCGTCGCCGGATCGGCGTCAAAGCCGCTGTGGATCGCCTGGGTCTCAAGCCGCATGACGAGCGCCCCCGCAGAAATGCGTTGAAGGAAGACGGGTGTCGAAATGGAGCGCTGCGTCAAGCTTAGGCGCCCCAAAATGGGTCACATCCACGTTCATCGGATCAGCATGTGTTCGATCTGGACAGAACGGACGCCGCGCCGGGCGCACAGCCGCGCCACCAGGCTGTCGGCCGCCTCGACGCTCAGATCCGCCGCGCGCAGCACCGCCTCATAGGCGCCGCCGGCCAGGGGATTGAGCGAGAAAGCCTCGATCCGTCCAACCTTTCCGCGAAACTCCTCGGCCACTGCGGCCAGGCACGCTTCAGGATCGCTGAGACCGATTACGATCTTGTGCACCACCGTGCGCCCGGCCAGCCAGCCGTCGTCGAGCGCCTTGCGTGGGGTTTCGTGGGTTGGGGAAACAGTCATGAGCCGCCCTCTTTGGCGGGACATGCCAGCAAGGGTCGTACCAGCGGCGTCGGCGACGATCTTGCAGGCGCGCTCGCCTGAACGCACCCTGCAGCTGTTCGAACGAGGAGAGGCCATGGCCGCCCAGGTCCCCACCCGCACGCCGCACTCGCGCACCTGGACCTTCTTCGAAGGCGAATGGATCGAGGGCAATGTCGCCATCATGGGTCCGCGCACCCACGGCGCCTGGATGGCTCCACCGTGTTCGACGGCGCGCGCCGGTTCGAGGGCGTAACCCCAGACCTCGACCTGCACCTGGCGCGGGTGAACGCCTCGGCCGAGAAGTTCCTGATGAAGCCGGTCGTGCCGCTGGACCAGTGGCTGGCCCTGACCCGCGAGGGCATGGCCAAGTTCGACCCGTCCGCCGCCCTCTATATCCGCCCGATGTACTGGGCCGAGACCGGCATGGTCGGCGGCGGGGTGATGTTCGATCCCGATTCCACGCGCTGGTGCCTGTGCCTGTACGAGGCGCCGATGCCTGGCGATGGCGGCGGCGCGGCGATCACCCTCTCGCCCTATCGCCGCCCCACGGTGGAGTGCGCCCCAGTCGAAGCCAAGGCCGGCTGCCTGTATCCCAACAACGCCCACGCCCTGACCGAGGCGGCGTCGCGCGGCTTCGACAACTGCCTGCTGCGCGACATGCTGGGCAATGTCGCCGAACTGGCCAACGCCAATGTGTTCCTGGCCAAGGACGGGGTGGTGAAGACGCCCGCCCCCAACGGCACCTTCCTGAACGGCATTACCCGCCGCCGCGTGATCGGCCTGCTGCGCGAAGCCGAGATCGAGGTGCAAGAAACCCGGCTGACCTACACCGACTTCCAGGCGGCCGACGAGATCTTCGCCTGCGGGAACTTCGCCAAGGTGCGCCCGATCATCCGCATCGACGACCGCCAGCTGCAGCCCGGCCCGCTCTACGCGAAGACGCGGGCGCTCTACTGGGAGTTCGCCCACGATATCGGCCGCTCCCAGGCGGCATAACAAGACGCGCCAAGGAAAAAGCGGCCCTGGCCACAACATGCCTAGTCGCGCGAGCCCCTGCGGTTAAAGTGGCGACGCCAGCCCCGCAGGAGCTCCCCATGGCCGCCTATATCCTCTTCGTGCGCGACAGAATCACCGACGCCGAAGCCTTCGCGGCCTACGGGCCGTTGGCCGCCGCCGCTCGGGGCGACCACCCGCTAAAGCCGCTGGCTTTCTACGGCGACCTCGAAACGCTGGAAGGCGAGCCCGCCGACGGCGTGGTCTTGCTGGAATTTCCGACCGTGGAGGCCGCCAAGGCCTGGTACGACAGCCCCGCCTACCAAGCCGCCAAGGCCCAGCGGCTGAAGGGCGCCGACTACCGCATCATCCTGGTCCAAGGGGTCGATCCCGCAGCGTGACGCCTGAGCTTCAGGCGCCGTGCCGGATATAGCCAACCCATGTCCTCGAACCTTGCCGATCCTGGCCTTGCCGATCCTGGCGATCAGGTCCGTATCGTCGCGTTCGCCTCGCATCACGCCGAGGCGTGGCGCAGCCTCAACGCCGCGTGGATCGAGCGCTTCTTCGCCATCGAGCCCAAGGACCAGCTGGTTCTGGACGATCCGCAGGGCCAGGTGATCGCCAAGGGCGGCATGATCTTCGTGGCCGAGCGTGGCGACGCGGCCATCGGCTGCGTCGCCCTGGCGCCGATGCCGGACGGCGGGTTCGAGCTGGCCAAGATGACGGTGGCGGAGACGGCGCGCGGCTCGGGCGTCGGCCGCCGGCTGATCGAGGCCTGCATCGCCGCGGCGCGCGAAGCCGGCGCCCATCGGCTCTATCTGGAGAGCAACACCAGCCTCACGCCGGCCCTGACGCTCTATCGCGCCTGCGGTTTCGTGCACCTGCCCGCCCAGCCCACGCCCTATGCGCGCGCCGACGTGTGGATGGAGCTGAGGCTGGTCTAGCGCCTCGCTTGGCCCCTCACCCTTTGGCCAGGGCGCGCTCGCGGAGCTGGCCGAGGCTGGCCCCCGGCGTCATGGCGTCGGTGTCGATCTTCAGGTGCAGGATCGCCGGCAGGCCGGACGCCTCCGCCGCGCGATAGGCCTCGGCGAAGTCCTCGGTGCGCTCCACCGTCGCGCCAAACCCGCCAAACGCGCGGGCATAGGCGGCGAAGTCCGGGTTCACCAGGTCGGTGGCGGAGACCCGGCCGGGGAAGTGCATCTCTTGCTGCATGCGGATCGAGCCGTAGCTGGCGTTGTCGGCGACCAGGGTCACGAACGGTAGGCCGTACTGGACCGCGGTGGCGAACTCCTGACCGTTCATCAGGAAGTCCCCGTCACCGGCCACGCACAGCACCGGGCGCTCGGGATACAGCCGCTTCATCGCCACCGCCGCCGGCACGCCATAGCCCATCGCCGCCACGGCCGGGGCCATGTGCACGCCCAGCCTGCGGAAGCGATAGAAGCGGTGGATGAAGGCCGCATAGGCCCCGGCGCCGTTGCACAGCATGGTCTCGGGCGGCAGGTGCTCGCGCAGCCAGACCATGACCTCGCCGAGGTTCACCCCACCGGGCTGGGGCGTGGCGGCCTGGGTCCAGGCCAGATAGTCGTCATGCGCCGTCTCGGCTGCAGAGGGATCGCGCGCGCCGTGCGGCTCCAGCGCCGCCAGGGCCGGCGCGAACCGTGTGGGGCTGGCGTGGATGGCCAGATGCGGCTGGTAGACCCGGCCGATCTCCTCGGCGCCGGGATGGATGTGGACCAGCTTGGTCTTGGGGGTCGGGATCTCGAGCAGGCCGTAGCTCTGCGACGCCACCTCGCCCAACCGGCCGCCTGCCAGGATCAGCAGGTCCGCCGCTTTCACCCGCGCGATCAGCTTGGGATTGGCGCCCAATCCCAGGTCGCCCGCGAAACAGCGGTGCTCCGGATCGAACAGCGAGGCGCGGCGATAGCTGGTCGCCACCGGCAGTTCGAACCGCTCGGCGAAGCGGTGCATGGCGGCGTAGGCCGCCTCGTCCCAGCGCGACCCGCCGACGATCACCAAGGGATTGGCCGCGGCCTCGATCAGGTCCTGTAGCGCCGCCAAGTCTTGGGGTCCCGGCGAGGTTTCCAGCGGCGCGACCGGCTGCGACGCCGCCGGTCCGGCGAGATCGTCCAGCATGTCGCGCGGCAAGCCCAGCACCACAGGCCCCGGCCGACCGGCCGCCGCAGTATGGAAGGCGCGCGAGATGTATTCGTCCATCCGCTCGCCGCGATCGATGTCGGTCGACCACTTGGTCATGGAGCCGAACACCGCCGACAGGTCGATCTCCTGCCAGGCCTCGCGGTCGCGGATGCGCCGGTCGACCTGGCCGCAGAACAGGATCATCGGCGTGCAGTCCTGCTGGGCGATGTAGACCCCCAGCGCAGCGTTGGTGACGCCGGGGCCGCGGGTGACGAAGCAGACGCCCGGCCGCCCGGTGGCGCGGCCCACGGCCTCGGCCATCATCGCCGCCCCGCCTTCCTGGCGGCAGACCGTCACCTGGATCTCAGGCCGGTCATACAGCGCGTCCAACACCGGCAGATAGCTCTCGCCCGGCACGCAAAAGACGTGCTGCACGCCGTTCAGCACCAGTTGCTCGACGAGCGCCTGAGCGGCCGTCAGTGGAGCCTTGTTGGAACCGTGCATGGACTGCGCCCCTAGGGCATTACCGGGTCGAACCGATAGTGCTCAAACGTCTCTAGTGAATAGCGGTCCCTCTAGACGCCCAGAACCACCGCCTCGGTATAGGCCAGGTCGTTCAGGCGCGGCCGGTCGGGTCCGCGGTAGAATTTCGGAACACGATCCTTCACGAACCGCCCCACCAGACCCTTAACAGGCCCCTCGGCGTCTATCATCGCCAGCGGCAGGCCGCTCATCAGCAACCGACGCCCCAGCGGTCCAGCGAAGCGCACGAAATCGGCGGTGTCGCGGCAGTAGACCAGCTGGCCGTAGGTGATGCGCAGCTTGGTGATCGGGCGCTTCAGGAACACGAACGGTGTCAGCTCCCCATCCTGCTCGCACACCAGGGCCAGACACCCGCGTTCGGCGTGATAAGCCATCAGCGCCGCCTCCTGCGGATCGCGCATCCGCGTCGCCATCGCCTCGGCATAGGGCTGAACCCGCACGCCGGCCGGCCCCGATTGAAGCATCGGCAGGCAGACCATCTGGCCTTCGCTGTAACGCACATAGCCCTGGTGTCTCAAAATGGGCCAGGTGTGAACCAGGGCGGAAACGTTCAGGACGGTGACGTCCTTGTGCTTGAAGATCTGCGAAATCATCGGCGAGCCATGGCCGCGGAATTCCGGCTCGACGTACCAGCTGGAGACATTGCAGCGCACCTTGCGCACGCCGCTCTCCTCGAAAGCCGTAAAGATCGTCAGGATCACGCCCACGGGCCGGCCGCCGCTTTCCAGCAAATAGCCGTAGCGGGGATATTCCGCGGGCGACTCGCGATCGCGCATATGCGCGAGGCCCTCAAGCCAATAGGCCCGCGACCAGCAGGAGAAGGCCTTGCTGAGC
>FTAP01000143.1_pt1 | contig 16068 bp, 9 predicted proteins | sample 1639111 | NCBI WGS metagenome assembly FTAP01 (sample SAMEA3914812, study PRJEB12502) | metagenome | biome: forest; material: soil | place: Canada | collected 2011-07-07 | depth 0.1 m
CCGCGCTATCGAATTGGAAGCGCTACCAATCACAAACAGCGCGGCCCGGATGCGAATATCAGGTTGTTCGCAACGCCAATGCAGGCCGCAGCAAAACGGTGGCGCCCTAGATCCAGGAGGGCGGGCATGATCGATCAACAAGCAAATCACGCACCGGTGAAACGCAACCCGACGATCGTCGACATCGCGATTTCGGCCGGCGTGTCGATCCGAACTGTGTCGCGGGTGATCAGCGGATCGAGTTGCGTGAACACCAAGACGCGTCAGCGGGTCGAAGCTGAGATTGCTCGTGCAGCCTTCCAGCCTAACCGGCGGGCCCGCGCCATGGCGGCCGGCCGCTCGTTCCTGGTGGGCGTGATCGAAAGCAGCGACAACCCAGTGGTGGTCGGCGAACTGCAGAGCGGCCTGCTTACGGTCGCGAGCGCCGCTGGCTACGAAATCGTGGTCCATCCCGTGCCCGCGAACAATTCGGATCCTGCGGCCAACGTCCTGGACTTCGTGCGAAGGTCGCGAGTGGACGGAGTGATCGTGTTGCCGCCCATCAGTGAACTTGAACAGGTGGCAGGTCAGTTGCGAGGGATGGGGCTTCCCGCGGTTGGCGTCGCAGCCGCCGGAATTCCAGGTTACCCAGCCGTTCTGCTCAGCGACGAAGAAGGCGCCGCCGCACAAGTGGTTCAGCATTTGGTCGCTAAGGGCCATCGCAAGATCGCCTTGGTCACCGGCCCCTCCACGCAGCTTTCCTCTCAAAAGCGGGAAGCTGGCTTTCGAGCCGCCCTGCGGCGATCCGGTTTGAGTCTCGCCGCATCCCATCGCGTGCAGGGCGATTACAGCTATGAGTCAGGCCGGAAAGCTGGCGATTGCCTGCTTGAAGACCCAGATCCGCCGACGGCGGTGTTCAGTTGCAGCGATCTCATGGCGGCGGGACTCATCGGAGCGGCGCTGAAGCGCGGCCTGACGCTCCCTCGCGACCTATCCGTTGTCGGGTTTGGCGACAGCAGCTTGGCCAGTATCGTCTGGCCGCCTCTCACCAGCGTCCGCCTGCCCTGCGGCGACCTGGGTTGTCGCGCGATGGACCGTTTGCTGGCCTTGATAGACGGGCGCGCAGACGGACCGCGCGATGAGATTGTGCGACTCAGCCTCGTCTCACGAGCCTCCACCGACAGTCCAGCCACGCCCCGAACCTTGAAGTCAGCGTAAATCAGTCATGAGCCTTCGCCTTTCCCGGCGCGAAGCTATGGCCGCCGCCATAGCGATTACCGCGACCAGCCCCCTTCCGAGCGCAGCGGCTGGCGTCACGCCTGACATGCTTTGGTACGACCGCCCCGCCAGCCGCTGGCTCGAGGCCCTTCCCATGGGCAATGGCCGCGTTGGAGCCATGGTTTTCGGACGGTTCGCTCAGGAGCGTCTGCAGCTCAACGAATCCACGCTGTGGGCCGGATCGCCCTATGATCCGGTCAATCCCGATGCGCGTGAGGCTTTGCCCAAGGTGCGGGCGCTATTGGCGCGGGGCCGGTACAAGGAAGCGACGGATCTGGCCTCCGCATCCGTGATGGCCAAGCCGCTCAGTCAGGCGCCGTACAGCGCGGCCGGGGACCTGCTGTTGGATTTTCTGGGCTCAAGCGCGCCCTCCGAATACCGCCGCCTTCTAGATCTCGACGCCGGCATGGCGGTCACCAGCTTCACCACGCCTGAAGGCGCGTTTCGGCGAGAAGTGTTCGTCTCGGCGCCCGACAACGTGTTGGTGATGCGGATCAGAGCGGTCGGCCCGCGGGCGCGGATCAATCTCTCAATGAACTATCGCCCACCCGGCCCGACCGACTATCCCTTGTGGCACGATCCCAATCCGCCAACGCCGCCCACCCCGCCTCCCGCCGATTGGAGCCAACGCGAGGCGCAGCGCGCGCTGCCGCCAGGTTATGCCGTGGACCATGACGGTGAAGGCGTTCTGCTGGTCACCGGCCCAAATATCGCCGCCAATGGCCTGGCGCCCGGCCTGCGCTTCGCCATGCGCGCCCAACTGCTGGCCGACGTGGCGGTGGAGGCGCAGGACGCCGCCCTGGTCGTCCGGGACGCACGGTCGGCGACGCTGATTGTCGCCATCGCCACCAGCTATCGCCGCTTCAACGACGTGGGCGGCGACCCGACGACCCTGGCGCGAACGGCAGGAGCGGCGGCGGCCGCCAAACCCTATGCGGCGCTGCGCAGAGCCCACCTCGTCGCCCATCGCAAGCTCTATCGCCGGGCGCGACTGTCTCTGGCTGGTCCCGCCCATGATGATCAGACGACAGACCAGCGCGTGCGGCAGGCAGACTCCGACAGCGACCCTCGGCTGATTGAGCTCTATTTCAACTATGCGCGTTATCTGCTGATCTCGGCCTCGCACCCCGGTGGGCAGCCCGCCAATCTGCAGGGCCTTTGGAATGAGGGACTCGATCCGCCCTGGGACAGCAAATACACGATAAATATCAACACCGAGATGAACTATTGGCCAGCGGGGCCGGCCAATCTGTCCGCCTGCTTCGATCCGCTGGTGCGCATGGTCGAGGACCTGTCTGAGACCGGCGAGCGCAGCGCGCGGGAAATGTATGGCGCGCGCGGCTGGGTCGCCCATCACAATACAGATCTGTGGCGCGCCACGGCGCCGGTCGACGGGCCGCTCTGGGGTCTTTGGCCAACGGGCGGAGCCTGGTTATGCAACGCCATCTGGGATCATTATGACTACAGCCGAGATGCGAGCCTGCTTGCCCGGATCTATCCGCTGTGCCGGGGCGCGGCCTTGTTCTTCTGCGACACCTTGATCGCAGATCCAGGCGGCCGAGGGCTTGTCACCTCTCCGTCGCTGTCGCCGGAAAACCTTCATCCTTTCGGCAGCAGCCTGTGTGTCGGTCCGGCCATGGACCGTCAGATCCTGCGCGATCTGTTCGCCAACACCGCCGAGGCAGCGCAGGTGCTTGGTTTGGACTTGGAATTCCGACACCAGCTGCTGGACCTGCACGCACGCTTGGCTCCCGACCGCATTGGAGCCCAAGGCCAACTGCAGGAATGGCTGGAGGATTGGGACGCCGCAGCGCCCGAACAGCAGCACCGCCACGTTTCGCATTGCTACGCGGTGTTCCCTAGCAGCCAAATCAATTTGCGCGATACGCCCGCCCTGGCGCAGGCGGCGAAGGTCAGCCTTCGCACCCGTGGCGACATCAGCACCGGCTGGGCCACCGCTTGGCGCGCCTGCCTCTGGGCGCGCCTGGGTGAGGCCGACCATGCCCACCGCATCCTGACGGATCTGGTCAGCGCCCAACGCACCTATCCGAACCTTTTCGACGCCCACCCGCCGTTCCAGATCGACGGAAATTTCGGGGGCGCCGCCGCGGTCGTTGAGATGCTGTTGCAATCCTGGGGCGGCGAGGTGCAGATTCTGCCAGCCTTGCCCACCGCCTGGCCCAAAGGCAGAGTTCGCGGGCTGCGCGCCCGGGCAGGTCTCGAAATCAGCTTCGGCTGGTCGAATGGCGGCCTGGATTGGATTACGGTTCAAGGCCGGCCGGGCCAAGGCGTCGCCCTGCGCTATCGAGACCGGTTGACGCAACTCACTCTGGGTCCGCAGGGGCAATACCGAGCCACGGGCGCCCGGTTGATGGCCTGAGCGTCGGCGTGGCGTGAAGGCTGGGCTCGAGACCATGTCCTCCGACAGCCCGCCCAGATCCGGTTAGCGCCCCCGGTCCCCTATCGGCGCCTGGACGAGCCGGGGGTCTGCTAAAATCCATGCGTAGCGAGCGGTGCGCGGGGAACAGCTCGTTCACTTCACGGCGCTCGGCGCGATCACAGGGCGCCCAGCGCCTCCAGTCCTCATAACCCGTCTCGAGCGCGCCCTCGATCAGCAGGCCGCGAAAACCTGTGCAATCGAGATAGAGGTCGGCGGTAATGGTTTCTCCGCTATCCAAATATACGGAGTCAATGAAACCCTCTTCGGCGCGCAGACCTACGTGCGACACCTTGCCCCCGACGCGCTCCACGCTTCGAACCTCAGCATAACGACGAAGATTACGCGCGAACAAGCCGGTGTCGAAAGGCGATGCCTGAACCGGCGAATGCCAGAAAAAAAAGGGGCGACGCGGGGGAAGGTGTGCGTCGCCCCCAAAGAGGCTCCCGGAGGGATGGGATGCCGTTCCTAAGGCTAGAGCTTCATATGAACCCCGAAGGTGAAGCGCGAGCCATAGTTGACAACATCCAAGACCTGGTTGGTGAATCGACCACGGGTGCTGTAGTTCGCGTTTGTTAGGTTAAGACCTTCGAAGAACACACTAAGATGCTTGTTTACATCATAGCTTGTACTGAAGTCGACTTGTGTATTCGAGTCGATGAAGGTCGGTTCCGTGCCGAACAACGAGTTGTTCTGCTGCGACCCGAAGTGGTCGAGTTCGCTATCCCGCCAGTTGACGGCGACCCGCGCCTGGAACCCGTGCTTGTCGTAGAAAGCCACCAGGTTAGCCGAGTTGGCCAGACCCGTAACAGCGAACTGACTGACGCTGAGATTGTCGGCGTCATACGGCTTGTTGGTATCAACCAAGGTCACGTTGGCCTGGAAACCGAAGCCGGTTTCGCCGAAAACCTGCTGCACGGCCAATTCCAGACCATCCACCTGAGCCGCGGGGCCGTTCACTATCGAAGTGGTGGCGAACTGCGCCAGAGTTGACGTCCCCGGCAGGACGACGCCGTTGATGGATTGCTGGGTGGTGCCGCCAACGATGAAGTTGGTAACGTATTTCACGAAGTAATCGGCAGATATATACGAATTCTTCGAGTAATACCACTCCGCACCCAAGTCTATATTGTCTGACAGGTACGGAAGCAGATAGGGGTTGTCGCCGGTTGCCGTGAGCGCGCCCACCCGCGTCCCTGACAGGCTCAGGTCAGGCGACAGATCGTCGATCGGCGGCCGTGTCAGAGTGCGCGAGGCGTCGAACCGGACCTTCAGGTTGTCCAGAACAGCAAGGTTGAAGTCCAGGCTTGGCAACAGGTAGCGGTAGCTGTTGTCGTCACGGATCGGGCTGACGGCTCCGTAGGCGACATTATAAGCCGTATGGTCGGAACTTTCGACCGTCAAGGACACCGGCAGCTGACCCAGGCCCTCTGACCGGCTGAACGTGGTTTCGGCGCGCACGCCCACGCTGATCTTGAACGGCATACCCGCCAGTTGGGTGCTTTCGGTCGCGTTGATGAAGGCGGCGCCGGTCGCTTCGTTGACCTGCTGAACCGTGCTCGGGCCCAACACCGTCGTGTAGATGCCGGTGAAAGCCGGGCTGCAGCAGGACGTGTTCGCACCCGGTATGGACTTGGTCTGAGGATTACCCAGGGCTTGCAGGTAGTTGAGCACCGCGAACGGCGACCAGTTCGGCAGAACGCTCGGCAGCTTTCCGTTGTCGCCGCCGGGGATAAAGCCGGCGGTGCTGTAGGTCGACGCGAATATGCTAGCCGGCAACGGCACGCCGTGCTGGGTGACACCCGGGTTAAGCGTCGTCGTTCCCGGCATATAGCAAGGCGTATAGGCGCCGCCCGCGTTCGTGCAGTTATCCGAGGACGGACCATACCCCGCGTAGGCTTGCCAATCGTTGTTACTGAAGTCACCATAATTGGCGAGGTAGAGGTCCTCATCCATATACTGCACGCCGAAGCGGACGCTTAGATTATCATCATCCCACTCCCCCATAAGCTTCACTTGACCAAGTGAGTCGTGGTTGGATTGGCGGCCGATGGTCTGGACGTGCGAGCCGATCAGATTCGGACTGATCACGTTACCGTCGCCGCCCGGGCCATAACCCACCGGATAGGGCACGCCGCCAGCCACGACACCGGCGATACCGATGTTAGCGCCATTATTGGTGTTGCCAACGGAGGGACCATAGCCGACGTCGGTGCCGAGGCCGTAGCCGCGGTTGCCCGGATTCAACCAGGAATTCGAGTTGTCGACGTCGAAGATCACCTTGAACTTGGACGAGACGTCCCATTTGACGTTAAAGCCGTAGTCGTTCGTCGCAAGGAAGCGCGAGCTCTGTCCGGCATCCAGGTCGGTAGGCGAGCTGGGTTGGATAAAGTTGGTGATCGTGCCGTTGGACGCACGCGTCACATCGGTCAGCGCGCCGGAATTGAACCACCAGCTGAGGCCATGGGTCACCTGACGCGTCATGTCCTGCGTATAGTTGTCGTTCAGGGTCAGCTCGAGATTGCTCGTCGGCGCCCATTGCAGAACCAGCCGGCCGCCCTGGCGGGAATCGTCGGTCTGCTCATGGATGATCTGGTATTCTTGGGTGAACCAGCTGGGCAGTTGCCCAACGGTCGACGTGGTCGCCGCACCGGCCGGCGCGCCGGCCAATTGCGAGGGCGCCAGATAGAAGCCTTCCCAGCCGACGTTGCTGACGTGGTTGGCGTCCGTCTTATGCTCGGTCGACGCGAAGTCCAGCAGCACGCCGAAATTATCGTTGGGGCCGAACGTGTCGCTGATCAGGAAGCCGCCGTTGGGCGTAACGTCGCTGTCCTTCGAGGTCAACGAACCCGACAGGGACGCACTCGCCCTAAGCCCGGGATGGTCAAACGGCTTGGGGAACTTGATGTCGACGGTCGCGCCGATGGCGCCGCTGGATAGCGAGGAGTCGGGCGTCTTCAAAACGTCGATTTCGCCGACGAAGTCCGCGCCAACCGAGGAGAAGTCGAAGGAACGGTTGCCCGTGCCGGTGGCGATCTGACGCTCGTCAAACAGCGTTTCGTTGAAAGTAGGGCCGAAGCCGCGCACGGTGATTGTCGCAGCGTCGCCCGTGGAGGTATTCCCGTTCGCGGGCAGAGCGCGACTGACGGTGACGCCCGGGATCCGTTCCATCGCCTGCGCGAGGTTGGCGTCGGGGAACTTGCCAATGTCTTCGGCCGAGATGGCGTCGACGACGCCAACGGCCTTTTTCTTGATGTTCAAGCTGCGCTGCAGCGAGCCGCGGATGCCTGTGACCACGATGGTGGAGGTGGTGTCAGGCGCCGCACCCGCGGAGCCGGTCGACTGGGCCATAGCGGGCGTCGCCGCCAGTAGCGCCACGATCGACCCACCCGATAGGCACAAGGCCCGGATCGATGGTTGTGAATGCTTAAAGATCAACAATTTGCCCTCCCTGAATGTTTCACGACGACTTGACGTCGCCTTCACGTTGAAGGGGGAAGCAGTGGCTTCAGGGCCGCGTTGACATGAGAAGACAGCCCGCAGCCGCCCTTCAAGCCCACCCTATGGCGCCCCTGCGACCAAGCTTGTGAAAGCTGGCCCTGCCCTACCCTCGCCCCTCACCGCTGAAAGCCGTTGCTTCGACGCGGCAGGACTGGCCTAGATGACAGTCGGCATAAGGCGCAATTGACTGTTTTATTGCCAACGCCTGCCAAGAAACAGAAAACTTAACACCGTTGCCGCGATGCCACGGCCAAAATATATACGGCCAAATACAGAAAATATACTGTCACTCGTGTGCCAATGGTCGAGATTCAAAATGACATACGTAGGCGATGATTGACTATGCGCTTGGCACACGTTGGCGGATGGAGCAGTTTGGTCGCGACCGACCTCGACACCCGTCAGTCAGCCTCAAACAGGCTGGAGCTTCGCCATTCGTTTCACTGGCGGCGGCTCTTTGACCAGCGGCAAGGCTTGCCGCCGGTCAGGCCGTCAGAATGATCGGAACCGATAGAGCTCCGATTTCAGGAAAATGCGTGGGCGTGATCGGGCCCGCCAGCTCGACGCGGGATGTGCGGCCCAACAGTTCTTCTACGAACAATCGCAACTGCATGCGCCCCAGACCCGCGCCGGGGCAATTGTGCGGGCCGCGGCCAAAGGCGATGTGCTCGGCGATGTTGGGCCGGCCTAGCATGAAAACATCCGGCTGTTCGAACCGGCTCTCGTCCCGGTTGGCGGAGGCATAGACCAGGGCGATCGGCTCGCCCGGCTCGATGCGCCGTCCTCCCCTTTCGATGGCGTGGACGGCGGTGCGGGCGAAGCCGCGGTAGGGGGTGTAGAGCCGCAGGAATTCCTCCACCGCGGCGGGGATCATGGCGGGCTCGCGCCTCAGCTGATCCTGTAGCGCCAAGTCCCGGCAAAGATGAGCGGTGATGCTGCCGATCACGACCGTGGGCGCGATGATGCCCACAACCAGCACCTGGCGCACCGTCCCGATCACCATGTCGTCTTGCAGGGGCGCGCCGTGCGCCCGGGCGGCCAGGAGCGCGCTGGTGGGATCGCCGGCGGGGTCCAGCGGCTTGGCCTTGCGCGCCGCGACGAGGTCGCGCGCGAACGCGTAGAGCTGCAGGCTGTTGACCTTGACCACCTCGTCCTGATGGGCCTGGACGGCGATGTTGTAGGCGCGGCCGACCTCGCGCAGCGTCTCAGCCTGGGCCGGCGCGAGGTTCATCCAGTCGGCGAACACGCGGATTGGCAGATGGCTGGAGAGGTCGGCGCAGATCTCGCCGCCGCCACGGGCGATCAAGGGCTCCAGGAGGTCGACCACCGCGGCCCGTACGCGCGGTTCCAACGCCGCCATTCGCGCCTGACTGAACAGCGGATTGAGCGCGGCCCGATATGGGGTGTGCTCCGGCGGGTCAAGGTGAAGCGGCGGTCGACGCCCGGTGAAGGCCACCTTGGGCACCACGTTCTGAATCGACGTGAGGAAGGTTGCGGGATCGCTGGCGGCGCCGGCGACATCATCGTAGCGCAGAAAGGCCCAGAACCCGTTCCACGCGCGGCTGAACGCCACCGGGCAGGATCGCCTCAACACCTCATATTCCGCGTATGGGCTGTCGAACGTCTCCGGCGCCAAGGGATCGAAATCGGAGATCGGCTGCTTGCTGCTCATGAGACAGGTTCCGAAGCGTTGGGTTGGCGCCTGGATTTCAGGTTCGGCGCTCCGGGGCAGCCCGCCGGTCCAGGGCTGCAGGACCGCAGGAAAACGGGCGCAGCGTAGGAGACGAACCGCGTCGACTCCATGCCGGCCGGCGTCTGGCTGTTAAGCGTCGAAGGCCCCAGGCGCCAGCGACCGGTGTCCAGCCGCGCCTCTAAGGCATGCAAGGCGGCGATGCGCTCCGCGGGAAGAAAGGCGCAATGACCGGCGCCGCTGACGAACGCCTGGCCCAACGCGCCGCCTGCTCCGGCGGCGCGAACCGTTTGAGCCAGGGCGTCCTCCTGAGCCGGCGTGGTCAGCCCGTCTCCGATCGTGTGCATCGTCAGGAGGGGAACGCTCAGCGCGCCCGTCGGCGAGTAGTGGGCCAGCATGTAACGAACGGCCGAGGAATCCGCGGCGATGCGCGGCGCCTCGGCCAGCCGGTCGAGGTCGGCGTTCAAGTCCAGGCCCGCTAGCAAATAGAGCGCCTCGACCTCCTTCCGGCGGCCGGAACGGTTCAACTGCGCGGCATAGTCGACGCCTGTGTTCCAGGAAAAGACGCCGCCGGCGCGATGTTCCTGGTCGGCGCGCGGCAAAAACACCCCCATGGCGAAGCCGCCGGCCGCCTGTTCTTCTTCAGCCTCCACATCGCCGGCGACCGGCCTCGGCCTGGAAGCATCGGTCCAGCCCGGCTCCTGCGCCAGCGCCGCCGCCAGCGCCAAGCGCGCGCGGCCCTGGCCGGTGGCCTGCGCCTGGCGCACCGCCTCCGCGACCTTGGCCGCATTGGCCCGGTCATCGTCGATATTGACCAGCGCGATGTCAGAGGACGGCGCCAGCAGAGTGCGAAAGGCGAAGGCGCCGTCGAGCGCCATGTTCATCATCCCCACCGCGCCGGCGACGGAGCCGCAAGCGGCGATCGCGCCGGCCAGGGGTTGTGGACGCCGCTCGGCCAGGGCCTCGCTCACCAGCCCGCCCATGGAGTCACCCCAGGCTATGATGCGGCGCGGCGAGCCAAACTTGGCCTTGAACCGGCTCACGACAGCCAGCTGATCCGGAACCGCCACCTCCAAGGCCCAGCCAGCCTGCGAATAGGCCGTCCCGGCCAAGGCGTAGCCCTGCGCGAGCGTCCAGTCTCTGATTCCAGGGGGCGCATCGTCCGGCGGTCCCAGCCGAGGCGCAAAGCCGTGGCTCCAAAGCAGCAGGGTCCCATTCCAGGCCGCCGGCTTGTCTACGACGAAAGCGGCCCCATCGGCGAGCCGCCCCTCCCAATGATCGACACCCTGGATCGTCGTCGGGTCGCTGGCGCCGCCCATGGCGAGGACCACCAGGCCAACGCCCAGGCCGACAATGGCGCGCACCAAACCCGACCGGACTTCACACAGACGCCAGCCCGCCGCCAAAGCCCGCCTCCCCTGCCGAAGCCGCCCGCGCGACCCACGATAGGCGGACTCTAATATTATTGAAATACTCCATCAATTGGTTATTCAACCATATCGGATTTCCGATCCACTCAATCGATGCGCGGACGACGGATCGAATGGCGGAAGCCTGGAGGGACGACCATGAGGCAAGTCCGGCTGCCATTGGAGGCGGTCCTGGCGGCTTATCTGCTGGCCTGGATACCCTACATCGCCCTGACCAAGGGGCTGTCCAGCCTTCCACAGCCGCAGACGGGGCGCCCGCTCACCGGGCTTGAAATGCTTCCAGCGTCGCTGCTGATCCTGTGGGCGCTCACCTATGCCTTTCTTGGGATCAGCGGATGGAAGGCGAGCGCCACCCAGATCCGGATCGGAAATGTGGTCCTGCCTCGGCCGAGAGCCTGGACCGGACTGGCGGGCCTGGGCTCTGCGCTCTTGCTTGTCGCGGTGCCGCTATCCTTCACGATCAAAGGGGTCAGCATCCCGTTCATGCAGCTACTCATGCGCGGCGACGTGCTGCTGATCGCCCCGCTCGTCGACCTGGTTACAGGACGGCGGGTACGCTGGTGGTCATGGACGGCCCTGGTTCTCGTCGGCCTCGGCATGGCCGCAACGGTCCGCTACAGCGGCGCAGTGCGTCTGCCACTGATCGCCATCATCGCCATAGCGCTGTACTGCCTGGGCTATCTCGTGCGGCTCCTCGCCATGAGTCGGCTTGCCAAGACCGGCGAGGCTGGCGCGCTGAAGGGCTATTATTTCGAGGAGCAACTCCTCGCCACGCCACTGGCCATCACCGGCGTCGCCCTCATCGGACTGCTTGGGCGCGGAACACAGGCCGAGCAGATACGCTGGGGCTTCGCCAGCGTATGGGCCAGCCCCGCCCTACCCTTGCTGGCCTTGATCGCCGCACTGGCCTGCCTGCAGTCTGTGCTGGGCGCCGCCATCCTGCTCTCCCCTCAGGAAAACACCCTGTGCGTGGCGCTTGAACGCGCTGGCAGCGTGCTTGGCGGCGTGGCCGCCGCCTTCTGGCTGCGCCAGTTCTACGCCCAGCCGGCCCCGACGCCAGCCGAGTTGGCGGGATCATCGCTTCTGATCCTGGCCATAGCGCTGCTTTCGATCGCGCCAAGGGTCGTGCACGCCTTACGCGGGCCCGTCTCCCGCCGCTAGCCGCATACCGCGAACGCCACCATCGCGCCCACTGACGACGTTGCAAATTTGCTTGACTCATCAAATTGTCTGAGGAAAATACGATCTAATTTATCAACTAATAGGCGCGCACGCGTCAAAACGGGGGGAAAGCAAATGACGCCAGGAGTCCGCCTACAGAGTTGGCGCGTTCGCGCCATGGCCGGGGCCGCGGCCTGCGCATTGTGTTCCACGGCGGCGGGGGCGCAGACCGCCCCAGCGTCGCCGGCGGCGTCAGACAAGACCACCCTTCCCGACATTGTAGTGACCGGCACCAACATCCGCGGCACGGCGCCCGTGGGCTCGTCAGTCATTGCGGTCACTCGCAAGGACATCGAAGAGACCGGCGCGACGACCGTCGCCCAGATCCTGCAATTGCAGCCCCAGGTCTTGAATTTCGGCATCACCGATGCGTCGCGTTCGGGAACCGGGGGTGCGGCCAACATCACCTACGGCACGTCCATCAACCTACGCGGCCTGAGCCCCTACGCCACCCTGACACTGTTCGACGGATACCGCGTGGATCCCTCGGGCACGGTAGGATCCGCCGTCGATCCAAACAACCTCCCCAGCATCATGCTGCAGCGCGTCGATGTGGTCGCCGATGGCGCTTCGGCCACCTACGGCTCGGACGCCGTCGCTGGCGTGGTCAATCTCATCCCGCGGCGCAACTTCGACGGCCTCGAATTGCAGGCTCGCGGCGGTTGGGCCGATGACTATAGCGAACAGGAATATGACGCGTTGTTCGGCCACAAGTGGAGCAGCGGCCAGATCACCGTCGGCATGGAATATACCTACAATAGTCCGCTCAGCGGCGAAGATCGAAGCTATTACAGCTCGAACCTGACACGAGAGGGCTACGCCGACTACAGGCAGAACAACTGCTATCCCGGAACCATCGCCTATAACGGCCAGAATTACGCCATCCCGGCTGGCGGCGTGACGCCGGCGACGGCGTCCGGCCTGGTGGCCGGCACTCAGAACCTTTGCGACCCGCTGAAGTCGGGCGACCTGCTTCCATCACAACAGCACTACAATGTCGCCGCCACCTTCAACCAGGACATCACCCCTTGGCTGAGCTTCTTCGTTGACGCCTTCTATGGGCGCCGCGACTACGAGCGGCAAAGCCCGTATGCGACAGGTCCCCTCACCGTCACCAGCGCCAACCCCTACTACGTGGCCGCGCCAGGCAACACTTCGGGGTCAGAGACCGTGAACTATTCGTTCGGCGGCCAAGGGCTGGGAAACACCTGGACGGACAAGGGTTACTCGGAAAACTACAACATCGTCAGCGGCTTCAAGATCAGCCTGCCTTACGACTGGAAAATGCAGCTGACCGGAACCTATGGCCGCGACCAGGACCAGGACGAAGAGGTCGATATCAGCGAAAGCTCCGGCGCGGTCGCGGCGGCGTTGTCCAGCACCAATCCCGCCACGGCTCTGAACCTGTTCGGCTCCAACAGCACCGCGCTGCTGAAATCGCTCGACAACAACCTGTTCATCGCGCCGGGCACGACCACGCTCACGGATTTTCAGGCCAAGGTGGATGGCCCGCTGTTCACGCTGCCCGGCGGCGTGGTCAAGGCGGCGATCGGGGTTGAAAACGAGTACCAGACCGTGGTCGACGGTCTGATCCAGGGCACGCCGCAGTCGCCTGTCGTACTGTTCGGCGGACTTCAACACCTGACGCGGACCTGGAACTCGGTCTATGGCGAACTGCTGGTCCCGATTGTCGGCTCTCAGAACAGTATGCCGTTCGTCCAGAAGTTGGATCTCGACGCCGGCTTCCGCTACACCGACTATACCGTGGTGGGCTCGACCACCAATCCGAAGGTGGGCCTGAACTGGACCGTCGACGACAGCCTCAAGCTGCACGCCAGTTGGGGCACGTCCTTCCGGGCGCCGCAGCTGAGCGAACTCGTGGGCCCGCTCGTCGGGGTGTTCTATCAAACCTACGCCACGCCGAGCGGCCCCGTCAGCGGCTACACCACGGCTGGCGGCAACCTTGGCCTGAGGCCGGAGACGGCGACGACGTGGTCGCTGGGGGGCGATTGGACGCCCAGCTATGCGCCCCACCTGCGGGTCACCCTGAACTACTTCAACATCAACTACTCCAACCAGATCGCCAGCTACCTCAGCAATCTGAACATCCTTGAGAATCCCGCGCCTTACAGCGCGCTAATCACCTATTGCCCCAGCACAGCCTGTCAGGCGCTGGTCACCAAATATGTGTCCGGACCCAATGCGGAGCCGGTGTTCGGCCCGGTGCTGAACGAGAACCAGATTGCGGTGTTTGTGAACGGCCTGAACGAAAACCTCGGCACCACCTTTACCGACGGCTTGGATTTCACGGTCGACTATCGCATCCCTGATACGGCTTTCGGGAGCTTCGACCTGGGCGTCGATGGAACCTATTTCCTCAACTACAAACAGTCCTTCACGCCAGGCTCGCCCAGTTTAGACGTCCTCAACACCATCGGCTTCCCGCTGCGGCTGAGGTTCCGCACACGGACATCCTGGACCCTGGGCCCATGGGAAGTGGCTGCCTTCGTCAACTACGAGAACGGCTACACCAACAACGAGGTGACGCCGGTCGAGCAGGTTGCGGCCTGGACCACGCTCGACCTGCATGCGGCCTACAGCCTGGACTCGCTAAATCTCTCACCCTGGCTGAAGGACTCCCACATCCGGCTGGACGTGACAAACCTCTTCGACACCGATCCGCCCTTCGTCGCCATCATTCCCAACGCCAACGGCGGCGGCGGCTTCGATCCGAATGTGGCCAATCCGATCGGCCGGATCGTGGCCCTGACCGTGGACAAGAAGTTCTAGACCGTACGGCCTCAGAAGGCGGAGAGGATCATGGCCGGTTTGACCAGGCGCAAGCTGCTTCTAGAAGGAGCCGTATTGACGGGCGCTTGCGCTCTCGTCTCCGGGCCAAAGGCCATGACCCTCCCCGCCCCCTCAATTTCGGCGCCCTTGGCCGAGAGCGAAGCCAAGGGCGTCTATGTTTTCGACGTCGCCGGCCAGGGCTACACAGTCCAGGAAGTGTTCATGTCGGGGGTGGCCGACATCTACCCGTCGGTCGACATGGCGGACGCCGCCGACACCAATGCGCGCGACACACGCGCCGACCTGGGCCGGCGCAGCTTCGACCTAGCGACGGTTCAAGCCGCCCAGCCCTATGTCACTCGGCTGATCCTTTACCGTCCGATCGATCCTCAGCGCTTCTCGGGCAATGTGGTGATCGAATCCATGCATCCAGAGCAAGGGGGCGTAGGGACGGTTTGGGGCCCGATGAACGCCGTGTTCCTGCGGCGCGGGGACGCCTACGTCCTGGTCCAGCACCCCGTGACCATCGCCGGGTTACGGGACTACAAGCCCGAGCGCTACGGGTCGTTGGCGAGCATCCATCCCACCCAGATCTGGGGCATGCTGCGCGACGCGGGCCTGGCGGCCAAGACCGGGCGGCTGTTCCCGGGCTTGACGCCGCGGCGAACTTATATGACCGGCTATTCCTGGACCGGCGTAGCCACGGCCACCTTCGCCAACTTCCATCACGATCGCGCTCGCCTTGCTGACGGCCGTCCGCTCTACGACGGCTACCTGCCCATGGCCAACGCCACCTATGTGCGCCCGCTGGACGTGCCCGTGCTGCGTATGAATACCCAAAGCGACTTCGACAGCTTTGGCGGGGTGAACAATCGCCTGGCGGACAGCGACGAGCCAAGCGGTCGCCGCCGGCTCTACGAGGTGACCGGGGCCGCGCACGTACGTTCGTCCTTCGCGCTGCCGGGATCGGCGTCTCCGCTGAGCGCTCCGGGAACGCCGCCCACTCCCAAGGGCCAGCCCAGTTTCAACGCCAAGGCCTGTTTCGACGCCTTCCCGGCCAGTTCAAAGATGAACAACATGCCCTTCGTGTTGGCGGCGGCGGCTATGTTCATCAATATGTCGGCCTGGGTCGACGACGGCCGGGCCGCCCCGCACACGGACTGGATCGAGACCACCGCCGACGGCGCGGCCGCGACGGACTCAGATGGCAACGCGCTTGGCGGATTGCGATTGCCCCAGATGCGGGTTGCCGCCGCGCGCTACGGCGTGGGCCGCGAAGCCTGCCTGCTGTTTGGCTACACTCAGGATTTCACGGCTGAGCGTATGCGTGAGCTCTATGGCGACAAGGCTGCTTATCTGGCGCGGTTCGGCGCGGCGACGTCGGCGATGGTCGCCGAGCGCCTGATTTTGGCCGAGGACGCGCCGCTGCTTCTGGCCGAGGCCGCCGCCCGACCGGCTTTCTGACCGCTGGAGCCTTAGGCGAACTGACCGAGAAAGAGTCTGATTTCGCGGATGTGAATTTTAGCATAGAAATGCAACTATGTTTTTCTCAAACAATCTGATGTGCCATGTCGAGCAGATCACGCCGGCTGGGGACGTTCGGCTGTCCCCCAGGCGGGCGGCATGACCAAGCCCAAGATCGGCTGGATCGGCCTGGATGCGCCGGTCGAGATCCTCAGCGCCATCGGGCAAGCTGTGCGTGTCGATGCGACAGTGCAGGACGACCCTGGCGTGGCGGCGGC
>FTAP01000273.1_pt1 | contig 15989 bp, 15 predicted proteins | sample 1639111 | NCBI WGS metagenome assembly FTAP01 (sample SAMEA3914812, study PRJEB12502) | metagenome | biome: forest; material: soil | place: Canada | collected 2011-07-07 | depth 0.1 m
CGACGAAGCCAACTGTTCAGCAGCAGAGGCAACCGTCTGCACATTGCTGGAGGCATGTTCGGCGGCGGTCGACACGGTGCTCGACTGGCCCTTGGCCTTATCGGCGACGTTGGACAGCGACAGAGCGGTCGACTGCAACTGCGAAGCCTGCGAGGAGACGCTCTGCACCACCACCTTGACCTCGGCCTCAAAGCTGTCGGCCAGCTGGAGCATCATCTGACGGCGCTCGGCTTCGGCCTTGGTCTTGGCGGCCTCCTGCTCGACGCGCATCTTCTCCATGGCGCGGCCATTCTCCTTGAACACCTGCACCGAGCGGGCGATGGTGCCGATCTCGTCGACGCGGCTCTGGCCGAACACGTCGATGTCGAAGCGGCCCTTGGCCAGCTCGCCCATGATGTCGGACATCTGGGTCAGCGGCTTGGAGACACCGAAGAGAGTGATCACCAGCGCTATGCCGAACACCGCGATCAGGCCGACGCCGACCAGGATCTGCGTCGTCAGCACGGTGGTGCTGGTCGAGCTGGTCAGGCCCTTGGCGTCGTTCTGCATGGTCGCGTCGACTTCCTCGACCAGCGTGGTCAGATCGGTCTCGAGCTTGGTCAGCGCCGGGTCGAACTTCTGGCGGACCAGATCGAGCGCCTCGACGTCATGCGACTTCTCGACCAGCTCCTGCGCCTGATGGCCGAGGCTCAACACGCCATCGAAGCCCTGCGCGATCGTGTCGATACGGCCGGCCATGCCGGGATTCTTCGTCTTGGCGGAAGATGCGAGGTCATGGAACTCCTTCTCGTTCTTGACCATCTTGGCCTTCAGCGCTTCGACGCCCTTCGGCGTGCTCTCGAGAATCAGCTGATACTCCAGGTGGCCCTCGGCCGTCAGCCGCTGGCTGGCCCAGCCCAGCAGCTTGGACATGCCGGCATCCTGGTCGAGCAGCCCGGAATAGCCGCTATCGATGCTGTACATGCGCACGCTGGCATAAATCACCGCCCCGACGACGATCAACGCCATCAGAGCCAGCGACAGCATCACCTTGGACGCGACCTTCAAATTCTCGAGAAACGCCATGTTAACCCCCAAATTGCCACCCGCTTCCGGACGGCTGCTTCTTATTCGACGTTGAAGCGGATGTTTCCGTGCACCACCGTACCCGCTTCCGGCGGCGCGGGGAAGGGCGCGGCTGCGGTAGCGGCCGCCAGGGCGGCGTTGTCGAGAGACTCGATGCCGGATGATTTTTCGACGGTCGCCTGGGCCGCCCCCGACCCGTCAATCGTCAGTTGCAGCGTCACCACGCCTTCCTGGTGCCGCATCTTCGCCATCTTCGGATATTCGACCTTGCCGGAGACCTGCGTCATCACGGCCTTGGTGTAGGCCGGTGGCGCGTCGGCCGCGAAGGCCGCCCCAGCAACCGCAAGCGCCGCCAATGCAGAAACCTGCAACTTGTACGAGAATTTAACTCGAATTGTCATGATTGCCGCCCCTGTTACTCTAGTCCACCCCAAGAGTATCGTGAATTCACCATAGCGGAACCCACTTAACCCGACAACATTCTGATACCGGAAGGAACTCTCTGTCATCTAAATTTACATTAACGCCCGAACAGCGAAGTCTTGCCTGTTTCGTTTGTTACAAGTATTGCAAACAGCGTTAAATCATTCCGCCTACGGGCGGATCATCGCCATCGCTTCCCGCGCCGCGCGCAGGCTGGGATTTTCCCCATCCACCCCCAACGCGCGCAAGGCCTCGGCGCAGCCCTCCAATTGAAGGCGGCGCTCGGGCCCGTCACGCATCAGAGGCGTGAGCGCTTCGGCCAGGTCCGCCGAAACACATCTCTCCTGCAGCAGCTCGGGCACCACCAGCCGGTCGACCAGCAAATTGAGAAGGCAGACATATTTGATGGTCAGCAGCCTTCTCGCCAGCATCGCGGTCACTGGCGCCACACGATAAGCGATCACCATTGGTACGGCTGAGACCGCCAATTCAAGCGCAACAGTTCCAGAGGCGGCCAAAGCGGCATTGGACGCGGCGAAGGCGTCCCATTTCTCGGCGGTGTCCACCACCACGGCGGGGACTGTCCAGCCCGCCACGGCGCGGCGCACGTTCTCCGCCACCGTCTCGACGCTGGGCACCACTACCCGCAGTCCAGGAAAGCGCTGCGCCATCAGGGCGGCCGTCTCGGCGAAGACCGGCAGCAGACGGGACGTCTCGGACGTGCGGCTGCCCGGCAGCACGCACAGCAGCGGCGCGTCGGTTGGAATATCGTGGCGACGGCGGAACCCCTGCCCGTCCCCCTTCTCGTCCAACCGTTCCAGCACCGAATGGCCGACATGAACGGCCTTGAGCCCATGCTTCTCAAAATAGGCCGGCTCGTTGGGCAGCAGGCAGAGCAGCTCATCGACCAGCCCGGCCATGGAGCGGGCGCGCTTTTCCTTCCAGGCCCACACCATCGGCGCGACGTAATGCAGCCGAGGAATGGTCGAGCCCTTTTCCTTCAGCGCCTTGGCGACGCGGCCCGTGAAGCCCCAGCTATCGACGGTGAGGATCAGGGCCGGTTTCTTTTCCTCGATATCGGCCAACGTCTCGCGCAGGCGGCGCAAGATCTTCGGGATGCGCGGCACCACCTCGGCCAAGCCCATCACGGCGAGATCCGCCTGGGGAAACAGGCTGTGCAGACCTTCGGCGCGCATCGCTTCGCCGCCGATACCGGCGAAGCGTACCGAATGATCGGTCAACTGCTTGAGCGCCTTCATGAGACGCGCGGCCAGGAGATCGCCGGACGGTTCGCCGGCGATGATGTAAACAAGAGGAAAGGTCACGGACTTATCCCCGTGATGAACATCCCGGCGCGGTCCGCTTCGCGGATCGTCCCGTCGAGATCGACGACGATGGCGGCCCCCGCCTCCACCGCGATGCCGCGCAGTCCCGCGGCTTGCGCCTTTTTCACCGTATCCACGCCGACGGTCGGCAGATCGACGCGCTTGTCCTGCCCCGGTTTGCACAGCTTGACCAGCACGCCGCCGGGACCGGCACGGCGGAGACCGGACACACGGTCAAGCAAGGCGTCGGTGCCTTCGATCGCCTCGACACCCAGCACGATGCCCTGCTGCACGACCACCGACTGGCCGACATCGAGCGCGCCCAGCCCTTGCGCGACCGCCACGCCGTGGCGGATGTCGCTGTCGGCCTGGGAATCCGGTTGAACGGAGCCCCACACGCCGAGAAGCGCCAGAAGGTCGCCCAGCACCTCATGGGCGCCGACCACCTTGAAGCCTTCGCTCTCGAATTCGCCGATCACAGCGGACAGCAATCCGTCATCGCCCAGCGCCTTCAACCCGAGCCGGGCGAAAAAGCGCGCGGTGCGCCAATCGGGGCGCATCTCGGCCAAGGTCGGGCGGCGCACCGGCCCCGCCATCACCACTTCGCCGACATTCTTTTCATGCAGAAGCTCGAAGGCGCGACCGGCCTGGCCGAGACGCAGCCAGACATGGTCGACCCCATCGAGCAAAGCGGGATCGGCGCTGTTTTTTATTGCGAGAACGAAACAATCCCGCCCCTGGGAACGGGCGGCCTGGATCAGCTGGCCGGGGACGGCCCCGCCCCCGGCGATAATGCCGAGCTTAACCGGCATTCTCCGGCTTCGGCTGGCAGATCGAGCGCGAGCTGTCGGCGCGGATGAAATCCACGATCTCCATCACCAGCTCCTGATCCTTGAACTGCTCGCCCACCTCTTCCAGACGCTCGGCCATCGTCCCTTCCGGGGCGAACAGCAGGCGATAGGCGTTGCGCAGCGCGTGGATGGCGTCGCGGTCATAGCCGCGCCGCTTCAGCCCGACCAGATTGAGACCCGACAGATGGGCGCGGTTGCCGGTGACTGTCGCATAGGGAATGATATCGGTCTCGACACCGGTCATGCCGCCGATCATGGCGTGGCGCCCGATGCGGACGAACTGGTGCGCCGCCGACAGCCCGCCCATGATGGCGAAGTCGCCGATATGGACATGGCCGGCCAGGGTGGCGTTATTGACCAGGATGACGCTGTTGCCGATCACGCAATCATGCGCGACGTGGGCAGCCATCATGAACAGGCAGTCATTCCCGACCTTGGTCAGCATGCCGCCGCCCTCGGTGCCGGGATTCATCGTCACATGTTCGCGGATCTGATTGCGCTCGCCGATCTCGAGGCGGCTGGCTTCGCCGCGATATTTGAGATCCTGGGGCGGATGGCCCAGCGAGGCGAAGGGAAAGACCTGGCAGTCGGCGCCGATCGAGGTGATGCCGGCCACGGCCACATGGGAGTGCAGTTTGACCCGAGGACCGATGCTCACCGAGGAACCGATCACGCAATAGGGGCCGATCTCGGCCGAAGCATCGACGGTGGCGCCTTCGGCGACCACCGCCGTGGGGTGGATATTGGTCAAATCAGGTATCCATGATCATGGCGGAGAAGGTCGCCTCGGCCATCAGCACGCCGTTGACCTTGGCTTCGCCATTGAAGCGCCAGACATTGCCGCGCGACCGGTCCTTTTTGACATGCACCATCAGCGTGTCGCCCGGCACGACGGGGCGGCGGAATCTGGCGCTATCGACCGACATGAAATAGACCAGCTTGCCCTCGGCCTTGGGGCCCAGGGTCTCGACCACGACCACGGCCGCGGTCTGCGCCATCGACTCGATGATCAGCACGCCCGGCATGATCGGCTTCTCGGGAAAATGTCCCTGGAAGTGCGGCTCGGAAGCCGTCACGTTCTTGACGCCGGTCGCGCCCTCGAAGGGCACCACATTGATCACCTTGTCCACCATCAGGAACGGATAGCGGTGCGGGATCATCTGCATGATGCGCTGGATGTCGATGGTCTTGCCGTTGTTTTCTGCCTGCTCGTTGGACATCAAGCCTAACCTTTCATCGCCCTTTCTTGCGGACCAACCGACTGATCTCGGCCGACTGACGCAGCCATTGGGTGATAGGAACCGCCGGCGATCCACCGACCGTCTCCCCCGCCGGAATATCGCGCATCACCCCGGCCTGAGCCCCGATCCGGGCTCCCGCGCCGATCTGCAGATGGCCCGTGATCCCCGCCTGTCCGGCCGCCACGACGAAATCGCCGAGTTTGGTGCTGCCGGAAATGCCGACCTGGGACACGATCACACAGCCGCGTCCGAGTTGCACGTTGTGCCCGATCTGCACCAGTTTATCAATCTTGCAACCGAGTCCGATCACCGTATCGGGACCGGCGCCGCGGTCGATCGTGCTGTTGGCGCCGATTTCCACATCGTCATGGATGATCACCCGCCCCAATTGCGGCACGGTGAGATGCCCCTGCGGCCCCATGGCGAAGCCGAAGCCGTCCTGGCCGATGCGCACGCCGGGATGGATGTAGACGCGGTCACCGATCAGGGCGTAGCCGATGCTCGACAAGGCACCGATGCGGCATTCATCGCCGATCTTCACGCCAGGGCCGATCACCGCATTGGCGCCGATATGGCACTGCTCGCCGATCTCGGCCCCCTCGCCAATCACCGCGCCCGGATCCACCTGGCAGCCGGCGCCCAGCGTGGCGCGCGGATGCACCGAGGCGGTCTCGGCCACGCCCGGGGTCAGGGTCGGCAGCGGATAGAAGGCCGACGCGACCTTGGCGTAGGCGCGATAAGGATCGTCGGTCACCAGCAGCGCCATGCCGGCGGGCGCCTTGTCGGCGAATTCCGGACGCACCAGGCACGCCCCGGCCCGGCTGGCGACGTAGGATTCGACATATTTCTTGTTGTCGAGGAAAGACAGATGCTCCGGCCCGGCCACTTCCAGCGGCGCCACATCCGTCACCAACGCCTGCGGATCCCCGGCATGGCGCAGTTCGGCGCCGGCGCGGGCGGCAAGATCCGCCAGCATATGGGGCCCCGCATTGGTGAAGAAGCGCGGATCGGCCAAGATCAGTTCTTCTTTTTCTGCGGCGGCGCCGGGGTCGCCTGGGGCGCTTCGCCTTCGATCTGCGGCGCCGGAAAATCGACCGCGGGCAGATCCTTATCCATCTGCGCGATGATTTCCTTGGTCAGGTTCATCTTGTCGTCGAACAGCACCACCTGTCCGCGCGGCAGGATGACATTGGCGCCATGCGCCTGCGCCGCCTTGCCGGTGGCGTCGATCATGGCCTGCTGCACCTTGCCCATGGCGGTGTTGTAGGATTTCTCGAAGCCCTGACGGCGGGCCATCACCTTGCGCTGGTAATCGGCGACGCTGGCGTCGAAGGCGCGGGCCTTTTCCGCCAGAGCGTCCGGCGACAGGGCGTTGTTCTTGCGCTGCTGCTCGATAGCCTGCTGCTGGGCGCGCAGCGCGGCCTCCTCGGCCTGGCCGGCCTGCTGGAATTCCTGGCGATACTTGTCCGCCTGGATCCTGACCGCCTTGGCGGCCAGGGATTCCGCCTGAATCTTGTCGACATCGATGATGGCGATCACCGGAGTCGGCAAAGGGGCGCTGCCCTGCGCCAGCGCCACAACCGGCGCTGTCAACAGCAGCAGCACACCCCAAACCTTAAACTTCATCAGAAACGTTGTCCGAAATTGAGCCGGAAGATCTGCACTTTATCATAGGATTCGCGCATCCAGGGGTAGGCGATGTCGATATTGATCGGACCCATCGGCGACTTCCAGATGACACCGAAGCCGGACGCCGCGCGCGGCGCCGAGGAACTCTGGATCGGATCGGCCGGGGTGCCGACCACGGTCTTGTCGAGGCCACCCACCGTGCCCACGTCGGTGAACAGCACGCCCTGCACGCCGAATTCCTTCGGCAGGCCCAGCGGCACGCGGATTTCAGCGGTGGCGGTGGCGTCCCACAAGCCGCCGATCGCATCTTGCGTCTGGTAATCGCGCGGCCCGATGCCGGCCACCTTGAAGCCGCGCATGTTGTCGCCGCCCAGGAAGTAGCGCTCGTTGATGATGATGTCTTTGTCGAACAGGGGCACGATGTCGTTGCCCTGGATCGACAAGGACAGCACCCAGTTGGCGTCGTGGTCCAGCTTGAAATAGGTGCCCGCGCCGGAGCTCAGGCGTACGAAGTCCTCGGTGCCGCCCACGCCGGCGAATTCGGTGCCGAAGCGCAGATAATAGCCGCTGGTCGGCTGGATGCGGCTGTCGCGGCGGTCGTAGAGCAGGGTCTGGCCGACCGACGAGAGGGTATGGTTGCCGGCCTCCTCCTGAATGTAGATCGAGGCTCCGGTCTGGACGTCGCTGACGCTCTGCTGCGACAGGGTGTATTTCCACAGCTGCGACAGATATTCGTCGTAATTGTAGCCGGCGCGGATGTCGCCGCCGGTGCTGCTGGCGGAATAGACCAGGGTCTCGAGGGCGGAGGTGTTCATGGCGAACAGATCGGCGCCGACCGAGAGTTGACGGTCCATGAAATACGGCTCGGTATAGCCGAGATTGATCTGTGTCTGCTTCAACGCCAGCGAGGCGTTGGCCTGAACGATCTGGCCGGTGCCGAGCAGATTGCGCTCGGACGCGCCGACATCGATCAGAGCGCCGATGGTGCTCGAATAACCGAGACCGAAAGACAGCTGGCCGGTCGACTTCTCGGTGACGTCGGCGCGGATGACGGTACGGTCGGCCGCGGTGTCCGAGGCGACGTTGGTCACATCGGGCTTGTCGAAGAAGTCGAGATTCTTGACGCGCTCACGCGACCGCCGCAGACGGGCGGCGTTGAAGGCGTCGCCTTCGACCAGACGGAACTCGCGACGGATCACCTTGTCGAGCGTGCGGACGTTGCCGCGGATGTCGATGCGTTCGACGAAGACGTGCGGCGCCTCCTTGATATCGAACAGGATGTCGATCGTGCGCGCTTCGCGGTTGCGAACCAGGGTCGGGCGGATGTCGGTGAAGGCATAGCCCTTGTTGCCGACCGCGTCGGTCAGCTTCTGGACGATCTCTTCGACCTGATCGGCATTGTACCAGTCGCCCTCTTCCAGGGCGGTGACCAGCGGCGTGAGTTCCTCGGCCTTGAGGTCCTTCAGCGCGCTTCTGAGCGTCACCTTGCCGTAGCGATAGCGCTCACCCTCGTCGAGGGTGAAGGTGATGTAGAACTTCTCGCGGTCGTCCGACAGTTCGGCGACCGATGACACCACGCGGAAATCGGCATAGCCGTTCTTCATGTAGAACTTGCGCAGCAGATCGCGGTCATAGGCGACGCGGTCCGGATCGTAGGTGTCGTCGGACGACAGGAACCGCCACCACTTCTCTTCCTTGGTCTGCAGGATCTGCTTCAGATCGTCCTCATCGAACTGCCTGTTGTCGAGGAACGAGATGCGCTCGACCGAGGTGGAATCGCCTTCGGCCAGTTCGAACACCAGATCGACGCGGTTCTGCGGCAGCTCGATCAGCTTCGGCTCGACGGTGGCGGCGAAGCGGCCATTGTGGCGATAGAGCTCGAGGATGCGCTTGACGTCGCTCTGTACCTTGGTGCGGGTATAGACCGAGCGGGCCTTGAGCTGGACTTCCTTTTCCAGCTGGTCGGTCTTGACGTGGTGATTGCCTTCGAAGGCAACCCGGTTGATCACCGGATTTTCGACCACGCGCACGGCCAGACTGTCGCCTTCGCGGCGGATGTTCACGTCGGCGAACAGGCCGGTCGCGAACAGAGCCTTCAGCGATTTGTCGATCTTGCCGTCGTCGAAGGGATCGCCTTCGGCCACCGCCAGGTAGGATTTGACCGTCTCGGATTCGACGCGCTGATTACCAGAAACGAGGATCTCGCGAATCGCGCCCCCCTGCTGGGCGAACGATGCGTCTGCTGACATCAGCGCTACCGCCGCCACAGCCATGGTCAACGTACGGGAATGACGGAACAAGAGCCCCCCTGTTGGGTCTATAATTGGGATCAGGAAATGACCCGCTTGATGAAGTCCCACACGCGCAGATCCAAAAGATCGTTGCGGGTGGTGAAGAGCATCAAGGCGAATACCAGAAACAGACCGAGGCGGAAACCATATTCTTGCGCGCGCGCCCCAAGCGGACGCCCTCGCAGGGCCTCGATCCCATAAAACAGCAGATGACCACCATCCAGCAGCGGTACCGGGAACAGGTTGAACAGCCCCAGATTGATCGACAGCAGGATGATGTAATAGGCGACACCGCCCAGGCCGATCTTGGCCGCGGCGCCGGCGCCCTTGGCGATACGCAAGGGCCCGCCGACCTCGGAAGAATCACGCTGGCCGAGGATCATCTGGCCGATGCCCTTCAGCGTGGCCCCCACCATGTCCCAGGTCTGCGTCACGGATTCCGCGAGAGCGGTGGCCGGGTTGAAGCGCACCAGCTCGGTGGCGGCGGTGTCGGGCAGGATGCCGAGCAGCGGCGTCTTGTGGACATTGCCGAACAGGTCGGTGACTTCCTTGATCTGCGGATGGGCCAGCAGCTCCACGCGCTGATCGTCGCGGGTCACCACCAGCGGGATCGGCTCGCCGACCGACATCTGGATGATCTTCTGCAGATCCTGCCAGCTCTTGACCTGCTGGCCGGCGGCCTCGACCACGCGATCGCCCTTCTGCAGCCCGACCTCGGCGGCGGCGCTGTTCTCCTGCACCTGGTCGATGACGGGCGCGTTGCGCGGCTCGCCATAGACCGCCAGCAGGATAGCCAGGGCGACGATGCCGAAGATGAAATTCATCGCCGGACCGGCGACGACCACGGCGATGCGTTGCCAGACGGTCTTGTATTGGAAGGCCACGGCCTTTTCGGCGGCGGTGAATTCGCGATTATTGTCGGGTGTGCTGGCCGGATCGGCGTCGCCGAACATCTTGACATAGCCGCCCAGCGGCAGCGCGGAAACGCGCCAGCGGGTGCCGGCCTTGTCATACCAGCCGAACAGTTCGGGACCGAAGCCGATCGAGAAAGTCTCGATCTTCACGCCGCACCAGCGCGCCACCAGATAGTGGCCAAGCTCGTGGACGAACACCACGACGGTCAGGATCAACAGGAATACGATGACGTAGTCCCAGATATTCATCAGAAACGGTATCATTGCGCGGCCATTACCTTCCGCACCAGCTCGCCGGCCATTCTGCGGGCCTGCGCATCCAGCGCCAATATATCGTCCAGGGTTCCGATCGCCGTATCGTTCAAAGCGCTAACCGTCTCCTCCACTACACGCGCGATATCGAGAAACCCGATGGTGCGAGAGAGAAAAGACTGAACGGCGACCTCATTAGCAGCATTTAGGACGGTCGGAGCTCCGCCGCCAGCCTTGAGCGCGGCGCGGGTGATCCGCAGCGCCGGGAAGCGCACCGGATCGGGCGCCTCGAAGGTCAGCTGCGCGACCGCGGCCAGATCCAGGCGCTTGCCGGGCGTGGTCATGCGCGCGGGATACGCCAGAGCATACGCGATCGGCGTGCGCATGTCCGGCGTGCCGAGCTGGGCCAGCACCGAGCCGTCGTGATAGGACACCAGGCTGTGGATCACGGATTGCGGATGGACCAGGATATCGATCCGATCTTCCGGCAGGCCGAACAGGTGATAAGCCTCGATCAGCTCAAGGCCCTTATTCATCATGGTGGCGCTGTCCACCGAGATCTTGGCGCCCATGCTCCAATTGGGGTGGGCGACCGCCTGCTCGGGGGTCATGCAGCGCATCTCTTCGGCGGTCTTGGTGCGGAATGGCCCGCCCGACGCGGTCAGGATGATCTTGTCGATCTGGTCCTTGTGCTCGAAATCGAACACCTGGAAGATGGCCGAATGCTCGCTATCGACCGGCACCAGGGTGGCGCCATGATCGGCGACCGCCTTCATCACCAGGGAGCCGGCGCAGACCAGCGTCTCCTTGTTGGCCAGACCGATGGTGGCGCCGCGCTTGATCGCGGCCAGTGTGGGCTGCAACCCGGCGGCGCCGACGATCGACGCCATGACCCAGTCGGCCGGACGCGCCGCGGCTTCGACCACGGCGTCCTGGCCCGCGGCGGCTTCGATGCCGGTGCCGGCCAGAGCCTCCTTGAGATCCTGATAGGCCGTGGGATCGGACACCACGGCAAGCTTCGCCTTGAGCGACTTGGCCTGTTCGGCCAGCTTTGCGACATTGCGGTTGGCCACGAGCGCTTCGACGCGGAATTTCTCCGGCTCGCGCTCCACCAGATCGACGGTATTGCACCCGACCGAACCGGTGGACCCAAGAATGGTCACCGACCGCACTTCACCAGCCATAGATTTCGTTCCACCCACCTGGCGAGACCAGCGCCAAGGCGGCCACCGCCGGCGCGACCGCCAATAAACCGTCGAGGCGGTCCAAGACCCCGCCATGCCCCGGTATCAATTGACTCGAATCCTTCACCCCGAAATACCTCTTTAGCCCGGATTCAGCAAGGTCTCCCGCTTGGGCCACCACCGCCAGCGCCGCCGAAGCGGCCGCCAGACGAAGCCCTACAGGCATCACGCCGTTCTTCATCGCCCATCCGACCAGGGCCGCCGCCGCCATGCCGCCCGCCAATCCGGCCCAGGTTTTCTTGGGGCTGATTTTCGGCGCCAGCTTGGGTCCGCCGATGGCCCGCCCGGCGAAATAAGCGCCGCTGTCGGTGGCCCACACCAGGAACAAGACCCAGAGAAGCGGCCCCCGCCCCTGTTCCCTGATGGTGATGAGCGCCAATTGCGGCAGCATTATGTAGACCGCGCCGAGCGGCATCCAGAAGCGCTTGCGCCCTTCCGGCACCGGCGGCAGCACAGCCAGCGCCGCGGTACCCGCCATCAGCAGCAATCCCTGCAGCGGGTTCAGCCAGCCGGTCAGTGGCATCAGCGCCGCGCCCGCCGTCAGGATGCGCCCGCCGATGGTGAACGCCCCTTCGGTGATGCGGGTCCATTCCCACGCCAGCGCGACGCCGCAAGCGGTCATCAGCGCCACCCAGGCCCAATTACCCCACCAAGCGGCGCCAAGCGCCACCGGAATCATCACCAGGGCGGACAGGATGCGGGTTTTCAGCAAAGCAGCCGCTTAACCAACAGCCACAACGCCGTAGCGGCGGTCGCGGCAGATGAAATCGCGCACGGCGCGCTCCAGGTCCGCCTCGCCGAAATCGGGCCACAGCGTATCGAGGAACAGCATCTCGGCATAGGCGCACTGCCACAGCAGGAAGTTGCTGATGCGATATTCGCCGCTGGTGCGGATCAGCAGGTCCGGATCCGGAATACCGGCCGTGAACAGACGGTCCGAGAAACTGTCCTCGTCGATCGCATCGGGGTCGATCTTGCCATCCCGGGCGTCGACCGCCAGCTTGCGGGCGGCGGAGACCAGTTCCTGGCGCCCGCCATAGGACAGAGCCAGCAACAGGGTCAGCTCGGTATTGTTCTTGGTGCGCTCCTCGGCGTGCTCAATCAGCCGCACGATGTCGGGATCGAGGCGCGAGCGTTCGCCCAGGATCCGCAGCCGCACGCCGTTACGGTGCAGTTCCTCGACCTCGCTGCGCAGATAAAGGCGCAGCAGGCCCATCAAGGCGCGCACTTCGCCCTCGGGACGCTTCCAATTCTCCGAGGAGAAACCGAACAGGGTCAGATAGGAAATGCCCAGCTTGCGCGCGGCCTGGACGGCATTGCGCACCGACTCGGCGCCCCGCTTGTGGCCGGCCGTGCGCGGCAGGCCGCGCATCTTCGCCCAACGCCCATTGCCATCCATGATGATGGCGACATGGCGCGGCGGAACTTCCTGGTCTGCGGCGGCCGTCACGACGTCCATCTAAACCTGCATGATTTCTTTTTCTTTGTGGGCCAGCGCTTCGTCGAGATGCTTGATGGTCTCGTCGGTGAAGGCCTGGATGTCCTTCTCGTGGCCACGCTGCTCATCCTGCGAGATCACGCCGTCCTTTTCCATCTTCTTCAGCGCGTCCATGCCGTCGCGGCGCACATTGCGCACCGAAATGCGGGCCTGCTCGGCATATTTGCCGGCGACCTTCTGCAATTCCTTGCGGCGCTCCTCGTTGAGCGGCGGGATCGGCACGCGCACGGTCTGGCCGTCGGCGGCCGGGTTAAGGCCGAGACCGGCATCGCGGATGGCCTTCTCGACGGCCTTCAGGGTGCTCTTGTCCCACACCTGCACGGTGATCAGGCGCGGCTCGGGGACGCTGACATTAGCGACCTGGTTCAACGGCACCAGGCTGCCATAGGCGTCGACCATCACGGGGTCGAGCAGCGCGGTCGAGGCGCGGCCGGTGCGCAGGCCGCCAAATTCCTTCTTCAGCACGTCGACCGCGCTGTCCATGCGACGTTTCAGATCTTTCTTGAGATCGGCGTAGTTATTGATCGCCAATTTTAATTTCCTTCTTCAATCAGGGTATAGCGCCCCTGCCCCGCCAGAACCTTGGCGAAAGAGCCCGGCTCGTGGAGGTTGAACACCAGGATCGGCAGATCGTTCTCGCGGCACAGGGCGATGGCCGTGGCGTCCATCACCTCCAGCTCGTTGGCGAGGACGTCCATGAATGTCAGGCTGTCATACCGCACGGCATCCGGCACCTTGCGCGGATCGGCGGAATAGACGCCGTCCACCTGGGTCGCCTTGACCAGCACGTCGCAATTCATCTCGACGGCGCGCAGGGCGGCCGCGGTATCGGTAGTGAAGAATGGATTGCCGGTGCCGGCGGCGAAAATGACGATGCGGCCCTTCTCCATGTGGCGCGAGGCGCGACGGCGGATATAGGGTTCGCACACGGTGGACATCGGAATGGCGGACTGGACGCGGGTCTGCAGGCCGATACGCTCGAGCGCGTTCTGCATGGCCAGCGAGTTGATGACCGTGGCCAGCATGCCCATGTAATCGGCGCTGGTGCGCTCCATGCCGGCGGCGGCCCCGGACAGGCCGCGGAAGATATTACCCCCGCCGATCACCAGGCAGACTTCGATGCCCATATCGACGACTTCCCGGACTTCTTCGGCGATGCGGGACAAGGTCGCCCCGTCGAGACCGTATTCGCGCGATCCCATCAGGCCTTCGCCCGACAATTTGATCAGTACACGACGAAATTTAGGCTGAACTGCAAGATCGGTCGGCATGATCGGTGTTTTTTCTCGGCGGACTCAAAAATAGCGGCAGGGATGATACACCATTCCCTGCCGCTGTCTTGCTCAAATCACGGGGATTTTAGCCGCGTTATAGCCTTGACTTAGTGACCAAGAGTCGCCGCGACTTCCGCCGCGAAGTCCGTTTCTTGCTTCTCGATGCCCTCGCCCAGGGCGAAGCGGGCGAAACCGGTCAGGGCGATCGGGGCGCCGGCGTCCTTGACGGCGTTCTCGACCACCTTGGAGATCTTGGTTTCGCCGTCCATCACGAATACCTGCTCGAGCAGCACCACTTCTTCGTAGTACTTGCGGACGCGGCCGACGACCATCTTCTCGACCACTTCGGCGGGCTTGCCCGACGCGGCGGCCTGCTCGGTCAGAACGGCCTTCTCGCGCTCCAGGGCAGCGCCATCGACGCTGTCGATGTTCAGGAACAGCGGGTTGGCGGCGGCGATATGCATCGCGATCTGCTTGCCGACATCGGCCAGCTTGGCCTTGTCGCCGGTCGATTCGAGCGCGACCAGCACGCCGATCTTGCCCAGACCGGGGGCCGCGGCCGAGTGAACATAGCCGGCGACGATGCCGTCCTTGACCGACAGCTTCTTGGCGCGGCGCAGATTCATGTTCTCGCCGATGGTGGCGATCAGAGCGGTCAGCTCCTCTTCCAGGCCGGCGGCCTTCAGAACGGCGACGTCGTCACCCTTGGCCAGGGCCGTCTGGCCGGCCTTGGCGACGAAGCCCTGGAACTGATCGTTACGAGCGACGAAGTCGGTCTCGGCGTTAACTTCGACGACGGCGCCAGAGGTGCCTTCAGTGGCGACCGCGACCAGACCTTCGGCGGCGACACGGCCGGCCTTCTTGGCGGCGGCGGCAAGACCCTTCTTGCGCAGCCAGTCGACAGCGCCTTCGACGTCGCCGGCGGTCTCGTTGAGCGCCTTCTTGCAATCCATCATGCCGGCGCCAGTCTTCTCGCGCAGTTCCTTCACCAGGGCAGCAGTGATCTCGGCCATTTCAACCTCTTTCGTCTGAAAACTATCGGAAATTATAAGAATGGCGGCGGATTTCGCCGCCGCCATTCCATGACATTATTTTGTCGGAGAACGACGACCTTAGGCGGTCGGCTGCCCCGTCGGCTTCGCCGACATTTCAATCATTGCGCGCCAAGCGTCGCATCCGGCGCGGCTGCGACTTCCGGAACGGCTTCGACTTCCGGAGCGGCTTCGACGGCCACGTCCTCTTCGGCCAGTTCCTCGACCGGAGCCTCGGCCTGCTCGCCCAGATCCACGCCACCGCGGGTCATCTCGGCCTGGATGCCGTTCAGCACGGCGCCCGAGATCAGGTCGCAATAGGTCTGGATGGCGCGCAGCGCGTCGTCATTGCCCGGGATCGCGTAGTTGATGCCGGCCGGGTCCGAGTTGGAGTCGAGGATGGCGACGACCGGGATGCCCAGCTTGTTGGCTTCCTGAACGGCCAGCGCTTCCTTGTTGGTGTCGATGATGAAGATGATGTCCGGCAGGCCGCCCATCTCCTTGATGCCGCCCAGGGCGCGCTCGAGCTTGTCCTGCTCGCGGGACAGGTTCAGCTGCTCCTTCTTGGTCAGACCGGCGACATTGCCCGAGGCAACGCGCTCTTCGATCTCGCGCAGACGCTTGATCGACAGCGAGATGGTCTTCCAGTTGGTGAGCATGCCGCCCAGCCAGCGGTGATTCACATAATACTGGCCGCAGCGCTTGGCCGACTCGGCGACGATCTCGGCCGCGGCGCGCTTGGTGCCGACGAACAGGACGCGGCCGCCGGCGGCGACGACGTCACGGATGGCCTGGATGCCGCGATGCAGGGCCGGAACGGTCTGCTGCAGATCGATGATATGGATGCCGTTGCGGACGCCGAACAGATATGGCGCCATCTTGGGGTTCCAGCGGCGGGTGTTATGGCCGAAATGCACACCGGCTTCGATCAGCTGGCGCATGGTGAAAGAC
>FTAP01000238.1_pt1 | contig 15957 bp, 14 predicted proteins | sample 1639111 | NCBI WGS metagenome assembly FTAP01 (sample SAMEA3914812, study PRJEB12502) | metagenome | biome: forest; material: soil | place: Canada | collected 2011-07-07 | depth 0.1 m
AGCATCTTGGGGTCGATCATGATGAAGCGGCACTGCTCCGGGGTCAGCCGGTACAGGATCGACAGGATCATGGCGTTGACGCCGACCGACTTACCCGAGCCGGTTGTGCCGGCGATCAGCAGGTGGGGCATCTTGGACAGGTCAGCCACATAGGGCTCGCCGCCGATGCTTTCGCCCAGCGCCATGGGCAGGTTGTGGCCCGGCTTCTCGTATTCGGCCGAGGACAGCAGGTCGCGCAGATAGACTGTCTCGCGATGCGCGTTGGGCAGCTCGATGCCGATGGCGTTGCGGCCCTGGACCACCGAGACGCGGCAGGCGCGGGCGCTCATCGATCGGGCGATGTCGTCGGCCAGGGCGATCACGCGCGAGGACTTCACCCCGGCGGCGGGCACCAGTTCGTAGAGGGTGACGACGGGGCCGGGACGGATCTGGTCGATCTGGCCGCGTACGCCGAACTCCGACAGCACGGTTTCGAGCATGCGGGCGTTCTGGCGCAGCGAGGCCTCGTCCACCCCGGCGGCGCGGGGCTTGGGCTTGGCCAGCATGGCCAGCTCGGGCAGCTGGAAGGCGTCTTCGGCGTCGCCCAGGTCCAGAGTCTTCTGGCTCTCGCGCTGTTCGCGCGGCGAAAGCTTGGACACCGAACGCAGGCCCGCGACCGGAATGTCGTCGCCGGTCGCGACCGGACCGCCGCCCTCCACATCAAAGGGCGGGCCGTCGTCGTCCATCTCGGCGTCGCCGGCCACGAAGGCGGGTTGCTCGGGCGCAGGACGGGCGCGCCGCTCGCGCTTGGCGGTCGGCGGCGGTTGGGCCGCCTCTTCCTCTTCGTCCGCAGGCAGGCCCAGCGGGGGCAGCATGCGGCTGCGGCGGGGGCGCGAAGACGCCCAGCCGTAGAGCTCAACCACGTCGCGCCACCCCAGACTGGCGCCATAGGCCAGGGCCGGAGCGGCGATCAGGGCCATGACGGCGGCGGCGATCACGGTAGGCGCCGGCAGCTCGATCACCGCCAGCATGTGGGCGAAGCCGACCAGGATGGTGTCGCCGAAGAAACCGCCCAGGCCGCGCGCCAGCGGCCAGCTCGCCGGGGGCGAAGGGGCGGCCAGCACGCCCGAGCTCAGCAGCATTCCCAGCACGCCGCTCAGGAACCGCACGCGCAGCTCGTTGCGGTTCAGGCGCGGGTCCGCCGCGCCCGCGCGCGCAAAGCCCCAGATGATGATCATCAGCGCCCCGACCCAGGCGGCCAGGCCGAAGGTCTGCAGCCCGATGTCGGCCAGCGCCGCGCCGAAGCCGCCCATGGCGTTGTGCGGCACGTCGCCCGACGCGACGTTGAAGCTGGGGTCGGCGGCGCGATAGGTGGCGAAGGCCGCGATCAGGGCTGCGCCCAGGGCTGCGCCCAGGCCGCCGCGCACGCGCAGTCCAATCGTCGACCCCCAGGCCGATCCGACCGCGCCGAGCACACGGGCCCGCAGCGCCGATCCGAACGACCGGGGCTTTGCACGCCCCATGACGTTGGCCATCCCCACTCCGATACAGAAACCAAGTTCGCCGCCATTGTGTCAGCGACGGGGTTAACGTCGCTTTTACCCAGCGAACCCGGTTCGCAGGGGATAGCCGAAACTGGGGCCGGTTTTGGGCCACTGGCGCGTTTTGAAGCCGACTCAAGCCCCTGGACGCGACGCCGCCGCCGGAGGACAAGGACGCCATGTCTGAACAGACCCTCAGCTTCGACGTCGTGATCGCCGGCGCAGGACCGGCCGGCGCCACCCTGGCCCTCGCGCTCGCCAAGGCGGGGCTCAGCGTCGCCATCGTCGACGCCGAGACGCTGGATACGCGCCTGGCGCCGCAGTTCGACGGCCGCGCCTGGGCGATCGCCTGGGGCAACGTGCTGCAGCTCAAGGCCTTGGGTGTGGCCGACACGCTGGAGCCCGACGCCCAGCCGGTGAGCCGCATCCTGGTCACCGAAGGGCCCGAGCCCGCCGCTGGCGCCGGGCCGGCCCGGCCGGTGTTCCTGGAGTTCAATTCCGCCGACATCTCGGACGAGATCTCGCACAAGGGTTCGGGCGCGCCCCTGGCCTGGATGGTGGAGAACCGCCGCCTGCGCGCAGCCCTGAACACCGCGCTGGAAGCCGCCGGGGTCCAGGCCTTCACTCCCGTCCGCGTGACCGGTCTCGAGACCGACGCGCGCTCGGCGCGCCTGACCCTGGCCGACGGCCGGGTGCTGGAAGCGGCGCTGGCGGTGGCGGCCGACGGCAAGAACTCCCGCCTGCGCCAGGCCGCCGGCATCGGCGTACACGGCTGGGACTATGGCCAGAGCGGCGTGGTCGCGACCGTCGACCTGGACCGCCCGCATGAGGGCGTGGCCCACGAATACTTCATGGCCGGCAGCGCCCTGGCCGCCCTGCCCCTGACCAACCAGCGCGCCAGCCTGGTCTGGGTCGAGCCGACCGACCGCGCCAAGGCCCTGGTCGAGGCCTCGCCGGAGGCCTTCGAGGCGCACCTGAACCGGCGCTTCGGCGAGGGCCTCGGCCACGCCAGGCTGAACGGCGCACGCTTCTCCTATCCGCTAAGCCTGAAATCGGCCGACGCCATGACCGGCGACCGGCTGGCCCTGATCGGCGACGCCGCCCACGCGGTGCATCCCATCGCCGGCCAGGGGCTGAACCTGGGCTTCAAGGATGTCGCGGCCCTGGCCGAGGTGGTGGTGGATGCGCGCCGGATCGGCGAGGACATCGGCTCCGGCCTGGTGCTGGACCGCTACGCCCGCTGGCGGCGCTTCGACTCCGCCGCCTTCGCCGTCGCCACCGACGGCTTCGTGCGCGCCTACGGCTCGGACAATCCGCTGCTGAAGGCGGCGCGCGGCCTGGTCGTCGGCGCCATGAACCGCAGCAAGCCGCTGAAGCGGGCGATGATGCTGAACGCGGGCGGCCTGCTGGGCGACACCCCAAAGCTGCTCAGGGGCGAGACGCTGTAGGCGGGCTAGGCCGCGCCGAACCGGTCGAGATCGGCGTCCAGCTCGGCGAAGGTGTCGGCGATGTAGTCGGGTCGGCAGGCCTCAAGCTCCGCGCGGGTATGGAAACCCCAGCTGACGCCAACCGCGCGCACACCCGCGGCCTGGGCCATGCGCAGGTCGTGGGCGGTATCGCCGATCATCACGGTGTCTTCCGGCGACGCGTTCAGGGCGCGCATGGCCTCGATCAGCATGGCCGGGTGCGGCTTGCCCGGACCGTCGTCGGCGCAATGGGTGCTGTCGAACAGGTCGGCCCACCGATGCATGGCGATGATGGTGTTCACGCCCCGGCGCGACTTGCCGGTGGCCATGGCGATCAGCCAGCCCTCGGCCCTCAGCCGCTCCAGCAGCGCCGCAGCGCCGTCGTAGAGCGGCTCGACGAAGTCCGGTTGGCGATGCAGCGCCTGAAAGGTGACCTTGTAGTGCTCGATCAGGGCCTGGACCTGCTCGGGCGTCAGGTCGGGCGCCAACTGCGCCAAGCCTTCGTGCAGGCTCAGGCCGACGATCTGGCGAAGTTGGTCATAGCTCGGCGGCGTCAGCCCCAGGGCGGTGAAGGCCGCATCGGCGGTCTGCATGAGGATGGCCCGGCTATCGACCAGGGTGCCGTCGACGTCGAAAACCGCAAGCTTGCCGGTCATCGCGCGGCTCCCGGTTTTGCCGGCACGAGGTCGAACGCCGCCGTCAGGCGTGTCGCCTCGCCCGAAAACGGCACGGTGCCGTGCCACATGTAGGAGGGAAACAGCACCAACAGACCCGGTTCCGGCTTCACGAAGTGTTCGGGCTCCAGTTTCGGCTGAGTCGGGGCCCCCGGCTCGCCGAACTTGATCCAGCCCTGGCGACCATCGCCCTCAACCGCCGGCGGCAGGTCGATATAGCAGGCCGAGGACAACCAGCCCTCCTGGTGCACGTGGTCGACGTGGCGCCCGCCGCCCGAACGCAGCCGCACCGACCAGACGCCCTTGATGGCGTAGCCGCCAAGACTGCGGGCGCGCAGAGGATCCTTGCCCTTGCCAAGCTCGGCGATGTGCGCGCGGATCGGCCCGTCGATGGCCTGGAAGAAGGCGCGGATCGCCGGGTCTTCGCTGCGCTGCAGGCTCTGCCCCGTCTGGGTGCCCTGGCGCAGCGACTGGCCGATCGGGTGCGCGCGCAGGCTGTGCAGGCGCTCCAGCGCCGCCTTCAGTTCGGCAAGATAGGCGGACAGGCTCGACCAGCCGGACGGCGTATCGATCCGCCACGGCCGCACCAGGCGAGCGTAGTCATAGAGTTCGGCGTAGCGCGGGTCGCCCTTCAGCCGCCAGGCGGTGGCGAGATAGGCCAGCACGTGCTGGTCATTCGGACGAAGGCGGCGCAGCGCTTCGGCGGTGCGCTCGGCGTCGTCGGCGCGGCCGGCGGCGAGCTGGGCCTCGCACAGGGTCAGGCGCGACTGCAGGTCTTGAGCGTCCAGCGCCAGAGCGCGCTCGGCGTGGGCGATAGCCTGGACCGGATCGAGGGGAACGGCCGCACGGGCGGCGGCGGCGTGCATCAGCGCCGGCGACTCCGAACCCAGGCCCTCGACCACGATCGCATAGGCGCTCGCAGCGTCGCCGGCGTAGTCGTACAGCTTGGACTGCAGCAGCCGGAACGTCCCGTCGTTGGGAAAGGCCGCCATGGCGTTGACGGCGGGGGCGAGCGCGGCGCCCAGGTCCTCGCTCCGCATCCAGATCAGTTGGCATAGTGCGGCATAGGCGTCGGCGTAGTTCGGTCGGCGGCGGATCGCCTCGCGATAGGTCTGCTCCGCCTCGTCGAAGCGATCCTGGCCCTGCATCGCCCGCGCCAGGGTCAGCCAGGTCTCCGGCGCGTCCAGCCCCTTGGCGAAAGCGCGCCGGGCGGCGGCTTCGGCCTCGGCATAGCGCATCAGGTCGCCCGCGGTGGCGGCGATGTTGTGCTCGGCCACGCCGGAACGGGGCGCGACGGTCGCGGCGCGCTGGTATACGCCCAAGGCCTCCTCGGCCCGGTCCAAGCCCTTCAGCGCCACCGCATGGGCGGACAGCAGGTCCTCGGCGGCCTCGGCGGCGGCCAGCGGGGTGGTGACCTGCACCGCCTCGGCGAACCGGCCCTGATCGCTCAGCAGAGTGGCCAGCGAGACAGCGGCCGGCGCGAAGCGGCGGTCCAGCGCCAGGGCTGCGCGCAGGCTGCGCTCCGCCCCCTTGGGATCGTTGTCGCGCACGAGCAGATCGCCCAGGGCCAGGTGATAGCTCGGCTTGCGCTTGTCGATCGCGACGGCCGCCTTCAGCTCGCTCGCCGCCCCGGCCAGGTCGCCCAGCTTCTCCAGCGTCAGCCCCAGCAGGTAGCGGGCGTCGCCCACGCGCGGCTGGGCCTGGGCCAGCGGGACCAGGATGGCGTGGGCCTCCTGAAGCCGCCCGGCGCGCAGCCGTTCGAACGCCGCCTGCAGGGCTGCGCCGATCGCCGCCGGGCTTGCGCCGGACGGGGACGGTGCGCGCTGGGGCGGCTGGAAGCTCACCGTTTGCGAGCCTTGCTGCGGTTGGCGAAGGGATCGTTCTCCGCCTCGTGCTCATCGAAGCCGAAGCGGGCGAAGCCGGCCTTCATCTCCGGGCTCAGCGGCGCCTCGAGCACCAGGGTGCCGCGTGAGGGGTGCGGCAGCTCGATCCGGCGGGCGTGGAGCTGCAGCTTCAGCCCTTCGGACAACGGCGCGGAAGTCTCATCGCCATACTTGGGATCGCCCAGGATCGGATGGCCGATCGCCTTCATGTGAGCCCGCAACTGGTGGGTGCGACCGGTATAGGGCTGCAGCGCCATCCAGGCGACGCGGTGGGCGGCGCGCGCCACAGTGACGTATTCGGTCTCGGCCGGCTCGGCCCCGAACTCCTTGGGATCGGCGGGCACCACCAGTTCGCGGTCGCCCACGCCCTTCTTGATCAGGGGCATCTCGATCACGCCCTCGCCCGGCTTGGGATTGCCGGCGACGATGGCCCAGTAGACCTTCTTCGCCCGCCGCTTGGCGAACGAGCCCGACAGCCGCGCCGCCGCCGCCGGGGTCTTGCCCAGCAGCAGCACGCCCGAGGTGTCGCGATCCAGCCTGTGCACCAGGCGCGGACGGTCCACGCCTTCGCCCCAGGCCGACAGCAGCCGGTCGACGTGCTTCACCGTCTTGGTGCCGCCCTGCACCGCCAGGCCGGAGGGCTTGTTGAGGGCGAGCACCTCCTCGTCCTCGTACAGCACCAGCGAATGGGCGTAGGCGATGTCGCGGTCGGTCAGGCCGCCGCGCTTCTCATCCGGGCGCGGCGCGTCAGGCAGGGGCGGCACGCGCACCTGCGAGCCCGCCACCAGGCGGGTGTCGACCTTGGCCCGGCCGCCGTCGACGCGGATCTGACCGGATCGGACCAGCTTGTTGATCTGAATGTGGTTCAGGTGCGGCCAGCGGCGCTTGAACCAGCGGTCCAGGCGCACGCCCTCTTCGGCCGCGCCCACCGTCAGGGTGCGGACTTCCTTCACCCCGCCGCTCACGCGAGCGTCTTTCGCATAATAAACAGACCTAACATCACCGCCAGGATCGACAATAGCACCGATCCGGCCACATAGCCGCCGGCCGCGCCATAGGCGCGCCGCTCGATCAACAACACGGTGTCCAGCGAGAAGGACGAGAAGGTGGTGAACCCACCCAGCACGCCCACCCCCAACAGCAGGCGCCACTTGTCCTGGCCCTCGCCGCCGCGCAGCGCCAGATAGCCCACAAGCAGGCCCATCAACAGCCCGCCGAGAACATTGATACCGAACGTTGCAAGATAAGGCGTATTTGGCCCGAAGGCGCGGCCGTAGCCCACGCCTGCGAGGTAACGGCAGATCGCTCCCGCGCCGCCGCCGAAAAACACCAAAAGAAGGTTGATCATCGACACCTTATAGCGGATCGCCATCGCCCGCCAACGCCGCACCTCGCCAGGAAGCCTCGCATGTCCTCGTCCGAACCCAAAGCGCCTGAAGACTGCCGGGACATGGTCGACGTGCGCGCCGGCGTCGACGCCCTGGACCGCCAGCTTGTGGCCCTGCTCGCCGTGCGCCAGGGCTACATGGACGCCGCCGCCCGCATCAAGGCGGACCGGAACAAGGTCTATGACGCCGCCCGGATCGAGGACGTGGTGGCCAAGGTCAAGGCCGCCGCCCGCGAAGCCGGCCTGTCGGAAGCCATAGCCGAACCGGTCTGGCGACTGCTGATCGACCGCTCGATCGCCCACGAACTGGAGCAGTGGGACCGGTTGAGGAGCTGAAGCACGCCCCCCACGAACAGCGGAGCCATCCGCTCCGGCCTGTGTTAAGATGTCCCAAGGTCGAGCACGCTCGCCCATGTGGACGACGGCGCGGCCCTCCGGGACGTGCGGCCGGTCGCCCCGACCTCCCCGCCCCGGCGCGACAACAAGACGGCGTGGCCGTCGCGCTCCGGCCGCGTGGAGGAAAGCCATGGCGGCCGACGCACTCGTCCATTCGCACAGCCCATCCCACCTGGTCGGCGTTCGCAAGATCGGGTTCGAAGACCTGAAGATCGCCCTGCGACAAGGCTTCGACGACTACCGCGCCAAGCGCGGCGAGATGCTGTTCCTCGGCCTGCTGTATCCGATCGTCGGCCTGGTGGCGTGCGGCATCACCTTCGGACGGGTGGACCTGTTGCCCCTCGCCTTCCCGCTGGTCGCCGGCATCACCCTGATGGGCCCGCCAATGGCCTCGGGCTTCTACGAACTGGCGCGCCGGCGCGAGCAGGGCGAGGACGCGGGCTGGAAGTATGCGCTGGACGTATTCAAGAACCCGCCCTTCGCCTCGATCGCGGTGCTGACCCTGTTCATGGCGGCGCTGTTCGGCCTCTGGCTGCTGTGCGCGTGGGCGGTCTATTCGGCGACCCTGGGCGCAGACCCGCCAGGCGATACGCTGGAGTTCTGGAGCCGCCTGTTCGGCTCGCCCCAGGGCTGGACCATGATCGTGGTCGGCAACCTGGTCGGCGCGGCGTTCGCCGTGGCGGCGATGGCGGTGAGCGCGATCTCCTTCCCCATGCTGGTGGACCGCCATCACGGCCCGCTGACCTCGGCCGAAACCTCGTTGCGGGTGACGGCGAACAACCCCGTGACCATGGGAACCTGGGGCCTGATCGTGGCCTTCCTGCTGGTGCTGGGCTCGATTCCGCTGTTCATCGGCTTGGCGGTGGTGCTGCCGGTGCTGGGCTACGCCACCTGGCACCTGTACACGCGGGCGGTGGAGCGCTGAGGAATCGACCCGTTGGCGGAGCGCATTGACCCGCCTGTCCTTCGCGCGTAAAAGCCCTCCCCTTCGGCGCCATCCCTGATCGCGCCCTCCACCGCCACGACCCCGATCCCTATCTGATCGGACGAGGGCGGCGAGGCCCCCCGTCGACGTGATCGTCCACGGGGGTCGTTCGCGTATGGGCGATCAGGACGGTCCGGATAGAGGTGTGGACGCATGTTCGAAAGCTTGGGCGATAGGCTGACAACCGTTTTCGACCGGATGACCGGTCGAGGCGTGCTGTCCGCCACCGACATCGACGAAGCCCTGCGCGAGGTGCGCCTGGCGCTGCTGGACGCCGACGTCGCCCTGCCCGTGGTCAAGGAATTCGTCGCCAAGGCCCGCGAACTGGCCACCGGCGAAGACGTGCTGCGCGCGGTCAAGCCGTCCGAGCAGGTGATCAAGATCGTCCATGACGGCCTGGTCGATATGCTGGGCGGCCGCGCGCCGGTCGGGCTGAACCTGGCCACCACGCCGCCCACGGTCATCATGATGGCCGGCCTGCAGGGCTCGGGTAAGACCACCACCTCCGGCAAGCTCGCCGCCCGCATCCAGAAGTTCGACCGCAAGCGCGTGCTGATGGCCTCGCTCGACACGCGCCGCCCGGCCGCGATGGAGCAGTTGGCTACGCTCGGAAAGCAGGTCGAGGTCGACACCCTGCCGATCGTCGCCGGCCAGTCCGCCCCCGACATCGCCCGCCGCGCCCTGTCGGCCGCGCGCCTCGGCGGCTTCGACGTGTTGATCCTGGACACCGCCGGCCGCACCACGCTGGACGAGTCGATGATGACCGAGGCGGCGGAGATCGCCAAGATCGCCTCGCCGCACGAGATCCTGCTGGTCGCCGACGCCCTGACCGGCCAGGACGCGGTGCGCACCGCCAAGGCCTTCCACGAGCGCCTGCCCCTGACGGGCCTGGTGCTCACCCGCACCGACGGCGACAGCCGCGGCGGCGCGGCGCTGTCGATGCGCCATGTCACCGGCCTGCCGATCAAGTTCCTGGGCGCGGGTGAAAAGCTCGACGCCATCGAGGTGTTCGACGCCGAGCGCGTCGCCGGCCGCATCCTGGGCTCGGGCGACGTCGTGGCGCTGGTCGAGAAGGCCGCGGCCGAGTTCGACCAGGCCAAGGCCGAGAAGATGGCCAAGAAGCTGGCCAAGGGCGTGTTCGACCTGGACGACCTCGCCGAGCAGCTCCGCCAGATGCAGAAGATGGGCGGGATGCAGGGCATCATGGGCCTGCTGCCCGGCGTGCAGAAGGTCAAGAAGCAGATCGCCGAGTCGGGCATCACCGACCAGACGTTCAAGCGTCAGGAGGCGATCATCACCTCCATGACCAAGGCCGAACGCCGCAAGCCCGACCTGCTGAACGCCTCGCGCAAGCGCCGCGTCGCCAAGGGCGCCGGCGTCGAAGTGTCCGAAATCAACCGCCTGCTCAAGCAGCATCGCCAGATGGCCGACGCCTTCAAGATGATGAGCAAGGACGGCGGGAAGAACATGGCCCGCATGGCCTCCGCCCTGGGCATGGGCGGCGGGGCGATGCCGGGCATGCCGCGCGGCGTCACGCCGCCGGGCGGCATGATGAATGCGCTGAAGGGCTCGCCCCTGGCCGGCGGCCCCGGCGGCGGCGTCAACATGGACATGCTGAAGGCTCTGGGCGGCGGCAAGCTGCCTGAGGGCGCAGACGAGACCCCGCCCCCGCCGGGCGGTTTTCCGGGGCTAGGCAATATGCCGGGCCTCGGCGGCGGTTTCCCGAAAATGCCGGGAGGATTCCCCGGCATGAAGAAGAAATAACCTGAATATTCAAATAGATCAGACTGAAGGACTAGACTGAAATGCTGAAGATTCGCCTCGCCCGCGGCGGCGCCAAGAAGCGCCCCTACTACTCGATCGTCATCGCCGACAGCCACGCGGCCCGCGACGGCAAGTTCATCGAGAAGGTCGGCACGTTCAACCCGCTGCTGGCCAAGGACCATCCCGAGCGCTTCACCCTGAAGCTCGAGCGGGTCCAGGAGTGGCTGTCCAAGGGCGCCCAGCCCACCGACCGCGTGGCGCGTTTCCTGTCCACCCAGGGTCTGGTGGAATGGAAGCACGGCAACAACCCCAACAAGGGCAAGCCGGGCAAGAAGGCCGAAGAACGCTCCGCCGAGCGCGCCCAGCGCGAAATCGACCGCGCCGAAGCCGCCGCGGCCGCCGCCGCTGCGCCCCCGCCGGTCGAAGAGCCCGTCGCTGAAGAAGCTCCGGTTGAAGCGACCGAAACGGCTGAAGCCTGATTTCAGGCCAATAGGCTCAATATCCCTGTCGTCCCCTCCGCCTCGGCGGGTGCGGGACGACAGGGCGATTAGGATAGGTTGGTGATGAAACTGGTTCTCGTGGGCCGGGTGGCCGGCGGGTTCGGTGTGCGGGGCGAAATCCGCATCACCACCTACACCCAAGATCCCCTGGCGCTGCTGCGCTACAAGGACCTCAAGCGCGAGGACGGCACGCCCGCCCTGGTGCTGCAGTCGGCCCGCGCGACCAAGGACGGCATTGTCGCCCGCGCGCCCGAGGTGCCGACCAAGGAAGCCGCCGACGCGCTGCGCGGCCTTCGCCTCTATGTCCCTCGCGAGTCCCTGCCGCCGGTCGAGGACGAGGACGAATTCTACCAGACCGACCTGATCGGCCTCGAGGCGATCACGCCCGACGGCGTCAAGCTCGGCCGGGTCAAGGCGGTGCACGACTTCGGCGCCGGCGACATCCTGGAACTGGACCAGGGCGGCGGACGCCAGACCCGCTACCTGCCCTTCACCCGCGAGACCGTACCGGAAGTGCATCTGGCCGAAGGGCGGCTGGTCGCCGTGCCGCCGGTGGAGATCGAGGGCGGCGACCTCGGGACCGGTGAAGCCGAAGATGACGACGGCGAAAACCCGTCGGACGCAGAAACGCCGCAAGCCGAGTAGATAGCCAGCCCATGCGCCTGCGCCACCTGTTCGCCTCCGCCCTGATCGCCGCCTCGCTTGCGGCCTGCGCCACGGTTCCGCGCTTCGAGGCGGCCGGCGACATCCACGCCTTCCTGGTCTCGATCCGCGACAGCGACCAGCAGGCCTTCGACGCCCACGTCGACCGCGACGCCCTGAAGGCGCAGCTCAAGTCGCGCCTGATCGCCGACCAGTCCGCCAAGCATGGCGACGGCAGCTGGCAGGCGCTGGGCGCCGCCCTGCTGGGCGGCCCGCTGGTGGACGCGGGCGTAGACGCCTTCGTCCAGCCCGACACTTTCCGCGCGGTGGCGATCCGCCTCGGCTACGCGCCGGACAAGCCGATCCCCAACCGCATCCAGATCACCGCCTTCCTGCGCAACACCGGCGACGGCGTGGTCTGCGTGGTGACCAAGAAGGACGGCCCCTGCACCCTGGTGTTCAGGGACGAGGCCGGGACCTGGCGTCTGATCGGCTACGAAGGCGACATCGAAAAGCTGATGCACAAGCATCACTGAGCCCGGCCCCGCCTCCGCGGGGTTGGAAATACTGGACATCAGGCCCGCACGGCCGTAAGTCCGCCCGCTTCCCGGCCGCAGGTTCGCGGCCCACTTGCTCCCACGCGCGTCCGAACCGCGCTGTCGAGCCGGAGAGACATCATGAAACAAGGCTCCAAGAGCCGGCGCGACGCCGGCCCGACCCAACGTCAATTGCGCGCTGGCGAACTCGTACGCCACGCCGTGGCCGAGATCCTGCGCGAAGAGCAGATCAACGACGGGGCGCTGGAAGGCGTCTCCATCACCGTGACCGAGGTTCGCATGAGCCCGGACCTGCGCCACGCCATCTGCTTCGTCGAGCCGCTCGGCGGCGTGCACGTGCGCGCGGTGATCGAGGGCCTGAACCGCGCCGCCAAGTTCCTGCGCGGCAAGCTCGGCCGCCACGTGGATCTGAAGTTCACCCCCGACCTGCGCTTCGTCCATGACGAGACCTTCAAGGAAGCCGACCGCATGGGCCGGCTGATCGCCGACGCCCGTCATCGTGACGAGGAACTGCACGGCGAGGAGGTCGACCACGACGACGACGACGCCCCCGCCGGCGGTTCGGTGCGTGTGTTCACTGCGCCCGAGCCCAAGGATGAGGGCTCGAACTGATGGGCCGTCGTCGCAAGAAGGGCGATGCCGTCAGTGGCTGGATCTGCCTGGACAAGCCGGTCGACCTGGGCTCCACCGACGCCGTCTCGCGCATCCGCCGGCTGTACAACGCCCAGAAGGGCGGCCACGCCGGCACGCTGGACCCCCTGGCCTCCGGCATCCTGCCGATCGCGCTGGGCGAGGCCACCAAGACCGTTCCGTTCCTGATGGAAGCTGGGAAGACCTATCGCTTCACCATCCAGTGGGGCGCCACCACCGCCAGCTTCGACCGCGAGGGTGAAGTGATCGCCCGCTCGGACGTGCGGCCCACCCGCGAGCAGGTGGAGGCGGTGTTGCCGCGCTTCATCGGCGAGATCATGCAGGTGCCGCCGAACTTCTCCGCCATCAAGGTCGACGGCCAGCGCGCCTACGACCTGGCTCGCGAAGGAGTGGAGTTCGAGCTGGAGGCCCGTCCCATCACCGTGAACCGCCTGGAAGTGACCGACGTCCCCGACGCCGACCACGTCACACTGGAAATGGACTGCGGCAAGGGCTCCTACGTGCGCGCCATCGTGCGCGACCTGGCCGAGGCGCTGGGCGCCTGCGGGCACGTTTCAGCGCTGCGCCGCACCCGGGTTGGAGCGTTCAGCGAGGAAAACGCGACCCCTCTGGAAAAACTCGCCGAAATAGAGCATATGGACGACCGTCTGGAGGTTTTGCTTCCGGTCGAGACCGCGCTGGACGACATCCCGGCCCTGGCCCTGACCACCGAAGACGCCTTCCGGCTCAAGCAGGGACGCAGTGTCGTCCTCGTTCCCCGTCAGGTGGAGGAGCTTCGTCCACGTCTCGTCTCGCGCACCGTCGCGGGACACGACGCGAGCCGAACCGTTCTCACCACCTTCGAGGGACGAGCGCACGCCCTCTGTGAAATGCGCGCGGGCCGGCTCAATCCGACCCGCATCTTCCATCTGGACCTGGAGTCATAAACCGATGTCGATCACGCCCGACCGCAAGGCCGAACTGATCCATACCCATGCCCGCACCGAAGGCGATACGGGCAGCGCTGAAGTGCAAGTCGCGATCCTCTCTGAGCGGATCTCGAACCTCACCGAGCACTTCAAGACCCACAAGAAGGACAACCACAGCCGTCGTGGCCTGCTGAAGCTCGTGTCTCAGCGCCGCCGTCTGCTGGACCACCTGAACGACTCGGACAACGGCCGCTACAAGGCCCTGATCGAGACCCTGGGCCTGCGCCGCTAAGCGTCAGCCTCATCCACCGCCCATCTCCGCACCCGCGGGATGGGCGGTTTGGATTCTACCCACCTCTTTCCGTCACAGACTCGCGGCAGAGGGGGATCTGGGCCATGCGCCCATGATGTTACGCGAGGGTCGCAGCGATCCTCGATCAAAGAGCCTGAACCCCGCCCTCATGGGAGCGCGCGGGGTCGACTGGAGAGGAAACCCCGGACCCGCCATTACGTCGCGCCCGTCCTGTCCGCCCCGCGAGGAATGGGCCTTGCGGAACCGAAAGAAGCCAAATGTTCGATATCAAGCGCAAGACCATCGAGTGGGGCGGCCGTAAGCTGACCCTCGAAACCGGGCGCATCGCCCGTCAGGCCGACGGCGCCGTGTTCGCCACCTACGGCGAGACCACCGTGCTGGCCACCGTCGTGGCCGCCAAGCAACCCAAGGCCGGGATCGACTTCTTCCCGCTGACCGTGAACTACCAGGAGAAGACCTTCGCCGCGGGCAAGATCCCCGGCGGCTTCTTCAAGCGCGAAGGCCGTCCGTCGGAAAAGGAGACCCTGGTCTCCCGCCTGATCGACCGTCCGATCCGCCCCCTGTTCGTCAAGGGCTTCAAGAACGAAGTCCAGGTCGTCGTCACCGTGCTGAGCCACGACCTTGAGAACGACCCCGACATCCTCGCCATGGTCGCCGCCTCCGCCGCCCTGACCCTGTCCGGCGCGCCCTTCATGGGCCCGATCGGCGGCGCGCGCGTCGGCTACATCAACGGCGAATACGTCCTGAACCCGACGCTCGATCAACTGGGCGCCGACAACAAGATGGACCTGATCGTCGCCGGCACCCAAGACGCCGTGATGATGGTGGAATCCGAGATCCAGGAACTGCCGGAAGACGTGGTTCTGGGTGGCGTGACCTTCGCTCACAAGGCCATGCAGCCGGTGATCGAAGCCATCATCGAGCTGGCCGAGCACGCCGCCAAGGAACCGGTGGACTTCCAGCCCACCGACGACCAGCCGATGATCGAAGCGATCAACAAGCTGGTGGGCGCCGACATCCGCGCCGCCTTCGCCATCAAGGAAAAGGCCGGCCGTCAGACCGCCGTCGCCGCGGCCAAGGCCAAGGTGTTCGAAAGCCTGGCCAAGAGCGAAGCCAACCCGGAAGGCTTCGATTCGATCAAGCTCGGCTCAGCCTTCAAGGAAGCCGAAGCCCACGTCCTGCGTCGCGACATCATCGAGAACGGCCACCGTGTCGACGGTCGTGACGTGACCACAGTGCGCCCGATCGTTTCGGAAGTGGGCGTCCTGCCCCGCGCCCACGGTTCGGCCCTGTTCACCCGCGGCGAGACCCAGGCCCTGGTCGTGGCGACGCTGGGCACCGGCGACGACGAGCAGTTCATCGACGCGCTGGAAGGCACCTACAAGGAGAAGTTCCTCCTCCACTACAACTTCCCTCCCTACAGCGTGGGCGAGACCGGCCGCATGGGTTCGCCCGGCCGCCGCGAAATCGGCCACGGCAAGCTGGCCTGGCGCGCCCTGCGCCCGATGCTGCCCTCGGCTGAAGAGTTCCCCTACACCCTGCGTCTGGTCAGCGAGATCACCGAGTCCAACGGCTCGTCCTCGATGGCCACCGTCTGCGGCGGCTCGCTGGCGCTGATGGACGCGGGCGTTCCGCTGAAGAAGCCGGTTTCGGGCGTGGCCATGGGCCTGATCCTGGAGCCGTCGGGCGAGTTCGCGGTGCTGACCGACATCCTGGGCGACGAGGAGCACCTCGGCGACATGGACTTCAAGGTCGCGGGCACCGCCGACGGCATCACCTCGCTGCAGATGGACATCAAGATCCCCGGCATCACCGAGGCGATCATGAAGCAGGCCCTGACCCAGGCTCAGGCCGGCCGCCTGCACATCCTGGAGGAGATGAACAAGGCTCTGTCCGGTTCGCGTGAAAACCTCGGTGAACACGCGCCCAAGATCGAGACCATCAAGATCCCCACCGACAAGATCCGCGAAGTGATCGGTTCGGGCGGCAAGGTGATCCGCGAAATCGTGGAAAAGACCGGCGCCAAGATCGACATTCAAGACGACGGCACGATCAAGATTGCGGCCAACGAGCAATCGAAGATCGAAGCCGCCATCAACTGGATCAAGTCGATCACCCAGGAAGCTGAAGTCGGCAAGATCTACGACGGCAAGGTGGTGAAGGTGGTCGATTTCGGCGCCTTCGTGAACTTCTTCGGCGCCAAGGACGGCCTCGTCCACATCAGCCAGATCAGCCAGGAAAAGGTCGGCAAGACCTCGGACGTGCTGAGCGAAGGCCAGATGGTGAAGGTGAAGCTGGTCGGCTTCGACGA
>FTAP01000271.1_pt1 | contig 15948 bp, 14 predicted proteins | sample 1639111 | NCBI WGS metagenome assembly FTAP01 (sample SAMEA3914812, study PRJEB12502) | metagenome | biome: forest; material: soil | place: Canada | collected 2011-07-07 | depth 0.1 m
CGGCTGCCGCTGGCGGTCTGCGACGCCCTCGGGGCCAATCTGATCGGCGCGATCCTGATCGCGGGTCTGGGCCTGGCGGCTTTCGCGACCTGGGGCGCGAGGTTCGGGCCCGTCGCCCGGTTCGGCCAGCTGGCGCTGATCGGGGCGGTGGCGGCGGCGGTCTATATCGCCGCCAATCCGTCCTGCCTGCACGGACCGTTCGCCTCGGTCGACCCGCGCCTGCGGCCGATCTGGTTCGACAACATCAACGAACTGCTGTCCTGGCCAAAACTCTTCAAATTGCATCGCGACTCCGCCCTGATCACCATTTTCATGGGGCTGATGGGGTCGGCGGCCGCGGTCGTGCTGCTGGTGACGCGCTGGCGCAAATGGGACCGAGCGACCTTGCTCATCGCGACCCTGATCTTCGTTGCGACCGTAGCCGGCGCCCATGCCTGGCGGATGGAAGACTACGAATTCTGGTTCGGCATTCCGGCGCTCGCCGCCGTTATCGGCTGGCTGGCCAATCTCGCCTGGGGCGGCGCCCTGGTTCCAACCATGGCCGCGAGCCTGGCGCTCTCGCCGGTGCTGCTGGCGGTCGGCCTCGACGATGGCTTGAAGCTGCTGCCGCACAAGCCGGCGCCCGCCAAGGTCAATATCGTCGGCAAGCCTGTCGCCAAGCCGGGGATCGAGGACCAGTGTTTCGAGGTTCGCGCCTATGGGCCGCTGGCCAGCCTGCCGCCGGGCGTGGTGCTCGGCGAGATCGACCTTGGCCCCTTCATCCTGGCCCACACTCCGGATTCAGTGCTGGCCGCGCCCTATCACCGGATGTCCTGGGGCATCTGGAAGGCCTATGAGGCGCTGGGCGGGCCAAGTTCGCTCGCCGAGGGCCGCCTGCGGGCGCTGAACGTGTCCTACGTCGCCGACTGCCAGATGAACCCCTTGCGGGTGAACCCGAACGGCTTCGAGGGCGACCTGCGGCGCGGCCACATCCCGAACTGGATCGAGAAGCTGACGGCGCCCAACCAGATCATCCAGATCTATCGCGTGAAACCGCCAGGCGGCTGAGCTCGGCGACCCGTGCCCGGTCCTGTTCAACCAGGCTCGGCCGGCGGCGCAGATCGGTGATCGCCGTGTCGAGACCCTCTAGCGCCGCCAGCATGGCCTCGCGCCCGGCCGCCTTGGCCGGCTCATAGGCCTTCCAGTCGCGGATCTCGACGTCGTCCAGCCGCGGCGCGACCAGCACGTCGGTGGCGGCGCGGCTGGCGGCGAGGTCGCGCCCGCCGGTGACCGTGGCGGCGCGCAGCAGCAGCGAGACGATCGGCGGGCCCTTGCGCCAGTCGCCGGACAGGAACCAGCGCCAGACCGAGGATGGCCGCGCCACCTCGTCGGCGGTGATGTTGCGGCCGCGGGTGACGTCGACGCCGACGATCGGCCCCAGGTGCATGGAGCGCATGATGTCGGCCGGAAAGGTCTTCATCACCGCGCCGTCGACCAGCACGTTGTTGTCCTGGGTCACCGGCGGCAGCAGACCCGGAATGGCGATCGAGGCGCTCAGGGCGTGACGCAGCAGTCCGCGCCGATGCAGCTGGTAGGCGCCCGAGGTCAGGTTGGACGAAACGCAGAAGAACGGCAGCCACAGGTCGGCGATCTCGGTGTCGCCGAAGTGCTCGGCGAGCCGCGTGCGCACCTTTTCACCGAGGGTCATGGCGATCAGCGGAAAGGCGATGTCGTCCACCGGACTGGTGTCGACAAAGGCCTTCTGGATGCGCATGTCGATCTCGTCGTCGTCCCAGCCCATGGCCACGGCCGCCGCCACGATGGCGCCCATGGAGGCGCCGCCCACGAAATCGATCGGCACGCCGGCCTCGCGCAGCACCCGGATCGCGCCGACATGGGCATAGGCTCGCGCGCCGCCGCCGGAGAGCACCAGACCCACCGAAAGGCCGGCGATCGTGCGGGCGATGCGAGTGAGGTCGGTCCGGCTTCGGTCGCGCACATGGAAGAGCCGCGCCGGCAGCAGGGCGTCGATCCAGGCCTCCGAGCCCTGCGGGCGGGCCAAGCCCTGCGGCTGGATCAGGATCAGATCGACCAGAAGCTCCTGCAGGGTGTGAGACGCCATGAGATCGACCTGGGCCGGCGGCGGCTCGTCGCCGCGACCGACGCGGAACAACCGGTCAACCTGGCGGCTGACCAGCGACTTCCAGGCCGTCTGTCCGTAATCGGCGGCGTAGAGCACGAAGTCGTGGGCCTGTTCGACGTTGGAGAACCACTCGGTCGGCGCGCTGAGCGATTCCTCGCCGGCGGTGGCGACCGAATAGCCGAAGGCTTCGATCTCGCGGCCGACGCGTTCAACGAATTCGCGTGTCGATACCGCGTCGCTGCAGCCGACGAAGCCGAAGACGCTGGGATCGCCGGCGGGATTGCGGCCGCTGGTCTGCCGCGAGCGCTGCAGCATCAGCCTGGCCAGCTCGATCATGAGGGTCGGGTCGTGCTCGGCGTCGGCGAAGAAGTCCTCGCGCGGCAGGGCGAGGATCTCGCTGTCGCGGATCGCCACCACGCTGGCCGAGTGCGGCGTGCCGGAGATCAGCGCCATCTCGCCGGCCGGCTCGCCGGGACGGATCACGCCGAGAAACTGCGGCTCCTGGCCCTCCTCGTGACGGATGGCGGCCAGGCGGCCGGCGCGGACGAAATAGAGTTCGTCGGCGATCTCGCCGGCCTCGTACAGCAACTGGCCGCCGGGCAGGGAGAACCAGGTGATGTGATCGGCCATCGCGTCGCCGGTGAACAGCCGGGTCAGGGCGCTATCGGCGACGTTGTGCGGGAGCAAGGCCACGGGGCGGGACGCTAACCCAACGTCCGAGTCGGCGCGAATGGTCACGCTGGCATTTCGATGGAATAAGCGGAGCGGTATGCGCCTTTTCCTCCAAACCGATAGGCTTCTGCTCCGCTACGCCGACGCAGCCGATGCGGAGCTGCTGTACGAGCTCAACAGTGATCCGGACGTCACGCGCTATCTGATCGCCAGGCCCTTGCCGCGCGAGCGGATCGAGACCGACGTGTTGCCGATTTTCCTGGCGGGACCGGACGGCGCCGATCCGCGCTACTGGATCGCGGTCGAAAAGGCGTCCGGCGAGTCGATCGGCGGCTTCGCGCTCGATACGCCGCCGGACGGACCGAAGGGCGACGGCGAGCTTGGCTATCGGTTCAGACGAAAGGCCTGGGGCAAAGGCTATGCCTCGGAGGGAGCGCGGGCCGTCATCGACAAAGGCTTTCGCGATTTCGGCCTGGAGCGAATCTGGGCCCAGACCATGGCGGTCAATCTCCGCTCTCGGCGGGTCATGGAGACGGCGGGCTTGACCTATGTGCGCACCTTTCACCTTGAATGGGACGAGCCAATCGAGGGTGTTGAGCAGGGCGAGGTCGAATACGCCCTGACGCGCGCCGAATGGCTGGCCGCCGCCGAAAAACGATGATCGCGGCGCCTTGCCGGGGCGGCGGGCAGGGCATAAGGGGCCTGAACGCCCAAAAGCCGCACTGCGAGCCGCGCCCTTGCCCGTCCTGACCACCGCCATCGACCCGCGCTCGGACGCCTTCGCGCGCAATCTCGCGGTCAATCAGGCCCTGGTCGAGGGGCTCCGCGCGCGGACGGCTCTGGCGGCGCTGGGCGGGCCAGAGACCTCGCGGACGCGACATGCGGCGCGCGGCAAGCTTTTGCCACGCGAGCGGGTCGAGCGGCTGCTGGATCCCGGCTCGCCCTTCCTCGAGATCGGCGCCCTGGCCGCGGGCGGCCTCTATGACGACGAGGCGCCTGGCGCGGGGCTGATCACCGGCATCGGCCGCGTCTCCGGGCGCGAGGTGATGATCGTCGCCAACGACGCGACGGTGAAGGGCGGGGCTTATTTTCCGCTGACCGTGAAGAAGCACCTGCGCGCCCAGGAGATCGCCGCCCAGAACCGGCTGCCGTGCGTCTATCTGGTCGATTCCGGCGGGGCCAATTTGCCGCACCAGGCCGAGGTCTTCCCCGACCGCGACCATTTCGGGCGCATCTTCTACAACCAGGCGCGAATGAGCGCCGAAGGCATCGCCCAGATCGCCTGCGTCATGGGATCGTGTACCGCCGGCGGCGCCTATGTTCCGGCCATGGCCGACGAGAGCGTCATCGTGCGCGGGCAGGGGACCATCTTCCTCGGCGGCCCGCCGCTGGTGAAGGCCGCCACCGGCGAGGTGATCAGCGCCGAGGAGCTTGGCGGCGCCGACACCCATGGCCGCAAGTCCGGCGTCGTCGACCACGTGGCGGAGAATGACGACCACGCGCTGGAGATCGTCCGTTCGATCGTGGCGCGGCTGAACACTACCAAGCCCTGTCCACTGGTGCTGGCCGATGTCGAGGCGCCGAAGTTCGATCCGGCCGAGCTCTACGGCATCGTTCCCTCCGATGTCCGCGCCCCCTACGACGTGCACGAAGTCATCGCCCGCATCGTCGACGGCTCGCGCTTCGACGAGTTCAAGGCGCTGTACGGGACGACCCTGGTGACGGGCTTCGCCCACATCTGGGGCTATCCGGTCGCCATCCTGGCCAATAACGGCGTGCTGTTCTCGGAAAGCGCGCTGAAAGCCGCGCATTTCATCGAACTGGCCTGCCAGCGCGGCATTCCGCTGATCTTCCTGCAGAACATTTCCGGCTTCATGGTCGGCGGCAAGTACGAGGCCGGTGGCATCGCCAAGGACGGGGCCAAGATGGTCACCGCTGTCGCCTCGGCCGAGGTGCCCAAGTTCACCGTGCTGATCGGCGGCTCGTTCGGGGCCGGCAATTACGGCATGTCCGGCCGCGCCTATTCCCCGCGTTTCCTGTTCACCTGGCCGAACAGCCGCATCAGCGTCATGGGCGGCGAACAGGCCGCGAGCGTGCTGGCCACCGTCCGCCGCGAGGGCATGGACACGCGCGGCGAGACCTGGTCCGACGAGGCGGAGGCGGCCTTCAAGGCGCCGATCCGCGATCGCTACGAAACCGAGGGCGATCCCTATTACGCCACCGCGCGTTTATGGGACGACGGCGTCATCGATCCGGCCCAGACCCGCGACGTCCTGGGCCTCAGCCTTTCCGCCGCCCTGAACGCGCCCATTCCCCCGACGCGCTTCGGCGTCTTTCGGATGTGACGAGAGGACTTTCCATGCCCAATCCCATCGCCGATCCGCTGGTCGAGGTGTTCGACACCGACACCACCAACGAGCTGGTCCAGTTCGAGGGCACGCCGGAGGGCGCGGTCACGGTCTGGATCAATCGCGCGGCGAAGAAGAACGCCTTCGACTCCACGACCATTGCCGCCCTGCATCAGGCGTTCGAGACCCTGCACGGCCAGGACGGCATACGGGTCATCTTCATCCGCGGCCGGGGCGGCAACTTCTCGGCTGGCGCCGACCTCGACTGGATGCGCGAGGCCGCGGACCTGACCGAGGACGACAACCACGCCGACGCCCTGGCCATGGCGCGGATGCTGAAGCAGCTCTACGACCTTCGGCCCCTGACCGTGGCCCTGGTCGAGGGCGGCGCTTTCGGCGGCGGCGCGGGCCTGGTCGCGGCGTGCGATCTTGCCATCGCAATCAACGACGCCCAGTTCGCCTTTTCGGAAGTTCGGCTCGGCCTGGTCGCGGCGACCATCAGCCCCTATGTGGTCCGCGCCATCGGGCCGCGCCGCGCGCGTAGCCTGTTCGCCACCGCCCGGCCGTTCAGCGCGACCGAGGCGGTGAGCTTCGGCCTGGTCGACCAGGTGGTCGCCGACGCCGTCGCGCTCGAGGCGGCGCAAAACAAGCTCTCCGCCGATATCATGGCCTGCGCCCCCGGCGCGGTGGCGGCGTCGAAAGATCTGGTCGATTTCGTCGCCGATCGCGAGATCGACCACCATGTGATGGACGAGACCGCTCGCCGCATCGCCCGCGCGCGGGTGAGCGACGAGGGCCGGGAGGGCATCGCCGCCTTCCTGGGCAAGCGCAAGGCCTCATGGACGAGCCTAGCCTGACCCAGCCCCGCACCCTGACGTGATTTCCTCCCTCCTCATCGCCAACCGGGGCGAAATCGCGCGCCGGATCATCCGCACCGCCAGGCGGATGCGCATCCGCACGATCGCGGTCTATTCCGAGGCCGACGCCCATGCGCTGCACGTGAGCGACGCTGACGAGGCCGTCGCCATCGGCGCGGCGCCGGCGGCCGAGAGTTATCTGGTCGGCGAGCGGATCATCGCCGCGGCCAAGGCGACCGGCGCCGAGGCCATCCACCCTGGCTACGGCTTTCTGGCCGAGAACGCCGCCTTCGCCGAGGCGGTGATCGAGGCCGGGATCGTCTGGGTCGGGCCGCCGCCCGCTGCTATCCGCGCCATGGGGCTGAAGGACGCGGCCAAGCGGCTGATGGAGCGGGCCGGCGTGCCGGTCACTCCCGGCTATATGGGCGATAACCAGGACGAGGCGGCGCTGGCCCGCGCCGCGGCCGCCATCGGCTGGCCGGTGATGATCAAGGCGGTGGCCGGCGGCGGCGGCAAGGGCATGCGCCGGGTCGACCATCCGGAGGACTTCGCCGCGGCGCTGGCCTCGGCCCGACGCGAGTCCAAAGCCTCATTCGGCGACGACAAGGTGCTGCTCGAAAAGGCCATCGAGCGGCCGCGCCATATCGAGGTGCAGATCTTCGGCGACAGCCATGGCGAGGTCGTCCACCTATTCGAACGCGACTGCTCGCTGCAGCGCCGTCACCAGAAGGTGATCGAGGAGGCGCCGGCGCCGGGCATGGACGCCGTGACCCGCGCCGCCGTCTGCGAGGCCGCGATCAAGGCCGCCCGCGTGGTCGCCTATGAGGGCGCCGGCACAATCGAGTTCATCGCCGACGCTTCGGAGGGCCTGAGCGCCGACCGCATCTGGTTCATGGAGATGAACACCCGCCTGCAGGTCGAACACCCGGTCACCGAGGCGATCACGGGCCTCGATCTGGTCGAATGGCAGTTACGCGTTGCCTCCGGCGAGCCCTTGCCGCTGACCCAGGATCAGATCGTCATGAACGGTCACGCGGTCGAGGCCAGGCTCTATGCCGAGGACCCTGGCGCCGGTTTCCTGCCCTCTACCGGCCCGCTCAGTTATTTCCACCTGCCGTGGAACGTGAGGCGCGACAACGCCGTCGATCATGGCGACGTGGTCAGCCCCTATTACGACCCGATGATCGCCAAGCTGATCGCCCATGGCGACACGCGCCAGGCGGCGATCGTCGACCTGACCGAGGCCTGCGCCGACGTCCAGGTCTGGCCGGTGAAGACCAATGCGGGCTTCCTGACCCGGCTTTTGCAGGACGGCGAGTTTCGCGCCGGCGATGTCGACACCGGCCTGATCGGCCGGCGCGGCGAGGCTCTGGCCGCCAAGCCGGAGCCCTCCGCCGATGTCCTAGCGGTCGCGGCCTGGATGCGGCTGAAGATCGCCGCGCCCCTTTTCGACCGCGCCGCCTCGCCCTGGGTTCAAGCCAGCGGCTTTCGCCTGAACGCACCGCGCCGCATCGAGGTGCGGCTGCAATATGCCGGCAAGACCCTGGCCATCCCTGGCGACCCGCCGGCCGGCGAGATTCTCGGCGCGGCCTATATCGACGAGCATGTCGTCGTCTTCGAGGCCGGCGAGACCTACGAGTTCAGCGATCCCAGCGCCGTCCTCGGCGCCGAGGCGGCCGGCGGCGACGGCGCCATCCGCTCGCCCATGCCCGGCAAGATCGCCGCGGTGCACGTCGCGGCCGGCGACAAGGTGGCGCGCGGCGCGGCCCTGGTGACGCTGGAGGCCATGAAGATGGAGCACGCCCTGACCGCGCCCTTCGACGGGGTGGTGGCCGAGATCGCCGCCGTTCTTGGCGATCAGGTCAGCGAGGGCGTAGTGCTGGCGCGCGTGGAGGCCGAACCATAGCGCCGCTGAACCTGATCAAGCTCTGTGTCGGCGCCGACACGCCCGAGGACCTGCGCGCCTGGCGCGCCCGCCGCGCGGCGCAAGGCGTTCGGCCCATCGTCCATACGCGCCAGACGCCGAAACGGGCCGAAGAGATCCTCGACGGCGGCTCGCTCTACTGGGTGTTCAAGGGCCAGATCCTGGTGCGCCAGCTTGTCCTCGGCATCGAAACCCTGGCCGACGGCGCCCGCAAGCGCTGCGAAATCCAACTGGCCGACGAACTTATCCCCACCGCGCCGCAGCCGCGCCGCGCCTTCCAGGGCTGGCGCTATTTCGAAGCCAAGGATGTCCCGCCCGACATCCCCGCCGGCGAAGCCGCCAACCTGCCTCAGGACCTGGCCCGCCAGCTCAGGGAGATCGGGGCGTGGTGAGGGACTGAGCCCCGATCCCTTACGCGACCTCGGCGACCAGTTCCGCGCTGGCCCCGGCGCGATCATTCCACAACGCAACTTGCATCTGCCTGGCGTCGCGCTTCGGCGGCGCGCCGAACGCTCGCGCATATTCGCGGCTGAACTGGGAGGGGCTCTCGTAACCGACCTGGAAGGACGCCGCCTCGACATTGGCGCCGGTCGAAATCATCAATCGGCGGGCCTCCAGCAAACGCAGCTGCTTCTGGTATTGCAGCGGCGTCTGGGAGGTCAGCGCCCTGAACTGGCGGTGGAAGGCCGAGACGCTCATCCGCGCGATCGCGGCCAGCTCCTCGACGCGGATGGGCTCACGGAAGCGGGCGCGCAGGCTGTGCATGGCGGCGATCACCCGCCGCGAGGGGCTGTTGGCCAGGGTCATCCTGGCGACGTCGCCGCCATGCGGGCCTGTGAGCAGCCAGTAGCAGATCTCGCGCATGATCACCGGATAGAGCGTCCCGATCGCCTCGGGTGTATCGATCAGGCGCACCAGGCGAAGGGCGCAGTCGGCCAGGGGACCTTGAAAGTCGGTCACGAAGACGCCGCGGCCGGCTTCGCCGCTCGCCTTCGGCGGCGCCTCCAAGCCCTCCGCGACGCTGCGCATGATGGCGAGGTCCAGCTCGAAGGCGAGCACCAGGCAGGGCTCGCCAGGGCTGGCCTCGAAGACCCGGCCGACGGACGGGGTCTCGACGCCGACCACCAACGCCTGGCCCGCCCGGTATTCGAGCTTGCTGTCGCCGAACATCGCCCATTTCGCGCCCTGCGCCACGATGCACATGGCCGGCCTGGACAGCATGTGCCTGGGCGGCTTCGGCTGGTCGGACCGCATGACGATCAATCCGTCGATCGGCGTGGCGAATGGGCTCTCGCCGGATTGACGCTCCGTGAAGCGCAGCAGCGCTTGCGCCAGCGGGTTCGCCATGCCTGTCCGTCCCTTGCCGGTGAAAACAACCCCGAGACTATCCGGTCGGGCAGGAATAGGCAAGAATTAGGAGGGTTCCGGCATTCCGAATTCCGCTCCGGCACGTCCATAGTGACCATGATCGGCAAACCCGAATGTGCGGGCTGACGAAGGAAACATAAGTTATGTCAAACGATAAGATCGCGATCGTCACCGGCGGCAGCCGGGGGATTGGCCGCAATACGGTGCTTAGCCTGGCGGAGCGCGGGGTCCGGTCGATTTTGACCTACAACTCCAATCGGGCAGAGGCTGACAAGGTCGTGGCGCTGGCGACCGAAGCCGGCGCGCCGGCCGTCGCCCTGCAGCTCGATACGGGCGATGTGAGCACGTTCGACGGTTTCGCGGAGCGCGTGCGCAAGGCGCTGGGCGACCTGAGCGCCGAGCGTTTCGACTACCTCGTCAACAATGCCGGGACCTCGTCCAGCGCGGGTCTTACGACCATCACTGAGGCGGAGATGGACGGGCTCTACAACGTCCATTTCAAGGGCGTGCTTTTCCTGACGCAGAAGCTGCTGCCGTTGATGAACGACGGCGGCCGCATCGTGAACATCTCCTCGGGCCTGGCCCGCTTCGCCATGCCGGGCCGCATCGGCTACGGCTCGATCAAGGCCGCGGTCGAGGCGTTGACACGCTACATGGCGGTGGACCTTGGCGCCCGCCGGATCGCTGTCAACGTGGTCGCGCCGGGCGCCATCGCCACCGACTTCAGCGGCGGCATGGTTCGCGACAATCCGATGGTCAACAAGGCCGTCGCCGACGTTACCGCGCTCGGCCGCGTCGGAACGCCGGACGATGTCGGGCCGGTGATCGCCGCGTTGCTCGCCTCCGACGACTTCGGGTGGGTCAACGCCCAGCGGATCGAGGTCGCCGGCGGCGTGCACATCTAGGCGGGCCGCGAACACGTCTGGGGATGGTCGGTTGAATCGTCAGCTGGCGGACAAGTATTCGACCATGTCCACGACCCACAGCGCCCACGAACATCACGCTCAGGCCGCCGATCATCACGAGAAGGCCGCCAGGCATCACCGCGAAGCCGCCTCGCACCACGCAGCCGGCGACGCCGAGACCGCGGGGCACCACGCCCGCGTTGCGGCCGGCCACGCCGCCAACGCCTCGCACCATGCGGGCGAAGCCAGCAAGCTGCACGCCGAACACCACAGCGACGTCGAAGAAGACGCCTAGACAATCAAGGGTCTGAGCGGGGCCGACGGTCGGCGGCTCCGCGCAAGTTTAAGAGTTCTCGATCAATGCAGCGCGCAATACAGGCCATCAAGGTCGCCCGAGCGGCGGATGGCTGGTCGTGGACGCTTGTCGATCAGGCAGGCGCGCCGGCCGCGGCCGGAACCGCGGCGAGGCAGAACGAGGCGATGGAAACGGCGTGGCGAACCGCTCGTTCGTTTTCGCCCAAACCCTGGACGGCCTATCCCGAGATCGTCGTCGATAGCGCCCGCGTCTAAAGCCGCCCGGCGTCCGGCGCCCAGGCGGCCGGCTGCGCCGCCTCGATCGGCCGGGCTTGCGTCTTGGTCTTGCCGCGCGGTTTCGTCGCCGAGCCTGAGGTCTTGCGGGCGGCGCCGATCGCCTCGACCTGGCTGATCTGGTCCGCGGCGGCGCCGGCGTCGCGCAGGCGTTTGGCCACCTGCTTCACGACCGACTTGTGGCCCTTCTTCCTGGCTCGCGCCTCCAGGGTCGCCAGCAAGGCGAGGGCGATTTCGTTCGACGAATTACTCATGAATTCAAACCTGTAACCTAAGCGTCCGAAGCGGACTGGCATCAACGACCGCGTGCAGTCTGCGGCAACTTTTCATCCGTAGTCAGACGGAAATCTAAGCCAAAATCCGCCTTGCGTCCAGCGCTCGCCTCGAAGAACTCAGTCCGGAAGCGCCGCGTCGCGGTGAGGGCGGAGCGCTGCCCGCCGCCGCCTGACCCTCCGCGGTCCGCGGCAAGCCAAGCGGCCGGTGCGGCATTGTGTCCACATAACGGCGTTCATTTCACTTTTGACATTAGACGGTCATCTAATTAGTTATTCTTTTGTTATGGACAATTCGGACCCGACCAAGCTGCTGCAATTCTTCAAGGCGCTGGCGCACGAGAGCCGGCTGAAGCTGCTCGGCCTGGTCGCTCAGCGCGAGCACAGCGTGCAGGAGCTGGCCGGGCTGGTCGGCCTGAAGGAGCCCACGGTTTCGCACCACCTGAGCATGCTGAAAGAGGTCGGCCTGGTCAGCCAGCGCCAGGACGGCAACACCCGCTGGTACCGGCTCGAGCCCGAAGCCATCGCCAATCTCGCCAGGCGGGTCTTGAGCCGCGAGCAGATCGCGGGCCTCGCCGGCGAGCCCTCGACCGAGACGCCGGATTGGCAGGCCAAGGTGCTGGAGAGCTTCGTCAGACCGGACGGGAAGCTGAAGACCATCCCCGCCAGCCGCAAGAAGCGCTGGGCGGTGCTGGCCTGGCTGGTGCGGCAGTTCGAGGATGGCCGCCGCTATCCCGAGGCGGAGATCAACGCCCGGCTGCTCGAACGCCACGAAGACTCGGCGACGCTCAGGCGCGAATTCATCGGCTATCGCATGATGGCGCGCGAGGCCGGCGTCTATTGGCGCCTGCCCGAAAGTGAATGGATCAGCGAAACTCCGGCCAGGCCGGTGGCGGCATGACCATCATCAACCCCTATGCGCGCTGGCTCGAACTGTGGCGGCTAAGCCCCGACGGTCCGGGCTTCGCGACCAGGTTCGGCAGCCTCTTGATGCCGGTGCGCGCCTGCGGGGGCGAGCGCGCCATGCTGAAGATCGCAGGCCATGACGAGGAACGCCGTGGCGGCGCGGTCATGGTCTGGTGGGAGGGCGAGGGCGCCGCGCGGGTGCTGGCGCGCGAGGGTGACGCCATCCTGCTCGAGCGCGCCATGGGCGGCTCCAGCCTGGAGGCGATGGCGCGCGACGGCGCCGACGACGCGGCGACCGCCATCCTCTGCCAGGTGGCGGCCGGGCTGCACGTCAAGCGCTCGGCCCCGCCGCCGGAGAGCGTCGTGCCGCTCAAGGTCTGGTTTCGCCAGCTTGAGCCGGCGGCGGATCGCTGCGGCGGCGTGCTGGTCAAGTCGGCGGCGGCGGCGCGGGAACTCCTGGCGAACCCGCGCGAGGTCGTGGTGCTGCACGGCGACTTCCACCACGGCAATGTGCTGGACGCCGGCGAGCGAGGCTGGATCGCCATCGATCCCAAGGGGCTGCTGGGCGAGCGCGGTTTCGATTTCGCCAACATGTTCTGCAACCCGACGCCGCAGATCGCCGCCGCGCCCGGCCGCATGCGCCGGATGCTGGAGATCGTCGCGCCGCTGGTCGGCTACGAGCCGCGCCGGCTTGTTCAATGGATCCTGGCCTATGCGGGGCTGAGCGCCGCCTGGAGCCTGGATTCGGGCTACGCCGCCGACGCCAGGGGCGCCCTGGCCATCGCCGAGCTCGCCGCCGCCGAGCTGGCGCTCATGCCGGGTCGAAGCACGTCTGGAAATGTTCCGGCCTGATCAGGTTTTCGCCGGCCTTCTCGCCCACCCGGTAGAGCTCCGGCACCATGCTGTCGTCGTCCATCTTCACCAGGTCGGCGATCTGAGCGTCGCTGAACGTCTCGTGCAGGTGCTTTTCCAGCCAGGCAGCCTCGAGCGGCGCGTCATAGCGGACGAAGGTCCATAGAGGCGAACAGCCGGGCAGGGAGTTCTGCAGGCCGTCGATCTCGCCATTGATGTGCCAGGGCTGCGGCGAGGTCCCCAGCCATTGCAGGATCGAGGTGCCGAGCTGGCTGTTGTCGTAGGCCAGCGAGGTGAGGGCGTGGATCGCCTTCCACACGGACAGCAGGAGCGGCTTGCTGCGCCATTCGGGCTTCATCGGCCTGGGCTGGCCGGTGCCGACCGAGACAATCATCAGGTCGTCGGCCCCCGGCGTCCATTTCAGGCCATAGGCCGGCGCCAGGGCGGTCATGGCCAGTTGCAGGGCCGGATTGCCGTGCGGGGTCATGGCGCCGTCGAAGAAGATGCCCTGTTCGCCCTTGGTCACCTCCATGTGCACCATGTCGAAATAGAATGGCGCGGCGGCGCTGGCCTGGACGATGGTCGAGAGGCGGTAGTCCTTGTTCGGCGTCACGTCCGGCAAGGTCGGGTCGCCGTTCCAGTATTTCGACTGCGGGCAGTTGGTCAGGATCCAGGCCGAGCCGGTATCCACCCGCTTGGCGACGGCGGCGAAGCCGGTGCGCCAGTTCGCGGTCTCCAGGGTCGCATCGCCCAGCTCCTCGACGATCACGCCGGCCAGCCGGCTGGGGTCGAACCTCGACTGGATCAATGGGATGCGGAAACCGCGCTGCTTGAACACGATCGGGCCGAGCCGGTGATAGAGGCCACGCAGATATTCCGCCTCCTGGCCGAGCGCCAAGCCCGCGGCGATAATGGCGCCGGTCGAGGTGCCGCCGATCAGGTCGAAATAGTCCGCCAGCACCAGTTTCGGCCGGCCGAGCTTCTCGCGCAGGGTCTTTTCGAGTTGAGCCAGTATGCCGACCGCCAGCGCCCCGCGCATGCCGCCGCCGTCGATGGCAAGGATGCGCCGAGGGCCGGCCGGCTTATCGTAAACGGACATGGCGCCAAACTAGCGCCACCGTCGCGCCACGCAACCGTGCTGCGCCTCGTCGCGTTGCCGCCGTGCGGCCCATGTCCGATAAGGGTCAGGCGGTTCGGACGCCCCGGCCGGTTCGCAGTCTGAAGCAGAGATGAGGCCCCGCGTGGACGTCACCGAGAGGATATTCGAATTCGCCGGCTCGACGCCCGACGCCTGGGCCGTGGTCCATGACCTGATGCCGGTCAGCTATCGCACCCTGCATCGCCGTATCTCCGCCATGCGCGGGAAGCTTGGCGGCTATGGGCTGAAGTCCGACGGCGTGGTGGTGATCTGGATCTATTCCACCCTGGTCAGCTGGATCGTCACCCTGGCGCTGCGCGGCCTCGGCCTGACCACCGTCTCTATCCGCACGCCGGCCGAGCTGGCCAGTTTTGGCAGCCTCAAGGTGGCGGCGATCATCACCGACGCTGGCGAACACTATCCGCCGATCGCCGCCAGCTTCGCGCCCGATGCGGCCCGGATCGCCGTGCAGCGCGCCGATTGGGACGTCGCCGACGATGGCGCGGCCCTCGAAGCCCCGCCGGCCGGCCCGCGCGGCGATCACATCCTGCTGACCTCCGGCACGACCGGAAACTACAAGATGATGATCGTCAATTCCGACCTGCATACCGCCCAGGTCGAGGCCGGTCTCAAGCGCTATCAGGAACAGCAGGCGGATCCGAAGGCGCCGCTGAAGGGCGTGGCCAACATCCTCGGCCTTGGCCTCTGGACCACCATCGGCTTCAACTATCCGCTGGGCGTCTGGACGGTCGGCCAGACTGTTGTCCTGCACCAGGGGCCGGACGAATACCGCTCCTTCGCGGTGCCGGGCATCAGCAGCGCCATGGTCACACCGGCCTCGCTCGCGCAGATGCTGGCCGGCATGCCGGCCGACTTTCCGCGCAACGACAAGATCCGCCTGGCGGTGACCGGCGGGCCGTTGTCGGCCCCCCTGGCCGCGCAGGTGCGGGCGCGGCTGACCAACACCATCATCATCAGCCTGGGCTCGACCGAGAGCGGCGGCTGGGCGACCACGGTGGTCGGCGACGACGAGGACCTGCGCTGGCACAAGCTCCTGCCGCACCGGACGGTCGAGGTGGTCGACGAGAACGACCAGCCGCTGGGGCCGCATCAGCTCGGCGAGGTCCGGGTGCTGCTGGACAACAACTTCACCGGCTATGTGAACGACCCGGACGCCAGCGCCTCGTTCGTGAAGGGCGACTACTTCTATCCCGGCGACCTCGGCGTGCTCGACGGGGCGGGGCGCATCGCGCTGCACGGCCGGGTCACCGACGTGCTCAACGTCATGGGCAACAAGCACGCCTCGGGGCCTTACGAGCAGGCCCTGCAGCAGGCGCTGGGCCTGGACGGCGTCTGCCTTTTGAGCGAGCAGGGGGCCGACCAGGAGGAGCAGCTGCACGTGGTGCTGGAAACCGCCCAGCCGATCGACGCCGAGACCCTGCGCAAGGCGGCCGTCGAGCACCTGCGAGGCTTTCCCGCCGCGCGCTTCCACTTCCTCGACCGGTTTCCACGCAACCACATGGGCAAGATCGAGCGGCTGAAGCTGAAGCAGCGGCTGATCGAGCAGCAGCGCGCCCAGGAGCGGGCCTGAAGCCGTGCGGGGGCGGGCGGATGTCGAGCGGTATCAAAATGCCCTCCCTCATCGAGGGGGAAGGGTTCCGAGTGTGTTGCGGCGGGGACCGGCGAACGGGTCCCGTTAGGCAAGCCCTGCAAGTCCGTTTAGAACGGGCCGCCGGCGGGCTCGCCACGGAGACTGATCTGTTGAATGGGTTCGCGAGATGACTGAGCCTTCCGGCGCCGCCGATCCGGGGAACGGGACCGCGCCCGCGGGCCTGCCGCCCGGCAAGGTGGCGGTTCCGATCGCGACGGCCCTTGAGGCGGCGGGCAAGCATTACCTGGCCGGGCGGCTGGACGTGGCCGAAACCGTCTGTCGCCAGGTCATCCAACGGCGCCCCGACAACGCCGACGCCCACAATCTGCTCGGCGTGGTCAGGAG
>FTAP01000297.1_pt1 | contig 15824 bp, 17 predicted proteins | sample 1639111 | NCBI WGS metagenome assembly FTAP01 (sample SAMEA3914812, study PRJEB12502) | metagenome | biome: forest; material: soil | place: Canada | collected 2011-07-07 | depth 0.1 m
CAGGATCAGCCTGTACGGCGGTTGGGCCAAGAGGGTTCAACCGGGAAGGTTATGCCTGGCTTATCCAATCGTTGAGAGTTCTGCATCATGCTGCGGCGCTTCCGAGGAATCCTATGTCCGAGGCGACTGTTCACCGATTGAGGTCCTTCATGGCCCGCCATAAGACGCGGATCTTCGACGGGACCGTGCTCACAATTCTGACGCTAGCCGCCCTCTTCTACTGCTACGAGGTCGACGTGTTCGCCAATGCGCCCGGCGAAGGCCCCAAGCCGCGCACGATCGAACTCGACGAGGTTCTGCTGGTCTCGGCCATCTTCTGTGGCGGGCTGGTGATCTTCGCCCTGCGCCGCCTGGTCGAGCAGAGGCGAGAGACCGCGCGACGGATCGAGGCCGAGCAGGAAATCCGCACCCTGGCCTTCCACGACGCCCTGACCGGCCTGCCCAACCGGCGCCAGTTCGACGACGCGCTGCGTACCGCCGCCGCCGCCCCGGCAAGGTCGGGCGGCAGCCACGCGGTGCTGCTGCTGGATCTGAACGGATTTAAACGCGTCAACGACGTCTTCGGCCACGCCGTGGGCGACGAAGTGCTGATCCGCGTCGCCGGCCGGCTTTCCCATTGCGTACGCGAGAGCGACCTGGTCGCCCGCATCGGCGGCGACGAGTTCGCGGTCCTTTCACAACATATTTCCGGCGCCGAAGCGGCCATGGGCCTCGGCATGCGCATCATCGACAGCCTGGAAAACGCTGTGCAGGCCGGCGGAGCCGACCACGCCATCGGTACGGCGATCGGCATCGCCCTGGCGCCACAGGACGGCGTCGAGCCGGTCGAGCTGATGCGCAAGGCCGACATCGCCCTCTACCGCGCCAAGGCGCAAGGCCGCTCGGCCCTACGCTTCTTCGAGCCGGAGATGGACGCCCAGATCCGCGAACGCGACGGCATGGAGCGGCTCCTGCGCGCCGCTGTCGAGGCCGGCGACATCCTGCCCTTCTACCAGCCGCTGATCGACCTGAAGACCGGCGGCGTCCGCGGCTTCGAGGCCCTGGCCCGCTGGACCGGCGAGACCGCGGCCGACATCGGCCCGGATCGCTTCATTCCCATCGCCGAGGACTGCGGCCTGATCGGCCCCTTGAGCGATCGTCTGCTGGAGCACGCCTGCCGGGACGCCGGCGCCTGGCCGTCGGGCATGGTGCTGGCCTTCAACATCTCGCCCATGCTGCTGCGCGATTCGACCTTCGCCTTGCGGGTCATGGCCATTCTTGGCCGCACCGGCCTGTCGCCGGCCCGGCTGGAGCTGGAGCTGACAGAAAGCGCCCTGGTGCGCGACTTCGAGTCGGCTCGAGCCGCACTCGGCGCCTTGCGCGACGCCGGCGTGCGCATCGCCATCGACAATTTCGGCACGGGCTATTCCAGCCTGTACCACCTGCGCAATTTCAAGATCGACCGGCTGAAGATTGACCGCAGCTTCATCGACAGCATGGTCCGCGACAAGGACAGCGCCGCCATCGTGCGCGCCCTGGTCGGGCTCGGCGAAGGCCTTGGCCTGCAGGTCACGGCCGAAGGCGTCGAGACCGCCGACCAGCAGCGCCTCCTGATCGAACAGGGCTGCGATCAGGCGCAGGGCTTCCTCTACAGCGAGGCCCTGCCGGCCACCGATATCCTGTCCATGCTGACGCCCGCCGGCAGGCGATACGGTCTGGCGAGCTAGTTCGCGCCAGATAACGTCGCCATAGGCGTTGGCGCCGGCGACGCTCGACCCTAAGTGCAAAGTTCGGCCTGGGTCGAGGAGTTCCGATGTCGTCGCCCGCTTCGCCCGGCCAGGCCGGCGCCTTACCCCCTCTGCAGGGCATGCCGCTGGCGGTCATCGCCATCGGTCTGGCGCTGGGCACCTTCATGCAGGTGCTGGATTCGACCATCGCCAATGTCTCCATCCCGACGATTTCCGGAAATCTGGGCGTCGCGCCCGACCAGGGCACCTGGGTCATCACCCTCTTCGCCATGGCCAACGGCGTCTCGGTGCCGCTGACCGGCTGGCTGATGGGCCGTTATGGGGTGGTGAAGACCTTCGCCGCCTCGGTGGCGGCCTTCACCTTCGCCTCCTTCCTGTGCGGCATCGCCTGGGACCTGCCGTCGCTGCTGGCCTTCCGCGTCCTGCAAGGGGCGGTGTCGGGACCGATGATCCCGGGCTCGCAGGCGCTGCTGATCTCGATTTTCGCGCCGTCGCGGCGCGGCCTGGCGCTGGCGATCTGGTCGATGACCACCCTGGTCGCGCCGATCTGCGGGCCGATCCTGGGCGGCTGGATTTCGGACAACATGTCCTGGCGCTGGATCTTCTTCATCAATGTGCCGGTGGGCATCCTCTGCACGCTGGTCTGTTATCGCGGCCTGATCAGTCGAGAGACGCCGACCTTCAAGCGCTCGATCGATACAGTGGGTTTCCTCTTCCTGTTGACCTGGGTCTGCTCGTTGCAGGTGATGCTGGACCGCGGCGAAGACCTGGACTGGTTCAACTCGCCCCTGGTGGTGATCTTGGGGATCGTCTCGGCGGTCGGCTTCGTCTCCTGGCTGATCTGGGAGCTGACCGAGAAGCACCCGATCGTCGATCTGTCCCTGTTCAAATCGCGCAACTTCGCGGTCGGCACCCTGGTCTTCTGCCTGGTCTACGCCGTTTTCTTCGGCGGCAATGTGCTGCAGCCGCTCTGGCTGCAGACGAGGCTCGGCTACATCGCCACCTGGGCCGGGCTGGTGGCTGCGCCGAGCGGGGTGGTGGCCGTGCTGCTGACGCCGATCTTCGCCCGCTACAGCGCGCGGATCGACGCGCGGGTCACCGGCACGCTGGCGCTTGTGGCCTTCGGCGTCTCCTTCCTGATGCGCGGCTACCTGACGCCGGACGTCAGCTTCGGCGTCCTGGTCATCCCGATGCTGGTGCAGGGGGTGGCGATGAGCACCTTCTTCGTCTCGATGATCACCATCCAGCTGAAGGACGTGCCGCCGGAGCAGACGCCGTCGGCCAGCGGCCTTTCCAACTTCGCGCGCATCACCTTCGGCGGCTTCGCCGCCTCCCTGACCACCGCCTTCTGGGACCGGCGCGCGACCCTGCACCAATCGCACCTGGCCGACCTACAGGCGCAGCGCATTCCCGAGTGGCAACAGGCCGTCGCCACCCTGCGCCATGCTGGGGGCGGCGCGCAGCAGGCCGTCGGCTTCCTGGCCCAGCAGGTGGTCAATCAGGCCTCGACGGCCGCGGCCCTGGACATCTTCTGGCTGTTCGGCGTGCTTTCGATCGTCCTGATCCCGCTGATCTGGTTTACCCGGCGTTCGCTCGCCGGCGGCGGCCCGGTGGCGGCGGACTAGGCGGGGGTTCGCCCAAGCCCGACCTTGACTTAACGCCCGCCGCCAGTATGTTCCGCGGCTCCGAAATTCCGCGTGAAAAGACTTAGACTCTCATGGCCAAGCCCGCCTCCATCAAGATTCGCCTGAACTCGACGGCGGACACCGGCTTCTTCTACGTCACCAAGAAGAACGCCCGCACCATGACCGAGAAGATGGTCGTGCGGAAATACGATCCGGTCGTGCGCAAGCACGTCGAGTTCCGCGAAGCCAAGATCAAATAGGCTTTGCGCCGCGGGCTACCCGCGACCTTCTGATTACAAATCAGCTGTTCGTCACGCCGCCCTGGCGATGACCTTATTGCGGCCGGCGGCCTTGGCTTCGTAGACGGCGGCGTCGGCGCGTTTCAACAGCGCTTCGGGGGTATCGGTCTCGCCGAGCGTCGCGGCCACCCCGATCGAGATGGTGACGCTGATCAGCTCCTTGCCGCCGTCGACCCGGAAGGGCGAGCCGGCAACGTGCAGACGGATGCGCTCGGCAATGCGCTCGCCGGCGTCCAGCGGCGTGTCGGGCATGATGACAACGAACTCCTCGCCGCCATAGCGGCACGGCAGGTCGATGGCGCGCACGTTGGAGGCCAGCCGCACGGCGAATTCGCGCAGCACCTCGTCGCCGACATCATGGCCGAAATTGTCGTTGATCTTCTTGAAGTGGTCGATGTCGATGAGCAGGCAGCCGACCGGGTCGCCGCCGCGCGTCGCCCGCGCCACCAGGGCGCCGAGCTGGCCAACCATGTAGCGGCGATTGTGCAGGCCGGTGAGCTGGTCGGTGACCGCCAGTTCCAGCGAATGGTCGAGATTCTTGCGTAGGAAATCGGTGTAGCGCTTTCGCTTGATCTGGGTGCGGGCCCGCGCGGACAGTTCCTGCGGGTCGATCGGGCGCGGCAGGACGTCGTTGACGCCGATCTCCAGCGCCTTGACCATCCGGGCGCGGTCATCGGGGTCGATGACGGCCAGGATCGGCACGTGGCGGGTCGATTCGTCCGAGCGGATCTGGGCGGCCAGGCGCAGGCCGTCGAAGCCCTTGGCGTTGGCGTTGATGATGAGCAGGTCAATCGGCCCGCGCGCCGACAGGTGCGCCTTTTCCGGGTCCAGCTCGATGACCGGGCGGTGCTCGATAGCCAATTCCGAGGCGATGCGCTGGGCCTGGCGGCTGTTGTCGTCGCAGATCACGATGCGCCCGCCGGCGCCGGCCAGCCGCGATGCAGCGCCCGCGATGACGCCCATGCGCCGACCGGAAGCCTCGCGCTGGCGAAGTTCGTCGATCACCGTCTTCAGCCGCGTCAGGCTGCGCACACGCGAGAACAGCATGACATCGTCGATGGGCTTGTTCAGGAACTCGTCCGCCCCGGCGTCGAGGCCGGCGATGCGGTCCGAGCGGCCGTCGAGCGCGGTGACCAGCACCACCGGAATATGGCGGGTGAGCGGGTCTTCCTTCAGCCGCCGGCAGACCTCGAACCCATCCATGCCGGGCATCATCACGTCCAGCAGGACGATGTCCGGCTGCTCTGCGGCGGCCAGAGCGAGCGCCGTCGGGCCGTCCGAGGCGCTGATCACGTCATAGTATTCGGCGCTGAGCTTGGCCTCGAGCAGCCGGACGTTCGCCTCGATGTCGTCGACCACCAGGATACGCGCGGTCATGGCCAGCTACCCTATGAAACGCCGGATGGTGTCGAGGAAGTGCGCCACCGAGATGGGCTTGGAGATATAAGCCTCGCAGCCGCCCTCGCGGATGCGCTCCTCATCGCCCTTCATGGCGAAGGCGGTGACCGCGACAACCGGGATGTGCGAGAGCTCGTCGTCCTCCTTCAGCCACTTGGTGACCTCGAGACCCGAGATCTCCGGCAGCTGGATATCCATCAGAATCAGGTCCGGGCGATGCTGGCGGGCGAGCGCCAGCGCCTGCAGGCCCTCACGCGTCTCCAGGGTTTCATAGCCCTGCGCGTCCAAGAGGTCGTGAAAGAGCTTCATATTCAGCTCGTTATCCTCGACGATCAGGACTTTCTTCGCCATTCGAGACCCGGTTCCAGCGCGCTTGGTGGACATAACAGTCCTGCGCGCGGTTATGGTTCAGCAATCACACCATATCCTTAAGCCCGCGTTGACTGCAGAGGTCGCCTTGGACGCCGCAACCGAACCGAACCAGGTGGTCATCGACCCGACCAGGCCCCTGCTGATCACCGATGTCGACGAGGTGCTAGGCCTTTTCATGCATGGGTTTGGGCGGTTTCTCGGCACGCGCGGCTACGAGTTCCGCATGGACCGTTTCGCCCTGTTTCAGAACATTTTTGCGCCCGGCGCGAGCGAGCATCTGGACGTGGCCGAGGGCCAGGCCCTGTTCAATGACTTCTTCCGATTCGCCTGCGACGACATGGAGCCGGCGCCGGGGGCGATCCAGGCGCTGGCGGAGCTTTCCAAGGGCGCGACCATCGTGGCCTTGACCAATGCGCCGGACCACGCGCGCGAGCCGCGCACCCGATGGATGGTCCAGCACGACATGGACTATCCGCTGCTGATCAACAGCGGACCGAAGGGCAAGGCGGTTGCGGCCCTGGCGGAGCGCACCACCGCGCCGGTCGCCTTTGTCGACGACCTCCTGGGCAATCTGGATTCCGTCGCGGCCGAGGCGCCGCGCGTGCACCGCTTCCAGATGGTCGCCGATCCACGCCTGCGCGACATGGCGCCCACCGCGCCCGACCGGCATCCGCGCATCGACGATTGGGCCGCGCTTCGCGTCGAGATCGGCTTTGTGCTGGGCCTGAGCGCCGAATGATCCGCATCGGGGTCGATTTCGGGGGCACCAAGGTCGAGGTCGCCGCCCTGGACGCCGAGGGCGGCTTCCAGGCCCGCGTCCGCGCGCCCAATCCCGGCGAATATGGCGCCGCGCGCGAAGTGGTGCGCGACCTGATCGCCGAGGCCGAGCGGCAGGCCGGCGCGACGGGCAGTATCGGCATCGGCACGCCCGGGTCGATCTCGCCCAAGACCGGGCTGATGCGCAATTCCAACAGCCTCTATCTGAACGGCCGACCGTTCCGCGAGGACCTGCAAGCGACCCTTGGTCGGCCCATCCGCATGGCCAACGACGCCAACTGCCTGGCGCTGTCCGAAGCCATGGACGGCGCGGCGGCCGGCGCCGGCGTGGTCTTCGCCGGCATCCTCGGCACCGGCTGCGGCGGCGGCCTGGTCGCCTTCGGAAACCTGATCGACGGGCGCAACGGCGTCGCCGGCGAGTGGGGCCACAATCCCCTGCCCTGGCCGCGGGCCGACGAACTGCCGGCGCCGCGGTGCTGGTGCGGCCAGCCCGGCTGCCTGGAACTCTATATTTCCGGCACGGGCCTACGGGCCGACTACAATGGCCATGGCGGCGAGGCGCCGGACGCCCAGACCGTCGTCGCCCGCGCGCGCGCGGGCGAGGCGGACGCCACCGAGGCCCTGGATCGCTATATCGACCGACTGGCGCGGGCGCTGGCCACGGTGATCAACCTGGTCGATCCCGACGCCATCGTGCTCGGCGGCGGCTTGTCGAATGTCGCCGAGCTCTATGACCGCGTCCCGGCCCTGACCGCCGGCTACATCTTCTCCGACGTCTTCGAGACCCCGATCGTCGCTGCCGCGCATGGCGACTCGTCGGGGGTGCGCGGCGCGGCGTGGCTCTGGCCGCCGCCATGAGCGCCATCTGCCGCGACTGTTTCTGGAAGGGCGAGGTTGCGCCCAAGCGCTGCCCGTCCTGCGCCTCGCCCAGGATGGCCGCGCATCCGGAGCTGATGCGGCTGACCATCGCTCACCTGGACTGCGACGCGTTCTACGCCTCGGTGGAGAAGCGCGACCGGCCGGAGTTGCGCGACCAGGCGGTGATCGTCGGCGGCGGCAAGCGCGGGGTGGTCACCACCTGCTGCTACATCGCCCGGCTCTCGGGCGTGCGCTCGGCCATGCCGATGTTCCAGGCGCGGCGGCTCTGTCCCGAGGCGGTGGTCATCCCGCCGGCCTTTTCCAAATACCGCGCCGAGAGCGCCCGCATCATGGCCAAGCTGGAAGCGCTGACGCCGCTGGTGCAGCCGCTGTCGCTCGACGAGGCCTGGGTCGATCTCGCCGGCTCCGAGCGCCTGCACGGCGGCTCGGCGGCCGAGACGCTGATCCGGCTGCAGGCCGAGATCGAGCGCGAGATCGGCATCACCGTCTCCGTCGGCCTCGCCGCCAACAAGTTCCTGGCCAAGATCGCCTCGGACATCGACAAGCCGCGCGGCTTTTCGGTGATCGCTGCCGATGAGGCGCAGACCTTCCTCGCGCCCCGCTCCGTCGCAATCCTGCCCGGTGTCGGGCCGGCCTTCGCCAAGGCGCTGAACGCCGCCGGCTTTACGACGGTCGGCGATCTGGCCCGCGCCGAGCCGCAAGGCCTGATGAAGCGCTGGGGCGCCTATGGCGGGAGGCTGTCGGAGCTGGCCCACGGCCGCGACACGCGCGCGGTCGACCCGGACCAGGTGCGCAAGACCATCAGCGCCGAGACCACCTTCTTCGACGACCTGACGGGCCTGGAGCCGCTGGAGGACCGGCTCTGGCCGCTGTGCGAACGCGTGGCGCGGCAGGCGCGCAATTCCGGCGTCGCCGGCCGGGTCGCCACCTTGAAGCTGAAGACCGCCGATTTCCGCCAGATCACCCGCCGGCGCACCCTGGCCGTGCCGACCCAGGCCGCCCGCACCCTGTTCAGCGTCGCGCGCGAACTCCTCGCCGCCGAGGCTCGCGGCCAGGCCTATCGGCTGATCGGCGCCGGCCTCTCCGACCTGGTCGACGCCGCCGCGGGCCTGGACATGTTCGCCGAGGACGAGCGGCGGGCGCGGCGCAACGAGCAGACCATCGACGCCGTGCGCGCCAAATTCGGCGCTGACGCCATCGTGAGCGCCCGAACGCTGAAGAAGGACGCGCATGAGGGGTGACGGAGCGCCGGCCCAGAGGCTATGAGCAAAGCCTTAGCAGGAGGCCGCATGTCCGACGTCGAACAACGCCTGAGCGCCAAGGGGGTCGTGCTGCCGACGCCCAATGCGCCGGTGGCCAACTATGTCCCATTCGTGCGCTCGGGCTCGCAGGTCTTCATCTCCGGCCAGGTCTCCATCGACGCCAATGGCGGCATCAAGGGCATTGTCGGCGAGGACATCGACCTGGACGCCGGCAAGGCGGCTGCCTTCCTGTGCGGCGTCAATCTGATCGCCCAGATGAAGGCCGCTGCCGATGGCGATCTCGGTCGGATCAAGCGGGTGGTCAAGCTGGGCGGCTTCGTCCAGGCCGGACCCGGCTTCTTCGACATTCCCCAGGTGATCAACGGCTGTTCCGACCTGATGGTGGAGGCCTTCGGCGATACCGGCCGCCACGCCCGCTCCGCGGTCGGCGTCTATCGCCTGCCGTTCAACTTCGCCGTCGAGGTCGACGCCATCGTGGAGGTCCTATGACGCTCGTTGACGATCTCGCCCCCCAGCAGCGCTTCGGCGAGGCCTGGGAGCGGCTGTTCGATCCGCCCATCGCTCACCGGGGCCTCTGGTCGCCCGACGGCGCGCCGGAGAATTCGCTGGCGGCCTTCCAGGCGGCCTGCGCCCACGGCTATGGCATCGAGCTGGACGTGCAGCTCTCCTCCGACGGCCAGGCCTTTGTCTTCCACGATAGCCGGCTGGAGCGGATGACCGGCGCGGAGGGGCGCATTTCCGACCATTCCGCCGCCGACCTCGCCCTCTTGCGCCTGGCCGGCACCGACGAGCCGATCCCGACCCTGGCCGACACCCTGACCGAGGTCGGCCACCGGGCCATGGTGCATATCGAGCTGAAGACCCCGGCCGGCGATGTCGGGCCCCTGGAAAAGCGGGTCCACGAGATCCTGATCGACCACAACGGGCCGATCGCCGTGATCGGCTTCAACCCCTATTCCCACGCCTGGTTCGCCCAGCACCACCCCAACATCCTGCGCGGCCTGGACAGCTACTCCTATACCGACGAGGGCTCGCGCAAGATGGCCCCCGAGCAGCGCAAAGCCTACAGCCGGCTCGAGCACGTCGCCATCGCCAAGCCGCACTTCCTGGCCCTCGGCATGGACATGCTGCCCAGCGCCCGCGCCGATGAATACCGAGCCAAGGGCATGCCGATCGTCGCCTGGACCGTGCGCTCGCCGGCGGAATGGGAAAAGGTGCGCGACGGCTGCGACAACCTGATCTTCGAGGGCTTCGCTGCGTGATCGGCGTTCGGCCGGCGGTGAAGGTTCACGGCCGGATCCGGGAGATCGGACGCGAGGCCTGGGACGCCTGCGCGGCGACGCCAGAATATCAGGATAATCCCTTTATATCGTTCGACTTCCTCGACATGCTCGAGGAGTCCGGCTGCGCGGTCGAGCGCACCGGCTGGGGACCGCGGCACATCTCGGTCGAGGACGAGGCCGGCCACGTCGCGGCGGTCATGCCGCTCTATCTGAAATCCCACAGCCAGGGCGAATACATCTTCGACGGCGCCTGGGCCGACGCCTATGAGCGGGCCGGCGGGGCCTATTATCCGAAGCTGCAATGCGCCTCGCCGTTCTCGCCGGTGACCGGGCCGCGCCTGATCGTGCGCGAGGACGTCGATCGCGACGCGGCGCGCAAGGTGCTGCTCGGCGGCGCGCTGACCGTCTGCGACCGCTTCGGGGCCTCGTCGCTGCACGTGACCTTCCCCAATGAGTCCGACTGGACCTTCATGGGCGAACAGGGCCTGCTGCAGCGGCAGAACCAGCAATATCACTGGCGCAACGCCGGCTATGCGACCTTCGAGGACTTCCTGGCCGCCCTGTCGTCCGGCCGGCGCAAGACCATCCGGCGCGAACGGCGCGACGCCCAGGCCGGCCTAGAAATCGTCGGCCTGACCGGCTCGGCCCTGACCGAAGAGCACTGGGACGCCTTCTTCGCCTTCTACATGGACACCGGCTCTCGCAAATGGGGCCGGCCCTATCTCAGCCGCCGCTTCTTTTCGATGCTGGGCGAGCGGATGGCCGACAAGGTGATGTTAATCATGGCCCGGCGCGGCGAGCGCTGGATCGCCGGCGCGTTGAACCTCATCGGCGCCGATTGCCTCTATGGCCGCAACTGGGGCTGCGTCGAGGACGTGCCCTTCCTGCATTTCGAGCTCTGCTATTACCAGGCGATCGAGCACGCCATTCGCCTCGGCCTCGACCGCGTCGAGGCCGGCGCTCAAGGCCAGCACAAGATCGCCCGCGGCTACCTGCCTTCGGCGGTCTATTCCGCCCACTGGATCGCCGACGCCGCCCTGCGCGTCCCCGTCGCCCGCTTCCTCGAACAGGAGCGCGAGGCGGTGGAGGGCGAGATGGAGTGGCTGGAGGAAGCCTTCTCGCCGTTCAAGCAGGCTTGAGCGTTGCCATTCGCCGCCGCAGACGGCAGAACGCCCCTCCGTTGGGGGATGAAACGCCATGGCTTGGCCGCCTGAAGTCACCCTGGAAGGAACCTACGCGACGCTGGTCCCGCTGCGCGCCGAGCACGCCGAAGCCCTGGCCGCGGCGGTGAAGGACGGCGAGCTCTGGAAGCTCTGGTACACCTCCGTCCCCGCGCCGGATGAGATGGCGGCCGCGATCACCGAGCGGATCGAATGGTCCACGCAAGGCGGCTGGTCGCCGTTTACGGTCATCGAGCGCGCCACCGGTGAGCCGGTCGGCATGACCAACTATATGCGCATTGATCTCAGGACCCCGCGGATGGAGATCGGCGGCACCTGGTATCGCCGCCGGATGCAGCGCACCCCGATCAATACCGAGTGCAAGCTGATGCTGCTGCGTTACGCCTTCGAGACGCTGGACTGCGCCTCGATGGAATTCCGCACCCATGTCATGAACCACCAGAGCCGCCGCGCCATCGAACGGCTGGGCGCCAAGCTCGACGGCATCTTGCGCAGCGAGACGCGCACCCGCGACGGCAATCTGCGCGACACCTGCTGCTATTCCATTATTGCAAGCGAGTGGCCTACCGTGCGCACCCACCTGACGCACCAGATGGAAAAGACGCGCTGATGGCCGACTTCGATTTAGCCGCCTATTTCGCCCGCATCGGCTATGGCGGGCCGGCGACGCCAACGTTTGAGACGCTGACGGCGCTGCAGGCCGCCCAGGTGGCGGCGATCCCGTTTGAGAACCTCACTCCCCTGCTCGGCCAGCCGGTTAAACTCGACCTGGACAGTCTGCAGGCCAAGCTCGTCCAGAGCCGGCGCGGCGGCTACTGCTTCGAGCTGAACGCGCTGTTCAAAGCGGCGCTGGAGGCGATTGGGTTTCGGGTGACGGGCCTTGCCGCCCGCGTACGCTGGATGGCCCCGCCGGAGGCGCCGCTGAGCGGACGCAGCCACATGCTGCTGAAAGTGGACCTGGATGACGGTCCTTACCTCGCCGACGCCGGCTTCGGCGGCCACCTGCTGGACGCACCGTTGAGGCTGGAGGGCGGCCTGGAGCAATCGACGCCCTGGGCCCGCTATCGTCTGGTTGAAACCGATGGCCGCCTCACCCTTCAGGTCAGTCTGGGCGGCGAATGGCGCTCGACCTACCTGTTCGATTTCGATCCCGCCCTGCCCGCGGACTATGAAATTTACAATTGGGCCACCTCGACCCAGCCGCAGTCGCTGTTCGTGAATCTGCTGATCGCAGAGCGCCTGACGCAGACGTCGCGCTACAGCCTGGTCAACACCAGGCTCACCGAACGCCGGCGCGACGGAAGCGTGGCCGAGCGCGCGCTGGCCAGCCCGGACGAACTGGGCGAGGTGCTGGACCAGGTCTTCGACCTCGAAACGCCGGGGTCGGTGGACGCCGTATTCGCCAAGGTGAGCGCCGCCTAAAGCCCAGTCATCCCGGGCGACAGCGACAGCCTCACCTCAGCCATGGCCGGCTCAGCCCGGTTTTGTTAGAGCAGAACCGAGCAGCAAAGGGTCGGCAAGCCATGAGCCTCGACGGCGCTTACGACGACGCCAACATCTTCGCCAAGATCCTGCGCGGCGAGGCGCCCGCCGCCAAGGTCTATGAAGATGACCGCGTCCTCGCCTTCATGGACGTCTTCCCGCAGGCGCGCGGCCACACCCTGGTCATTTCCAAGGAGAGCCGGGCGCGCAATCTGCTGGAGGTCGAGCCGGAGGCGCTGGAGCACCTGATCCTGGGCGTCCAGCGCGTCGCGCGGGCCGTCCGCGTGGCGCTGAAACCCGACGCCATCGCCGTCATGCAGTTCAACGGCGCGGTCTCCGGCCAGAGCGTCTTTCACCTGCACTTCCACATCGTCCCGCGCTGGAGCGGCGTGGCGCTGAGGCCTCACGGCGAGGGCGGCATGGCCGACGCAGGCGAGCTGGCGGTGCTTGCCAAATCAATCGCGGCGGAAATCGCCTAGATCACGATGTGATCTATTTCTAAGAGTTGGAGCGGATTGCGGGCGGAAAACCGCTTCGCACTTTTCCGCGGACCCGCTCTAGCTGCAGGTCAGGTAGTCGGTAAAGACCCAGCCCAGCATCGGGCCGTCCTGGCCCGAGCCGATCAGGCTCCAGGCCTTGCCGTCGAGATCCTCCTGCTTCAGCACGTGCACCGTTGCGCCATTTTCCATGGTCAGGACGATCTTGCCGTTTGGATCGCTGCGCACGTTCAGCGGCGTCGGGGTCGGATCGGCGACGATGCAGCTCTTCGCCGCGACGGCCGAGGTCGGATCGGCGGCCACCGCCGCTGGCGGCGCAGCGGCGGCGATCGCCTGCTGGTCCGCCGGGGACACGCTGGCCGAGGCCAGGGGCGCTTGCGTGGGCGCGGCGGAGGCCGCCGGCTCGGCGGACGGTGACGTCGATGCGACGACCGCCGCCGGTTGGGCCGATGGCGACGAGCCGTGCCTCAGCAGAAGCAAGGCGCCGCCAATGACGATCACCGCAGCCAGGGCAGCGACGATCAGCCAGGGCGCCACGGAGCCGACGCCGGGCGTCGCGGCTCGAGTTGTCGAAGGCGGAGGCGACGGGGCGACAGGTGGGGCCGAGACCGGCGGAGGGATCGGGGCCGGCTCGCCCGGCGCCGCGGATGCGGACAGCAGCTGACTCAGCGTCGCCGAGAGCCGTTGGATATGGCCCTCCAGCGGCGGGGTGAAGGCGTCCATCCAGTGCGGGGAGGAGATGAAGAACTCCAGCGACTCGTTGGGCGCGATGTCGTCGAGGCGGAAGGGGATGATCGGGATCTCCCGGTCCGCGGCCCGCTCCACCTCGCGCTTGATCTGGCCCGAGGCGTTGGAGAAGCCGGAGAACAGAAGCACGAAGGCCTTCGAGCCATGAATCGCCTGGATGATGCATTCGGCCCAGTCGTGACCGGCCGTCACGTCGCGCGGCGCGATCCAGCAACGAATGCCGTCGCGCTCCAGGACGGCGCAGATGGCGTCGGCCGTGGTCTTGTCCTTGGACGAATAGCTGATGAAGACGTCGTGGGCCAAGCCGCTCACCCCTTTCGGATATTGGGGCGGGCGCGGTAGGACCTGTCAAGCTGGCGGCGGGAGTTTGAATTGGACCACGCGCTCATCCTGCGTTTCACGCGCCTGTCGGACGAGGCGCACCGGTTTGAATACCGGCGCCTCGATGGATCGGGCGAGACGCTCGATCTGGAGAGCGCCGGCGTCCTCTTTCATGACCTTTTGCATTTCGCGGTCGAGGCCGAGGCCGGGCTGAACGGCTCCTTCTATGGGCTGGTGGCGAGGATCGGCGGCTATGCGGAGCTGAGCGTGGGCGGCGGCGCGGCCCTTGGTGGCGAGATCGCCGTCACCGAGCGCGTGGCCGGAGCCCTGGCCGAGGCGATGCGCGATGCGGACCTGGACGCTGGCGCGGTCGTCGAGCAGGCGCGGTCCGATTTCGAACTCTATGGCGAGCGGGCGCCGCGCTGGCTGACGGGCGAGTTCGTGGCGACGGCGAGGGCGCGAATGCGCGAGCTGGAGGGCCGCTGGGCCGCGACGCCGGTCGGCGAAACGATGGAGCTGCGCTTTCCGCTGGCGCGATGAGCCAGGCGGCGCTCTAAATGGGCGGTCTTGTGGGGGGACGAATTCATGCGAACAACGGTGCTGGCCATTGCGATGGCTTTGGGGTGCGCGGCCGCGGCGAACGCGGCGCCGAAGGAGCGGCTGGTCCTGGCCCCCTACCCTGGCCCGCCAGCCTGGAAAACCATTACCGACAAATCGGCCGGCGGCCAGTTCTATCGTGAGCAGATTCCGGGCAATCAGACGGTGGATAATTTCACCGACATCCTGACCTGGCAGAACTTCCCGCAGGAGCGCGGGGCGGACCCGTCGGTCTATCTGCGCAACGTCTTCCAGGCGGCGGCCGGAGATTGCGACGGCCTTCGGGTCAACGGCCCGACGGCGGCGATGGAGAGCGGCTACCGCGTCGCCTACGGCCAGGTCTTCTGCGGCCAGCAGAAGGGCAAGCCCTATGGGGTCAACATCTTCTTCAAGGCCATTTCGGGCGACGAGGCGCTCTATTCCGCCGAACGCGACGTGCACCTGCCGCCTGGCGTCAGGGGCGTGCAGAGCTTCGCCAATGTCCAGCAGGCGCAGGCGGCCATGAAGGACCAGGCTGCCGCCAACAGCTACCTGGCCAAATCAGTGTACCTGTGCGGCGCGAGAGCGACGGACAAGCGCTGCAGATGATCTGAGCAACCCACAAACGACGAGGCCGGCCATGGCTGGCCGGCCTCGGGTTTGGTCTTCAGCGAAGAGGCGCCTACCCCGCCAGCTCGGGCTCTTTTTCGCCCGAGGCGGCTTCGTCGGCGCCGCGGTCGCTCTCGAAGTCGAAGGCCAGCTTGCCGTCCTTCAGCGACACCTTGACGTGACCGCCGCGGACCAGCTTGCCGAACAGGATCTCGTCGGCGAGCGGCTTTTTTATGCTCTCCTGGATCACCCGGGCCAGAGGCCGGGCGCCATAGAGTTCGTCGAAGCCGTTCTTGGCCAGCCAGTCGGCCGCGTCGTCGGAGAGCGAAACGGTGACGTGCCGGTCGGCCAGTTGAACCTCCAGCTGCATGATGAACTTGTGCACCACCTGGCGGATGATTTCCGGCGTCAGCGACTTGAAGGCCACCGTCGCATCCAGCCGATTCCTGAACTCGGGCGAGAAGATGCGCTTGATCGCCTCCTCGTCCTCGCCCTCGGAGCGGCCGCGGCCGAAGCCGATGGAATTGCGTTGCCCATCGGAGGCGCCGGCATTGGTGGTCATGATCAGGATGACGTTCCTGAAATCGACCTTCTTGCCGACCGCGTCGGTGAGCGAGCCGTGGTCCATGACCTGCAGCAGGATGTTGTAGACGTCCTGGTGGGCCTTCTCGATTTCGTCGAGCAGCACGACCGCGTGCGGATGCTGGTCGACGGCGTCGGTCAGCAGGCCGCCCTGGTCATGGCCGACATAGCCCGGAGGCGCGCCGATCAGGCGGCTGACCGTGTGGC
>FTAP01000212.1_pt1 | contig 15383 bp, 9 predicted proteins | sample 1639111 | NCBI WGS metagenome assembly FTAP01 (sample SAMEA3914812, study PRJEB12502) | metagenome | biome: forest; material: soil | place: Canada | collected 2011-07-07 | depth 0.1 m
GCCTTCGGGGATGCCGGGGGCCGGGATCACCTCGGTGGCCATGCGGTTGCCGAAGGTGATGGTGCCGGTCTTGTCCAGCAGCAGGGTGTCGACGTCGCCCGCCGCCTCGACCGCCCGGCCGGAGGTGGCCAGGACGTTGAACTTCAGCAGCCGGTCCATGCCGGCGATGCCGATGGCCGACAACAGCCCGCCGATGGTCGTGGGAATGAGGCAGACGAACAGCGCGCCCAGCACCACCGGGTCGAGCTTGACGCCGGAATAGGCGCCCAGGCCGACCAGGGTCACGACCACGATCAGGAACACCAGGGTCAGGCCGGCCAGCAACACCGCCAGGGCGATCTCGTTGGGGGTTTTGCGGCGGTCGGCGCCTTCCACCATCGCGATCATGCGATCGAGGAAGCTGGAGCCCGCGCCGGCGGTGACGCGGACCTTGATCCAGTCCGACACCACCGTGGTGCCGCCGGTGACGGCGGAGCGGTCGCCGCCGCTCTCGCGGATCACCGGGGCGCTTTCGCCGGTGATGGCGGCCTCGTTGACCGAGGCCATGCCTTCGACGATCTCGCCGTCGGCGGGGACCACGTCGCCGGCCTCGACCAGCACGATCTGGCCGACTTCCAGCTTGTGGGCCGAGGTCGGCACCACCGCACCGGTGGCGGGGTCGATGATCAGCTTGGCCTTGGTGTCGACGCGGGCGGCGCGCAGGCTGTCGGCGGCGGCCTTGCCCCGGCCCTCGGCCACGCTTTCGGCGAAGTTGGCGAACAGCACCGTCGCCCACAGCCAGATCGCCAGCTGCACCGGGAACAGGATGTTCTGGTGGCCAAGAATGGCGGCTACGGTGGAGAGGGTGGCGAGCGCCGCCACCACTTCGGTCGCCAGGATCACCGGATTGCCGGCGAGCTTTCGCGGGTCGAGCTTGACGAAGGCGTCGCGCACGGCCCGCCCCAGGATCGCCTGCTGGCGTCCAGAGGCCGCGATGGCGGAATGCGCCGCGCGGTCAGGCGCCTTGCCCAGCGACCCCGATGTTACGATTTCGGACGTCATTTTGAGACCTTGGATGAGAGGTTCAGTGCGAGACGGCGGCGAGCATTTGGAAGTGCTCGACCAGCGGTCCCAGCGCCAAAGGCGGGAAGTACTGCAGGCCCCCGAGGATCAGGATCAGGCCGATCAGCAGGCCCACGAACTGCAGGCCGCTGGTGGGCAGGGTGCCGGCGCTGGGCTGCAGCTTGGGCTTGGTCACCAGGGCGCCGGCCATGGCCATGACGGGCACGATGTAGGCGAAGCGGCCGAGCGCCATGGCGACGCCCAGCGTGGTGTCCCACCAGGGGACGTTGGCGTTGAGACCCGCGAAGGCGGAGCCGTTGTTACCGACCGCCGAAGAATAGGCGTAGAGAATCTCGGTCAAACCGTGCGGACCGGAGGCCGAGACACTCTTCAGGGCCAGCGGATAGACCGCCGCCACCGCCGCGAAGCCCAGGATCGTCACCGGCAGGATCAGGGTGGCGAGCACGGCGTACTTGACCTCGCGCGCCTCGATCTTCTTGCCGAGGTATTCCGGGGTGCGGCCGACCATCAGGCCGGCGATGAACACCGAGATCACCGCCATCACCACGATGCCGTAGAGACCCGACCCGACGCCGCCCGGCAGGATCTCGCCAAGCTTGATCATGAACAGGGCCGTGCCGCCGCCCAGCGGGGTGAAGCTTTCAAGCGCCCCGTTGACGCCGCCGTCCGATGCGCCGGTGGTCATGGCGGTCCAGACGGCGGTAGAGGCCGCGCCGAAGCGGACTTCCTTGCCTTCCATATTGGGAGCCGCGACCACGCCGGCATGCAGCAGGGCCGGGGTGACATGGGTTTCGCTGGCGTAGATGGCGGCGCTCGCGCCCACCAGCAGCACCGTCATGGCGATCACCAGCGCGCGGGCGTCGCGTCCGGCCATGGCCACGCGGCCGAAGGCGATCACGCAGGCAAAGCCCAGCGTGTTCATCGCCACTTCCTCGATCAGGTTGGACCAGGCGTTGGGGTTTTCGAAGGGGTGGGCGGAGTTGGCGTTGAAGAAGCCGCCGCCGTTGGTGCCGAGTTGCTTGATGATTTCCTGGCTAGCCACCGGGCCGAGCGAGATGCCTTGCTTGGCGCCCTCCAGGGTGTGGGCGTCGATGTGGGCGATTAGGGTCTGGGGCACGCCGGCGGCGACCAGCACCAGGGCGAACACCACCGAGATCGGCAGCAGGATGTAGAGCACCGCCCGCGTCAGGTCGGTCCAGAAGTTGCCCAGGGTCTCGCCCCGGTTGGCGGCGAAGGCGCGGGCCAGCGCTGCGGCCACCGCGATGCCGGAGGCGGCGGAGACGAAGTTCTGCACCGTTAGCCCGCTCATCTGGGCCAGGTTCGAAAGCGTGCTCTCGCCGGCGTACGACTGCCAGTTGGTGTTGGTGACGAAGCTCATGGCCGTGTTGAAGGCCAGGTGCGGGCTCATGCCGGCGAAGTGCAGGGGGTTGAGCGGCAGCAGTCCCTGCAGGCGCAGGATCGCATAAAGCAGGAAGAAGCCGGCCGCGTTGAACGCCAGCAGGGCTCCCAGATAGGTCAGCCAGCCCTGGCCCTTGGCCGGGTCGATGCCGGAAGCGCTGTAGAACACGCGCTCGATGGGTTTGAGCACCGGGTCCAGCCAGGTGGATCGGCCCTCCCACACTCGCGCCATGTACATGCCGATCGGCCAGCCCAGCGCAACGGCGAGGCCCAGCGTGAGGGCGATTTCCGCCCACCCCTGCCAGTTCATCAATGAAACCCGTAAGTTCTGATTAGAATTTGTCGGGCCGCACCAGGGCGGCGACCATGTAGGCGCCGACCCCCAGGGCCGCGATGGCGTAGATCGCTGCGATCATGTCAGAGCGACCGCAGCAGGCGGCCGTACAGGCCAAGGCCCACGAAGCAGGCGGCGCCGACGATGATGAAGATGAGGTCGTCCATGACCCGTTCCCCGCGTTTTTGAGGTGCGGAAAATCCTCCCGCGGGGCCTGAAGGGTCGATACCTGTCTCGGGCGGGGGAGATAAAAAACGCATAAAGACGCCGGGGGCTTGGCCCTGCAGCGTCAGGCCGGCGCTATCGCCGGCATGTCCTGGTCATCCCCGTGGGGTGGGGTTCAGGTCTGGGAGATGGGCCCGCCATCGCGCCGCGGGGAGGGGCGCCAGGTTTCACCAGCGCGGTATTTTTGCGATCCGACGCCGGTCGTGCGCTGATCTTCATTCTGCGGCGGGGAGCCGCTCGGCGATCTGCGTGCGCAGACCGCCGAGGTTAGCTGACTACTTCCGCGTCCATGCGCCGGAGGCGGGCTTGTAATAGGCGCCGGCCGGAAGGCGGGCGAATAGTTGGCGGGCGGTGGCTTCGCCGGCTGCGGCGGGAGACACGCCGGTCTTCGCGGCGGCGTCGCGATAGGCCTGGGCCCGGCCGGCGTTGATTTCGGCCACGGCGGCGCGAAGGTCGGGACCGCCGTCGGTGACGACGCCTAAGAAGCCGTCGGCCTGTTCCCCGACCTGGCCCTGGGCCTTGCCGGCGTCCACGACCGCCTTGGCGCCGGCGCTTTGGGCCAGCGCGACCGAACCGGCGCCGCTCACCAGGGCGAGGGCGGCAAGGGCGATGCTGAGCTTCCGCATGTTATATTTCATGGCTTCCGCTCCGATTCAGAACAGGTTGGGGTTTTGTTGAATCAAGGACTGGACTTCCTTGTCCAACTTGATGCGGACGTCGGCGTCAAGCTTGGCGTAGATGTTGATGGGCGCCACCTGAACGCGGATGGTCGGCGTGCAGGCGACACCTATGATGCCCAGGCTCACGACCGCCAGCGCCAGTAGTTTTCGTCGCATCATATGTCTCCCCATGTCGATTCTCAGTGTTGTCGGGTCAGGGCTGAACCCCGCCTGAACTGGATTGCGACTTGAGGCTGGCATAGGCGGCCAGCAATTCGTCCAGGTTCAGTGAGGTGTCCAGGGTGAGGTCCACCGGCGTTCCCTTGGGCAGGGGCAGCGGCGTGTCGAAGGCGTGGCCGCGCAGGAGCTGGAAAATACCGATGCGGGTCGGGACGTCGGTAGCAGGGTCGTGGCGACCCTTGATGTGCAAGATCAGGCCAAGTCTTCCGGGGGGACGACTTGCGACATCTGCGTCCAGAGATTCGAACGCCAGGTCTTCCAAAGCTTGGTAGGCGAAGTCCTGCACCGCATTCGGCTGGGCGCCCGAGGCCCCGCCCGTCGCCACCGCGCCCATCAGCGCTTGCCGATGGATCGTCAGGCGGCCGGGGCCGTCCGCGCTCAGGCGTCCCGCCGCTAGCCGTACGCCGGCCGGACCCAGGGCGAAGGGCAACTCGCCATTGACCTTAGCCTGGACGTTCATGGCGTCGGCGAGGTTGAGGCCGGCGAGCAGTTGCTGGACGTCGACGCCGTGCAGTCGCACGACGCCGGACATGGTCGCCGCATCGCCGCTCTGGTTCAGCGGCAGCCGGGTCGGGTCCAGGCTCACCGACCCGCCGGCGAACTCGGCGGACGCTCCGTCGATCTTGAGGGCTGAGGGGGTCAGCGAGAACGCTGTGGTCACGTTGGTCAGCGGCAGCAGGGCGTCGAGGCGATCGGCGTTCAGTATCTGCCCCGGCGCGGTCAGCAGCGGATCCAGCGAGGTGAACGCCACCTCGCCCTTCAGTCCGGACAGCGGCCCGGCGGAGCTGCGCAGGTTCAGGCCCTTCAGCTGCAAGGTGGCGCGGCTCGACATCGGGCCGTCGCCCCAGTGCAGCTCGGCGACGCCGCTGGCGATCCCGTTCACATTGGAGACCCATCGGCCGAGCACAGGCGCGATGCTGGCGGGCTGTAATCCGCCGGGCTTGAACTGAAGGTCCGGGGTCTGGAGCCTGGCTTCGCCGCGCGCGTGGTCCTGGTCCTGCTGGAAGGTCAGTCGGCCGAGCGTGGTGGTGGGCCCGACCAATTGCAGCCCCAGGTCGCCACGCCATAGCTGATCGGCCAGATGGACCTCGCCCGATGCGCTGAGCGGGCGGAAACGCGGCGTCGTACCCGTATCCTTCAGCTCGGCGTGAACGAGCGTCAGCGATCCCCGCGGGGGCGAACGTCCCTGGCCTTGAAGGGTCAGATCGCCCTGGGCGTCCTGCAGGACGACCGACAGCGTCGGCAGCTCGCCGGCGACATTGGCGAGTCGGGTCGATATCCGCCAGCCGCTAGAGCCCAGGACCGCCACGGGCTCGGAGGTCGGGCATAGGTCGGCGTTCACTGCCCTCAGCACCGTCGCGTCACGGCCGGCATAGGCGCCTAGGCCCACCGTCGCGCAGTCCTTCGCGGTCACCGTCAAACTGCCGCCGCGACGGTTGATGCTGGCGGCGCCATGGAGGCGAGCATCGCGGACAGGACCAGCCGACCCCTCGCCATCCAGGACGCCTGCAGCATCGACCATCAGGCCGCCCGTGTCGGAGCCGACGCGATAACGCGCTAACTGAAGACGCAGACGCGGCAGGCCGGGACCAGCCAGGGTCGCCGAGAGCGCGCCGTTGACCGCGCCGCCGGCAAGGCTTGCTGCGGGCGCCTCGGGTTGGCTGGACACCTGCAAGGCCGCGCCCTGCGCGAATCTTGCAGCGAGGGGCGCGTCGAGGCGAACCCCATATCCGCCATCCAGGACGGCCAGGTCCAGGCGAGGGGCTGAGACGCTGACCCCTGTCAAATTGGCGGCGAGGCGGTCCCGGATGTCCGCGAGTTCGGGTCCGGGCGCGAGAACCTGGGCGATCGCGCTGGCGTCTCCGCGCCCCATGGCCGCTTTGAACGACGCTGCGCCGCGATAGCTGAGTTGGGCGCGCGAGCCCTCCAGTTTCAGTCGCCCTGCGCCCGTGGCGGCCAGGGCGTCGAGGCCCAGGCGGCGCCCACTCAGCTCGACCGCTCCTCCGCTCCCATCGAGCTTGGCGTCGTAGTCGCCGTCTACGGTGACGGCGTGGTCGGCCCAGGCGGCGGACAGGTTGGGCGAGGCGAGAGCGACGGCGAACTGTTGAAGGTTTGCGGCGTGAGCATGCGCAGAGCGCCCCGCCAATCGGATCGCCATGTGGCCGGAGAAGGCGAGCCGTCGCGCAGGCGTCCGAACCGAGCCATCGAGCTGCACGACCGATTGCATGCCGACGATTTCCGCATCCTTACGCCGTAGATCCTGGGCGTCGAGCGTGGCGGCGCCGATCAGCCGTTCGCCGCTGTTTGGCAAGCGAGCGAGGCCGTTCGGGGCCTGCGCGTCGAGCCGAAGCTCCACACCGCGGGCGGACACCGCAGGCGCCTGCAAGCCGGGTGTTCGCAGATGCAGATCGACCTTGAGCCCACCGTGGGTCGCGGTCTGCGCCGCGAACTCACCCTGAAGCGCGTCGGTGCTGACGCCGCGGCCGTGCAGGCCGGGGGACGCGAGACTGAGCGTGAGGTGGGTGAGGCGGCCCTGGTTCAGGACGCCGTCGCCGACGAGCACGGCCTCGCCGTAGGGGCTGCTGAGTTGCAGGCGGCCGTCCTGGATCGACACGTCCGGACCGGAGCCGCCGGCGCTCGGCTTGCTCAGGGCGTCGTCGATCAAGCCCTGCAGGCTTCCGAATTGCAGGCGATGCCCGTCGAAGCGCGCTTTCAGATGCGGACGCACCAATCGCAGCCGGATGAGCCGCGGCGCCAACCCGCCATGCGGCCCAGGGGCGAACTCGCCCTCGATGCGATCGATGGTGAGGCCAGGGTCATTACCCGGCCCAAGCTCGGCGGCGCCCGAAAAGCCCCGGCGATCCAGATGGTCGATCCGGACGACGGCGCGCACGCCGCGCTGGCGCAGGTACTCTGCGGCGAGGCGCGCGGCGATGGGGCCGCGCTGCAGATAGACGACCGTCAGGGCGACGGCGCTCAATCCAACGCCCGCGAACACGCCGACGGCCAGGCGCAGTCCGGTCGGGGGGAGGGGAGCGCCCGTTCGTTTCACAAGTGAAATAAATCGAATTCGATCGCTATCCGCAAGCGAGGCGAGGCGATTTGACCCGCCGCCTGCACGTGTGAGTTGCCGCTCGCGGTGTGGCCCGTGCGTATCCCCTTCCAAGGGGCTCGTTGATCCTTGCAATAGCAGCTAGGTGTCGCCGATAGGATCTGAACGATTTCGCCGCTTAGGTGATTTATGCCAACAATTTCCACTAATTGTTTATACCTATGGCTGAGGTGGACATACATCTGAATCGTTTGCAAATTAACCATGCAGCGGAATACGGCATGAGTGGCCTGTTTGGCCCGGCTCCGGCGCTCAAGGTCGGCGCCGAGCTGTCCAATATTTACCATGTCGCCCTCAAGAGCATGATCACCACGTGGTGGATCCTCTACGGGTCCTGGTTCGTGGCGGGACTGATCGTCCTGCTTTTGGGCCATCCGCTGATCGGCCTGAGCCAGGCGCTGGCGGGCGTCGCGCTGGACAGCCTGTTCCAGATGCTGCTGCGCCGGAAACTGGCGGCCGCCGGCGACGTGACGCCTGAGCTCGGCGTTCGCGGTTTGCAGTGGATCGTCCTGGCGCGCTTCAGCCTGGGCGTGGCGGGGCCGCTGGCGGCCGCGATCCTGTCGCCGACGATGGCGACGGTCGCGGTGCTGGTGCTGATGCAGGCCTGGTCCGTCTGCGTGGCGGTGGTCCAGTTCAGCTACTCGGCCAAGCTGATGCGCTGCGCCGTGCTTCCGGTGATCGCGGCCCTGGTCGTGGGCCTTGCGCCGCTGTGTTTTGCGAGCGGGGGCGGGGCGGTGGTCCTTGCCCTGGGCCTTCTGGGATCGATCCTGTTCCTGATCGGCTATGAGACCCAGCGGTTCTGGCGCAGCTGGCAGGAGTCCAGCGTCGAAAACACCCAGCTTCTGGCCGCCCTGATGCAGGCGCGGGATCAGGCCGTTCACGAGCGCGACCTCGCCGACGCCGCGGTGGAAAGCGCCCGGATCGCCAACGCCGCCAAGTCGAACTTCCTGGCGACGATGAGCCACGAAATCCGTACGCCCCTGAACGGGGTGCTGGGCATGGCGCAGGTGATGAAGGGCGACGCGCTCAGCGAGGTGCAGCGCGGCCGCCTCGACGTGATCCGCCAATCGGGCGAGATGCTGCTGACCCTGCTGAACGACATCCTCGACCTGTCCAAGATCGAGGCGGGCAAGCTGGAGCTGGAAATCCACAGCTTCGACGTGGGCGCCCTGGTCGATCGAACCTGCGCCGTCTTCGCGCCCCTGGCGGCGGCCAAGGGCGTGGAGTTCCAGCTGACGATCGAGCCCGGCGCCGGCGGTTTCTGCGAAGGCGACTCCACCCGGTTGCGCCAGGTGCTGGGCAACCTCATCTCTAACGCGATCAAGTTCACCCAGGTCGGCGCGGTCCGGGTTCGGGCCTCGCGACAGGGGGATATCTTCAAGCTCGCGGTGGAGGACACCGGGCCCGGTATCTCGGAGGCTCAGATCGTCAAGCTGTTCCAGCGTTTCGTCCAGTTGGACGCCTCCACCACCCGCCAGCACGGCGGCACGGGGCTGGGGCTCGCCATCTCGCACGAGCTGGCGGTGATGATGGGCGGCGCGCTGGGCGCGACCAGCGTGCTGGGGCGCGGCAGCACCTTCACCCTCGACCTGCCCTTGCCTCAAGTCGCCGGGGTTCAGGAACAGGAGGCCGGAACGCCGGAGGCCCTGGATAATGCGGACCTGAGGGTGCTGATCGCCGAGGACAACACCGTTAATCAGATCGTCATCCGCACCCTGCTGGAGCAGATCGGCGCCGTGCCGCACGTGGTCGATAACGGCCGCCTGGCGGTGCAGGCCTGGGAAAGCAGCCAGTTCGACGTCATCCTGATGGACGTGCAGATGCCGGTGATGGACGGGCCGACGGCCAGCGCCCTGATCCGGGAGCGCGAACTCCAGACCGGGCGGCGGCGCACGCCGATCCTGGCCCTGACCGCCAACGCCATGTCCCACCAGCACCCGGAATATACTGCGGCCGGGATGGACGGCGTAGTCGCCAAGCCTATCGAGCTGGACAAGCTGTTCGCCGCGATCGAGCAGGTTCTGATGGCGTCGCCTCCGATCGAGGCCGAGGCCGAGATCGAACGCGAATCCGAGCCCGAAAGCCTCTCCGACGCGGTCGGGAAGTGATCGACCTCCGCTAGCCGGCCCCATGTCGCGCCGTGGCGACGACCGCCGGGAAATCGATGCTGCTCGCAGGCTGGGTCAGCATGCGTCCCCCGACGATGAAGGTCGGTGTGCCCGGAACATGGATAGCGTGCGCCAGCTTGAGATTGGCGGCGATCTCGTCGGAGATCTCGGGCGCGGTCATGTCCTTGCGCAGCCGCGCGACGTCGAGCCCTACGTCCTGCGCAACGGCGAAGATGGTCGCTTCGTCGAGCCCGCCGCGATGGGACAGCAAGGCCTCGTGGAAGACCGAATACTTGCCTTGCCGAGCGGCGGCGAGCGCGGCCTTGCTGGCGATGACGGACTCCGGCGAGAGCACCGGAAACTCCTTGGCGACCAGCTTCACGTTCTTGTCGGCCTTGAGCAGCGCCTCGACCCGCGGCTCGGTCGCCTTGCAGGTGGGACAGGCGTAGTCGAAGAACTCCACGACGGTGATGTCGCCGCGCACGTTGCCCAGAACCTGGGTGTGCGGGTCGTGCAGCAACTGCGCGGCGAGCGGGGACTGCGGCGCGGCGGCGTCGGACCGGACCGCGGTCGCCAGGCCTGCAAACAGCGCCATCGCGGCGATCAGGGTCGAGCCAACGGCGGGCAGGGCTGGTCTGCGAACGGGTTGCTTATCCACGGTGGCGCTCCTGGTGGGATGCGCCTGCACGGTGCGTCATCCATTCGTGCGGGAGTTCGCCGGAACTTGCTCGGGCGTTACAGCGGTGGACGGCGGAAATCGCAAATCGGCGCCATGGCTTGTCTCCGCGCGCTATCGGTCGGGCGCGGTATGATGCCGGGGCTAGCGCTGCAATCGTGATCGGATTGGAGTGCGGCTCCACGCCACCGGAAGGCCAAGATGCGCAATCCACTTTCTGAAGATCTCATGGACCGCATCGAAGAGCCCGGCGCATCCGCCGACGCGGGCGAAGGGCGGCCCGAAAGCGGTCAGAAGGTGCTGGTGCTGCAGGGTGGCGGTGCGCTGGGCGCCTATCAGGGCGGGGTGTTCGAAGCCCTGATGGAAGGCGGCGTGACGCCCGACTGGGTGATCGGCACCTCGATCGGCGCGATCAACGCCGCCATCATCGCCGGCAACCATCCGCAGGACCGTTTGGCCAGGCTGCAAGCGTTCTGGCGGCGCGTGGAACACAGCGGCCTGGTCCGCACGGCGGCGGGCAGCGGGATGTTCGGGCCGTTCTGGGCCGACGCCATGGTGGCGACGACCGGCGTGCCGGGCTTTTTCCAACCCAATCTGGCGGCCCTGTTCGGGCTCGACGCCAGCCTGGGCGCGGAACGGGCCGGCTTCTACAGCACCGCCCCGCTGGAGCGCACGCTAAGCGAGCTGATCGACTTCGACGTCCTGAACAACGGATCGATGCGGCTGACCGTGGGAACGGCGAACCTGCGCACCGCCGAGATGCGGTATTTCGATTCCCGCGCCGAGACCCTGACGGTGCGCCACATCATGGCCTCGTGCGCCCTACCGCCGGCCTTTCCGCCGGTGCGGATCGACGGGGAGCTCTATTGGGACGGGGCAGTGGTTTCCAACACCCCGCTCGAGGCGGTGTTCGATGACAACCCGCGTCGCAGCGGCCTGGTGTTCGCGGTGCATATGTGGAACGCCGACGGGCCGGAGCCCGACACCATGGCCAAGGTGTTCACCCGGGAGAAGGACGTCCGCTACAGCAGTCGCGCCGTGTACCAGGTCGCCCGGCAGAAGCAGCTGCATAAGCTCCGCCACGTCATCTCCGAACTGGCCAGCCGTTTGCCTGAAGAGGTGCGCAGCCTGGCCGAGGTCAAGGCGCTTGCGGCCTACGGCTGCACCACGCGCATGCACGTGGTGCGGCTGACCTCGCCGATGCTGGAGGGGGAGACCTCGACCAAGGATATCGACTTCGATGGCCGCCGCATTGCGGCGCGCTGGCGCCAGGGCCGCCGTGACGCCGCCGCCGTGCTCGTCCAGGCGCCCTGGCGCGGCGCGTTCGATCCCCTCGAAGGCTTCATCGTCCATGACGCCGGGGGCGAGGCGACGGCCCCGGACGCCAGTTGAATCAGACGGGGCGCCCGGGCCTGCAGCGCAAGCTCAAGGTCTGACCGGCTGGCGCGGCGCGGGGGCGACCTCGTTCAGGGCCGCGGCGATTTCCGGGCCGCGGGCGTGCTTGAGGGCGATGCAGCCCCGGATCCGCTCGATGTCCCGGCTGAGCGTCAGCTTGCCGACGCCGGTGGCGTCGACCTTGGGCTGCAGCCGCCCGATCACCAGCGCCGCGGCGCTATCCGTGCAGACTCGTCCGAAACTGGTGAGCATCAGGTCCGGGTTCAGGCCCTGCATGGCGCCGAACAGGCCGTCGGGCTGGGCGGCGAGATCGGCCAGGGTGCGGTCGCCCGTGTCCGGCCGGCCGATCAGGGTGGCGATGACCTGCCAGCGCTCCAGCGGCTCAAGCTCCGAGGTCTGTACGGTCCCGAGCAGCCAGGGCGCAACTTCGGGCGGGGCGCCGTCGCCCAGGGCGGCCAGGGCGGCGTCGCGGAACAGAGGGGCGTGGTCGGTGTCCAGCCGGGCGAGCAGCGCCTGGGCCGCAGCCTTGCCGCCGACCTGGACGTGAACCGTCAGAGCGGTTTCGAGGAACTCCGGATCGACCGCCTTGGCGTCGCCGCCGAGATAGGCCGTCGCCGCCGTGTCGAGACGCTGGCGCAGCGCCGGGTCGAGCGCTTCGATAGCCAGCAGGTCCGCCAGCTCGCCGCGCAGCTTGCGCCGGTCGGGCGTGTCGGCCGTATAGGCGCCCAACTGAGGATCAAAGCCGAGCGTGGTCAGGGACGAGCCATAGGTCGCGGCGATGAAGCGGCGATAGGCCCGCATGGCCGGCGGCGGGATCAGCCCGCGCGCATTGGCGGCCGCCAGCCGGTGGCCGGCGTTGATCGCCACCTTGCCGTCCGGATAGGCGACCATGGCCTGGGCGCCGTGCAGAAGCTGCAGGGGCGAGGCGGCGCCGGCGGTGAAGGAGGCCCACAGGCTGTCATTGGCGGCCAGGGCTTCGCCGGGCGACAGCGTCGCGGCCTGGCTCATCAGCCGGTCCCAGTCAGCGGCCGAAAGGTCGAAGCGATAATAGCCGGTCCCACCTGCATTGGGCATCAGGGGGCCGTCGCCGGACACGGGAATGCGGACCGTGTCCTTGTCCATCAGGGTGCAGCTTCGCGCGCCGCCGCTGCGGATGCACAGCGGAATGATCCACCGGGTGGCCGGCGCAGGAACGCCGAGCAGGGTGTAGCGGGACTGGGTGGCCACATAGGTCTGGCCATCGCGGCGGAAGCTGACCACCGGCACGCCCTGCTGTTCGACGAAGCTCTTCACGGCGGCCAGGATGCGCGGGTCGTGGCCCGCATCGGCCAAGGCCTGGAAGAAGTCCTGCGAGGTGGCCGTGCCATAGGCGTGGCGGTTCATGTAGTTCCGCACGCCGGCGCGGAACGTGTCGTCGCCCATATAGGCGGCGGTCATGGCGACCACCTGGCCGCCCTTGCCGTAGGTGATGTCGTCGAAGGCGCTCTCGGCCTGGTCGCCGCGATCGATCTGCTGGTGGATGGGACGGCCCACGCTGAGCGCGTCCGAGGACATGGCGGACAAGCCCTCCTGCACCCCGTTCTGGCTAAGCTTCAGGTCGGGCCGCCAGGCGTCGCCGATGCGGAAGCCCATCCAGTTGGCGAAGCTCTCGTTCAGCCACAGGTCGTCCCACCACGCGGGCGTGACCATGTCGCCGAACCATTGGTGAGACAGCTCGTGCGAGACCACCTCGGCGAAGTACTGCTGCTGCTGGGTGGGGGCGTTGTCGTCGAGCAGCAGGAAGTAGTCGCCATAGAGGTCGGCGCCCGCGTTCTCCATGCCGCCGGGCAGCGAGGGCGTGGCGATCTGGTCGAGCTTCTCGAACGGGAACGGCCGGTCGAAATAGGCCTCCAGCAGGCTGACGATGGCGGGGGTGGCCTTCAGGGCGTACTGGAGCTTGTCCGCCTGGGGCTTGGTCCCGATGATCCGCAGCGGCAGCGGGGTCGGCCGCTGTGGGGTCGGCGGCGCCACGCCCTCGGCCACCGCGAACGGCCCGACATTGAGGGCGATCAGATAGCTCGCCAGCGGCCGGGTCGGACCAAAGTGGTGGATCGTGCTGTCGCCGCTCTGCACCGTGCTGGTCTCGGCGGCGTTGGCGATGGCGAGATCGCCCTTGGGCGTCCTCAAGGTCACGGTGAAGGGCGTCTTGAAGCGCGGCTCGTCGAAGCTGGGAAACACGCTGCGCGCATCGGTGGCTTCCAGGTGGGTCCAGGCGTACCAGTCGCCGCCGACCTTGACGTGGAAGAAGCCATTGGCGGTCTTGTGAAAGCTGCCGTCGTAATCGAACACCAGGGTGGCCTTGCCCGCCGGGACCTCGCCGGCGAAGTCGAGGCGCGCGACGCCGGATGGGTCGACCTGGGTGTAGCGGGCCGGGATCGTTTTGCCGCCGACCTGGACCACGAGCTTGGAAACGCTCAGGTCGCGGCCGTTGAGGAACAGCGATCGCGCAGCAGCGGCTAGGTCGATGTCGATCTCGTCGTGACCGTGGAAGCTGTCCTGGGCCGGGTCGGCGGCCATGTCGAGGCGATAGGCCGTCGGCGTCGCCAGGGCAGGCAAGCGGCCCAGCGGAATCGTTTCGGCCTGGCTGGTCGTGGGCAGCATCAAAGCCGTGGCCAAGGCCGTCGTCGCTATGAGTGTCGCCAGCCCGCGCATAAGAAACCCTGTCTCTCGATTCGGCCCGGTCGATCAGGCCGAGGCAATGGCCATCAGTGCGGCGTAGAGATCAAGTGAAGCCGTTGTAATCAGGGCGGCCATATTGGCTTCCGCCATTTCCGGTGGGAATATCCAAGCGAAACCTCCGATCGAATTGACCGATCGGGGCGGTTGAGCTGGATTGCGTCCAGCCGTGTCTTGTCCTGGCGAGGGTGCGATGGACGACGCCGACAATCTGTTCTCTGTACTTGCGCCCTTCCTGCGCGCCTCGCCGGAGATTGAAAAGGTTTGCCTTTTCAGCGATCGATGGGCGTCGTCACACGAGCTGGAGCCTAGCGGCTGGGCGCCGTTCCACATCGTCACCATGGGCGCCTGCGTGCTGGACACCCATGATCGGCGGGGGATTCTGCTCAAGGCCGGCGACGTAGCCATCCTACCCCACGGCGGCAGCCACGTTGTGCGTTCGCTGTCGGGCGCCGCCATGGCCGCGCCGATCAGCCTGGCCGCGCGACCGCATGATCCGATCATGGTCGCCACCAACTCGGGAGATGGGCCGGAGACCAAGCTGATCTGCGGGCGGATGCGGTTCGAGCAGGCTCACGACAACATGGTGCTGGCCATTCTTCCGCCGACCATGGTGCTCGAGGCTGCAACGACGGATTGCGAGGACGCCGAGGAAACCTGCCAGATCGTCCAGACCATCCAGAAGGAGCTGGAGGGTGACCGGCTGGGCGCGGCCGCGATCGCGCGCGAGCTTGCGGGCGTGCTGATGATGATCGTGCTGAGGACGCAGTTCCAGCGTGGTGGCGACGATACCGGCCTGCTGGCGCTGCTGACGCGTCGGCAGAGCGCACGGGCGGTGAACGCCATGCTGACCGATCCCGCGCGTGATTGGAGCCTGGATGACCTGGCGGAGGTGGCGGCCACCTCGCGCGCCACCCTGGTCAGGCTGTTTCGCAAGGCCGTCGATGCGCCGCCGCTGGCCTACCTGGCCGAGGTGCGATTCAATCTCGCCAAGCGGCGCCTGGCCGCCAGCAGTCACTGCATCGCCGAGATCGCCGCCGACGTCGGCTATCAATCCGAGAGCGCGTTCAGCCGCGCCTACCAGCGGCGCTTTGGCGTTTCACCGGGCGCCGACCGGCGAAACCTCGCCGAGCTGAGCCAGGGCCAGGCGTTGAACTGATCCGCGCGGTCAAGGGTCTGATCCTGGCCGGTACAGTCGGGCAGGGGACTGCTGTCTAGATTGTTGTCATCGAAACAGGAGGCGACCATGCGCATGATGGATTGGAATGCTTACCAGAAGCAGGTCTACGCCGGGATGGGCGAGATCTCGAAAGTCAGTCCCGAGATCGTCAAGGGTTATCAGGCCCTGGGCGGCGCCGCAGGCAAGACCGGCCATCTCGACGCCAAGACCCACGAACTGATCGCCCTTGCGGTCGCCGTCAGCCTGCGCTGCGACGGCTGTATCGTGGTCCACACCGAC
>FTAP01000233.1_pt1 | contig 13650 bp, 12 predicted proteins | sample 1639111 | NCBI WGS metagenome assembly FTAP01 (sample SAMEA3914812, study PRJEB12502) | metagenome | biome: forest; material: soil | place: Canada | collected 2011-07-07 | depth 0.1 m
GCACCGCTATTCGCGGCTGAGCAGCCTGTTCGAAGAGTTCTGCGCCTGTTTCAACGACGCCGACGTGGTCATCGTCGCCGACGTCTATCCGGCCGGCGAGGCGCCGATCGAGGGCGCCAGCCGCGATGGCCTGGTCGAAGGCCTGCGCCGCTGGGGCCATCGCCGTGTGCTGCCGCTGGAGGGACCCGACGCGCTCGCGGCCCTGGTCGCCGACGAGGCCAAGCCCGGCGATCTGGTGGTGCTGCTGGGCGCCGGCGACATCACCAGCTGGGCCTATGCCCTGCCAGTCAGCCTGGCGGCGCTGCAGGCGTCATGAGCTGGCGCGAGCGCCTGCCAACGGTTCGGGGCCGGCTGCTGTTCGACGAGCCGCTGGCGCCCTTCACCTGGCTGCGCGTCGGCGGGCCCGCGGAGGTGATCTTCCTGCCCGAGGACGAGGCCGACCTGGCCGATTTCCTGCGCGGTCTGGACTCGGTCGTTCCGGTCACCGCGATCGGCGTCGGCTCCAATCTGCTGGTCCGCGATGGCGGCGTCGAGGGGGTCGTCGTTCGCCTCGCCCGCGGCTTCGCGCGCATCGAGCCGCGGGGCGAGAATCGCATCTTCGCCGGCGCGGCGGCGCTCGACGCCAATCTGGCGCGCGAGGCCGGCAAGGCGGGGATCGCCGGGCTGGAATTCTATCGCGGCGTGCCGGGCACGATCGGCGGCGCCTGCGTCATGAACGCCGGCTGCTATGGCGCGGAGACCAAGGACGTGCTGGTCGAGGCCTATGGAATCGACCGCGCCGGCGAGCGGGTGGTGCTGACCAATGCCGAGATGGACTTCGTTTATCGCAAGTCTAAGACCGCGGCCGAACGGGCGCTGATCTTCACCGGCGCCCTGTTCGAGGGCCGCCCCGACGTTCCGGCGGTCATCGCCGCGCGCATGGACGAGATCACCGCCCGCCGCGAGGCCAGCCAGCCGATCCGCGAAAAGACCGGCGGCTCGACCTTCAAGAACCCGCCGGGCGACTCGTCCTGGCGCCTGGTCGACGCCGCCGGCTGGCGCGGCCGGCTGCACGGCGCGGCCAAGTTCTCCGAACAGCACGCCAACTTCCTGATCAACACCGGCGAGGCCACCGCCGCCGACCTGGAAGGCCTGGGCGACGCCGTACGCGCCGACGTGCGCGCCAAGTTCGGCGTCGAGCTGGAATGGGAGATCAAGCGGATCGGCCGGCCAGTATAGGCGTAGATGAACCCGAATTAACGACCGTCTTGACGCCTCTTCGGCTAGCTTCGTCAAATCGAACGCCGGAAGAGCAAAGCCGATGACTGTCGCGGACGCCGTCGAAACCCCGTTTCTGGCCGGCACGGCCCCGCCGCCGGCCAAGGCCCCGTCCTTTTTCAAGCAGATGAAGCTGGCCAACGGCAACCAGTACGAGATGCTGCCGCTGCCGGTCTATGAGCAGCCGATCTATTATCCCCGGTCGCTGTTCGGCCGGATGCTCTGGGTAAACGACCCGGACGGCGTGCGCCGCGTCCTGCTCGACAATGTCGCCAACTATCCCAAGACCGACATGGAAAAGCGCTTCTTCAGCGCCATGTTCGGCGAAGGGCTGCTGAGCAGCGACGGGCAGATCTGGAAAACCCACCGCAAGGTGATGGCCGGCTCCTTCGATCCGCGCAGCGTCGCCAGCTACGCGCCGGCGATGGCCGAGACCAGCGAGGCCTTCCGCGAACACTGGGACGCCCTGGCCAACAATCCCGATGTCGATATCGCCGAGGAGATGAAGGCGCTGACCTTGCAGATCATCTGCAAGACCATGTTCTCCGACGACGCCGACGACCTGATCGAGCTGACCGGCAAGACGCTGGGCATCACCCAGACTGCGCTCAACTTCAGCCTGCTCGACATCCTGCCGATCATCGGCGCCAGGCGGATGAAGGCGAAGGAAGACGCCATCCATGCCGAGTTCGCCCGCATGGACGCGGCCATCTATCGCATGATCGCCGAGCGCGAGAAGAACCTGGCCGCGGCGCCCAACGACCTCCTGACCCGCCTGATCGCCGCCAAGGACCCGGACAATGGCGCCGGCATGAACGCCACCGAGGTGCGCGACGAGGTCATCACCATCTTCATGGCCGGCCACGAGACCACCGCCGTGACCATGACCTGGGTCTGGTACCTGCTCTCCCGGCAGCCGGCCGAGGAGGCCAGGCTGCACGCCGAGCTGGACGCCGTGCTCGGCGGGCGCACGCCGACCGCCGAGGACATCCCGAACCTGCCCTACACGCGGATGTTCATCGAGGAGGCGATGCGGCTCTATCCGCCGGCGCCGGGCATTTCGACGCGGGTGGCGCTGAAGGACGACGAGATCTGCGGCGTCAAGGTGAAGGCCGGGACCAATGTCGGCATCGCGCCCTGGGTGCTGCATCGCCACCGCACGCTCTGGGCCAATCCGGAGCGGTTCGATCCCGAGCGGTTCAACGTTACGAACAGCGTCGGGCGGCCGCGCTTCGCCTATCTGCCATTCGGCGGCGGCCCGCGCGTCTGCATCGGCGCCATGCTGGCCATGACCGAGGCCACCCTGATCCTGGCCGTGCTGGCCCAGCGCTACCGGCCGCGCCTGCTCGAGCCCGAGAGCATCACCTTGCAGACCCGTATCACCCTGCGCCCGAAGGACGGGATGAAGATGCGGCTGGAGAAACGCTAGAGCGGGTTGAGGAAAAGTGCGAAGCGGTTTTCCGCCCGCAACCCGCTCTAACTCCATCGTGATCTAGGCGTAGACGCTTAGCTTTTCGCCGTTCTGGGGATTGTAGGGCTGCAAGCCGGTCCGCGCCGGACTGGTCTGGTCGGGATTCAGTTGCGGCTGGCTCGTTCCGCCGGCCTGCTGCACCGCTTGAGCACCCGGAAGTTGGGTCAGGCTGCCGCCGAAGGTGACCGCCGGGGTTCCCTGACCGCTGCTCGAACTCGCCGACTGCGCCTCGGCGCTCGGGCTGTTCGGCGGATGGGCCGGATTGATGTCCTTGTTGGCCAGCGCGACATCCGCGCAGTCCATGCAGACAAAACCGTTGACGACCTGGATTGCCATTGACGGGCCTTCTGCTCGGCTTTTCCTGATAGTCGATCCGGCTTAACAGCCTGTTTCAGCGCTCAAAGAAGGATTCGCCAGCCCATGCCCCAGCGCCTTTCCGGCCATCATGTCGCGGTGCTGTTGGGCGGCCTCTCGCCGGAGCGCGAGGTCTCGCTGGTCTCCGGTCGCGAGTGCGCCGATGCGCTGGAGCGGCTGGGCGCCAAGGTCAGCCGCGTCGACGCCGGCCGCGACCTGGCCGAGGTGCTGACCCGGCTGAAGCCCGATGTAGTGTTCAACGCTCTGCATGGCGAATGGGGCGAGGATGGCACGGTCCAGGGCGTCCTGGAGACGCTGGCCCTGCCCTACACCCATTGCGGCGTGCTGGCTTCGGCCCTGGCCATGGACAAGGTCAAGGCCAAGGCGGTGATGGGCGCGGCCGGGGTCGCGGTGCCCGGCGGGGGCCTGTTCAACCGCCTCGAGGCGGCGCGAAACCACGTCATGAAGCCGCCCTATGTGGTCAAGCCGAACGCCCAGGGCTCCTCGGTCGGGGTCTTCATCGTTCCCGAAGGCGCCAATAGTCCGCCGCAGGAGCTCAGCGCCGCCTCATGGGACCTGGGCGAAGAGGTGCTGATCGAGCCCTATATTCCGGGCCTGGAGCTGGCCGTCGCGGTGATGGACGGCCAGGCCCTGACCGTCACCGAGATCGTGCCGCGCAGCGGTTTCTACGACTATGAGGCCAAGTACGGGGAGGGTGGTTCGATCCACCATGTGCCGGCCAGAATGCCCCCTGAGGCGGCCGATCGGGCCATGCGCATGGCCGAGCTTGCCCACGCCTCACTTGGTTGCCGAGGGGTTACGAGAACCGACCTCCGTTATGACGACATTAACGACATTCTGGTCCTTTTAGAGGTCAACACCCAGCCCGGCATGACGCCCACTTCGCTCGTTCCAGAGCAGGCGGCGCATCGGGGCGTGGGGTTCGACGACCTGGTGGGCTGGATTGTGGAGGATGCCTATGGCCGCGGCGATGCGAGGGGGATCGCCTAGCCGCGCGCGGGGCCAGGGACGGCCGAAAGTCGCGCAACCGCCACGGCGCCCGGCCAAGCCACAGAAACCTTACGCGCCAGCCAAGCTGGCCGCGGCCCAGAGCCTGGGCCTGGCGCCGCTGACCGCGGTCAGCCTCGCCGCCCTGGTCGTGACCATCGGCGTCGCCGCGGTCCTGGCCACCGATCCGCGCGTGCATCGGATGCGCGACCAGGCTGTCGCCAGCATCGATCGCGGCCTGATCGACCTCGGCCTGAAGGTCGCCACGGTGCAGGTCCAGGGCGCGACGCCGGCGGCCGCCGCCGACATCCTCAAGGCCGCCGGGCTGGGCAAGGACCAGCCCATCCTGCACCTTGATCTGAACGCCGTGCGCGGCCGGGTCGAGAACGTCGGTTGGGTCAAGTCGGCCAAGGTGATCCGGCTGCTGCCCGACACCATCGTCATCGCCGTCACCCAGCGCCAGACGCTCGCCGTCTGGCAGCATGCCGGCCGCAACGTGGTGATCGACAGCGAGGGCCGCGCGATCCCGGAGGCCGATCCTGGCCAGTTCACCGACCTGCCGCTGGTGGTGGGCGAGGGCGCCGACCAGGCCGCGCCGGCCGTACTCACCCTGCTCAAGCCACGCGGCCGGCTGATGGACCGGCTCGACGCCATCGTCCGCGTCGACGACCGTCGCTGGGACCTGCGCACCAAGGACGGCGGCCTGATCGAACTTCCCGCCGACGGAACCTCCAAGGCGCTCGATCAGCTCGACAGCCTCGACCAGCAATCGCGGATTCTCGACCTCGGCTTCGCGCGCATCGACCTGCGCGATCCCGACCTGGTGGCCGTGCGTCCGCGCGACGCCGGACCGACCAATCCAACACCCGCCCCAACACCCGCCAATGTCGCGCCGGCGCCAACCGGCGAGGCACAAGCACTATGACGACGAGGAGCTTAGAGATGTCGCGGCTTGAAGATCGGCGCGAGGCCAGGGATGGGCTGAAGGCGCTGGGCGGACGCCAGCCGGTGGTGGCGGCGCTCGACCTGGGCGCCTCGAAGGTCACCTGTTTCATCATGAAGCCGGGTGGGATCAATCGCGAGCAGCACACCCTGCAGACGGCCGGCGTCGGCCATGTGCAGTCGCGCGGCGTGCGCGGCGGCTCGATCGTCAACATGGACGAAGCCACCGACGCCATCGCTCAGGCCGTCGAGCGCGCCGAGACGGTCGCCGGGGTCAGCGTCCAGGGCGTGGCCGTGACCACCTCCGGCGGCCAGCTCGCCAGCCATCGCGTCTCTTCCGAAATTCCGCTGGGCCCGCGCCCGATCTCCGATGTGGACCTTAGCCGCGCCATCTCCGCGGCGGTGGCCCAGGTCCGGTTGCCCGGCCGCCGGCGCATCCATCTTCTGCCGATCACCTGGTCGGTGGATTCCCAGCGCGGCGTGCGCGACCCGCGCTCGATGTTCGGCAAGGTGCTGCGGCTCGACCTGATGGTCGTGTCGATCAGCGAGTCCATGTTCCAGATGCTCGGCTTCTGCGTCGAACGGGCGCACCTGGAATTTCGCGGCGTGGTCGCCGCGCCGTTCGCCTCGGCCTTGGCCGCTCTCGAAGACGACGAGATGGACCTGGGCTGCATCTGCCTGGACATGGGCGGCGGTTCGACCTCGGTCGCGGTCTTTTCCGGCGGCTCGCTGGTGCATGTCGACAGCCTCGCCGTCGGCGGCGGCCACGTCACCGCCGACATCGCGCGCGGTCTTTCCACCTCCATCGTCGGGGCCGAGCGGATCAAGACCCTGCACGGCTCGGCCATCGCCTCGGCCAACGAGGACCGCGAGATGATCGAGGCGCCGCCGCGGGGCGACGATCCGGGCGCCGGGCCGGTCATCGCGCCGCGCTCGCTGCTCAAGGGCATCATCGCCCCTCGCGTCGAAGAGACGCTGGAATTGCTGCGCGAGCGGCTGAAGGCGGCCGGCGCGCCGCTGGAGCCCAGCGCCGGCGTGGTGCTGACGGGCGGCGCCAGCCAGCTCGCCGGCGTGCGCGAAGTCGCCGTGCGCGTGTTCGACCGGCCAGTGCGCCTAGGGCGTCCGCGCCGCGTGCCGCACCTGGCCGACGCTGCGTCCGGGCCGGCCTTCTGCGCCGCCGCCGGGGTGCTGCAGCGCGCCGCCTTCGGCCCGCGCGAGGCGGTGACCTACAAGTCGAAGGGCCAGGTTTCGCGCTCGAAGCCGCTCGATCCGCACGCAACACCGTTAACGCGAGCGGCGGTCTGGCTGCGCGACAACCTCTGATCGGCCTCGAGCGTCACTGAAGAGAATCATTTCCGCGCCCGGATCGAAGATCAAGGCGGAAATGGGTCGCCCCCTTGCGGCTTTCCTGTGCGCAAACGCTTCCGAATCAACAATTTTTGTCCTGCGGCAAAGTCGACGGGCCGCCGACTCAGGCTAATGCGATTAACCGCCAATTAACGATAGTCGGCGTTGAGTCAGGGCATCCGTCGCGGGTCCGGCTGGCGGGTCGCCGGCCGCTGTCGCGTCACGGAAGTTAAGGACGAGGGGTCCCAATGGCTATTCATCTCTCCGCGCCGCGGACCACTGAACTGAAGCCGCGCATCGTGGTCTTCGGCGTCGGCGGAGCCGGCGGCAACGCCGTCAACAACATGATCGAGTCGGGGCTGGAGGGGGTTGAGTTCGTCACCGCCAACACCGACGCCCAGCAGCTGGCGCGGTCGCTGACCGAGCGGCGCATCCAGCTCGGCGTCATGGTGACGCAAGGGCTCGGCGCCGGCGCGCATCCTGAGATCGGCATGTCGGCGGCCGAGGAGTCCGGTCTTGAGATCGGCGAGCATCTCGACGGCGCCCACATGGTCTTCATCACCGCCGGCATGGGCGGCGGCACTGGCACCGGCGCCGCGCCGATCATCGCCAAGAGCGCCCGCGAGCGCGGCATCCTGACGGTCGGCGTGGTCACCAAGCCCTTCACCTTCGAGGGCCGCCACCGCATGCGGCTGGCCGACGCCGGCATCGCCGAGCTGCAGCGCTATGTCGATACCCTGATCGTCATCCCCAACCAGAACCTGTTCCGCATCGCCAACGAGCGCACCACCTTCGCCGAAGCCTTCGGCATGGCCGACCAGGTGCTGCATTCGGGCGTGCGCTCGATCACCGACCTGATGGTGCTGCCCGGCCTGATCAATCTCGACTTCGCCGACGTGCGCACGGTGATGACCGAGATGGGCAAGGCGATGATGGGCACCGGCGAAGCCTCCGGCGAGGACCGCGCCCTGGTCGCTTCGCAGAACGCCATCGCCAATCCGCTGCTCGACGAGGTTTCGCTGAAGGGTGCCCGCGCCGTGCTGGTCAACGTGACCGGCGGGCTCGACATGACCCTGCTCGAGGTCGACGAGGCGGCCAACGCCATTTCCGACCAGGTCGATCCGGAAGCCAACATCATCTTCGGCGCGGCCTTCGATCCGGCCCTCGAAGGCAAGATTCGCGTCTCCGTCGTCGCCACCGGCATGGACGGCCAGTCGATCGCCGCGATCGAACCCAAGGCAATGAAAGCGGCCCAGCCGGCGCTGGCGCCCATGACCATCCGCGAGCCGGCCCAGGCGCCGGCCCGCGAACAGGTCGCGGCCAGCGTCGCCACGGTGCAGCCGCAGCCGGAACCCCGCACGGTCGAACCCGTCGCCGCCGAGGCCGCGCCAGTGGAGGACAGCCTCGACTTCGCCGCCGAGACCAAGCCGGTCTTCACCCGCGACGCGCCGCTGAGCCTGGACCTGAAGCCGCAGGGCGAGATTTACGAAACCCCGGCGCCGGCCGCGGTCGAACCGCAGCGTGTCGCCGCCAAGGCGGCGGAGCCCGAGCCCGAGGATGAGGGCCTGCTCCTGCACGGCCGCCTGCCCATCGGCGAGGATTCCCGCCAGCAGAAGGCCGGCTGGCGCATTCCGACCCTGTTCGGCGGCCGCGCCCGCAACGACCAGCCGCCGCCGCTGCGCGACTATCGCAACGACCCGACGCCGGTGCTGGAAGCGCGCAAAGCCCATGCCGCCGGCGCTCAGGCGGCGCTGCAGGCCGCTCCTGAAGAACACACCGACGCCGGCGAAGACCTGGAAATCCCATCCTTCCTGCGCAGGTTGGCGAACTAGAGGCGCGGCGAAGTAAAAAAATCCGTCATCGCCCGGCTTATCCGGGCGATCCATGAACACTCACGTTCGACGGCGATCATGGGTGGCCCGAACAAGTTGGGCCATGACAGGAAAACGGGATCAGGGCGACACGGCTGGCGCGCCTCAACGCAATAATTCCTCTCGCAAAATCAAACACTAAACCCCGAAACATTCCGACACGGAAGTTGTGTTGCCGCCTCGTCCGCGGGCCCGTAAGGCCAGGGTTTACGGTTATGGCGACGCTGTTCGCCGCGAGTGACATAGGTGGTGTGCGTGGCGACATCGGCGGTCTTCCAACATACGCTTCGCAAGGCGGTGGTCTTCGAAGGCGTCGGCCTGCATAGCGGCCAGACCATGACCTGCGTGTTGCGTCCCGCTCCGGCCGATGCCGGCATCGCCTTCATCCGCACCGATCTTTCCGGCGACAACCGCATCCCCGCCCGCGCCGAGGCGGTGACCCGCACCCAGCTCGGCACCGTGATCGCCAACGCCGCCGGCGCCGAGGTCCTGACCATCGAACACCTGATGAGCGCCTTCGCCGCGCTCGGCGTCGACAATGCGATCGTCGAACTGGACGGCCCGGAACTGCCGATCATGGACGGTTCGGCCGAACCCTTCGTCAAGCTGATCGACCGGGCCGGCCTTGAGCCCCAGAACGCGCCGCGCCGCTATATCGAGATCGTCGAGCCCATCGAGGTGGTCGATGGCGACAAGCGCGCCGCCCTGCTTCCCGCCGACCAGTTCGAGATGTCGTTCGAGATCGACTTCGCCAGCGCCGCCATCGGCGGCCAGAGCATCGATATCGTGCTCGACGAGACCGCCTTCCGAGAGGAACTGGCGCAGGCCCGCACCTTCGGCTTCCTGCACGAGGTGGAGGCGCTGCGCAAAGCCGGCCTCGCCCGCGGCGGCTCGATGGACAACTGCCTGGTCATCGACGGCGATGAGCTGATGAACCCCGAGGGCCTGCGCTCGACCGACGAATTCGTCCGCCACAAGGCGCTCGACGCGCTCGGCGACCTCTATCTGCTCGGCGCGCCGCTGATCGGTCGATTCGAGGGCGTGCTGGCCGGCCACACGCTGAACAACGCCATCTGCCGCGCGCTTCTGGCCCGTCCCGAAGCCTGGCGCACCCGGCTTTACAGCGAAGATCTGGCCGAGGCGGTCTGAGCGGAGGGTGCGACCCGGCATCCGGTTTGCGCGGCGCTGGAGCTAGTGTAGAAGCCTCAAGCCTGTTCACTATCGTCATTCGGCGCGGGGGCGTCTTGCTCGAGGTCATCGTCCGTGCTCGCTAAGGTCCGGGTCCAGCCCGCTCTAGCCGTCCTTCTGGTCCTGGCCCTCGGCCTGGGCGGTTGCGCGCTGCTCAAGCCGAAGAAGAAGACCGACACCACCTATGCCGACCAGCCGGTGGAGCAGCTCTATTCGGTGGGCGCGGCCCGGCTCGACGAGCATCGCTGGGGTGAGGCGATTACCTATTTCAAGGAGGTTGAGCGCCAGCACCCCTATTCGGAATGGTCCAGGCGCGCGATCCTGATGGAGGCCTTCGCCCACTATCAGACCAACGACTACAACGAATCCATCGCCGACGCCGACCGCTTCATCGAACTCTATCCGGGCAATGGCTCGGCGCCTTACGCCTACTATCTGAAGGCGGAGTGCTATTTCGAGCAGATCCTCGACGTTGGCCGCGACCAGGCTTCGACCCAGCTGGCGGCCGCCGCCATGCGCGAGGTCTCCCGCCGCTTCCCGCACACCGAATACGCCTCCGACGCGCGGTTGAAGATCGACATGATCAACGACCAGCTGGCCGGCAAGGAAATGACCATCGGCCGCTACTATCTGCGCAGCGGCAACACGCTGTCGGCGATCGGTCGCTTCAAGCTGGTGATCGAGCGCTACCAGACCACCAGCCACACGCCCGAGGCGCTGGAGCGGCTGGTCGAGGCCTATCTGACCCTCGGCCTGGTCGAGGAGGCCAAGCGCAACGCCGCCGTGCTCGGCTACAACTATCCCGGCGACTACTGGTACCAGGCGGCCTACACGCTGATGACCGACAAGGGCTATCCGCTGTCCGTGAGGCCGACCGGAAACCACGGGCACGGCTTCTTCAGCCGCGCGTCGACCTTCTTCGCCCCCGCGCCGGTTACGGCGCCGGAGAGCCAGCTCGGGGCGCCCGATCAGGCGCCGGCCCAGCCGTCGGCCCCGGCTCCATCGCCCGCGCCGGCCAAGGCCAGCCATCCCTGGTGGGACCCGCTGCACCTGAGCAAGGCGCCGCCGCCCCCGCCGACCAGCTGATCCTGGCGCCAAGGCGGTTGACGCGACGCGATTTGCGGCGATCCTCCGACCCATGCTGATCGGGCTCGCCATTCGCGACGTGGTGTTGATCGAGACCCTCGACCTTGCGTTCGGGGCGGGCCTGACGGCGCTCACCGGCGAGACCGGAGCCGGCAAGTCGATCATTCTCGACGCCCTGGGTCTGGCCACCGGCGCGCGCGCCGACGCCGGCCTCGTGCGCCGCGGCGCGACCCAGGCCCAGGCCACCGCCATCTTCTCGCTCGGCCCCGACCATCCCGCCTGGGCCTATCTGGCCGACAAGGGCCTTGGCGAGACGCCGGACGACGACCTGGTGCTGCGCCGCCAGCTCAGCGCCGACGGCCGTTCCCGCGCCTTCGTCAACGACCAGGCGACCAGCGTCGGCGTGCTGCGCGACCTGGGCGCCATGCTGCTCGAGGTGCATGGCCAGCACGAGACCGTGGGTCTGCTCGATCCTCGCACGCACCGGCCGCTGCTGGACGCCTTCGGCGGGCTGAAGGTCGAGACTGGCCGCAGCATCGAGACCTGGAGCGCCTGGCGCGCCGCGCGCGAGCGGGCCGAGGCGCTGCGCCTCGCTGCCCAGACAGCCGCCGCCGACACCGAGGAACTGACCCTGCGCCTCGGCGAGCTCGACCGGCTGAGCCCGCGCCTTGGCGAGGAGACCGAGCTTGCCGAGCAGCGCGCATTGCTGGGCGCCGGTGAAAAGGCCCTGGCCGACGTCGCCGTCGCCCGCGACGCCGTGGGCGACGGCCTGACCAGCCGGCTGGCCCAGGCCTTCCGGGCGCTGGAGCGGGCGCGGGACCGGACGCTGCAGGCCGGGGTCAGCGCCGGCGGTCATGCGGCGCAAAAGCTCACCGAGGCGGCCGCGGCCGTCGACCGCGCCCTGGTCGAGGCCACCGAGGCAGTCTCGGCCATCGACACCGCCGGCGCCGCCTTCGATTTCGAGCCGGACCTTCTGGAGAAGGCCGAGGAGCGGCTGTTCGCCCTGCGCGCCATGGCCCGCAAGCTTGGCGTCACCGTCGACGATCTGCCCGCCCGCCGCACCGCCTTCGCCGAGGCCCTGCGCGCCGGCGAGACCAGCCACGAGGCGCTGCAGGCGGCCGAATCGGCAGCGGCGGCCGCGCGTGCGGCCTATCTCGACGCCGCCAAGGCGCTGACGGCGGCGCGCCGCGCGGCCGGCGACCGGCTGGCCGCCGCGGTCGAGGCCGAGCTTGGCCCGCTGAAGCTGGACAAGGCGCGGTTCCGCGTCGCGGTCGAGCCGTTGGCGGAGGATCGCGCCGGCCCCTCGGGCGCCGACCGGGTCGCCTTCGAGGTCTCGACCATTCCCGGCGCGCCGTTCGGAGCCCTGGACGCCATCGCCTCCGGCGGCGAGCTGGCCCGCTTCGCCCTGGCGTTGAAGGCCTCGCTGGCCGGCCGCGCTGACCAGGCCCAGCCGCTGATGATCTTCGACGAGGTCGACCAGGGCGTCGGCGGCGCGGTCGCCGACGCGGTGGGCCTGCGGCTGAAGCGGCTGGCGGCCGAGGCGCAGGTGGTGGTCGTCACCCATTCGCCCCAGGTCGCCGCCCGCGCCGACGCCCACTGGCGCATCGTCAAGCTGGGCGAAGGCGAGCGGCTCCGCTCCGGCGTCGAGCCCCTGCCGCCGCAGGAGCGCGAAGAGGAGATCGCCCGCATGCTCTCCGGCGCCGCCACCACCGACGCCGCCCGCGCCGCCGCCCGGGCGCTGATGCAGGGCTAAGGGGCGACCTAGCCGAGAAGGCGCGCGAGACGAGGGTCGGGCGACGGACCAAATGGGTTTGACACGACCACACCGCGCCAGGCGAAACCGTCCTGCAAATCCTCTGTCAGCAAAAGGTCGCATCGCGCCTCGACCGCCGCCGCCAGGATCAGGCTGTCGTAGATTTGCAGTCCATGGTCACCGGCCAGGTCCAGGGCGGCCGCGAAAACGGCCGCATTGGTGTCGGTCAATTCCAATTGTGTGGCCCATTCGCGCACGCGATCGGAGGCCTTCGCGGGCGGGAGGCGAGTCTTGCGAACCAGGACGGCATGAAGCTCCGCCAAGGTTTGTCGCGCCACGATCATGGTCTCGTCGCTTGAGCGGGTAAGAAGGCGCAGAGCTATGGCGCACTTGGCCCTGTCTTCTGGCGCACGCTCTATGCCCTCCGCATAGGCTATGACGTCGGTGTCGAGCGCCAGCCGCACGCCGTTTCAGTCGCGCTCGTAGAGATCTTGCCGCGTCCAAGGCCCGACGAGCACCGGAGTCTGCGACTTTAGCCGGTTCAGGAGACGGTCACGCGCTTCGGCAATCCGCAACCTTTCAGCGTCCTCAGCCTGCCGGTTTTGCGGCGGCCCCAACTCTGCCACGGGTTCGCCGTGCGAGGTTATGGTGATCCGCGCACCCTCACGCGCCGCGCGCAATAGCTTGGAGAAGCTGCGGTTGGCCTCGGCGGCGGGGACGGTTAGGCTGGTTTGACGCATCTCACTACTGTAGTGATTTTTTGCGCCAAGCTCAAGCCGCCGCCCCGGATTGTTTATGCCGAAACCCGTCGCTGACCTGACCGAAGCCGAAGCCGTCGAGGAGCTCACCGCGCTCGCCGATGAGATCGCGGCCAATGATATCCGCTATTTCCAGGACGATGCGCCCAGCCTCTCGGATGGCGATTACGACGCCCTGAAGCGGCGCAATGGCGAGATCGAGGCGCGGTTTCCGCATCTGGTGCGGGAGAATTCGCCGTCGTTGCGGGTCGGCGCGGCGCGGGCCGAGGCCTTTTCAGCCGTCGAGCACGGCACGCCGATGCTGTCGCTCGACAACGCCTTTTCCGACGAGGACGCCGTCGAGTTCGACGCCCGGGTGCGCCGCTTCCTGAAGCTGGGCGACGAGGTGGTCGCCTATACGGCCGAGCCGAAGATCGACGGCCTTTCCGCCTCGCTGCGCTACGAGAACGGCGTCCTGGTCCAGGGCGCGACGCGCGGCGACGGCCGCGTCGGTGAGGACGTCACCGCCAATCTGAAGACCATCGGCGAGATCCCGCACAAGCTGAAGGGGTCGGGCTGGCCCGAGCTGATCGAGGTGCGCGGCGAGGTCTATTTCGGCCATGATGACTTCGCCGC